>Ga0302326_10000843_pt1 | contig 80320 bp, 79 predicted proteins | sample Palsa_T0_3_FD_202264 | JGI IMG/M metagenome (GOLD analysis project Ga0302326, IMG submission 202264) | Peat permafrost microbial communities from Stordalen Mire near Abisko, Sweden - Palsa_T0_3 | ecosystem: Environmental > Terrestrial > Soil > Palsa > Peat permafrost | place: Sweden: Abisko...
CGGATCCGCGGGTACGGCCGAAGGCGACCTGTCAACGATCACCGCCCACCTGTACGTTGGTGGCACAGCCGAAGGCGTGCCGCTGCAGACAATAAGCGCGCAAACCTCCGACGGCAGCTGGTCGGCGACGGTCTCAGCCCTGAGCGTTGGCACCTACACGGTGCAGGCCGAACAGAGCGATGACGTGGGCAACACGGGCCACAGCGAAGCCGTGACGTTCACGGTCGCATCGGTGCCGTCGGTGGCGACACAGTCTTCACCGCCGGTGGCTTCATTCAAGTGGATTCCGTCTGCTCCGAACACAGGTGAACAGGTGACGCTGATCTCGACCTCCACCGACCTGAGCGCTCCGATCACGAGCTTCGCCTGGTCACCTGCTGGCAACGGTGCCTTCACCGGGGGCGAATCCTCGCTCACGACGTCCTTTCCGACACCAGGAGCCCATGTCGTGCAGCTCGATGTCACAGACGCGAGCGGCGCCTCGAGCACCGTCGCCGAGACGATTGCGGTGAGCGCGGCGCCCGTACCGCTGATGCAGCCCTTCCCAGTCGTGCGGATGGCAGGCTCCTACGATTCCACCGGTGCCAAGATAAGTCTGCTGGCGGTGCTCGCACCGGTGGGGGCCAAGGTCGCGATCACCTGTCACGGCCCGCACTGCCCAGCCAAGGCGCAGGCATTCCTGGCCACAGCGGGTGCCAAGAGCAAGGCGGGCACGGTGCTGGTCACCTTCCGACGCTTCGAGCGCCAGTTGCAGGCTGGGGTCAAGCTTGCGATATGGGTGTCCAAACACGGTGAGATCGGCAAGTTCACGCGCTTTGAGATTCATCGCGGCAAATCGCCTTCTCGTGTCGATGAGTGTCTCAACCCAGCCGCGACGACCCCGATAGTGTGCCCGTCATGAACAGCTTTCGCATCCCCCGGGAACCGTTAGGCGTGGGCACCGGAGCGTTGAGCACCTACGTCCCCGCATTGGCTGTCTCGATGTCGCTGTGCGTGATCGTGTTCCTCTGCTGCTTCGCGATCGGGCGGGCCGAGAGACCGGCCCGCGCCCCCGCGGAAGGGCTGCCGCCAAGCCTGTCAGCCGCATCGGCGGGCGCAACGATCCCGATTGCCCTGAGCAGCGCGCCTGCGCTCGGCGTCGCGGTCCCGAAAGTGCGCACCGCTCCAGCGCGAGCTTTGAGCCCGACCGTCACCAGCGACAAGGTCGTCGTGACGGATATCGTTTCTCCGAACGTGCCGAGCTCCATCGCTCCGACGGCGGTCGCTCCTGCCACGCCGGCGGCCAAAGCGCCCGTCGCCTCGACGCCCACGAGCTCCAGCCGACGATCCTCCCCCGGCACGTCGAATCCCGCGAGCAATCGGTCCTCGCGGAGCGGCAAGTCCGGTACGAAGTCTGAAACGAGCAGCAGCACCTCGTTTGTCAGCTCCGGCTGAAGCGTGAACAGGTCGCCTCGCAGCCTACCCCGGGTCGTTATTCCCGCGCTTGTGGTCGTCGCGATCGTCGGCTATCTAGTGGGCATTCATCGTACGCCGGCGTCGTCCACTACCGCCCCTGGGGAACCCCAGCGGATCGCCTCCGGAGCGAGCCTGCTGCTGGAATACCCGCAACGCTGGCAGCCGGCGACCTCAGCGCCCACATTTCCGGGCCTGTCGATCGCGCATCGGCTGCTATTGGCCCCTGGTGGCAAAGCCGCGGACGCTGGTCTGATCGGCGGGCAGCTGCCCGCCGGTGGGTCAAGTCCACTGCCAGCGTCATTCACGGCGCTGGTGCACGTCGTACCTGACGTCGAAGTACTAACGCTCGAGCATGTTCAGGCATATAGGTTCAGCCGGCTGACTGGCTATGAACGGACATTAGACGTGTATGTGATTCCCACTGTTGGTGGCAGCCCAACGACCCTGGTCTGCTACGCGTCGGATGGCTTCTCCTCCTACCTAGAACAGTGCGAGCGGATCGTGGCGAGCGTGACGCTCGTCGGGCAGACCTCCTACAGCCTGAGCCCAAACGCCGCTTATGCCGGTCAGCTGGGGACGCTGATCGAAGTGCTCGACAGGGAACGCTTGACCGTCAGGCGGCAAATTCGTGCGAGCACCGCCCCGGCGAGGTTGAGCGCTCTGGCCACGACGCTCGCAGATCGCTTTGCGAGCGCGGCCTCGTCCTTGACGGCGCTTGAACCACCGCAGGCGGCCACCGCGGCACAGGCGGCGCTTGCGACCGCGATGGTGGCCGCGCGCTCCGCGTATGCGGAACTGGCCAGTGCCGCCACCGCCGAAGACGCAGATGGCTACAGCGTCGCCGAGCAGCACGTAGCCGCGGCTGAGGCGGGCGTCGATGCAGCGCTTGAGAACTTTGCGCTGCTCGGTTACAACCACACCTAGAAGGTGACAGTGGCGCAAGCGACCTGCGCGTCGGGCTAGCGCGGGTCGTCGCGGTCGAGGTTCCAGTGACGCGAGGTCGAGCAGAGCCATAGCCATGGATCCTCGTCGCTCTGAGCACGCGGCGTGACATAGAAGCGCGTGATCGTGCGCTGTCCGCCCTCGTGATCGCCGTAAAGGATGTCGACGCTGATCGCTGTTCGCGCCTGAATTGCCGCCAGCAGTGGTGCGTAGAGCGGATCGCTGCTATCGCGGATCGCCGCCTGCCAGAAGCTGATGTCGCCGGAGGGCACATACAGGTCGCGCTGAAGCCTGCGAAATCCTTCGCTCTTCGTCGGATCTGGTGGTGGCATGTCGGCCGTTGCTCGCTGCGGCCACAGGTGCCAGCCGTGCAGAACAGCCATCCCCGAGGCCACATTGCGCAGCGGTATCGCTAGATACAAGTTGCCCGCGGACTCTTGCACCGCGGCGAGCCCGTCTCGCAGGGCCAGCCAGTGGTCATCGATGAAGCCGACCTTTTGGGGTGGATCCTGGGGGCGAGCATTGAAGAGCACCGGTCGCAAGCCCACCTTCAAAGCCTGCTCAGAAACCCGCGCTGCGCGATTGGCGGAGCGGGTCGAGGAGAAGGTGGCGATCGCAAGGATGAGCGTGCCGGCGGCCGTGGCAAGCGAGGCGATCGTGCTCGTGTCAGCCATGACGGCGCAGGGTACTAAGGCGGGCCAGCGCGCTGGACGCGCACAAACCAGGTGAGCCCTGCCAGGCACAGAATGCTCGCTACGTAGAAGTTCAGCCGCAGCCCGAAGATGTGGTGTGCAGGATCGATACGCAGGAGCTCCTCGCCAATTCGCGCGAATGAGTAACCCGCCACGTATAGGGCGAACAGGCCCGGCGGACGTATGTTCCGCGTGCGTCCGAGCCACACAAGTGCGGCAGCTAGGAGCAGGTTCCAGATGATCTCGTAGAGGAATGTCGGCTGGAAGGTCGCGTCCTGGGTGTAGCCGACGGGGCGGTGAGCGGCCGATATTTCAAGCGCCCATGGCAGCGTGCTAGGGCCGCCAAAGAGCTCCTGGTTGAAGTAGTTGCCAAGTCGTCCAACGGCTTGTGCGACCAGTAGTGCGGGAGCAGCAGCATCCATGAACGCAGCGACAGGGGCGCCGTGACGGCGCAGCCGCCAGATCCCGACCAGGGTGCCAAGCGCGATGCCGCCCCAGATCCCGAGCCCGCCATCCCAGATCGCGAACGGCCCCCACCAGTGCCCCGGGACTTCATTCCAGCTCGTGGCCAGGAAATACATTCGCCCACCGATCACCCCAGCGGGGAAGCCCCACAGTGCCACGTCATAGACCAGCTCGCGATCGCCGCCCTGAGCCTCCCAGCGGCGCACAGTGATCCTCACAGCCAGAATCACCGCGACCACGTAGCACAGGCCGTAGTAATGGACGAACAGCGGTCCCAGGTAGAACCCGTTGCTCGATGGACTCGGCAGAAACGCCATGGGCAGACCGATCATTCTCGCCGTTTTCGCTGTGGCGGAGTAGGAGCAGCGCTTGGGGAGGCTCTCAAAGCAGACGCCTGCAACGCCGCACGCGTGTCTGCCACGGCAGCAGGGTCTCGCTGTGTCCGTTGAGCTCAGGCTCTTGCTCCCACAGGAGATCGAGGCTGGCGAGCACTTTCTCCCGCTCAGCTCTCGACATGATCGCGAGGCTACTGCGAGAGCTGGCGAGATCCCGCAAGCTGGCGCGGTCAACCTGCTGCTGATGCGAGAACTCGCAGTCCTGCACCTCCGCGAAGCGCTGACCCAGCTCATCGACCGACGGCCAGTGACCGCGTCGCTCAATCGCGGGAGAGCCCAGGATCTCCCGCACGCGAGCGACCCACCGCAGAGAGGGATCGAAGACGTTGCCCAGCAGACCAAGCACGCCCGGCGGGCGCAGTACGCGCGCGATCTCCGCCTGGGCGGCGCCCTGGTCAAACCAGTGAAACGCGGCGCCGACTGCGACAGCGTCGACGCTTGCGCTCGCCAGTGGCAGCTTCTCGGCTGTTCCGGCCAGCGCTCGTGCTGCTGGCAGGTTTGATTTGAGGATCTTGCGCATCTGCGGCAATGGCTCGACGGCGATCACGCGATGTCCCGCGTCGAGCAGCGCGCTCGTTAGCTTTCCTGTTCCAGCGCCCAGGTCTAGCACCGCAAGCGAATCGACTCCCAACAGCCATTCGATCGCCTCGCGCGGATACCCCGGGCGACCGCGCTCGTACTCATCGGCGACACCGGCGAAAGAGCTCGCGCGCTCGGCGCGGCTGGCGGGGCCTACCGGCGGATTCTCATGCGTGCTCATATCGAACGGGCTGATGTTGTGAGCGTGCGTCCGGCGCTCTCGAGCTCGAGTAGATCGCTCGCTTCCCGGACGGAGCTAAGCCCTAGCTCCATCGACTCGGCGCTACTGAGCGCCGACGAGCCGACGACTGCGTGCACAGGGACGCTAGCTCTGGCGCAGCGACGGGCGATCTCGCTAACAAGCTTGCCTTCGAGCGTCTGAGTATCGAGACGCCCCTCGCCGGTTATGACAGCGCGCGCTTGCTCTAGCCGGGCATCGAAGCCGATCGCGTCGAGCACCCACGCGGCTCCCGGCACGATTGCGGCGTCGTAGAACGCCCACAGCCCGCCCGCCAAACCGCCCGCCGCGCCGCTCATCGGGATCCCGCGCGGATCATGGGGGAGCGCTTCGGCCTGCTCGTGCAAGCGTGCCGTCAGGCGCAGCACCGCCTCAGCATCAGCTCCCTTCTGCGGCCCAAATACCTCCGCCGCGCGCTCGAACGGCGTGGTCACATCCGCTATCACGGTCAGCTGTGCACTGCCCAGTCCACCGGCCGCCTCAATCGCCTCGATCGCGCCAGCGCCCCCATCGGTGCTCGCTGCGCCGCCTGCCATCAGCGCCACATGGGTGGCCCCTGCCTTCACAGCTGCCGCGATCAGCTGGCCGGTGCCGAACGTCGTGGCTGCCTCGGCGTCACGCTCAGTCGATGCCAGCAGGCAGAGCCCGGAGGCGCTTGCCGTCTCCACGATCGCCAGCGACCTGTCCTCGCTCCAGCCAAGCGGGGCGGGGATCACCCGACCGAGTGGATGTTGGACTCGCTCCTCGACGCTCCAGCCGCCGAGCGCATCAAGGACAATCTGAAGGGTCCCCTCGCCGCCATCGGCGACTGGGCAGATATCGAGCTCGCCGATCCCGTCGGCGCCGCGGGCGATCGCCTCGGCGACCTGCCTCGCCGAGTATGTGCCCTTGAAGCTGTCCGGAGCAATCAACCAGTCGACGTCTCGCCTCACGCTTAGATGAGTAGCAGCACGCGCTCCTCGACGCGCTAGGCGCAGAGCCTGACTCGCTCGTCGCTAAACTCGCAGCGAGTGGCTGACTCTGACGATGATCTGTTTGGCAGCGAGCATGTACGGGTCTACCGCGAGACAGGCGGCGAGCATGGCTATCACTGGCGTGGAACGACGATCCTGCTGCTGAGCACTGTCGGTCGCGTATCCGGCGAGCTAAGGACCACGCCGCTGATACAGCGCGTTGACGGTGAGCGCTGGGTCGTTGTTGCGTCGAAGGGCGGTGCGCCGGCCCACCCAAGCTGGTTTGAGAACCTGCAGAGCAATCCAGAGGCAACAATCGAGGTCATGGACAAACAGGTGCCGGTGCGTGCGACGGTCGCCGAGGGCGAGGAGCGAGCGCGCCTGTGGTCGCTCATGAGCGAGGTCTGGCCCGCGTACGACAGCTACCAGGCCAAGACAGACCGGGAGATTCCGGTCGTCGTTCTCACACCGCGTTAGACGCAACAGCCAGTGCGGCACGTTCACACACTTGCATGTGTGCGTGGTGCGTGACCGTCGAGCTAGGCATGGTCGACAAAGTCCGGCTAGTTACCTGATAACAAACTCCGGCGGGCCGATCGTGCGGAGTGTCACAATTACCCAGCAGCAGTGATCGTATCGAGTGTCACAATCACTCTGCCTGCGCGAGGGTGACGAACTGCAGGCGAGCCCACACGTTCTCACTTTCTCGGCCGCTCCGTAGTAAAGTTATGTGCCCGAGTTCAATGTATTTTCAGGAGGCCAACAGTGAGTAACATTAGTGACAAACGTAGCTTCCCGGCTGGGGCTGCGGAGACCTCGCCGCTGCTGGTTGGTCTACTTGGAATATCAATCCCCGTTTCGCTGCTGGCAGTTGCAGCGGTGGGTGGCAGCGTGGTGGTGCTTGTACTCGCAGTGCTTGCGATGTTGGGTGTGGGCGCCGCAACCTTGACCTTCGTCATGCTGCTCGCCGGCGACAGTTTCGAGGCAGCTGATGGCAGCGACGCCGCAACTGAATAGCAGCGCGATCGCGACGCACGGACGACACGCCCGACTGCAAGCGAGGTGAGTAGTGGATCCCGTCGTGCATTTCGAGCTTCCTGCTGAGGACCGCGAGCGGATGGCCGCGTTTTACACGGCAGCGTTCGGTTGGCAAACGGAGTTGCTTGGCCCGGAGATGGGCAGCTACACGGTGGTCACCACAACCGAGTCCGACGGAAGCAGGCCCACCACCCCTGGGGAGATCAACGGCGGGTTCTTTTTGAAGACCAGCGATCCTGCGTCTCACGCGCCGTCGGTGGTGATCGCCGTTCAGGACATCCATGCGTCGCTGAAAGCTGTCGAGCAGGCTGGAGGCACAGTGGCAGGTCCGCCTCAGGAGATCCCAGGCGTTGGTCTCTACGGAAGCTTCCACGACTCCGAGGGCAACCGTATGAGCCTGTTGCAGGCGCTGGCACCGGCCACCGCTGACGCGAGCTAGCGCGCCTGGCAAGATTCGAACTTTGCGCATGGGCAGACGCGCTGCGCACGGCGGCGCGCTAGCCGAGCGTGGTCTGCTCTCGTAGACGCTCGGCGCGGTCGGCCTCATGCCAGTCGGCGGGAAGCGGCTGCATGCACCGGGTAAGTAGTTGGACAGAGCTGGGGCAGTTTGCCCGATAAGCAGTTCGCCACGCGTTCATGGCGGACAGTGCGTCTATGACGTATTGCGAGTTGCCGGCGAGAGTGACAGCGGCGCGGTCCGCTTCGTTGAACAGGGCCGCAGCGTGTTCGGTCCGCGACCATGCGGCGAATCCCGCGGTACCTATCCACGTAGATAGACCGACCGACGCCAGGGCCGCACCGACAACGCTTGTGCTGTGCGTGCGGTGGGCGAGCGCTGCGGCACCTGCCCCGACCACGATGATTACGAGCAGTTGAAGTGCGTTGTTCCGTTTCGTGCGCTTGCGCATCAACTCGTCGCGTAGGAGAGCGTGCTGTATAGCTGCGACGCCGCGGAGGATCTCGTCGCTGGCGCCTTGGACGAACCCGGCGGCGGCGATCATTGTTGGTCGGCGGCGGCGGAACACGCATGGCGAGTTCGTCTGGTCTTGAACCACGAGGGCGAATGCGTCTGTACCGGCGACATCGACCAGAATACGGTTGAAGCGCTCGGCAAGATCAGTCCTGACGTTGGGCGACCCGGAAATCATCGTTCGGCCGAAAGCGACACAGAACAGCGCCGACGGTAGCGCCAACAGCAGCCATCCCATTGAACCCGCGGTCGTCCCGACGATCACGGCGACGGCGACGTTCGCGCCCCAGCAAAGAAACGCTGGGTAGCATGGATGCTCACGCCACTGACGCCATCGCGGAGCTGCGGCTAGCGGCAGGTCGTTTGAACTCATCGTCAGCCCGCTTCCAGCGACTCTGGCATCGCGTGCGATCCCATCGCGACTGCATCGGCAAGCTGCCCGAACAGCTTGAAATGGCGAGGCTGCAGTCAGCGCCGATTGGACGGCAGACGAGCGCCCTATACGCGGCATCGGTTTTCAAGACGCAAAGCCGCCTTACCTCAAAACCAGCCTCTGAGCAGGCACTTCCAAGATGCGCCCGGCAAGATTCGAACTTGCGACCTCTCGCTCCGGAGGCGTCGGGCGGGAAGGCGGCTGAGGGGCGAAAACCGCATTGGATTGCGGGATCGCGGCATGGGTCGTGCTGACCGGCCTCTCGGCGGATAGCCCCGATTTGCGGGCGATTCGGGGCGATAATGGCAGGGCTGCCATTTCCCCGGACCTCGGTCGGCCACGTCGTCGGGCCTAGGCGGGCCGCTCGGTCTGCGCCATCGGGACACACGTAGGATTGACTGATGCTCACGATCGCAGAGGCGGCAGAGAGAGTCGGTCGAACCCCTGGCACGGTTCGTCGCTGGATTCGCGAGGGTCGTCTTCCGGCGGATACGGAGCGGGGCTCGCGCCTGATCCACGCTGCTGATCTTGACGTGGTGCGCGACTCGATCTATCCGATGTTGCCGGTGCCGCCGGAGTGGCAGCGGCTTGAGGACGGTACGCCCGCGCCGAATTGGGTCGCGGGTGTGGCGCTCTCGCGGCTCGGACGTTGAAGCCGCGGATTGCATCCGAGCGGAAGGCCATCCTGGTCGATCATGGAAGACGAGCCGATCACCGCTGAGGCGACCGACCCTGAGGGCAGGCGGGTGGTCTTGGCTGATGCGGTCTGGCGCGAGAAGATCGGTCCGCGACCACCCAGAGATCGACACGCACATGTCCGATGTCCTACAGGCGGTGAGCAAGCCCGATCATGTCGCTGCCGATCCGATCTTCGCCGCGCGCACTCGCTACTACGCGCGGGGCGTCGGTCCAAGTCGATGGCTGCTGGTCGTCGTAAGCTATGAGCAGGTGCCGGCGCGGATCGTCTCCGCGTTCGCCAACCGGAAGGACCCAAGATCATGGAGCGCGTGAACATCACGATCGGGCCGCTGAGCTTCGATCACGCCGATTACGACGCCGATAACGACGTGCTGTATCTGCATGTCGGCGAGCCGCAGGCGGGCGAGGGGGAGGAGACGCCGGAGGGTCACGTCGTGCGCTACGCGCCCGGCACCAGCCGCGTTGTTGGCTTGACGGTGCTCGGTGCGAGACAGGTCTTGGAGCGAGATGGACGCCTTGCGGTCACGCTCCCTGGCACTGTGGAGACAACCGCAGAGCAACTCGCTCCCGCCCTCGCCGCTGTTTAGAGCCGCAGCTACGACCATGTGGCTCGCACGCGAGCTGGCCGCGTGGAGGCAAGCGTGCCAGCGTCGCCTCGTGCGCTAGTCCTTGCGGCCATATGCAGACGGCGCGTCGCGTGCCTGCGTCGCCGCGTGATCCCACGCGTCGCGGGTGGCCTGCTCGTCAAGTCTGAGCGTCGTATCAGGGCCGTCTCGCACCAGCGCTCGACGCCTCGTCGCGGCCAAAGGAAACGATCAGGAGAACGAGGGCCGCTACGCCGACGGCCGTCAAGACGCCAAGCGGCTGACTGTCAATCGAATCAGTGCGCAACGCTAGGCGACGCGCGAAGACGTGCTCGATGCTCGTATGGAGTGGCCGCCGTGCGCTGGGTGGTGGTCCCGAGTCCTCGCGTATGCGGACCTTGGCCCCGGGATCACGGCGCGGGCGAGGCGACTCGAGTAGGGGCATCGTAGATGACGGCGAATAGGGTGAGGCCCCTCGCGATTTCGCCCTTGGTAGAGTTGCCGCCGCCCGCGATGCAAGAGTCCTTGCAGCAGGCTGACGGACCACCCACCCGTGCACTTGTCCTCTTGGCCCGACACACCGCCTCGTGCCCATCTGGTGCCTACGCACCGGAGCCGGGTGGGCGGGTAGCTGACGACTGTGTCCCCCTTCGGTGTTCCGTTCGGCTACAGGGATCCCCTGACGACGCTTGCGAACCTCTCTGAGGAGGACGCGCGCCGTCTCATCGAGTCTATAGCCGGACTCGCTCCGTTCGTACCAGTGTCGGCGATAGAAGAGGCGACTGCGTCGGTGCTTGGCGCGGACGCATCGCCAGCCGAGAAGCGGCTCGCGGTGCCTCTATTGGCGCTCCGCGGCCAGCTCCGCCAGACCACGAACAGCGACATCGCACGGCATCTAAGCGAATCGCCGGATCTCGACCTTGATGACGATGCACGCGCACGCCTTCGGATAAGGGCCACGGCGATCCTTGACGCGCCGGCGATCGGAACAACGGGCGTCGCGACGGATCTCCAGACGCTCAACTCACGCAACTTTCAGGGAGCGCGGATCGTCACGGACCTTCGGCCGGTGTTCCGCGACGACGTGGCCGACCCGCCTGAGGGCGCGGTTATCGTCGAGACCCTGCACCTACAGACCTGGACGCGAGATGGTGGGACAGAGGTGCTGCACGTCTCGATGGATGAGGCTGATCTGCGACAGCTTCAGTCGATCGTAGGGCGGGCGCTAGACAAGACCGACACGCTAAAGCGCCTAATCGCTGAAAAGGACCTTTCGTACTTCGAGTTGGAAAAGGAGGCGGTCGACGGATGAGCTACATGCCCGCGCACGATTTCTCCCCGGTCCAATCCGAGTGCCAGCCGGACAGACCCTTGTATCTCAACTTCGAGTCGAAGCGCGCCGGCCGCGCCGTCGCTGAGTCCTGCGGATACGACGGCCTGATTGGTGGCGGCTACTTGGTTGCGGTGGTCTATTCCGGTCACGGCCACGACCCCTGCTGGGATGTGCCTTCCGTGGGTGGCTGGCATCGGCGCGCCGTCAGATTCATCGGTCAGGAAGACATGTCACTTCTCGGCGTGTCAGTCGAGGAGAGCGAGCCTGAGCGCGAGGCAGCCAGCGACTCGCTCGTTGACTGGTTCGCTGAGCAGCAACGTGCCGCTACAGCGAGTTACGTCGGTCGGGTCGCTCCAATCACCGAGGCTGGTTACGAGGGCGAGGGTGAGCTGATCCTCGGGCGCCGCGGTGGCCTTAGGTCGCGGGCTTGGCGTGGCGGCGGCACGATGCGCCGCCGCTAGCCGTGTATCGCGATCCCGGCGATGACATCTCGTTTGGTGACGTCTTCGAGAGCGAGCACCTTATCGATGTCTATGCCGCGGGTGACACACGCGCGCTTGGTGGAGGACCGATGCCTAGGGGCGCGGCCGAGAGACTCGCCAAGCAGGTCAACCGGAATCTCAAAGACACCGGAAGCGAGTTGCTACCTGTCTACTCTCCGGTGCTGGAGCTGACTGACGCCGACGCCGAGTCGCTTCCTGTGTATTCGCCTGCACTCGACCAGCACGCGGACAAGCATCACGCCCTCGCGCACGGCAGCAATATGAAGCTTGAAGCACCTAACCGGGCGATTCTCTTGACGGATAGCTGTGCGGTCGACACCGCGCTAGTCGTGGGGCGCCGCGGGCGACGCAAGCGCGGACGCCTCCTTTTTGCGCCCGTGGTGCCGGCCACGGCAGAGGATATAGACCGTCTCGGTGACGAACCCGTGTTCGGCCGCTTTCCGCTGGCTGCTTGCGAGGCGTTCGGTCATGGAGCAATCGCAGAGCTTCGTTACTGCTTCAACGTCGATGTCGCCGAGGTGCGAACCACCGACCGTATCCTCGCGCTCAACGACGAGGCTGCGGAAGACCTCGAAGTCGCTTGGGCCGCTCAGACGCTGCGGCGTGGGCCGCTCTCTACCGAGCGCAATGCAGAGCGCCTGACCGAGCGCCTTATCGAGCGTGGCCACGGGGGTGCTCAGAGCCTGGCTGAGAGCCTTGGCGAGGCGATAGATCTCGGCTGGCTGCTCGAGAGCAAGCTCGATGCCGCGAGCGATAAGTCGATCGAGTTGACGTCCGACCTGATCGAGGAAGTCGACGCTGTTCTCCTTAGCCTGGAGAGTGCCGCCCGCAAAGCGCGAGAGCGACTGCCGCGTCCGAGCTAGCACTGATTTCCGAGACCAGAGATATCCGAACGCGGTTGTCGCCGGATACGTGATTCACGCACTTGGTGCCGCGAACCACTCAATGGGCGGCGCTCCAGGCTTCCACGCGTCTGTCACGCTGCCGCCTTCCTGGCGAAGCTGGAGGCTGTAATCGGTGAGCTGGGCCTGGAAGGCCAGCTCGTGTCGTGGGTCGTCCGCAGCAACGTCGATCCAGTCGCGCCAGATAACGAGAGCGCACAGCGTCTCGAAGTGGGCTGACTGGTTCCACCATCCGTCCCTGAGGTGGGCAAGGGCGCGTGGGTATCGACCGTACAGCGCGACGATTGAAGCCCACATTCGCCTACGCCACGCCTCGTCGCCCATGATTGGCTCAATCCATGGAGCGCGGTTGTCGGTGATGAAATCGTCGTCTGCGATTAGCGCTGGGAGAAGCGTGGCATTCCGGTCAGGCTCGTTGTCCGAACAAGGCTGAGACACGCGCCTCGCGGCGATGCGCGCGACGGGAACACCGTCGCGTGCGGCGACGCTCCTAAGCTCGTCCATCACTGCGTCGGTGAGCGTGATCTTGAGTCGTTGGGTCATCCGTCGTCCCCTTCTCGATTGGGCTATAGGCGCTCCTGTGGTTAATGACCCTGGGCCCACGAAAACGGCCACCGAATTTTGGGGGCCCGCCGTGGGCCCCGCTCGGGCCCGTGCATCTAGTCTGTGCAGAGGTGGAGTGGGCGAGGGCGTTGGCGCTCGGCTGCGGGGTTGGGGCGTGCCGCGAGCCAGGGGGTCTGTGGTGGCCCAGCCGGAACTTGCCAGCCAGTGGTCGCGGTTTCGGTGCGTGCGGCTTGGATTCCGAAATTCGCTGGCCGCTTTGACCGGCTGAGGGTCATTAACGGTATGGAAGAAGGACAGGTACGCCCTTCGGTGCAGCCGGACCCACCCGTCACCGCTGACGCCGCGTGGGTCGAGGCTGTCGCCCTGCGAGTAGTCCAACTAATGCGCAGCGGCGATGGGGAGAACGACCGACGACTCGTCGATGCCGCGGCTCTCGCTGGCGTGCTTGGCGTTGATCGATCGTGGGTGTACGCGCACCGCGACGAGTTGGGCGCTGTCCGGCTCGGATCGGGGTCGAAGCCACGGCTGCGCTTCGATGTTCGAGTAGCACGAGCAGCCCTCGCTCGCGTGCGGGACGAGCCCTCGGCCTTCGGCAACGCGGGCTCTGGCGATCTGTTTCAACGTAAGCAGCTCCGATCAAAGCGCAAGCCCGCCGTTGGACGAGTGCTCGCGGTCAAGGCCCGTAGGTCATGAGCGAGCCAGCGGACAGCGACCGGCCTCTCGGTCGAGTCGGCTCAGGAGTTCTTGGTCTTGTCGACGGCGTGAGCCAGCTCGTGGAGGTCGGCGCCGAGGACGCGCAGGAAGCGTTGGAGGGTGTGCCAGCGCACGCCACGCTTGCCGCGCTCGATGCGCGACACGAGCGTGGCGTCGGCGCCAAGCTGCTCGGCGACCTGTTCTTGGGTCATCGCCGCCTCGTGGCGAAGCTCGCGGAGGGCTCGACCGAGCAGGAGCTGGTCCTGCTCGGCAGTGGGCGAGTCGGCTTTGCGTGTCACGGGCGGAACGCTCGCGTGGCGCGACCAAAAGTACCAGGGTCGTTTTGGCCTAAATTGGGTATGCTGTTTCGGTCCAAAATAAGTGCCGGGGCGCGGCTGTCACCGCCCCCGGCGTGGCACCGAGAGTTCAAGCTCCCGGCGCAGAGGCAGCCTACCGAGCCTGGTCAGGTGCCTTCCTCGCCAAAAGCTGCCTCCCGGAGCCTCCAACCAACAGGAGGAACCGACGATGAGCACCACCCTAACCGTCCCCGCCGAGATCGTAGGGCACCTGCGCTGCGGGCTACACATGGAACTCGGCCACGCAGCCGAGGAGATCGCGACTCTCAGCACGCTACGCGACCGCGAAACCTATCCCGGCTGGTACGCCGAGCCGCTTCAACAGCTCGACGCTGCACGAGCGCTACTCGACGTTGTCAGATGGAGCCCGATCGATGACTCCGAGCCCGTCACGATCGACTTCGACCAGCACCAGCCGATCCTCGTGGCGGCACTCACCGGCCTGCTCGAAATCGAGCGTGACCTGATGGACGTCGATCCCTCCTTCGAGGGCGGTGAGCGCCAGCGCAAGCGCGCCAGCCGAGCGGTTCGCGAGATCGAGAGCTTCCTTGCGTACCACGGCCTCCCGCTGTCGGAGGGCGACTGATGCCGAGGCCAACCACGGGAAGGGTGCTTGAACACGTGGGCGTAGACGGGCTCACCTATCGATCGCTGCGATTCGTGGCGTACGGCAAGCGGCGCTATGTCTCGCTCGGGCCGGTGTCAGCAGAGGCCGCAGAGCAGGCTCTACGTCACACGATCGCAGATGTGGAGCGCGGATCATGGGAGCCGCCGAGACAGGCGGCTCCCATCGAGCACGAGTCGATACCGACGTTTCATGCCTTTGCCGAGGACTGGTGGCTGCGCAACGAGAAGCAGCTCGCGCCCAGCACCCAGCTCGACTACCGCTGGCGTCTCGAAACGCACCTGCTGCCGTTCTTTGCTCGACATCGGCTGGACGGGATCACCTTCGATCAGGTCGAGCGATACATCGCACGGAAGCTCGATGAGCCGCATCCGTTGTCGCCGAGATCGATCAACATGACCGTGACCTTGCTGGGAGCGATCCTGGAGGGTGCGGTGGAGCGAGAGCTGATCCCGCGCAACCCGGCAAGAGGCCGCGGTCGTCGGGTCCGGGAACGTGCCCCACGTCGCAGCCACCTGGAGACTGCCGAGCAGATTAGTGCCGTACTCGACGCGGCGGCTCGATTGGATGCCAGTGCTCGCAAGGGTCATCAGCACGTCGAGCGACGGGCGATGATCGCCGTGCTCGTGTTCGCCGGCCTGCGCGTAGGCGAGCTGCTGGCGCTGCGATGGCGCGACGTCGATATGGCTGGTGGCTGGATGTACGTCGAGGAATCCAAGACCGACGCCGGGCGACGACGTATCAAGATCAGAGGTGCGCTCCAAGCAGAGGTGGTGCGCGTGCGTGAGCGCCAGCCTGAATCCGGGCCGGATCGAGTCGTGTTCGCCACGTCCACCGGCAGGCAGCAGAGCGCCGACAACTTCCGCTCTCGGGTGCTCAAACCCTCGGTGAACGAGGCCAACCGGGCTCTGATAGCGAGCCAGTCGCAGCCGCTCCCGGAAGGGATCACGCCGCACTCTCTCCGGCGAACATTCGCAAGCGTGCTGTATGCGCTCGGCGAGGACCCAGGAATCGTCATGGACGAGATGGGCCACACCGATCCCGCGCTCGCGCTGCGTGTCTACCGTCATGCGATGCGTAGGGGGGAGGCAGAGAAGCTGGCTCTTAAGGCGCTGGTAGAAGGCCCGAAATGGAGGTTGCCTACAGACGAGCGCTCCGGGGAAACCGCCTGACCCAAATCGTGCGCCATTCCGGGTGCAGGAGGGTATAGGCTCCGCATGTCCAATTCCGTACCGATGCAGTCCACATTCTCCATCACGAAGATCACCGGTCTCCCGCAGGAGAAGGTGACCTCCGGTAGCCACGACCAGCCGTCTGCCAACGGCTCCGTGGTAATCGTGACCACCGGAAGCACCAACGACGACCGCGCCGAAAAGCGCGCCCACCTGCGCCTAGTTCAGGACTAGCGAACTAAGCAGCCCTCTGCTGCTGCCCTTGGATTGGCGGAACCGTGTTGAATACGAGCCGCCAATCCTCGTGGGCCTGTCCGTCGATCTGCAACCGCCATTCGTATTGCTGGTGCGGTGGCAGTCCTAGAGGGCCGAGGTTGATCGGTACGGGAGATGGGAACGTCATCCCCTTTGGTGCGCCCGGCGGTCTACCGACCTCGAACTCGCCCTGGATGACGAAGGCTTCGTCACTGCCGTGCAGCTCGACGCCGTTGCCGTCCATATCGATCAGCTCGAGCTGGAACGTGTGCTTCTGATTCGTCAGGTGCCAGGGTGTGTAGAACACCATTCCAATCGCGCACGGAGCGTTCGGGCCGCACATGCTCCAGCCCCCGCCCACGATCGTGAGCTTCCCCTCGGCTGCCGACGCGAATTCTGCCAGCAGCATCGTGACCTGCATTCCCCTCACGGGGTCCTGCGTGGTTTCATCCATGATGGATGAGACCTCCTATCTTCGGTGGTCCGAATCCGGCTGGATCCGATCCCGCAGAAGATGATCCGCCTGGGGGCGGACGGACTTTGGATGCAGCACTCCCAAATCTGACCAGAACTACAGCGAGGCGTAACCTTGACACGGCAGTCGGACGGAACCGCGCGCGCACTTCATCGCAAATTGCGGCTCTATTGGAAACGTGGCCCAGGTGAGCTAGTAGGCCGTGCTTTTGGGGCGTTCTCAGCGATCTGGCAGGCCACAGAGGCTCTATCTCAGTGGAGGGCCATCTCCTCCTCGGTGTTCTGGTCGAGGATCGACTCGATCGTGTCCTTGACGCGGTTGACTATCTGCTTGATCCCCGACAGATGTAAGGAGCCCGGAGACTGCCGATCGGCGACAAGGGCCGAAGGGCAGGAGAGCGCCGCGCAGGCCGGGATGTAGCGTGAAATGGCAGTCGGTGGCAGACGAGCGCTCCAACCACCGACCTCAAGCCTCAACCGACGAGCCCGCCTGCCCCCAAATCTGGCTCCACGCCAGGCATTCCAGCTACGCGCCCGGCAAGATTCGAACTTGCGACCTCTCGCTCCGGAGGCGAGCGCTCTATCCACTGAGCTACGGGCGCAGAGGACGACTTATGGACGCCATCCACGAGCCCGGAGCTTAGCGCCGTCGGGCGCACCCGGCTAACCGTGGTGGCATTCGCGTCGCTACCGTAGCGACCATGGATCTGTCTGTGTTCTTGGCTGGGACGGCCGGCTCGGTTCCCAGCGCCAGGCGTGGGCTACCTGCGGTGCTGGTGCGCCGCGGTGGTGACCGCCTGCTGTTTGATTGCGGTGAAGGCACTCAGCGCCAGCTACTGCGCTCGGTGGGGCTGCTGGATCTCGACAGCGTGTTTATCACGCATTTCCACGCCGACCACTGGCTGGGGCTGCCAGGCATGCTGAAGTCCTTTGCGCTGCGTGAACGCACTGAACCGCTGAACGTATATGGGCCGCCCGGCCTGCGCGAGGTGATGGGCGTGATGCGCAGCGTCTACGGGCGCCTGCCGTACGAGCTCGGCATCGTCGAGCTGCAGCCCGCGGAGACGGTCCAACGAGATGGCTACGTGGTGGCAGCGATCCCTGTCAGCCACAAGGGCGCGGCGTCGTTCGGCTATGCAATCGTCGAGGACTCAAGGCCCGGCCATCTCGACCCGGCCCTGGCCGAGCAGTTGGGGGTGAGGCCCGGTCCGGACTTCGGGCGCTTGCAACGGGGGGAGACCGTGAATGGCGTGAGGGCCGAGCAGGTGCTGGGGCCGACCAGGGAGGGACGCAAGATCGTCCTCTCGGGCGATACCTCACCATGCGAGGCGCTGGCGATCGCCGCCTACCAGGCGGATCTGCTCGTGCATGAGGCGACGTTCGTGGAGGAGGAGGCTGAGCGTGCCCGTCAGACATTTCACAGCACAGCGCGCCAGGCCGCGGAGCTTGCGCGCGAGGCAGATGTGCGGCTATTGGTGCTCACGCATGTTTCCAGTCGTTACGCCGGTGGTGAGCTGCGCGACGAGGCACGCACCGTGTTCACGGCCACGGAGGCAGGGCGCGACTTCGACACGATCGACGTTCCGTTTCCCGAGCGCGGTCGCGCGAGCCTCGAGCGCTGGTCCGAGCGCTTGGCGCGTGAGCGAGCGGAGAGCAACCAGTCGTCATCACAGCAGGGCTCGCCTCCCGCATCGTCTCCGCAGGGGGAGCCCGTCGTTTCCCCCTGATACATTCCAGCTGCTCCTTTAACCCGGTCCCGCGAGGCCAGGAAGGAAACGATGGCAGCTGATGAGAAGGTCGTCCTCCAGGAGGACGAAATTAGGCGGGCGCTGACGCGCATCGCCCACGAGATCTTCGAGCGCAACCCTGGCGAGCCAGTACCCGCGCTCGTCGGCATCCATCGCCGCGGAGCGTTCCTCGCACACAGGCTGCATGGCCTGCTGGAGGAGATGCTGGACGCGGAGGTTCCCCTCGGCGACCTCGACATCGGCTTCTATCGCGATGACGTTGCCACGCGGCCGGATGCGCCGGTGCTGCATGCCTCGCACATCGACTTCGATGTGACCGGCTTAACAGTGGTGATCGTCGATGACGTGCTCTACACCGGGCGCACCGTACGCGCAGCGATCGAGGCGCTGTTCGCTTACGGTCGCCCGCAGCGCGTGCAGCTGGCGGTGCTCGCCGATCGCGGCCATCGACAGCTGCCCATTCGCCCAGACTACGTGGGCAAGAACCTGCCCACCGCAGCTTCCGAGCACGTGCATGTACGTCTACGCGAGCTCGACGGCGTCGATGAGGTCGCGATCGCCGGCGCGACGTTTGACCGCGCTGGCGTTGCCACAGTGGAGGCGGGAGCGTGAAGCACCTCATATCGATCGAAGATCTCGACCGTGGTGCGATCGAGCGAATCGTCATGCAGGCTGAGCGCTTCGCAGAGGTCTCAGACCGCGAGATCAAGAAGGTGCCGGCGCTGCGCGGGCGCATGGTGCTGAACCTCTTCTACGAGGCCTCCACACGCACCCGCAGCTCCTTCGAGCTTGCCGCCAAGCGCCTGTCGGCTGACGTGGTGAACTTCGCGGCCAGCGGCTCCAGCGTGGAGAAGGGCGAGTCGCTGAAGGACACCGTGCTTACGCTCAGTGCTCACAAGCCAGACGCGATCGTGCTGCGCACCCCGTGGGCGGGTGCGGCCGAGCTGGTCTCGAGGTGGTGCAGCGCGGCGATCGTCAATGCTGGGGACGGCAAGCGCGAGCACCCCACGCAGGCGCTGCTCGACGTTTACACGCTGCGACAGCGCCTGGGGCAGATCGACGACGCCTCGATCTGGATCGTTGGTGATGTCGCGCACTCGCGGGTCGCGCGCTCGAACATCCTGGCCTTCCAGCGGATGGGCGCCAGGGTGACGGTCGCGGGTCCGCCCACGCTGATCCCGCGCGGCATCCAAGAGCTGGGCTGTGAGGTGCGCTACACGCTCGACGAGCTCAGCTCCGCGGACGTCGTGTATGCGCTGCGGATGCAACGTGAGCGCATGAGCGAGACGTGGGTTCCCTCAACGCGCGAGTACGCCTCCTGGTACCAGATCAACGCTCGGCGCCTGACGCCGCGCCAGATCCTGATGCACCCAGGGCCGGTCAACCGTGGCGTGGAGCTCTCCGGCGAGGTGGTCGATTCCCCTCAGGCAGTGATCACCGCGCAGGTGGAAGCCGGCGTGGTTGTGCGCATGGCAGTTCTATACGAGCTGCTCGCCGGCGCCAGGGAGGCCCCTTTGGCTGGCACAGGCGCATCCGCTACCGGCAACGGGCGGCCCGCGAAGGTGCCTACAGGCACGCCGGTGGTGCCTGCAGTTGGCGCGGGCAGGCCAGGATGAGCGTCAAGGAGCCACTCATCTGCGGGCGCCAAGTGCCCGCAGAGCTGCTGCTGCGCGAAGTGCATGTGCTCGATCCGCGGGCCCGTATCGACGCACGACGCGATCTGCGCGTGCGCGGCGGACAGATAGCTGAGCTCGGCGAGCCCGGGAGCCTTGACGCAAGCGCCGATGAGGAGCTGATCGAGGGGCATGGACGCCTGCGGCTGCTGCCGGCATTCTTCGATCCGCATGTGCACCTGCGAACACCCGGCCAGGAGCACAAGGAGGACCTGGAGAGCGGCACCCGTGCAGCTGCAGCGGGAGGCTTCGCTGCCGTGATCGCAATGCCCAACACAGACCCTGTGCTCGACTCCGCGCCGCTGCTGCGCTCGCTGCGCGACGCCGCTGCACGCGAGGCGCGCGTCCCCGTCGGCTTCCTGCCCGCGATCACGCGCGGGTTGGAAGGTGAGCAGCTGAGCGAGATGGCGGAGCTCAGGCAGGAGGGGGCGCTGGGCTTCAGCGACGACGGCAAGCCAGTGCGCAGCGCCGGGATGCTGCGTAAGGCGCTGCAGTACCAGCGCCTGTGCGGTGGCGTGCTCGCGCTGCATGAGGAGGATCCGACGCTGTCGCGGGGAGGCGCGATGAACGAGGGCGCTGTCAGCGCCGCGCTTGGCATCGCTGGGATCCCGACGGTAGCCGAGTCCACGATGGTTGCGCGCGACGCCGCGCTGGCGGGATACGAGGACGCTCGCGTGCACTTCCAGCATCTTTCCTGCGCCGCCTCCGCTGACGCAGTGGCTGACGCCAAGGCGCGCGGCTGGAAGGTCAGCGCAGAGGTCTGCCCGCACCACCTGCTGCTTACCGATGAGGACGTTAGAGGCATGGACACCAGCATGAAGATGCATCCGCCGCTGACCACCGAGGCCGACCGTATGGCGCTGATCGAGGCCCTGCGAGCAGGCACGATCGATTGCGTGGCCACGGATCATGCACCGCACGCGCGTGAGGAAAAGGAGGTCCCTTTCGAGCAGGCGCCGATGGGCAGCACGGGCCTGGAGACGGCGTTCGCCGCCCTGCATACGAGCCTGGTGCTACCCGGCGTGATCGAGCTGGCGCTGCTGGTGGAGCGGATGACCGCCGGCGCTGCGCTGTTCGAGCTGCCCACCCCCTCGATCGCGCTCGGTGGTCCAGCCGACCTGACGCTCGTCGATCTCGACGCTGTTTGGGTCGCCGGCGAGCACGGCTGGGAGAGCCGCTCGGAGAACTGCTGCTTCGCAGGTCGCCAGCTACAGGGCCGTGTGCTGCTGACGATTGCCGCCGGCACGATCGCGCATCGTGACCGTGCACTGGCGATGGTGGACGCCTGATGGGGCTGCTAAGCCGCGAGCGCGCCGCGCTGGTTGTCGTAGACGTGCAGGAGGGCTTTCGCCCATATGCGTCCTTCGCCGGCGTGGCGAGCGCCTGCGCGACGCTACTGCAGGCGGCGCGCATTCTCGCCCTTCCAGCAATCGTCAGCGAGCAGTACCCGAAAGGTCTCGGCCACACCGCGCCCGAGCTCGGCCTGCAGGACGAGCCGCGGATCGAGAAGACCGTGTTCTCCGCCGCCCGTGCCGAGGGCTTCGATCTTGCCGGCGCCGAGCAGGCGATCGTGTGCGGCATCGAGACGCATGTGTGCGTAAGCCAGACCGTCCATGACCTGCTGGCGGCCGGCGTCGAAGTGCACGTTCCCGCCGACGCGGTCGGCTCCCGCCACACCATCGACTATGAGCGTGGCCTCGAGCGCATGGAGCGCTCCGGCGCGGTCATCAGCACCGTCGAGGCGGCTCTGTTCGAGCTGCTCGAGCGCGCCGGCACGCCGGAGTTCAAAGCCGTCCAAAAGCTGATCATCTGAGATGACCGTGAGCCTTCGCCATGCTGCGTCCTCGATCGCTCGTGTGCGAAGCACACTTCGCTCACTGCGTCCTGCGGCGCCGACCCGGTCGTGCCTGACTCGACTCACGGCCCTCTCAGGCGCGCGATGAGTTCACCAACCGCCTACGTACTGCTGGAGGACGGCACGCGCTTCGATGGCGAGGCTTGCGGTGATGTGAACCCCGCCCGCCCCGCGGTCGGTGAGATCGTGTTCACGACGGGCATGTCCGGCTATCAGGAGTCGATGACCGACCCGTCCTTCGCTGGCCAGCTGATCGCCTACACCTATCCGCATATCGGCAATTACGGCATCAGTGCCCAGGCGATGGAGTCCGAGCGAGCATGGGCACGCGCGGCGATCATGCGCGAGGCGTGCAATCGCGAGGACGCGCCCAGCGCCGAGCGTGGTTGGCTTGACTGGTTGAGCGACTGTGGCGTGCAGGCGATCAGCGGGGTGGACACGCGCTCGCTCGTCATGCACATTCGCGAGGCCGGCGCCATGCGCGGCGGCGTGTTCGCAGCGGAGATCTCCGAGTCGCATGCGCGCGAGCTCATCGAAGCGGAGCCACCGATGGCCGGCCAAGACCTGGCGAGGATCGTCACTCCCACACAGGTCAGCCGCCACGGAAGCGGCAGCGATGGCCCCCTGATCTCGGTGATCGACACCGGCATCAAGGCCTCGATGGTGCGCGAGCTGGTCGCTCGCGGTGCGCGCGTGTCGCTGCACCCATGCACCAGCAGCACCGAGGAGCTGTTGGCCGAAGATCCCGACGCCGTGTTCCTGTCCAATGGGCCGGGCGATCCCGCGGCGCTGTCCTACGTCGTGGAGACCGTCCGCGGTCTTGTCGGCAAGAAGCCCGTGTGGGGTATCTGCCTTGGCCACCAGCTGCTGTGCAGGGCAGTTGGCTTGGAGACGTTCAAGCTGCCCTTCGGCCACCACGGCGCCAACCACCCAGTCCGCGACCTGCAGAGCGGGCGTGTGGAGATCACCTCGCAAAACCACGGCTTCGCTGCGCTCGGCCCAGGCGGTGCACGCACGATCGACACCGACGAGCCCGTGCGTTGGGAAACCGACTTCGGCGCCGCCACGCTATCGCACGTCAACCTCTATGACCGCACCGTCGAGGGCCTCGAGCTCCTCGACGTGCCCGGCGGCACCGTGCAATATCACCCCGAGGCCGGCCCCGGCCCGCACGACAGCCTGTACCTGTTCGATCGCTTCCTGCAGCGGATCGCCGAGGCGGCCTAGGTGCCCAGGCGCGATGACATCCACAAGATCCTGATCCTCGGTTCCGGGCCGATCGTGATTGGGCAGGCGGCCGAGTTCGACTACTCCGGCGTGCAGGCGTGCAAGGTGCTTCGCGAGGAGGGCTACGAGGTCGTGCTCGTCAACTCCAACCCGGCGACGATCATGACCGACCCAGAGTTCGCCGACGCAACCTACATCGAGCCGCTGCTGCCTGGCCCCGTGGCGCAGGTGATCGAGCGCGAGCGCCCCGATGCGCTGCTGGGAACGCTCGGCGGGCAGACCGCTCTGAACCTTTCCAAGGCGCTGCACGACGACGGCACACTCGAGCGCTTCGGCGTGGAGCTGATCGGCGCCAACTACGACGCGATCGTCTGCGCCGAGGACCGCGACCTGTTCCGCGAGGCAATGGCCAAGGCGGGGCTGCGCATGCCCAACAGTGAGATCGTCACGAGCATCGAGGAAGCTCGCGCGGCGCTCACCGGAGCGCACGGCCAGAAGGGCTCACTGGGGCTGCCGTGCATCGTGCGCCCCGCGTTCACCCTCGGTGGGCGTGGTGGTGGCATCGCGCGCACGGAGGAGGAGTTCGAGCGGATCGTCGCTCAGGGGCTCGAGGCCTCACCCATCGGGCAGGTGCTGCTTGACGAGTCGGTGATCGGCTGGGGCGAGTTCGAGCTGGAGGTGATGCGCGACCACGCTGACAACGTCGTGATCGTGTGCTCGATCGAGAACGTCGACCCGATGGGCGTGCACACGGGCGACTCCGTCACCGTTGCCCCGCAGCAGACGCTCACTGATCACCTCTACCAGCAGCTACGCGACCAAGCGCTTGCGGTGATCCGTGCCGTAGGTGTCGAGACGGGCGGCTCCAATGTGCAGTTCGCAGTGAACCCCGAGACCGATGAGATTCTCGTCATCGAGATGAACCCGCGCGTGTCGCGCTCCTCCGCGCTGGCCTCCAAGGCGACCGGCTTCCCGATTGCCAAGATCGCCGCGCGCTTGGCCGTCGGCTACCGCCTGGATGAGATCGACAACGACATCACAGGTGCCACGCCCGCGTGCTTTGAGCCGACGATCGACTACGTGGTTGTCAAGTGGCCGCGCTTCGCCTTTGAGAAGTTCCCTAGCGCCGACCCCACACTGACAACCCACATGAAGTCGGTGGGGGAGGCGATGGCAATCGGACGCACCTTCCAGCAGGCGTTCGCCAAGGCACTGCGCTCGCGCGAGCTCGATAAGTCTCCCGCGCTGCAAGCGATCGGTGAGGAGCAGCTCCTGGAGAGCCTGCAGACGCCCGGCGCGGAGCGCTTCGAGACAGTGCTCGAGCTGCTCGGCAGGGGCGTGAGCATCGAGGCGGTCAACCAGCGCACGCGCATCGACCCGTGGTTCCTGCGCGAGCTGCGCGAGCTCGCCCTGAACCCACACGCGCCGTTCGCCGGTGAGCGCTCGTTCCGCTCCGTCGACACCTGCGCCGCCGAGTTCCCCGCGCGTACGCCCTACTACTACTCAGGCTGGGAGCGCACGGGCGCGAATGAGGTGCGCCGTGGCAGCCGTGAGTCGGTCGTGATCCTTGGCTCCGGGCCCAACCGCATCGGGCAGGGGATCGAGTTCGATTACTGCTGCGTGCACGCCGCCATGTCCGTGCGCGAGTCAGGCCGCGATGCGGTGATGATCAACTGCAATCCCGAGACGGTCTCCACCGACTACGACACCTCCGACCGTCTGTATTTCGAGCCGCTCACGCTCGAGGATGTGCTCGCCGTAGTCGAGGTTGAGAAACCGCTTGGCTTGATCGTGCAGTTCGGCGGGCAGACGCCGCTGAAGCTCGCCGCCGGCCTCGTCGAGGCGGGCGTACCGCTGCTCGGCACGAGCGTCGACGCGATCGACCTTGCCGAGGATCGCGCGCGCTTTGGCGCGCTGCTCGATCGCCTCGGCTACCAGGCGCCGCCCTACGCCACCGCTCGTTCCTTGCAGGAGGCGCTCAAGTGCGCCGACCTCGTCGGCTTCCCGCTGATTGTGCGTCCGTCCTACGTGCTTGGCGGTCGCGCCATGGAGATCGTCTACGCGCACGATGGCCTCGCGGACTACTTGCGCCGTGAGGTGGTCGGCGCGACAGGGAGCCCCAACGCGACCCCCGCCCAGAGCCCGGAGGGCTCCCCATCAATCTTTCTCGACAGGTTTCTCGAGGACGCCACAGAGGTCGACGTTGATGCCCTGTGCGATGGCTCCGATGTGTGGATCGGCGGGATCATGCAGCATGTCGAGGAGGCTGGCGTGCACTCCGGCGACAGTGCCTGCGTGCTGCCGCCGCACTCGCTCGGGGAGGAGATGCTCGAGCAGATCCGCGAGGCCACGCGCGAGATCGCCCTGGCGATCGGCGTGGTAGGGCTGCTCAACGTGCAGTACGCCGTTGCCGGCGGCCAGCTGTACGTGATCGAGGCCAACCCGCGTGCCTCGCGGACCGTGCCGTTCGTCTCCAAGGCGATCGGCTTGCCGTTGGCAAAGCTTGCCTGTCGTGTGATGCTCGGCGAGCGCATCGCAGCACTCGATCTGCCGCAAGCCCGACAGGGGATGGGCTTCGGCGATCACGTCTCCGTCAAGGAGGCTGTGCTGCCGTTCGATCGCTTCGAGGGCTCCGACGCGCTGCTCGGCCCCGAGATGCGCTCCACCGGCGAGGTGATGGGCATCGCGCGCGATTTCCCAACCGCGTTCGCCAAGGCTCAGGCCGCCGCCGGCGTGCCCCTGCCTCGCGAGGGGACTGTGTTCGTCACCGTCACCGACTCCGACAAGGCCGGCGCGTTCGCCGTTGCCCAGAGCCTGCACGAATGCGGCTTTCGCATCGTCGCCACGCGTGGCACCGCCGAGGCGATCTCGCGCATGGGCGTCCCCGCGCAAGCGATCAACAAGATCGCCGAGGGCTCGCCGCACGTGCTCGACTGGATCGAGCGCGGCGACGTCGATCTCGTTGTCAACACGCCCACCGGTGTGGGCGCGCGCAGCGATGGCTATGAGATCCGTCGCGCCGCCGTCGCGCACGGCATCCCCTGTCTGACTACGCTCGCCGCCGGCATCTCCGCTGCGCGTGCGATCGCTGGCGCCCATCGCAACGGGGCGCCCGACGTTCTCTGTCTGCAGGAGCTGCACGGCATGACCCGCGCGCCTGCTGGTGAACGCTCAGCCAGCCCCGACGGGGCCGGGGTGGCGTGAGCGAGGAGCACGCTGCCAGCGCCCCATTCGGCCGACGTCTGCTGACGGTCACCGGCATGGACGAGCTTGGCGCCTACCGCGTCCTGCGCGCCTCCCACGTGGCCGGCACGGGAGCTGGCGCGGCAGGCGGGTGGGCTCCTGTTCCCGGCCAGTTCGCCATGCTCGCCGCGGTTGAGCGCTGGGGTGGGGGCGACGGAGAGCGGCCCTACCTGCCGCGAGCGTTCTCAGTCGCGCGGCTCAGCGACGGCGAGTCGCACTTCCTGCTCGAGGATGTCGGGCCCGGTACACGGAGGCTGTGCGAGCTGCGTGCTGGCGATGGACTGTGGGCACTCGGCCCGCTTGGCCACGGCTTTGAACCTCCCGGCGCCGGGCGCCGGGCATTGCTCGTCGGTGGAGGGGTCGGTATCGCGCCGCTGGCGATCCTCCAGGACACGCTTGCGTCAGACTCGCCCACCGTGGAGGTGAGCGTGCTGCTCGGCTTCCGCGATCGCGAGCGCGCCGCCGGCGCCGCGCTGCTGGATGGCGCCAGTGTCGCCACCGACGACGGCTCCGTCGGCTACCACGGCCTCGTTACAGACATGCTCGCCGCCGAGCTCGAGCGTGACCCACACGCCACCGTCTACGCCTGTGGACCCGCCGGCATGCTCGAGGGCATCAGAGCGCTGTGCGCGCATAGCCACATTCCCGCCCAGCTTGCCTTGGAGGCGGGGATGGCGTGTGGCTTCGGCGCGTGCTTTGGCTGCGTGGTGGCGCGGCGCGGCGGCGGCTACCTGCGCGTGTGTGTGGACGGACCTGTCATCGACGCAGCGGAGCTCGAGCGCGTCGACCAGCACGCCGGGTCAGCTGCGTGAGCGTCGAGTTCTGCGGGCTGCAGCTCGCCCATCCGATCATCAACGGCTCGGGGACCTTCGACGCGATCGCCGCGCGACGCGTCTTCGGGGAGCCGCTACTCGCGGACTTCCCGTTCGCTGCCTACGTGTCAAAGACGATCACGCTGGAGCCGCGCGCCGGGAATCCGCCGCCGCGGCTGTGGGAGACGCCGGCTGGCTTGATCAACTCGATCGGCCTACCCAACAAGGGGCTCGACGGCTATATGCGCGAGGACCTGCCCCAGCTGGCCGAGCTCACCGGCGGAGCCTCCGGGCGCTCGGCCATCCCGCTAGTCACCAACGTCATGGGTGCTACCGCCGAGGAGCTCTCCCGCCTGGTAGCGGCATGCGACGCGCGCGCGGAGATCGCCGCGATCGAGCTCAACGTGTCCTGCCCCAACGTCAAGACCGGCCTCGACATCGGTGCTGATCCTGGCCAGCTCCAGGAGGTCCTACGCTCCGTGCGAGCGCTCACAGGCAAGCCGCTGATCGTCAAGCTGACGCCGAACACCGCCGACGTGTCCGCCTGTGCGCTCGCCGCCGAGCAGGGCGGCGCCGACGCTGTCTCGCTGATCAACACGCTGCGTGCCACCGCGCTCGCCCCGCTGGGGCGATCCGCTGCGGGGGGTGCTCATGGAACCGGCGCCCAGCGCGATCGATGGCTGGGGGGAGGCACCGGTGGCCTGTCCGGTCCGGCGATCCGCGCCGTTGCGCTCGCACAGGTAGCCGCCGTATCCGCGCGCGTGTCGATTCCCATTGTCGGCATGGGCGGCGTGCAGAGCGCAACACATGCGCAGGAGCTGCTCGACGTGGGCGCCACGCTCGTGGCCGTCGGCACCGAGAGCTTCCGCGACCCCGCCGCCGGCGCCAGGATCGCTCGGGGACTGGCATAGAACGTGCCCAGAAGTCGTAGATCGCAGGCTACGCCTGGCGCTGCGTGACATTGGCCAGCTGGCCAGGAATACGGTGCGGTGGTTGGACCGCATGACATAGATAAAAACCCCTGCAAACGCCCCTCGATACTATCCACCAGCCTCGATGTATCTATACCTCAACCTGAGGTATAGATGAATTACGCGATTTTCTGTTGATCGCTGCTCGCTGTGTGTAGACTCGCCGCCCATGGCGCCGGCCACCCGAACGACGTCCTCGAATACCTCCACCGCCCCCGAGCGCTCCCTCAACCAGAGGATGGATGCGCTTGCGCGAGCCAACCAGATTCGGATTCAGCGTGCGCAGCTCAAGCGCGACCTAAAGTCCGGCCGGCGCTCGATCCAATCGCTGCTACTCGACCCGCCCGAGTTCGTCGAGACAGCCAAGGTCTTTGACATGTTGCTCGCCGTGCCCAAGTACGGCCGCGTGAAGGTCAACAAGATCCTCGCGCACTGCCGGATTGCCCCCAGCAAGACCATCGGCGGTCTTTCCGAGCGCCAGCGCAGCGAGCTCATTTCCCTGCTGCACCACTAGGTTGGCGCTGGCCAGCCCGAGGCTGCGTCCTTGCTCGCCATTAGGGTGCCGGCGGTGGCGCGCGTGTTCGTCATAACTGGGCCCTCCGGGGTCGGCAAGGGAACGCTCATCCGCGGGCTGATGGAGCGGCTTGCCACGCTCGAGCTGTCGGTGTCCGCCACTACCCGCGCGCCGCGCCCAGGCGAGCAAGACGGGGTCGACTATCACTTCCTCAGCCGTGAGGAGTTCGACCGCAGAGTCGCCCAAGAAGACTTCGTCGAGCACGCCGACTACGCCGGGCGCAGCTACGGGACACTGCGCTCCGAGCTCGAGGATCGCGTGCGCGCTGGCGTGCCCGTGGTGCTCGAGATCGAGGTCCAGGGTGCCCGCCAGGTGCGTGCGGCGATGCCCGAGGCGGTGCAGGTATTCATCGCGCCGCCCTCACTTGCCGCGCTGCGCACGCGCCTGATCGGGCGCGGCACTGACAACGCCGAGGAGGTAGAGCGGAGGTTGCGAGTCGCCGAGCAGGAGCTCGCCGCCCAGCCAGAGTTCGCCCACGTCGTCGTAAACGACCGCCTCGACGAGGCGCTCGACCGCCTCACCGCGATCCTCGCCGAGCACCTCGACTGACCGCTGCCACGCATTGTCGCCACATATTTGTCGCCACGCATCGTCCCTGTTGAGCAGCGCTGTGTAGCCATCGCGCTACGCCACAGGTGGGGGAGGTCTGTCGAGCATCCTCCTGATCGAGGCGGTGTATCGCCGCTGCGATACACCGCCCGCCATCGCTGCGAGTGCGGGTCGAGCGCGGCGCACTACACTGCAAGGTCAACAAGGAAAGGCATGCACCTGTGATCTCCCCCCGCATTGACCGCCTGCTCGAGCAGGTCGACTCAAACTACGCCGGCGTGATCGTCGCCGCCAAGCGCGCTCGCCAGATCAACAGCTACTACCACAACCTCGGCGAGGGGACCTTCGATGAGTTTCCGCCCCCGATGGTCGAAACCGCCTCGAAAAACTACCTCACGATCGCCCTCGAGGAGGTAGCAGCGGGAAAGATGAAGTACCACTACAGGTAGCCGTGGCGCAACGCCACGGCCAGAGCTTGCCAGTACCCGCTGGCGGCTCTACAACCTATTCATGTCCCGAATCCTGCTCGGCGTCAGCGGCGGCATTGCCGCTTACAAGGCGCTTGAGCTCGTGCGCTTGGCGACTGGGCAGGGACATGCTGTGCGCGTCGTGCAGACGCCCACCAGCGAGAGGTTTGTTGGCAGGGCCTCGTTTGCGGCGCTGACTGGCGCACCGGTACTAACGAGCGAGTTCGAGCGCGACCCCGCTCGCGGGGCGTTCCCCGATCAGCCGTCGCCTACGCATGAGCCGCTCAGCCACCTCGAGCTAATCGCCAACGCCGAGGCGTATGTGATCGCGCCCGCTTCCGCGAACACGATCGCCAAGCTCGCAGCAGGGCTTGCCGACAACCTGCTCGGCAGCTGTGCGCTGGCCGCGGATTGTCCGCTGGTGATCGCGCCCGCGATGAACAGCCGCATGTATGAGCACCCCGCCACGCAGGCGAACTTGAGGATATTGCGCGAGCGTGGGGCGATCGTCGTTGAGCCCGAGGTCGGTCGACTGGCATCCAAGGGCGAGGAGGGGGTGGGTCGTCTGGCTGAGCCCGCACGAGTGCTGGCCGCATGCACGCAAGCAATCGCCGATCGCGACCCGTCGAAGGGCTCCGGATCGCGCACTAGCCTCCGTGGGCTTACGGTGCTAGTAACCGCAGGCGGCACACGCGAGCCCATCGACAGCGTTCGCTTCGTCGGCAACAGCTCATCTGGGCGCATGGGCTTCGCGCTCGCGCAGGCCGCACACGATCGCGGCGCGCAGGTGACGCTGATCGCCGCCAACGTTGCGCTCGCCACGCCCGCCGGTGTGACGCGGCGCGATCTAGTCACCGCTGCTGAGCTACAGGAGGCTTGCGAGCTGGAGTTCCCCGGCTGTGACGTTCTGCTGATGAGTGCCGCTGTCGCTGACTTCACGCCGGCTGTTCCCGAGGACGGCAAGATCAAGAAGTCCGATCGCCAGCGCCTGGAGCTCGTGCTGGAGCCGACCGCCGATGTGCTCGCCGGCCTTGCAGCGGCACGTCGCGAGGGCCAGACACTCGTGGGCTTCGCCGCCGAGCACGGCGCGGATGCGGTCGAGGGTGCGCGCAGCAAGCTCACCGACAAGCGGCTTGACGCGCTCGTGATCAACGATATCTCCCGCACAGACATCGGCTTCGATGTAGATGCGAACGAGGTGACGATCCTCAGCGCCAGTCGCAACGGCGGGACGCAGATCGAGCAACGTCACGTACCGCGTGCAACTAAGGCAGAGGTCGCCGAGGCAATTCTCGACACCGTCGAGGGCCTCCGAGACAGCCGTTAAACTGCTGGCGATGGAGAGTGTCTATGACCTCTACCAGCGGGGCTGTGAGCTACTTGACCACGGCGACCATCAAGCCGCGATCGTGCCGCTCACCCGGGCGCGAGACCTGGAGCCAGATAAGGCCTCCATCCGCGAGGCGTTGGGACGGGCGCTGTTTCATGCGCAGCGTTACGAGAGCGCTGCCGCGGAGTTCCACGCGGTCGCCTCCAGGACGCCCACCAACGACTATGCGCAGTTCTGCTTGGGGCGCTCCATGCAGCTGCTCGGGCGCCATAGCGAGGCGTGCAAGCCGTTGGCGTTGGCCTGCTCGCTGAGTCCTGAGCGCGCCGATTACCGGCTGTACCGCGAACGCGCCCGTCGCGATGCCGAGCGCGCCTGAGCCCGCTATGCGGGACCGCGCCACTGCTATCCTCGAACTAGAGCTTTCGTGCCGGCGCGCAGGCGCCGGTAGCCGTACCGAGAGTGGGCGCCCGCCCGCTTTTTTTGCGTAAGGAGTCAGTTGATGACCACATTGCAGACAGACATAGAGCGCCGTCTGGCCGACAGCGAGCCCGACGTCGAGCTGCTGCTCGCCGAGGTTTCTGGCGGGCGCTGTCTGCGCGTGTTCATCGACCACCCCGACGGCGTGACGTTGGCGATGTGTGAGCGCGTGACAATGCTCCTGAATGACCTGCGCGAGCGCTATTCGCTCGAGGTGTCCTCGCCAGGCCGCGAGCGTCCACTGACCAAGCCCGCGCACTTCCGTCGCTTCGTTGGGCGCCGTGCGCGGGTGCGCACGCGTCATCCCCGCCCGATCGCACCGATGGGCGATGGCGAGCGGGCGGGCGGGCATAGATCCGCGCGGCCGGTGCAGAGCTTCACGGGTGAGCTGGTCGGGGCATCAGAGGACGAGATCACGCTGGCCGCAGATGGGGGAGTCATAGCGATCCCCTACTCGGAGATACGTCGTTCGAACTTGATTGAGGATTAGGAGCCCACCAGCCCATGTCACGCGAAATCCTGGAGGCTATGCACGCGCTGGCGCGCGAGAAGGGCATCGAGCCCGAGAAGCTGATGATCGCGCTCGAGGACGCGCTGCTGTCCGCTTACAAGAAGCAGCCAGGCTCGGCCAAGTACGCGCGAGTGGAAATGGACCGCGAGACGGCTGATTTCCGCGTGATCGAACTGATCATCCCGGAGCGTCTGGAGGCGCATCTGATCGTCGAGACGATCGACGAGGAAACGACTGTTGACCCCGAGACGGGCGAGATGCGCGAACCGGAGGAACCGGAAATCGACCCGGCCAAGTTCGCCGAATACCGCGACCAGATCGACGAACAGGACGTCACGCCCGACGACTTCGGCAGGATCGCCGCGCAGACCGCCAAGCAGGTCATCCTGCAGCGCATCCGCGAGGCCGAGCGGGACATGATGTACGAGGAGTACCGCGACCGCGTCGGCGAGCTGATCACCGGCATCGTGCAGCAGTCGGACTCGCGCTACACGCTCGTCCAGCTGCGCGAACGCGTTGAGGCGCTGCTGCCGAAGTCCGAGCAGGTAGAGGGCGAGCGCTACGACCACTCGCAGCGGATCAAGGCGGTCATCAAGGAGGTCTCCCCGTCGACCAAGGGCCCCGCGATCATCGTCTCGCGGCGCGATCCCGAGCTGATCAAGAAGCTGTTCGAGCTCGAGGTCCCGGAGATCGCCGACGGTCTCGTCGAGATCGCGAACGTCGCCCGCGAGCCCGGCTACCGCTCGAAGATCGCCGTCATCTCGCACACCGACGGCGTCGACCCGGTCGGCGCCTGCGTCGGCCCGCGCGGATCGCGCGTGCGCATGGTCGTCTCCGAGCTGCGCGGCGAGAAGATCGACATCATCCCGTTCAACGACGAGCCGGCGCGCTTCGTCGCCAAGGCGCTCTCGCCGGCGCGCGTGCGTGAGGTGCTCGTCGATGACGAGGCCAAGCAGGCGACCGTGATCGTGCCCGACGACCAGCTATCGCTCGCCATCGGACGCGAGGGCCAGAATGCACGCCTCGCCGCGCGGCTTACCGGTTGGCGTGTGGACATCCGCTCAGAGACAGAGTTCGCCGCCGAGGAGGCCGAGCACGGCTATGAGGAGGAGGAGGTCCAGGGCCGCTGCGCCGCGATTCTCTCCAACGGTCGGCGTTGCCCCAACGCGTCGCTGCCGAACTCGCGCTACTGCGGGCTTGAAAGCCACCAGGCGCTTGCCAACATCGCAAGCGACAACGTCGGCGACCTTGCCTCCGAGAGCGCCAGCTTGGACGTGCAACCAGAGCAGCTCGAGCAGCCGGCACACGAGGCAGCCGCTGGGGAGCAGGCGACATAGAGCGCCACGTGCCCCGACGCCGCTGTGTCGGCTGCGGGCGAATTGCACCGAAGTCAGAGCTCCTGCGCATCGCCGCGACCGACATGGGGGCGAGCGAGAATCGTGCGATCTCTCCCAGGTATGCGATCGCTGACTGCGACGGCACAATGCCCGGTCGCGGCGCCTACCTCTGCCGCGGCGCGGACCCCGAGCTGCCGGCCGGCGACTGCCTAGCGAGGGCGACGCGCCGCAGCGGCATCGCCCGCGCACTGCGCTCAGCGGTAACAGTCGACCCCAAGCTCGTAGAATCGGTGAGCTGATGAGTAAGAAGCGCGTACACGAGCTCGCCAAGGAGCACGGTCTCTCGAGCAAGGAGCTGCTCGAGAAGCTAAACGCCGCCGGCATCGAGGCCAAGGCGGCCGCATCCTCAGTCGAGGAGGACGTTGTGCTGAAGGCACTCGGCGGGGCAGGCCCGTCCGCGCCCGCGAGCTCCAACGGGGCGCCCGTCACGCCACCCTCTGCTCCCGCGGCGCCTGTCGCCAAGGCGCCACCCGCGGCGGTAGCACCAGCACCGCCCGCGAGCGCGTCCGCATCCACCTCCGCGATCGCCAGCCCTGCTGGGAGCGCGCCAGCCACCCCAGCTTCGACCACGGCCGCATCAGCCGCCGCTGCCGCGGAGCGCGTCCGTCCGACCCGCGACTCCCGCACCGGCGAGCGCACGCCTGGCGACATCGGACCGGGTGGGCGCAGACGCGTGGTGATTGACTCCCAGGCCTCGCGTCGCCAACAAGGTGGACCGTCCAACCAGCCTCAGCGGCGCCCGCGCCGCGGACGGCGCCGTCGTGGCACCTACGACGAGACGATCGCTCCGATCGACACGGCGGCGATGGAGGCGACCGACCTGATTCGCGTCAACTCGGGCTCCACCGTCAAGGACGTCGCCGAGTACCTCGGCGTGGCCGTCCCGGAGGTGATCAAGAAGCTGATGTCCCTGGGCGAGATGGCGACGCTTACGCAGACTCTCTCCGACGACGCCATCCAGGTGCTCGCCGACGAGTTCGACAAGCAGATCGAGATCACACACGCCGCCGATGACGTTGAGGTGGAGCCAGTCTTCGAGGATGCCGAGGAGGACCTCGTCGACCGCCCACCGGTCGTCACGATCATGGGTCACGTCGATCACGGCAAGACATCGTTGCTGGATGCCATCCGCGAGACCGAGGTGGTCGCCGGCGAGGCGGGCGGGATCACCCAGCACATCGGCGCCTACCAGGTGCGCCATGCAGGCAAAGAGATCACCTTCCTTGACACGCCCGGCCACGAGGCGTTCACGGCGATGCGCGCCCGTGGCGCCAAAGTGACAGACCTGGCGGTGATCGTGGTCGCCGCCGATGACGGGGTCAAGCCACAGACCGAGGAGGCGATCGATCACGCCAAGGCGGCGGAAGTGCCGATTATCGTCGCCGTCAACAAGATCGACAAGGAGGGTGCGCAGCCCGAGCGCGTGCGCACGGAGATGACCCAGCACGGACTGCAGCCTTCGGAGTGGGGCGGGGACACCGAGTTCGTTGACGTCAGCGCCAAGACTCACGACGGTCTCGACACGCTGCTGGAGACGATTCAGGTCGTCACCGATCTCGAGGAGCTGAAGGCAAACGCCGGCGCTGAGGCCTCAGGTGCGGTGATCGAGTCAAAGCTCGATCCCGGTCGTGGACCCGTCGTGACGATTCTCATCCAGCGCGGAACGCTGAAGGTCGGCGACGCGCTCGTCGCGGGCGCGCACTTCGGGCGCGTGCGCGCGATGCACGATTTCACCGGCGGCAAGCTCAAGCGCGCGATGCCTGGGCAGCCTGTTGAGGTGCTCGGCTTCGATGGCGTGCCCGAGGCGGGCGAGCACGTGCGCGTGGTCGAGAACGAGCGCCGCGCCCGTCAGCTGGCGGGCGAGCGCGCCAACCGCCTGAAGACGGAGGCGCTCGCACGGCGCTCTGGTCGCAAGGTCTCGCTCGAGGATGTCTTCAAGCTCGCTCAGGAGGGCACCGTCAAGGAGCTCGCACTGCTCGTCAAGGCTGACGTGGCCGGCTCGCTGGAGGCGATCGAGGATGAGATCGCCAAGCTGCCCCAGCAAGAGGTCAAGGTCAACATCATCCACCGAGGCGTTGGTGGGATCAACGAGTCCGACGTGATGCTTGCCGCCGCCTCCGATGGGGTGATCCTGGCCTTCAACGTGCGCCCCGTCGGAGACGCTCGCCAGATCGCCGACCGCGAGGGGGTCGAGATCCGCTCCTACGCGGTCATCTACCGTGCCATTGAGGAGCTGCGCGCGGCTATGCAGGGAATGCTCGAGCCCGCCGAGGTCGAGACCCCGCTGGGCCAGGCCGAGGTACGCCAGCTGTTCAAAGCTTCGCGCATCGGCACGATCGCCGGCTCATTCGTCACCGAGGGCAAAGTCACGCGGGGCGCCCGTGCTCGCGTTGTCCGCGAGGGGACCGTGATCTACGACACCACAATCGAGAGCCTGCGCCGCTTCAACGAGGATGTACGCGAGGTTGCAGGTGGCTTCGAGTGCGGCATCGTGCTGACGAACTTCCAGGACCTGCACGAGGGCGATGTGCTGGAGACCTATGAGACGCGACAGGTGGAGCGCGAGCTGTCTTCCTGAGAGTCGAGTCTCCAGCGGCAGGGGCCCGGGGCTCGGCGGGGAATTGGAGGGGTAGGATGAGCTCAGGACGGATGCGTCGGGTCGATGAGGCGATTCGACAGGTGATCGGCGATGCCGTTGCAGGTGATCTCAAGGACCCGCGAGTGGGATTCGTAACCGTGACCGACGTCAGGACCAGCCCAGACCTAAGCCATGCACGTGTATATGTGAGCGTGCTTGGCGCCGACGGCGGGACCTCGCAGCTCGACGAGCGCGAGACCACGCTGGAAGGTCTGCGCAGCGCCCACGGCTTCCTGCAGGCGCGTCTCGCCGCGCAGCTACATCTGAAGCGCACACCCACACTCGAGTTCTCATACGACGACACCACCGACCGGGCGCTGCGCGTCGAGGAGCTGATCGAGGAGATGGACAGCCCATGAGCGAGAACCTCTCCGTGGAGGCCACACGCGAGCTCGTGCTCGAGCGGATTCGCGCCGACGAGCGCTTTGTGCTTGCCGCCCATGAGAACCCCGATGGCGACGCACTGGGCTCGCTGGTAGCGATGCAGGGGCTGTTGAGCGCGCTCGGCAAGGACTCCGCGATGTTCATCTCGCCCCATGACCTGCCGCTACCCCGCGAGTACAGCTTCTTCACGCTCGACGGACTCATCCGTGAACCGCCCGCGGATGTCGCCGATCGCACTGTGGTGTTCCTCGACTGTGGCAACATCGACCGCAACTCAGCGAGCGTGTTGCGCGACGGCGCGCACCTGCTGAACGTCGATCATCACCACGACAACACGCGCTTTGGCACGCTCAACTACGTAGTACCCGAGGCTTCGTGCACCGCTGAGATCGTGTGGGACCTGATGCACGGCCTCGGCGTGCGCCCAACACCAGCGGTCGCTGAGGCGCTGTATATCGGGCTGATCACTGACACCGGACGCTTCATGTACGAGAACACGGGGCCGCGCGCCCATCAGATGGCCGCTGAGCTGATCGAAGCTGGCGTGGACGTTCCGGGCGTCTACAGGCAGCTCTATGAGGGGGTGCCGCTGGGCAAGCTCACACTGCTGGCGCTCGCGCTGGGCCAGATCCAGCGCTTCGACGCGGGTGAGCTCGCCATCGCGACGCTCAGCGCTGAGGACTTCGACCGCGCCGACGCCGAGGAGAGCTTCTCCGAGGGAATCATCGACCAGCTGCGAGCGCTGCAGGGCACAAAGGTCGCGGTGCTCGTGCGCGAGCTCTCAAGCGGTGAGCGCAAGGGTCAGCACAAAGTCTCCTTGCGTGCTACCGACGACGATGTCGACGTGTCGGTCATCGCCCGTGCCCAAGGAGGCGGTGGTCACCGCCGCGCTGCTGGCTTCTCAACGTCGCTGGAGTCCGAAGAGCTGATCGTGTTCCTACGCGAGGCGATCACCGCGCAACTGCACCCATCCTCTGACGGGCACGCGGCCGCCACGCTTGCCTGAGCGGGCCCGGCGTTTGCGGGTGGGGAGGAGACGGGCGTGATCGATGGTGTGCTGCTGATCGATAAGCCCGTCGGGATGAGCTCCCACGACGTGGTCGCTGCCGTGCGCCGGGCGCTCGGTGGTGCACGCACCGGACACGCTGGCACGCTGGACCCGTTCGCGACCGGCCTGCTGCTCGTGCTCGTGGGCAGGGCCACAAAGGCCCAGAATGCGCTCATGCGGCTACCCAAGCGCTATGAGACCGTGGCGCGGTTGGGGGCGCTATCCAGCACCGGGGACACAGAGGGCGAGATCACGTGCACCGGGCGGCTGCCGCCCGACCCGCCCGTGCTGCCTACCGGCGAGATACGCCAACGCCCACCGATTTACTCAGCGGTGAAGATCGGCGGCGAGAGCTTCGAGATGCCCGAGCGGATCGTCACCGTCTCTCGCTTCGAGCAGCTTTGGCGCGACCCAGCTCCCAGAGCACAGGCGCCCTCGCTGGACGAGCTGCCCCGCGCCGGCTTTGCGATCGAGTGCGGCTCCGGCACCTACGTGCGCTCGCTGATCGCCGAGCTGGGCGATGCCTACTGCCTGGAGCTGAGGCGCACCGCGATCGGCCCGTTCGACGTGCGTGATGCTGTCGCCTTGCCCCAGCGGGGTCAGCCGTGGAGCGATCCGCCGCTGCTGTCGCTCGATCAGGCGCTCGGCGCGCTGTCCAAATAGGCTCTGCGGACGTGAACGTCACCCGCCTGCCAGACGTCGAGCATGTAGCTGAGCGCAGCGTTGCGGTGGGTACGTTCGATGGCGTGCACCTCGGGCATCGCGAGGTGATCAGTGGATCTGACAGCGTGCTCACGTTCGATCCGCACCCTGTGACCGTTGTCGCGCCGCAGCACACGCCCAGGCTGCTGACGACGCTCGCGCGCAAGACCGAGCTGCTCGCCTCGCTCGGCGTGCGCGAGCTGATCGTGATCCCGTTCGACGCCGAGTTCGCCAAGCGCTCGGCCAGCGAGTTCATCGACGACGTGCTCGTCGGTGCCCTCGGCGCTACCCGCGTGGCGATCGGCGAGAACTTCCGCTTCGGTCACAAGGCGCAAGGGGATCCGCGCCTGTTGTCCGCGGACGCGCGCTTTGACACTGTGGTGCATCCACTGCTCGAGGTCGACGGCGAGATCGTCTCCTCGAGCCATATCCGCGGCCTGCTGCTCGCCGGCGAGGTTGTCGCGGCCAATCACCTGCTGGGGGCAAGCTTCGAGCTGCGTGGGGAGGTTGTGCACGGCGATCAGCGTGGGCGAGAGCTTGGCTTCCCCACCGCCAACCTCGTTCCCGACGAGACGCTTGCCTGCCCCGGGCACGGCGTGTACGCGTGCGTAGCCGAGAGCGAGGAGATCGGTGTTCGTCCCGCAGCGGTCAGTATCGGCGTGCGACCCACGTTCAAAACTGGACGCGGCGAGCTGATCGAGGCCTACATCCTCGACTTCGAGGGCGACATCTACGCCAGCAAGCTGCGCCTGCGCTTCCTGCAGCGCTTGCGGGGTGAGCGGCGCTTCGCTGATCCCGCCGCGCTGATCGAGCAGATGCACCGCGATGTGCAGCACACGCGGGAGCTCGTAGCCGCTGCTTGAGCAGCGTCGGGTGCTCGTCGTGGCCCCCGGTAGGGCGGCTGGTGTCTGCTACGGTGCCGCGGATGGCCGTTATGACATCTGAGCGCAAGCGCGAGCTCGCCGCCAAGTTCGGCTCGGGCGAGCAGGACATGGGCAACACCAAGGTTCAGGTCGCGTTGCTCACCGAGCGCATCAACCATCTCACCGAGCACCTGCGCGCCCAGGACAAGGATCACAGCTCGCGTCGTGGCCTGCTGATGCTCGTCGGGCGCCGTCGTCGCTTCCTGGATTACCTGCAGCGACGCGACCTCGAGGGCTATCGCGCGCTGATCAAAGAGCTCGGCCTCCGCAGGTAGGCGTAGTGTCCGTGCTCGCGCCCGGCACGCTTGCGCCGAGCTTCACGCTCGCCCGTGCTGACGGTGAGAGCTTCACTGAGCAGGACCTGCGGGGACGCACGAGCGTCCTCGTTTTTTATCCGTTCGCGTTCAGCCCTGTGTGCACCGACCAGCTGCAGCTGTATGAGGAGCTCCGCGCTGAGCTCGCCGAGCGCGGGGATGCGCTGTACGGCGTCTCCTGTGACTCCACTTGGGCGCAGAGCGCGTTCAAGGAGAAGCTTGGCGTTGGTAGTCAGCAGCTGTCTGACTTCGAGCCCAAGGGCGCCGCGTGCGCGGCCTTCGGCGTGCTTCACCCCGGCGGCTTTCCACAGCGGGCGCTTGTAATCACCGGCCCCGACGCGGTCGTGCGCTGGAGCTTCCAGGCGGCTTCTCCAGGCGAGCTGCCGGGCGTTGAGCTGTTGCGCGAAGGACTCGCTGGCGCCCAGTCCTAGGCTTGCGGCGCATCGCGGTCCGCTAAGCTCCGTCCGTTCGGGAAAAGAGAAAATGAAACGGACCGCCGACCGACGGGCGGAACATGAAAGGCAGTTAATATGAGTAGTGATGCCGTTACACGGGTTTCCGTGGAGATCTCCGGCAGCGAGATCTCGTTTGAGACCGGCAGAATGGCCAAGCAGGCCTCCGGCGCAGTTGTAGTCCGACAGGGCGACACGATGGTCCTGTGCACCGCGGTCGCTGGCAGCCTGCGCGACGTCGACTTCCTCCCGCTGACGGTGGACGTTGAGGAGCGTATGTACGCCTCGGGAAAAATCCCCGGTTCCTTCTTCAAGCGTGAGGGTCGCCCAGGCGAGAAGGGCACGCTGACCGCGCGCATGATCGATCGTCCGATCCGTCCGCTGTTCCCAAAGGAATGGCGCTATGACACACAGCTAGTGGCGATCCCGCTGTCGATCGACCACGTTCATCCCTATGACATCCTCGCGATGAACGGCGCCTCCGCGGCGCTGATGATCTCTGACATCCCGCTGCCCACGCCCGTCGGCGCGGTACGGATCGGCAAGATCGACGGCAACTTCGTCGTCAACCCGCAGGAGCCAGACCTACTTCCAGACGCAGAGAACGCATCGGACCTCGATCTGATCGTCGCCGGTACCGAGGAGGCGATCCTGATGGTCGAGGCAGGCGCGAACGAGATCCCCGAGGCTGAGATCCTCGACGCGCTCGACATCGCTCACGCCGAGATCAAGAAGCTGTGCGCGCTGCAGCGTGAGCTTCAGGCGAAGGTCGGCAAGGAGAAGAAAGTCTTCGACGCGATCCAGGTCGACCCGGCGATCCTCGACGCGATCCGCGCCTCCCACGGCTCGGCGCTCGAGGATGCGACGCAGGTCGAGGACAAGCTTGACCGCCAGGACGCAACCAAGGCTGTCGAGGCGGCGATCCTCGAGCAGCACGCTACGCCGGCGCCAGAGGGCGCCTCAGACGAGCTCCTCAAGGACGCCAAGAAGCTCCGCGGCGCGGTGCAAATGGCGTTCGACAAGCTCGAGAAGTCGATCATCCGTGAGCGCATCGCCGTCCACAAGAAGCGCCCAGACGGCCGTGGCGAGAACGAGATTCGCGACATCACCATCGAGGTCGGGGTGACACCGCGCACACACGGCTCGGCGCTGTTCACGCGCGGGCAGACACAGGCGCTCAGCGTCGTGGCGATGGGCACGCTCAAGGAGGAGATGCGCCTCGACACGCTCGGCCTTGAGACCAAAAAGTACTACTGGCACCACTACAACTTCCCGCCGTTCTCGGTCGGGGAGGCGGGCCGTATGGGCGGCGTCAAGCGCCGCGACGTTGGTCACGGTGCACTCGCTGAGCGAGCGCTGGCGCCGATGGTGCCCTCGATCGAGGAGTTCCCCTACTCGATCCGCGTCGTCTCGGACATCCTCGAGTCAAACGGCTCCTCCTCGATGGCCTCGGTGTGCGGCTCCTCGCTGTCGCTGATGGACGCCGGGGTGCCGATCAAGCGCCCTGTAGCCGGTATCGCGATGGGCCTGATCAAGGAGGGCGATGACTACATCGTCCTGACCGACATCGCCGGCGTCGAGGACCACCTCGGCGACATGGACTTCAAGGTGGCGGGCACCGAGCGCGGCATCACTGCGCTGCAGATGGACATCAAGATCACGGGCGTCACCTTCGACATCCTGCGCGATGCGCTTGCGCAGGCAAAAGAGGCACGCACGTTCATCCTCGGCAAGATGGCTGACACGATCAAGGGTCCACGCGAGCAGCTCAGCCAGTTCGCCCCGCGCATCCAGACGATCCAGATCGACCCCTCGCAGATCGGCCTGCTGATCGGCAAGGGCGGCGAAACGATCCGCGGCCTGGCCGAGGAGTTCGAGTCCCAGATCGACGTCAACGACGATGGCCAGGTGCTGATCTACTCCGCCAGCGGTGAGCTCGGCGATGCGCTGGTCGAGCACATCCGGATGATGATGAAGGAGGTCGAGGTCGGCGACGAGTATCTCGGCAAGGTCGTCAAGACGACCACCTTCGGTGCCTTCATCGAGCTCGCCAAGGGTACTGACGGGCTACTGCACATCTCCAACGTCTCACCCGGCCAGCGCGTCGAGAGCGTCGAGGACGTGCTCAACAAGGGCGATGAGGTCAACGTGCGCGTGGTCGAGGTCGACCGTGAGCGCGGACGCATCGGCCTCCGCCTCGCCGAGGACCCCGACATCGCAGGTAAGTCTGTCGAGGAGCTCGCTGGCGTTGGCACAGGCGGTGGCGGCGGGCGCGGACCGCGCGAGGGTGGACGTCCGTCCAGCAACGGCCGTGAGCGTTCAGACCGCGGCCGCCGATCGAGGCCTGAGCTCCCCGAGCGCGGCTCGGGCCGTCCGCGCCACGGGCGCGAGCGCGATTGACCACAGAGTCCTCGGGCGTGAGCGCCGAGCACCGGATAACCACGCTTGACAGCGGCGTAAGAGTTGTCACCGAGCGCGTGCCAGGCGTGCGCTCGGTGGCGCTCGGCTTTTGGATCGCCACGGGCTCGGTATCTGAGCACCAGCACGAGGCCGGCATCTCGCATCTGCTCGAGCACATGCTGTTCCGCGGCACCGAGCGTTACGGATCCCAAGAGATCGATCAGATCTTCGACGCGATGGGCGCGGAGATCAATGCCGGTACCGATAAGGAAGCAACTTCGCTCTACACCCGTGTGCTCGATAGGCACCTCGAGCATGCGTTCGACGTGATGAGTGAGATGGTCTGGCAGCCCCGTTTTGGTGAGCTGGAGGCTGAGCGGGAGGTCGTCCTCGAGGAGATCGCCATGTACGAAGACGATCCGCAGGATCGCGTATTCGACTTGCTTGGCAAAGCGATCTTCGGCTCGCATCCGCTGGGCCGACCGGTGATCGGCACCTCCGAGGTGATTCGCGCGGTCACGCGCGAGCAGCTAGCGGCCTTCCACGCGCGACGCTATCTCCCCGACAGCGTCGTAATCGCGGCTGCCGGATCGGTCGACCACGACGTACTCGTGGAGATGGCCGAGCAGAGGTCACCCAGCGCCGTCGAGCAGCCACGCTCGCTCGCCCTGGAGACCGACAGCAACGGCCATTCCGCGGCGGGCGGTCCCGAGGCCGCGGCGGCTGCCGTGCCGGACTTCCACCGGCGCTCACGCTTCCTGCAGAAAGACACCGAGCAGTACCACCTGTGCCTCGGCGGCGCCGGAATAGCACGCGAGGATGACCGCCGCTTCGCGCTCCGGGTGCTCGAGGGGGTCCTCGGCGGCACGTCTTCCTCGCGGCTGTTCCAGGAGGTGCGCGAGCGTCGAGGGCTTGCATATTCGGTGTTCTGCTTCTCCAGTCTCTATGCCCACACCGGTGATGTGGGTCTATATGTGGGCACACGTCCAGACAACATCAGGGAGGCGATGGCCGTTGTCGCGGCGGAGCTGGCGCGTTGCGTTGAGGATCCTGCGACCGAGGAGGAGCTCGTACGCTCGCGCGAGAACCTCAAGGGCCGCGTGGTGCTCGGGATGGAGTCGACCGGTGCGCGCATGAGCCGTCTGGGGGCCTCGGTGCTGGGTGGGCTGCCGATCTTGTCGGTCAACGACATGATCGAGCGGATCGATGCGGTCGATATCGAGCAGGTTCGCGAGCTGGCGAGAGCGCTGTTCGGACCGAGCACGCTCTCAGCGGCCGGGGTGGGCCCGCAGGAGGCGGAGTTCCTTGCAGCGCTCGAGCCACTGGGCGCGCTCGGTCAGGCGGCTGGCGCGGAAGGCTCGCAATGATCAGGGTGGCTGTCTCCGGCGCGGCCGGGCGCATGGGCCAGACGGTCTGCGAGGCGGTGCTCGGGGCCGAGGACATGGAGCTGGTCGGGCGCGCGGATCCGCTGCTGGATACAGCGCTGGCTGACGTTCTGGCAGAGGCCGAGGTGGTCGTCGACTTCAGCACCCCTGATACGGCGCTCGAGAACGCGCTGGCTTGCATGAAGGTGGGGGTTCACGTCGTGATCGGCACCACCGGCTTTGACCCCGCGCCGTTGGCGCAGGCCCAGCTCGAGCAGCGTGCCTCCGCAGCTGCACGTGCGAACGTGCTGATCGCACCCAACTTCGCGATCGGCGCTCTGCTGATGATGCGCTTTGCTGTGGAGGCCGCGCGACACATGCGTAAGGCGGAGATCATCGAGCTGCATCACGACGGCAAGGTCGATGCTCCGAGCGGCACCGCTGCCCGGACCGCGCAACTGATGGCTGCTGCGAGTGGTGGCCCGCCGCCGCCGATCCATTCCGTGCGCCTGCCAGGCCTGGTCGCTCACCAGGAGGTGATCCTGGGGGACCTCGCTCAGACGCTCACGATTCGTCACGACACGATCGGACGCGAGTCGTTCATGCCGGGGGTGCTGCTGGCTATTCGTCGTGTTGGGACGCTTGAGGAATCTCCGTTGGTCGGGCTGGAGAAGCTGCTTTTCTGATGCGCACGCGCGTGAGATACTCCAAGCGATGAGTACCCTCGAAGACATCGAGCTTGGCACGATTCTGACGGCGATCGTGACCCCATTCGACGACGATCTGCGCGTCAACGAGGAGTCGTTCGTAGCGCTCATGCATCACCTTGCAGAGAATGGCTCCGATGGGTTTGTGGTGGCCGGTACGACGGGCGAGGCGTCGACGATGACCGACGACGAGCAGCTCGGGCTGATCGCTCTAGCGGTCGCTGAGCGCCCAGCTGGTAAGACGATCGTGGCAGGCGCGGGTACCAACGACACACGCCAAGCGGTTCACCTGACCGAACGCGCGACCGCGCTCGGCGTCGATGCGACGCTGTCGGTCACGCCCTACTACAACAAGCCCAGCCCGCTCGGCCTGCGACGCCACTACGAAGCAGTGGCAGCCGCCACGGACAAGCCTGTACTGCTCTACAACATCCCTTCGCGGACCGCGACCAACATGTCCCCTGAGCTGCTTGCAGAGCTCGCGCGGATCCCCCGCATCGAGGGCGTCAAGCAGGCGAACGCCGACGAGCTGGGGCTGATCGATGGCCTGGCGCTATACGCCGGCGACGACGCCACGTTTGCGCGAACGCTCGACATGGGCGGGGCCGGTGGTATCACGGTTGCCAGTCACGTCGTCGGCAACGAGATGCGCCGGATGGTCGATGAGCCTGCGCGTCGCGCTGAGATCGACGCGTCGCTGCAGGATGTGTACGAGACGCTGTTCCTGACAGCGAGCCCGACCTGCACCAAGGCTGCGTTGAACCTGCTCGGCCACAACGTTGGCGGTCTGCGCCTACCACTGGTGGCCGCCACGGAGCAGGAGCAGGACGCCGTGCAAGCAGTGCTCGAGCACCACGGCCTGATGCCGATCCGACCCACCCGTACGCCCGCGTGAGTTCATCCCTGCGCGTCCTGCCCCTCGGAGGGCTGGGGGAGATAGGCAAGAACATGACGGTCGTCGAGTACGACGGCCGGATCATCGTCGTTGATGTCGGCCTGCGCTTCCCCACCCCGGAGATGGTGGGCATCGATCTTGTGCTGCCCGACTTTTCCTACCTGCGCGAGCGAGCCCGCGACATCGAGGCAATCGTCGTCACACACGGCCACGAGGACCATCTTGGCGCGCTGCCGTGGGTGCTTCGCGAGCTCAGCCAGCACGACAGCCCGCCACCGGTCTACGCAGGTGCGCTGACGGTCGCAATGGCGCGCTCCAAGCTCGACGAGCACAAGCTGCGCGACATCGAGTTCAATGAGGTCGACCCTGGCGAGAGCCTCGACCTCGGCCCGTTCTCGCTGGAGCTGGTGCACATGACCCACTCGATCCCCGATTCCAGTGCCGTCGCGCTCGGCACCGACCTCGGCACGGTGCTGATCACAGGCGACTACAAGTTCGATCAGACGCCGGTCGATGGTGCGCCCGCGGATGTCTCACGCCTGGCTGAGCTCGGTCGCGAAGGGGTGCTGCTGCTGTGCGGGGATTCCACAAACGTCGACCGTGAGGGCTTCTCGCCGTCTGAGTCTGTCGTCGGTCCGCATCTGGAGGAGGTGTTCGCGCGCTGCGAGGGACGGATCGTGGTTACGAGCTTCGCCTCCAACATCCATCGTGTGCAGCAGGTCGTCGACGCCGCCTATGCGCTTGACCGCAAGGTCGCGTTGGTAGGACGCTCGATGCGCAAGAACGTCGGTATCGGGCGCACACTCGGTCACATCGAGATCCCCGACGGGATGCTCTTGGGCCCACGCGAGATCAGCGACTTCCCTGACGAGCGTGTCGTGATCATCTCGACCGGCTCACAGGGCGAGCCGCTCTCCGCGCTGCGCAGGATGGCCTACCGCGATCATCCCCAGGTGGAGCTCAAGACGGGCGACACCGTCGTGTTCTCCGCCACACCAGTGCCTGGCAACGAGCGCGCCGTCAACGAGACCGTCGATCGTCTCTACCACATAGGTTGTGACGTGATCACTCCCCGCGAGGCGCCGGTCCACGCCTCCGGTCACGGCTATGCCGAGGAGGTCAAGCTGATGCTCAACCTCGTCAAGCCGCGCTACGTGATGCCATTTCATGGTGACTTCAAGCGACTACGTTTGCACGCACAGCTCGCCGAGGCCGTCGGCGTGCCGGCGCGCGACATCTTCCAGGGTGACAACGGGCTGCCGCTCGACATCGACGAGCGCGGCGCGCGCTTTGCCGCGCGCGAGCAGGCGGGAATGATCTTCGTCGACGGTGTTGAGATCGGCGAGCTGGCCGATGTCGCGCTACGCGACCGCCGGATGCTCTCTGCCGATGGCATCTTCATCGTGGTCGTCACGATTGCCGAGCACGACGGCAGCTCGGTCGCCGATCCAGAGGTGATCCTCCGCGGCGTTCCCTTCCTCGACCAGGCCGACGAGCTCCTGGATGAGATCCGCTCGACCGTCGAGCGCTCGCTGCGCCGCGCGGCCGGTGAGGAGATCCGCGAGGTGGACCTGCTCCAGCAGGCGCTGCACGACGATCTCGCGAAGCTAGTCTATGACCGACTCAAGCGACGGCCGATGGTGCTGCCGGTCGTCGTCGAGGTCTGAGTAGGCCGGTAGGCGGACCACGAAGCGCGCCCCTGGGCCACCCACCGGGGACTCCAGCGTGACGGTGCCGCCGTGCGAGGCGGCTACCGCCTGCACGATCGCCAAGCCCAGGCCAAAGGAGCCACCGCGGTCGCCGGCGCCGCGGACGAAGCGCTCAAACAGCGCCGGCGCGATCTCGCCCGGCACCCCCGGACCATCGTCCTCCACGACCAGCTCGACGTTGCCATCGGCGCTCGTCGAGGTGGACACACGGATAGCGGTGCCGGCGGGAGTGTGGCGCAAGGCGTTCTCCAGCAGGTTGATGGTCAGGCGATGTAGCTCGTCGCGCGAGCCTATGACCGTCGCAGGATGGATGTCGAGGGTGATCTCGTGCGCAGCGCTCACCGGCCCGAGCTCGCCCGCCGCCTCGACCACGATCTGGGCCAGGTTGCAGGGCTCACGCGCGACCACGCGTGCGGCATCGGTGCGGGCAAGCAGCAGCAGGTCGCCCACCAGGCGCCGCATCCGCTGCGAGGAGCGCAACGCTGAGCGTGCCGCCTCGCCCTGGTCGCCCTGCAGTGATTCTGCGAGCAGCTCAAGGTTGGCCAGCACGCTGGTCAGAGGCGTACGCAGCTCGTGTGAGGCGTCCGCCACGAACTGGCGCTGGCGCACGAGCATCGACTCGGTCTCTCCACGCGCCGCATCGAGCTCACGCAACATGCCCTCGAGTGTGCGCGCCAGCTCTGCCACCTCATCCTCGGCCTGCGATTGCGGCACGCCGCCGGAGGGGTCGCGGGTGCGCGCGATCTCAGCGGCGGTGGAGGTGAGCAGCGCTATGGGCGCCATCGCACGACGCGCGATCGCCATACCTGCGAACAGCGCAAGCAGGCTGCCGGCGAGCACGCCAAGCACCAGGAACAGCTCCACACGCTTGACCGTTGCCTCAGTATCGGACACGCGGTGGCCGTACTCGATCCACACCGCGCCGCGGCGCGCGCCGCCTTCGACCAGATGCACCACTGCCGGACGGCTGACCACGCGATAGCCATGGATCGTGTGCTCGGTCTCACTTGGCGGGCCGAGCGATGGAGCGTTCGCCGGCGACTGGGCGATCACCGTCCCATCGAGCGTGAGGATCCTGATCGCTGCATGGTCGGCTCTGTCGGCGAAGTCGCTTAGCGACGGTTCGACTCTCAGTGGGTACACGGTGATTCCCAGCGTTGAGGGCAGCTGTTCGGCGGTGTCTTCGACTTGGCGGTTGAAGTCCGAGCGGAGGCGCTCGACCGTCAGCGAGCCGATCGCCAGCGCGAAGGCGCACAGGATCACGAACGTCAGCAGCGCTGAGACACCCGCCAGTCGCACACGGATGGGCAGCCGGTCGAAGCTGCTGGACAGGCGTGCGCTGACGCGCCGCAGCGCGGCGGAGACGCTAAGCGCGAAGGACGTAGCCGGCTCCCCTGATGGTGTGCAGGAGGCGGGGTTCGCCGTCGGCCTCCAGCTTGCGGCGCAAGTTGGATACGAACACCTCGATGGTGTTCGTGGTCGAGAACGGGTCATAGCCCCACACCTCGTCGAGCAGGCGCTGGCGTGAGATCACAATGCGCTCGTTGCGCATCAGGTACTCGAGCAGCTCGAACTCGCGCTGGGTGAGCTCGATCGTGCGCTCACGGCGCAGCACCTCGTGGGTGTCGGCATTCAACGAAAGGTCGCCGACACGCAGCGGCGCCGAACCGCGCGGAGGCCGGCGACGTAGCAGCGCGCGCATGCGCGCAAGCAGCTCCTGGCGCTCGAACGGCTTGACGAGATAGTCGTCGGCGCCCGCGTCCAGCCCCTCCACGCGTGACTCCAGGGCGTCGCGCGCCGTAAGAATCAAAATCGGGATGTCATCGCCGGCGCGCAGCTCGCGCGCCACCTCAACGCCGTCGATCCCCGGCAGGCCAAGGTCGAGGATTACGAGATCGGGCGCGAACGCATGACCCTGCTCAAGCGCTGCGTGCCCATCAGCGGCGGTCCTCACCTCGTATCCCTCCATGCGCAGCGAGCGCTGGAGTGCTTGTGCGATGTCCTCGTCGTCCTCGACCACCAGGACGCGTGGCGCGCGGGAGAAGTCGTTCATGGTCTTTATGTAAGTAGCAGCGTGTAAAGCGATGGTAAGGCCCCGAGGGAGGTTCCGGGGCGTTGGTGTCGAAGTTGCGCCTGATGGCCCCTCCCCGCAAGCGCGCGTCCACCACCCGGCCGACCGCACGTCGCAGCGCGCCCAAACGTGCCCGTGCCCGTAATCGTGCTCCGCGTCGGCGCGCAGTCCCGAGCTTCGCTTCGTTGCTGCCCACTGCGCTGCCGCGCCTGCCAGTGCTCGACCAGCGTCAGCGCGACGTGCTCGGCCTCGCGCTCCTGGCCTGCGGCGTGTTCATGGGCTTCATCCTCTACGGCGGTTGGGACGGCGGGCGCGCAGGTCACGGCTTGGCGGTGGCCCTTGGCTGGACGCTCGGGCGCGCGCGTGTGCTTGCGCCCGTCGCCTTGGGTGTGGGCGGTGGCGCTCTGCTGCTACGACCGGTCCTCCCCGCGCTGCGCCCGCTGCGCACGGGCGCCGTTTGCGTGTTTGCCGCTGTCACGCTTGCCCTGGCGGCCGGGATGCTGGGGCTGAGCTCCGCTCCGGGGTCAGCTGCTGGATCGTGGAGCTCAGCGCATCTGCAGACGCATGGTGGCGTTGCTGGTCAGTCGCTCTATGAGATCACTCACAGGCTTGTGCAGAGCGTGGGCGTTGACATCCTTGTGATCTTCTTGCTCATCACCGGAGTGATCCTGCTGACTGGCGCCTCGATCGCCAGCGTGATTCGCATTACCGGCAGCGGACTGATTGATTCCACGCGGATGGTGCGCGCCATCGGCGAGCGCCGCGCCGATGAACGCGGCGCGGCGCGGCGGCCGCGCGTCGCGCGGTCGAGTAACGATGACCTGTCCGCGTCACCGCTCGAGCCTCCGGAGCCCGCACCCGACGAGCTGATCGTGCGTGCCACCCACGTTGAGGCACCCTCGCGCGATTGGCGCGACGAGGAGGAGCCTGTCGCGCAAGACGTTCAGGACGGCGACGATCACGACTTCGAGTCGGATCAGGACGCACAGCCTGAGGAGGAGCTAGCCGGTGTGGCTCGCGCCGATCCAGGGGAGATGGGCTCCGATCAGCTGACCCCGCAAGGCAGGCTCAGGGGTGCGGTGACCGATGACCCGGACTTCGTATGGAACGTGCCCGATGCTGCCGGGCTGCTGAGCCGCTCGAGCGCCGAGCAGACCCGCCCGGACACCGCGGGACAGGAGCGAACGGCCACCAACCTCGTGGAGGCATTGGGGCATTTTGGCGTGCAGGCCAAGGTCATCGGCACCGTCGCAGGGCCCCACATCACCCGCTACGAGCTGCGTCTGGCGCCCGGCACGAAGGTCGCCAAGGTGGCTCAGCTGAAGGACGACCTCGCCTACGCGCTCGCCGCCACCGACATCCGCATCCTCGCCCCGATCCCCGGCAAGCAGGCCGTCGGCGTCGAGGTGCCCAACGCCCATCGGCGCATCGTCAAGCTCGGTGACGTCTTCCAGGCCCCCCCCAAGGATTGGTCGCCGCTCACAGTGTGGCTCGGCAAGGACGTTGCCGGCAAGGCGATCGGCGCCGACCTAGCGAAGATGCCGCATATCCTCGTGGCGGGCACCACCGGCGCTGGTAAGTCGGGCGCGATCAACGCGATGCTCTCGAGCGTGCTGTTGCGGGCAACACCGCATGAGGTGCGGCTGGTGCTCGTCGATCCCAAGCAGGTGGAGCTCAACCACTACGAGTCGATCCCGCACCTACTGACGCCCGTCATCACCAGCCCGCGGATGGCAGCCAACGCGCTGCAGAACCTGGTCAAGGAGATGGAGCAGCGCTACGGGATCATGTCGCTCGCGCGCACGCGCAGCTTGATCGAGCTGAACAAGGCGCGCGCCAAGCGCGACGAAGCGCCGCTGCCCTACATCCTGTGTGTGATCGACGAGCTCGCGGACCTGATGATGGTCGCGCCGGCCGATGTCGAGGATTCGATCATCCGCTTGGCGCAGAAGGCGCGCGCCGTCGGCATCCACCTGGTGCTCGCCACCCAGAGCCCGCGCGTGGATGTGATCACAGGGATGATCAAGGCGAACGTGCCGTCACGGATCGCGTTCGCGGTGTCCTCGCAGACCGACTCGCGCGTGATCCTCGACCAGAACGGCGCCGAGTCGCTGCTCGGGCAGGGGGACATGCTGTTCAGCCCTGTCGGCAGCTCGCGGCTGCAGCGCATTCAGGGCGCCTACATCGACGAGGCGCAGATCGCCAAGCTGACCGACCTGTGGCGCCGCCAAGGCGAGCCCGAGCTGCGCGAAGAGCTGCTCGAGGAGGTGGAGCCCGACGGCGGGGAGGGCTCCGAGAAAGGGCCCGACGAGTTCGACCCGGACGAGGATCCGCTGCTCACCGACGCGATCCGCCTCGTCGCCGAAATGCAGACGGCGTCCACCTCGATGCTCCAGCGACGGCTGCGCCTGGGTTACACGCGGGCGGGACGGATGATCGACATGCTCGAGCGCCGCGGCGTGATTTCTGGCTATGAAGGCTCCAAGCCGCGCCAGGTGCTGGTCACTGAGGCCGACCTGCCACGAGTGCTCGCTGCGCTCGGAGAGTCTGCCACCGCCGTCAACGACTAGCCTCTTTGCTTGATGCCGGAGATCGGAGCAACGCTACGCGAGGCGCGTATGCGGGCACGCATCGACGTGTCGGAGATTGAGGCCCAGACAAAGATCCGGGCGAAGTATCTGCGTGCGCTCGAGAATGAAGAGTGGGGCCTGCTGCCAGGGCCGACGTTTGTGAAGAGCTTTCTGCGGACCTATGCCCAGGCGCTGGGCCTGGACGGCAAGGCACTGGTTGAGGAATATCGGCTTCAGCACGAGCACCCAAGCGAGGCTATGTTCGAGCCGATCGTGCCCACCGCACAGAGCCGGCGCACAACGAGACGTACGGGATCCAGTGAGAAGCCATCGCGTACCTACATGCTCACGGTGGGCGCCATCGGCGTTGTGATCGTGGCGTTGATCGCGCTGCTCATCGCGGGCGGGAACTCCTCCAAAAATCCGCCTGCGACATCGAGCACCGCTGCGACGCACAGCGACGTGGCGCGCGCCAAGCACGGTTCGGGCGCAGCGGCGCACCACGCGGTTTCACCCACCGCGCTCGTCGCGCTGTCGCTGAAGGCCAGCGCCCTGGTGTACGTGTGCCTGATCGGCGATGACGGACGCAAGGTGCTTCCGGGGATCGATCTGCAGCCCGGCGAACGTACGCATACCTACCACGCCAGGCGCTTCGAGCTGACGCTGGGCAACAGCTCAGTGACGATGTTCGTGGACGGCATCCCCCGGACTGTGAGCCCCTCCAGTCAAGCGATCGGCTATTCGATCACCAAGGCCGCTGGCCGCCGGGCGCTGCCGGCGGGTCAGCTGCCCACCTGCACGTGAGCGCGCGCGCCGGCATCGTCGTGACCGGCACTGAGGTGCTGACCGGCAGGGTCAGCGACCGCAACGGGCCATGGCTGGCCGAACGGCTGCGCGAGCTTGGCGTCGATCTCGCCTATACGACGATTGTGGGCGACCGCCCGCAGGACATGCGTGCGGCACTTGCGTTCATGGCCGAGCGCGGCCTGGATGTGCTCATAACCAGCGGCGGCCTCGGGCCCACCGCGGATGACATGACGGCTGCGGTCGTCGGTGACTTCCAGGGTCGCGAGATGGTGCTCGACGAGGAGCTGGCGGGCCGGATCGCGCAGATCGTGGCACCGCTGATGAAACGCTGGCCGAATATCGATCCCGAGGCGATCGCAGCGGCCAATCGCAAGCAGGCGACGGTTCCACTCGGCGCCACCGTGCTCGAGCCCGTTGGCACCGCACCCGGCCTTGTCGTGCCGCCGAAGACCGCAGCGCCGCACAGTTCCGTCGCCGCCCCGACGATCGTCGTCCTGCCAGGCCCGCCGCGCGAGCTGCAGCCGATGTGGGCCCAGGCCTTGGAGACCGCCGCGCTGCGAGCCGCGTTGTCCGGGGCGACCGTCTACACGCAGCACACGCTGCGCCTGTTCGGGATTCCCGAGTCGGAGATCGCCGAGACGCTGCGAGTGGCCGAGCGCGATGGGGTCGAGCTTCACAGGCTGGAGGTCACCACGTGCCTGAAACGAGGCGAGGTGGAGATCGTGACCCGCTATGAGCCTGACGCCCAGGATGCCTATGACGCGTTCGTGGAGCTCGTCAGGAGCCGGCACGCGGACACGCTGTTCTCGTTGGACGGCAGCACCGTCGATGAGCAGGTGGCGGCGCTGTTGCGAGGGGCCGGCGCCAGCCGGTCCGCTCGAGCCCACACGATCGCCACCGCCGAGTCGTGCACCGGTGGCCTGCTCGCCGCGCGGCTGACCGACCTGCCCGGCGCCTCCGACTACTTCCACGGCGCGATCGTCGCCTATTCCAACGAGGCGAAGATCGCCCGGGCGGGAGTGGCGCGCGAGCTGATCGAGCAGCACGGAGCCGTCTCAGCGGAGGTCGCTCAGGCGCTGGCTGACGGCGCGAGGACTGCGCTGGACGCCGACATCGGTGTTGGGATCACCGGCGTGGCAGGCCCAGGTGGTGGCACCGAGGAGAAGCCCGTGGGACTGGTGTGGCTGAGCGTCACGCTTGCTGGGGTCGAGCCAGTCACCCGCTCGATCAACCTTCCCGGGGGCAGGGCCGACATTCGCGAGCGAGCGACCACGATCGCGATGCACCTAGTGCGTCGCGCGTTGAGCGATCCCTACTAGCTTTCCGCTTCGCAGAGGAAGTTCGAGCTGGAGCTCGCGGTCGTCGCGCAGCTCTGTTCATCGGCGTCAGGGAGCGGGGCGAGGCCACATTCGTTACCGAGGCCTTCTTCGCATTCAGCTTCGCTGGCTTCAGCTTCGTCTTCGCTGGGCAGCAGGCACACGAGGCTATTGCCATCGGTCGAGCGCGTCGGGGCCGAGCCGTCTTCGCATTCCGGTTCGGAGCCATCACTGCAGGAGAAGGAGCCGTCGCCTGCCGAAATCGGTGCGCTGCCGTCTTCGCAGGCCGCCGGTGTCGTGGCTGGGGTCACTTCGCCTGGCGCCTTCGTGAGCGGGTGCTTGGCGTGGTGCCCCGCGGGATGATGGGCCTTGTGCTTGTGCAAGGAGCGCACGCACCCGTGAGCGTCGTGTTTGGCTCCGGTGTGCGCTGTGGCGCTCACACAGGTGAGCTTGCGTGCCTGGGCAAGCGTTTGGGAGGGGCCGAGGAGCGCGGCCGCGAGCACCGCCAGAGACACGGCAAGCGTGAGCATCGAGGCGAAGCGTCGAGTGAATGGGTGGTTGGGCAAGGGGGAGGGGAGCGAGAGATTGATGCGGCTCGTTTGAGTTGATCGTCGTCCGGTGCCGTCGGCGCGAGCGTGAGCACGCTCTCTGGACGAAGCGACAGCAATACGAACAGCTGTTCCGTCCGCGGCGCCCTCTAGCTTCTGCTGCCAATCTCGAACCGGAGGAGTTAGACGATGCCTGTGACCGACCAGGAGAAGGCCGCCAAGGCGCGCGATGCCGCGCTTCAGGGCGCGCTCACGCAGATCGAGCGCGAGTTCGGCAAGGGCTCGGTCATGCGCATGGGCGATGAGGGCGCGCAGGTGCGCTGCGACGCGATCCCCACGGGTGCGCTCTCGCTCGATCTAGCGCTCGGGATCGGCGGCGTGCCCCGTGGGCGAATCGTGGAGGTGTTCGGGCCCGAGTCATCGGGCAAGACGACGATGATCTACCACGTGCTTGCCGAGGCGCAGAAGCTCGGCGGTGTGTGTGCCTTCATCGATGCTGAGCACGCGATGGACCCGCTCTATGCGAAAGAGATCGGCGTCGACATCGATGAGCTGCTCGTCTCCCAGCCCGACTATGGCGAGCAGGCTCTGGAGATCGCGGACATGCTCGTGCGCTCGGGCGCTGTGGACGTGGTTGCGATCGACTCGGTCGCGGCGCTCACGCCGCGGGTGGAGCTCGAGGGGCAGATGGGCGACCAGACGGTCGGTGCGCAGGCGCGCATGATGTCCCAGGCGATGCGCAAGCTGGCCGGCAACCTCAACCGTACACAGACGCTGTGCATCCTCACAAACCAGATCCGGGAAAAGGTTGGGGTTATGTTTGGTTCGCCGGAGACCCAGCCCGGTGGCCGCGCGCTGAAGTTCTATGCCTCTCAGCGACTTGACATCCGGCGCATCGAGACGCTCAAGGACGGCACTGAGGCGGTCGGCAACCGCGTGCGTGTGAAGGTCGTCAAGAACAAGGTCGCCGCACCGTTTCGCCAGGCCGAGTTCGATATCGAGTTCGGCAAGGGCATCTCTACCTCGGGCTGTCTGATCGACCTGGGTCTGGAGCACAACATCGTCTCCAAGTCCGGCTCGTTCTTTTCCTACGGCAACGACCGCCTCGGTCAGGGGCGCGGCAACGCCAAGGCGTATCTCGATGAGAACCCGGCGATGGCGAAAGAGATCGAAGACAAGATTTACACGGCACTTGGCTTGGGCAAGGACCTGGTGACACCGATTGACCGCGACACGACCGGGTCGCAGGAGAAAGCAAAGCCACCGATTGCCAGCGAACCGGTGGTGGCGGCGGCGTAGGGGCACGAGCCGGGGGGCACGAACCGGCGTGCTGTGACACAGGGTGACACGGGGGCACTAACCGGTGTGCTGTGACACAGGGGCACGAACCGGTGGTGCACACGAACCGAACCGGCGATGGTGTGCTGGTTAGTTCAGTCCGGCTACGCGGGCGAATGCTCCTGCACGCGTGGGGCTGCCATCGGCCGCCATGTCGGTGCTCCGCCGACCTGGACGTGTTTCTTCGGTGATCGCATCTGCTAGATCGAATGCCGCCCAGGGCTGCGCTGGGGTTTGCATCTCAAACGCGGCGATCGCGCCGCCGAGCTCCAGTTCATCCGCGTAGACATCGCTTGCGACACCGGCGAGCGGGCCCTGTGGGGCCGCCACGTACGTAGAGCCACCGACGGCATAGCGGAACTGACCACTCTCATCGCTGACCCAGAAGGCCTCCCCATCAGTGCCTGTCTCGTGCAGGATCGAGCGGTCGTAATGCTCTGCTATCCGCACCAGCGCGTCCATGTCGGCAACATCGATCACCGAGATGCCGGGCGCTTGGGCGACGTGCGCGACGGGGATGATCAGGTGGCCATAGCGTGCGCGGATGCTCGCTGAGGCGTCTCGCGGTCGCCGTCGCGGTCGTGCGAGCGCGAGAACCGCCACCAGGGCACAGGCGATGATCGCGATCGCGATCAGCGCGATCGATCGTGCTGTGGCGACGGACAGCCGCGCGATCTTGATGGAGACAAACAGGGGCTGGTAGCGCCTGGCTGGCACGGAGCCGGCGGCGGAGGGGGTGAACAGGTTCGCTAGAGAGCGCCCCCCCGCGGCAGTGCCTGCGGCGCCGAGCACTGGCTGTGCCTCGAGTTCGTTGAGTGAGAACTGGAGCTGCGGCGAGAACGTCGTGTTCAGCGGCAGGCGATCCAAATTCCCTGTGGCGCTCACGTACGGGGTGAGCGTGAGCGTGTAGGTGCCGCTCACCTTCGTTGTGTTCTGCACGCTGTGGATCAACGAGAGCAGCGAGGTCAGGTTGAGCGTTGCCGCAGCGACCGCGCGATCGCCATGGAAAGATGTGGGAGACCCGAGCGGGAATGTCGTCCTCCAGCCGCTCGTGGATGCAAGGGTCGCCGACAGCGAGGCTCTGCCCGTGAGCGAGTGCTTGGCGGCGCTGGCGAACAAGTAGCCAAAATGGACGTTGACGTCGCTGAGGACGCGGGTGAAAAGCGGGTCACCGGTGACAGCCCGGTCGCCGGAGTAGGCGGGTCCCGGTGCGGCATTGGCGGAATAGGAGAACCTGCCGCTCTGCTTGTAGGGAACCTGGACTGTGTGGAGCTTTGTGGCCGGGCGCGTGAACGCGAGCACCGCGAGCGCGACGAACGGGAGCAACGCGACCAGGCCGATCGCGAGGACCGTCACCACAGGCTCAGTGGGGCGCGGCATTGGCATCGGCCCAGGCGCGGAGATGTTGCCGGCGCGTCTCTGCCTGCGCCTGAGCCGCCGGCGACGCGTGAATGCCGCTCCGGTGAACAGCAGCATCCCAGCGGCCACGAGGGCTCCGACGAGCGCTGGTGAGCGGATCGACTTGAGCGTCGCACCCGCGCCAGGGACGTGTATCCAAAGGGCGCCGATCAGCTGGTTGGCGGCGGGATGTTCGAAGTCGACGTAGTTGTTGTTGTCGCCCTTGAAGGTGTAGTGGTCACCGCTGTGCCCGATGATCCGGTGCAGCACGACCGTGTGGAGCATTTTGTTGTCATAGGCGACGATTTCGCCGACGTGATAGCTGCTCTGACTGCGCACGATCGCCAGATCGCCCGTGTGAAAGCGAGGCTCCATGCTGATCCCGTGGGTGACGACGTAGGTCGCGGAGCCACCAAAGGGGACAGGGGCGAAGTAGAACCACAGACACCCCAGGACGATCAGTCCTAGGGCGCTTGAGATGAGCTTTCTGGCGTAACGAGTTCGCATGCGGTTCTGGAGGGTCGCAGTGCTCATGTGGGGCGCGGAGCGGCCGGTGATGCCGGCCGCTCCGCGTTGCCCATATCGGTTTGCTAACCGATTACGACTTTTCCTTCACTGACGGCGGTGACCGAAAGGAGGTCGCCTTCGCCATCTGGGATCGGTGTGCCGAATTCACACACTGCCTTGTATTCTTTGGCTTTGACTTCTGAGATGTTGGCGGTCGGACAATCCGTCCATTCGCCGGCTGCTGTTGGGGTCGCGGGAGTCAGGGCGACCTCGACGTCGCTCGGCTCCTGTTCGCCTGTGAGGAGAACTGTGACACCTGTCGTTTCTTCACCGCTCGGGGTGAAGGTGTACGTGTAGCCGGCCTCGGTGTAGCCGGTCACTGCGGCGCTGCCACCACCGGCAGACTGCGCCGGGACGGTGTTGCTTGCGGTGAACGCGTATGCGCCCACCCCGATCACGCCTGCGAGCACGAATGCGCACAGACCCGCTATGTTTCGCTTCCGGCTAGCGAAGTTTCGCTTGCCAATACGCATATTCACTTCGGGCCCCCTTTGGGATCGTGGACACTCCCTGTGTCCGTCGCGGGGGCATCGGTGAACTCTTAGGAGCGCTTTAGGTCTGTATCGCCCGTTGCACAGATTTCTGCACCGCGCGTCTAAGTTGCACAGCCCCTTGCACGAGCATTGCTCACGCGGGCGTATACGCTGTGGCGATGAAGCGCTACCACCTGACGACGTTTGGCTGTCAGATGAACGAGCACGATTCCGAGCGCATGAAGGGCATGCTCGAGTCGCTCGGCTACGCGCAGGCTCCCGAGCGCGGCGAGGCCGACCTGATCTTGTTCAACACGTGCTCGATTCGTGAGACGGCGGACAGTCGCTTCATCGCCCACCTCGGGGAGGCCAAGCGGCTGAAGCGCGAACGGCCTGAGCGGATCGTGGGGGTCGGCGGCTGCTGGGCGCAGTCGGTCAAGGAGGAGGTGTTCGAGCGTTTTCCGTTCGTGGATGTTGCTTTTGGCCCCGGCCAGGTGCACAGGCTTGCGGAGTTCCTGACGAGTGACTCGCTGACCGCACAGGGCTACTTCGAGTTCGAGGGCTTCACCGGCCACCTGCCCGCGCATCGTGAGCGGCCCTTCCAGGGCTGGGTGCAGATCAGCGTGGGCTGCAACTGCGCGTGCTCCTATTGCATCGTCCCCTCCACGCGCGGGCGCGAGGTCAGCCGCCCCGTCGAGGAGCTCGAGGCGGAGGTGCGGGCGATGGCCGCGGACGGCGTCAAGGAGGTGACGCTGCTCGGACAGAACGTCAACTCCTACGGGCGCGACCTGACTGGGCGTACTAGCTTTGCCGAGCTGCTGGCGCTGCTCGACGGGATCGATGGGATCGAGCGCATCCGCTACACAAGCCCGCACCCGAAGGACATGCGCGAGGACGTGGTTCGCGCGCACGTGGAGCTCGCGAGCGTGTGCGAGCACATCCACCTGCCGCTGCAGTCAGGCTCCAGCCGCATCCTCAAGGCGATGCGCCGCACCTATGACCGCGCGCGCTATCTGGAGCGAGTGGCGATGATCCGCGAGCTCCTACCCGACGCGGCGCTCACGACTGACATCATCGTGGGCTTCCCGGGGGAGAGCGATGAGGACTTCCGCGAGACGCTCGAAGTGGTGGAGCAGGTCCGCTACGACAGCGCCTTCACGTTCATCTTCTCCGCGCGGCGAGGCACTGAGGCGGCCAATATCACCCAGGATCTGGTGCCACATCCGGTCAAGGTGGAGCGCATCAGGGAGCTGGTGGACCTCGTCCAGCGCGGAGCGCGTGAGCGCGCTCAGCGCTTCGTTGGGCGCACGCTGGAGGTGCTTGTGGAAGGCCCTTCGCGCACTGACCCCGAGCGCCTGCGAGGTCGCACGCGGCACAACAAGGCCGTCAACTTCGCGGGCCTTGCTGCCCCTGGCGAGCTCACCGATGTTGAGATCCTGAGCGCCACCAGCCAGACGCTGGTCGGCGAGGAGCGGCTGCTGGCACGCGCGGCGGGGTGAGCCGATGCAGATCCGCGCCGCCGTGCTCGAGGAGTTCGCCAAGCCGCTGGTGGTTCAGCAGGTGCAGCTGGCTGAGCCCGGTCCGCGCGAGGTGCTCGTGCGCCTGGTCGCCTGTGGCATCTGCCATACCGACATGTACAGCGCCTCTGGGGTAGATCCCTCCGGCTATGCCCCGACGGTGCTCGGCCATGAGGGCGCTGGCGTGGTCGAGCGCTGCGGCGAGGATGTCTCGCTGGTGCGCCCAGGTGACCACGTGGTCACGCTGTTCTCCCCGCAATGCGGTGAGTGCGTGCACTGTGTCAGCGAGTCGACGAACCTGTGCCTGGCGATCCGCGAGCAGCAGAATCTCGGCTATCTGCCCGACGGCACCACGCGGCTTTCGCGCGATGGAGAGCCGCTACGCCACTTCATGGGCACCTCTACATTCGCCCAGTACACGGTGATGCCGGAGATCGCGCTCGCGCGAATCGACCCTGAGGCGCCGCTCGATCGCGCGTGCCTATTCGCCTGCGGACTCTCGACTGGGCTTGGTGCTGCGATCAAGACAGCGGCGGTGAGCGCCGGCTCGACATGTGTGGTGTTCGGCGCCGGCATGGTCGGGCTGGGGGCCGTTGCCGGCTGTCGCCTGCAGGGCGCGGAGCGGATCGTGTGCGTCGATCTGGCGCCCGAGCGGCTGGAGCTCGCGCGCGGCCAGGGGGCGACAGACGTGCTGATCGCGGGAGCCGACACGGTCGCTGAGATCCTCGAGATGACCGGTGGCTTCGGTGCTGAGTTCACCTTCGAGGCGACCGGCAGCGTCGCCGTGATGGGCCAGGCGGTCGAGGCGGCGCGCATGGGCTGGGGCCTGTGCACGGTGTGCGGCGTGGCCGGGCGCGGCGAGACGCTTGCGATTGTGCCGCGTCTGTTGATCACTGGCCGGCGCGTGTGTGGTTCCTCGTTCGGCGGCCTGAAGGGGCGCGAGGATGTGCCGGCGCTTGTCGATCGCTATCTGGCTGGGGAGATCGATGTCGACCCGTTCATCTCGCATCGCATCCAGCTGGCCGACATCAATCGTGGCTTCGAGCTGATGGAGGCCCAGGACGGCATCCGCAGCGTGATCGAGCTGTGACGCGTCGTCGCGCTGACTAAGCGAGCGCCGGTGAGGCGCCACCGGAAGCGCTGTGACTGTCGCTGCTGAGGGCGCTGAGCAGCGTGCTCTGCTCGGGTTGGGCCACACACACGCGATTGCGCCCTTCGCGCTTGGCCTGGTAGAGCGCCTCGTCGGCTACCGCGAACACAGTGGCGTAGTCGAAGCGCTCCTCGTGCCCCGAGGCCCCGACGCCAAGGCTCATCGTGACCCACAGCCCGTCGCCAACGGGATCGTCGGCAACGCCTTCGCGTAGGCGCTCGGCCAGCTCGGCGGTCCGTTGCAGATCAGAGCCAGGCACAAGGATCAAGAACTCCTCGCCGCCGAGACGGTAAGCAAGGTCAAAGGCGCGTAGCTGCTTGCGCAGCAGATACGCGACCTCCTTGAGCACGGCGTCGCCGGCGGCGTGCCCGTGGCTGTCGTTGATCTGCTTGAAGTGGTCAAGGTCGCCAACGATCACCCCAACCGGCTCGCCTGTCACCTCCGACTGTTGGGCGAGCTCACGCACGCGTACGGCGAGCGCCTTACGGTTGAGCATGCCGGTGAGCTGGTCGATGACCGCGTCGCTGCGATGCTGGATGTCCGACTGCATCAGCGCCGTCGAAAGGACGGCCACGGAGATGATCAGAGCTGCTGGCGCGAGCACGAGCTGGGGGCTGGCGATGACGGCGTGCGCATCAACCCCAAAGGCAACGCTCAGGGTGAGGACTGTGGCGATCGCTACGCCAACAACGACGCCGCGCATCGGGAAGCGCGAGCTCAAGGTGATGACGGGTATCGCCAGCCATGAAAGCGCGGTGATGCCCCGATGGCCCTCGAGTGCTACCGCGCCGGCGATCGTTATCTCACTGCCGATCCAGGCCGCAAACATTAGGTACTCGGGTCGGCTCACACGCGGCGTGAGCGCGTCCGCCGCACCGAAGAACGCTGCAGCTGGGAGCAAGAACAACAGCGGCCACCAACCGAGCCACGGCGCGCTTGCGGCGATCGATACGGCGAGGATCGCGAACGTCTTGCGCCTGACCGTGCCGACGCGCTTGTCCATGTCGAGCAGTCGCTCGCGGTCGAAGTCCTCACGGCACAGCCATGACGAGCTGTCCGCCTTGCCCCCTGATTCTTGTGCAGCATGTGAATCCACACATAGACGCTCGACAGGCGCGGACTTGACGATTACCGCTCGCATGCCACGTGGACACGTTGACATGCCGAGAAATTCGATTATCTGAACTGATTGTGGCCACCTAGGCGGGCCTGGTGCACCGCTGGAGGCCGATCCACCTTCGGGCGAGCGGGCGTCCGTCTGAACGGTATGCGAACATACGTTCGTGCGCTGGAGCAATCTCACGCTCGATGGCGACGAGCAGCGGCGGCTGCCGGGGTATCGCGATCCGGCAGCCGTACGCCGCTTCGATGCTCCCGAGGCGCTCGACATGCGCTTCTACGAGGTGCACGCCAAGTCGGTGCTCAACCGCGTGCCCGAGCGATCACGGATGCCCTTTCGTTGGACAATCAATCCCTATAGGGGTTGCAGCCATGCGTGCAATTTCTGTTTTGCAAGGCCGACGCATACGTTTCTTGGATTCAACGCAGGGCGCGATTTCGAGCGCGAGATCGTGGTGAAGGTCAACGCGCCGGAGGTGCTGCGCGTGGAGTTGGCCAAGCCCTCGTGGAAGGGGGAGCACGTGGCGTTGGGAACGAACACCGATCCCTATCAATGGGTGGAGGGCCGCTACCGCCTGATGGAGGGCATCTGGCAGGCGCTGCTCGACGCGGCGAACCCGTGCTCGGTGTTGACCAAGTCGCCGCTGCTGCTGCGCGATCTTGCGTTGATGGTCCAGCTCACGAAGCGGGTGAGCTTCAGCGCCTGTCTGTCGATCCCGACGCTCGATGAGAAGGCGTGGCGGGCGACCGAGCCGCATACGCCCAGCCCACGGGCGCGGCTGGAGGCGGTGGCCGAGCTCAACCGCGCGGGCATCCCGACGGGTGTGCTGATCGCGCCGCTGATGCCGGGGATCAACGATGCGCCCCACCAGGTCGAGCCACTGCTCGAGCTGGCCACGCAGGCTGGTGCTACGAGCATCGGCGGGGTGGCTCTGCACCTGCGTGGCGAGGTGCGCACGGTATTTATGGACTGGCTGCGCTCACAGCGGCCCGACCTTGTGCCTCGCTATGAGGAGCTTTACCGTCGTCGCGCGTATGCGCCAACCGAGGAACGTGCGCGCTTGGCGCGCATGGTCCGACGCAGCGGTGCCCCAAACGCGTTTCGGCTCAGGAGCCCTGCGCTGGTCGAGAATCGGGTGAGAGAGGTGTCAATGCCCGATTCGGTCCAGCAGAGCTTGTTTTGAGGCATGCAAGTCGCATGCTAGTGGCATGCTACTATCCTGCTATGGGAGCCATCCAGATCAAGAACGTTCCTCCGGAGCTGCACGCGCGACTCCGTGAGCGTGCAGCACGCGAGGGACGCAATCTCAGCGACTACACCTTGGCAGTGCTCGAACGAGATCTCGCACTGCCGACGACGCGTGAATGGCTCGAGCGCTTGCGAGCAGACGAGCCGGTGCAGGACATAGCTTCCCAGGACATCGTGGACTCGATCCACAAGGGACGGGCTGAGCGCGATGAGCAGATCTTCCGTGCCCTCGCCGGTCGTGATTGACGCGTCTGCGCTCGTGGAGCTGTTGCTCCGCAGCGACGCTGGCAGGAGAGTCGAGCGAGCCATGGGCGATGCGCCACTGGTGGCCCCGGATATCGTGAGCCCAGAGGTCCTACAAAGCTTGCGCGGCCTCGAGCGTGGTGGCAAGCTGACCAGCGCTCGGGCATCGACGGCCATGGCAAGGCTCGCCGAAAGCGACATTTCGCATGTGCCTACGCGGGCGCTAATACGCGAGATGTGGGCGATGCGCGCGAACCTGTCGGCCTACGACGCCTGCTACGTAGCACTGGCGCGAGCGCTGGAATGTCCGTTGCTGACGGTCGACCGGCCGCTCACACGTGCTCCAGCGCTTGGCATCACGTTGATCTGCGTCTGAGGTGCCCAGTCAGAAACGGCATGCGCCGCCAGGGCGTACGTATCGCCCACGGTGGGTTCAAGCTGCGCTAAGCGGGTAGCGCACCTACCAGCGCAACCGTTACGTCACACAGTTGGCGCGTCCACGGTGGATGATCGTCATTGTGCGTGTAGTTGCCGCGGTCGCGGCCAATCGAGATCTTTGGAGGTAGCGCCATGAAGGCGAAGCTGTTCCTGGCATGGATCGCCGCCGCCACGGTCGTTGCATTCGCGGGAGCTCGGAGTGCGAGCGCGGCAACGTCGATCACGGATCGACTCTCAGCCGACCAGTCGGCGATCGAAGTGACCTCAGAGCCTGCCGGCACTACAGAGATACACATCGCAGTGATGTCCGATCTGGCGGGCGATGGGATCAGATACCTGAACATCCCGGCGACGCAGGTGAGCTACACGCCGGTGCCTACAGCCCCCGTCGTGGATGTGCAGGCGTTTGGAAGCAGTGCTGCGATTGGTGGCTGGGCGGGGCGGCTGCAGAGCACGCCCGGTGGCATCGAGGCAGCAGGCGCCACGGGCGAACAGTCCGAAGAAACCCACTTGGATGACTCCGAAGAAGAAGACCAGGGGGTGCTACAGGAAACGATCGGAGGGGAACCTCTGGCGGGCGCTGGCGTAGAAGCTGCCACGAAGAAGAACAAGAAGAAGAGTAAGAAACGTCGTGAAGAAGAAGCAGAAGAAGCCGAAGAAGAAGCTGAAGAAGAAGGGGGGACGACACCGCCGTCGCAGATGGTGGTCGGGGTGGACTCGGGTGGCTGGGGCAGCAGCTCAACCTTTGGCGATCTGGCCAAAGGCGGCATCCATTACATACGCACGGAAAGCACGGACACCAGCTATGTCGAGCCGCAGGGCCTGTCGGCGGGTGTCCACATCGCCACGGTGATCTTCGGGACGAGCGGCTCCATTGGTGCGATCTCCCCGGCTGGCTACGCGGCTGAAGTCAGGTCTTACTTCGCGAAGTACGGACGCAATGGTGGGCTGGCTGTCGAGGTGTTGAACGAGCCCGGCAATTACATTTTCTGGAGCGATCCCACGAACTACGCGGCATACGCCAAGCTCGTCAAGGCGGTCCATGAAGCGCTCGCGACGTTGCCAGCCGCCTCCCGTCCCGTTGAGCTGTGCTCGTGGGACGGCGGCGAGGCCAGCCCCAACCCAGACAAACCGTGGGGCCAGGGGATCAAGGCCGCGGGGGCGCTCCCCTACTGCGATGGCGTGACTGCCCATCCCTACGGCGGGAAAACCGGCGGCGACGGCGGCGCGCTTGGCGGTCGCAAGGATGTGGAACTCGCGCACACGGAATCGAGCAAGCCGGTGTATGTGACCGAGCTTGGCTGGCCGACGGCAATGGGGCAGCCGCCGACGGGCGACAGCCAGCAGTGGACTGAAGCGCAGCAGGCATCGAACATCACAGGGTTCATGCAGTGGGCTGCAGGCACCGGTTATGTGCCGATGGTCATCTACTTCAACTACGTTGACTACGGCACGAACGCGTTCTATGGGATTGAGACGAAGGCGCGCAAGCACAAGCTCGGCTTCGCGGCGCTTGCAGAAGCGAGCACACGCTGGTGAGCGTGCCTTGACATAGTGCGCGCGGTGAGCGCGGCCTCAATGCGGATCATCGCGCTGTTCGGGCCCACAGGTGTGGGCAAGACCGCTGTGGCGGTTGCGCTAGCGCAACTGCTGCGCGGCCGGGGGGAGGACCCGGTGGCTGTATCAGCGGACGCGCTGCAGGTGTACGCGGGCTTGGAGACGCTCACAGGTGTGGCCAGTGCTGCTGAGCAAGCGCGGTTGGAGCACCGCCTGGTGTCGTTCCTGCCGTTGGATGCGACTTTCAGCGCGGGGCAGTACGCGCAGCTTGCGCATGCGGAGATCGATGATCTGCTCCTTGCAGGCAGGCGCCCACTGGTGGTGGGCGGCACGGGGTTGTATCTGCGTGCGGCGCTCAGCGATCTCAGCCTGCGCCCGCCACCGCCGGAGGGCGTGCGCGAGCACTGGACAGCGGAGCTTGAACGCCATGGTGCGCCCGCGCTGCATACGATCCTGGCCAAGCGCGCGCCGTGGGCGGCACAGGGAATCGACACGAACGACCGGCAGCGGCTGGTGCGAGCACTTGAGCTGTTCGACCTGGGCGAGCTCGAGCCGCCGGAGGGACCGTCGCAGCTGTGGAGCGAGGAGCTGCGCCACCCGACGTTGCTGGCGGGGCTGACGATGGAGCGCGAGGCGCTATATGCGGCGATCGATGCGCGTGTGGAGGCGATGGTAGCGGCTGGTGTCGCTGAGGAGGTGCGGCGAGCCAGTGCGGCTGGCGCGTCGCAGACGGCTCGCAAGGCGCTTGGGTTCGAGGAGCTGCTGGCGGGCGACGTAGAGGCGATGAAGCGGCGCACGCGCAACTACGCCAAGCGTCAGCTCACGTGGATGCGCAAGCTGGCGGGGGTACGGCTGATCGACGTGACGGGGCGCGAAGCGGTTGCGATCGCGCGCGAGATCCTTCACGCTACGCCTGACTTTCACGCTACGCCTGACCTAGACTCCGGCGGCTGATGGACACGATCAAATTCGAGAAGTGGCAGGCGCTGGGCAACGACTACTTGATCGTGGAGCGCGACGAGCTCCCGTTCGAGTTGACGCCAGGGCGCATACGCAAGCTGTGCGAGGGCCACTTCGGCGTGTACGCCGATGGCGTGCTGCTGCTGTCGGCGCCAAGCGACGCTGCACATGTGGCGGACCTACGCATCTTCAACCCCGACGGCTCGGAGGCGGAGCTCTCTGGCAATGGCGCACGCGAGGCGATCCTGTATCTGCGCAGGCGCGGGTGGACCGAGGAGGACAGCTTCGCGATCCACACGGTCGCGGGGGAGATCCGTCCCACGATCACTGGACCGGATACGTGTCGCGTTGACATGGGCTGCGCGAGTCTCAGCTCCGCTGATTTCCCCGCCGGACCGGATGACGGGCAAGGAGGGGTTATGTCGGTCGGGCGGCTGTGGAGCTTTCGCCATGTTTCCATCGGCAACCCCCAATGCGCGATCCACGTGGACTCGGTGGAGGTGCTGGAGGCACTTGACCTACCGGCGATCGGCCCGGCGATTGAAGGTGACGCCCAGTTCCCAAACCGTACGAACGTGTCGTGGTACACCGAGCTTCAACCCGGGGATCACGGCCCGCCCACCTGCATCCGCGCACGCATCTTCGAGCGTGGCGTGGGGGAGACGCTGTCGTCGGGCACAGGTGCGACGGGCGCGGCGGTGGCGCACACGCTCGAATACGAGCGGCCTTTGCGTCCAGCCAGGGTGACGGTGCTGCTGGATGGCGGCGAGCTGGAGGTTGAGGTGGGCGCGGATCTCCGCGTGAACCTGACAGGCTGGGCGCGACCCGTGTTCGAGGGTCGCCTGAGCGAGGACTTCGAAAAGGAGCTGCATGAGACCGAGTAAGCGTCTGGAGCGCATCCCGCCGTACGCGTTTGCCCAGCTGGAGCGCAAGATCGCTGAGAAGCGCGCTGCTGGCGTGGACGTGATCAGCTTGGGCATCGGCGACCCCGATCGCCCGACGCCGGCGCTGGTGGTGGAGGCGATGCAGGAGGCGGTGAGCGAGCCGGAAACGCACAAATACCCGAGCAACCGCGGCCGCGCGGACTTCAGGGGCGCTGTGCGCGACTTCTACGAGCGCCGCTTCGACGTGAAGCTCGACCCAGAGAGCGAGATCATCCCGGCGATTGGCGCCAAGGAGGCGATCTTCAACTTGAACCTTGCATTCCTGGACCCTGGCGACTACGCGCTGGCGGCGGACCCGGGCTATCCGGTGTACACGGGCGGGCCGTGGCTGGCGGGCGGCGAGCCGGTGCTGATGGCGTTGGAGCCCGAGCACGGCTTCGTACCGGATCTGGGTGCGATTGATGAGGACGTGGCGCGGCGCTCGAAGCTGATGTTCCTGAACTACCCAAACAACCCGACCGGTGCGATGGCGCCGGATGGCTTCTTTGAGCGCGTGGTGGACTTCGCGCGCTCCTACGAGATCCTGGTGGTGCACGACAACGCGTACTCGGAGATCGTGTTCGACGGCCATCACGCGCCGTCGTTCCTGCAGACGCCGGGGGCGAAGGACGTGGGCATCGAGGTGTTCTCGCTGTCGAAGGGCTACAACATGACGGGCTGGCGCTGCGCGGTGGCGGTTGGAAACGCGCAGGCGCTTGAGATCTACTGGCAGCTGAAGACGAACATCGACTCGGGACTGTTCGAGGCGGTCCAGCTAGCGGGCGTGGCGGCGCTCTCGCCCGACGCGGACGCGGAGGTGGCGTCGATGAACGAGCTGTACCGGCGCAGACGCGATCTGGTGTGCGACGCGCTGCGCGAGATCGGCGTTGACGTACACCCGCCGCACAGCACGATCTACGTGTGGGCGCCTATACCAGCCGGCTTTGAGAGCTCGGAGGCCTACTGCGAGCATGTGCTGGAGCGCACAGGCGTGGTGCTCACCCCGGGCGCGGTATATGGCCCCGCGGGGGAGGGCTGGTTTCGTATCTCGCTGACCACGCCCGACGATCGCCTGCTGGAGGCCGTCAACCGCCTGGGCACGCTCGGGGGTTGACATTTTGGGAGACGCGCGCGCCCATGCTTCGACCAGCCGCGGCTTCACCGGTCATAACACTTTGCGGCGTATCGCTGGCCCTAGACTGGTGGGTGGATGGATAGAAGCCGCAACGGTCGTAGCGCCGTCACCTTGAAAGCAGCCGAGTGGGCTGGCAATGGCACGCAGCCCGCCCAGCGCGCCGCCCAGCGCGCGTTCTGCATCGCAGCGCTGCCCGAGGGCGATGATCTCTCAGAGCTAGGCGAGCTGCTGCGCACGGCGGGTGTGGCGGTTGTGGGCGAGATGGTGCAACGGCGTGAGCAGCCGCACCCGAACACGTATCTGGGCCCAGGGAAGGTGGCGGAGGCGAAGGCTGCGGCGGCGGCGTGTGATGCGAACGTGATCGCCTGCGATGACGAGCTGAGCGCGCGTCAGGAGCGCAACCTCGAGGAGGCGCTGGGCCTGCCGGTGGTGGACCGCACAACGGTGATTCTCGACATCTTCGCCTCGCACGCGAACAGCGCGGAGGGCAAGCTGCAGGTGGAGCTGGCGCAGCTGGAGTACAACCTGGCGCGCATGCGCGGCCTGTGGACCCACCTGGAGCGCTTGGGTGGCGGCATCGGCACGAGGGGGCCGGGGGAGACGCAGATCGAGACGGATCGTCGCCTGGCGCGCAACCGCATCTCTGTATTGCGTAGTCGCCTGGAGCACGTGAAGGGCACGCGCGCGGTGCAGCGCGCGGAGCGCGAGCGCGCAGCGCTGCCGACGATCGCGCTGGTGGGCTATACAAACGCGGGCAAGTCGACGCTGCTGAACGCGATGACGGGCTCGGAGGTAGGCGTGCGCGACCGCTTGTTCCACACGCTGGACCCGACCACGCGCACGCTGAAGCTGGCGGGCAGGCCTTACCTGCTGACGGACACGGTTGGCTTCATCAGCAAGCTGCCCCACCAGCTGGTGGACGCGTTTGCTGCGACGCTGGAGGAGACCAGCCGCGCGGAGCTGCTGGCACATGTGCTCGACGCATCCGCGCCGGAGGCCCAGCAGGAGATCATGCAACGCTCGGTGGAGGGAACGCTCGAGGAGATCGGCGCTGGCGAGCGTCCGCGGCTGCTGGTCCTGAACAAGGTTGACCTGCTCGACGCGCAGGCCCGCGATGAGCTGCGCTTCCGTCACCCCGAGGCGGTGCTCGTCAGCGGCGTCAGCGGCGAGGGCCTGCAGGTGCTAGGGGAGCGCATCGAGCACGAGCTCGCACACATGCTGCGCCCGCTCGATCTGCTGGTGCCCTACGCCGACGGTGGCAGCCTGGCGGAGCTGCACGAGCTTGCCGGTGAGGTCACGCGCGAGGACACCGCTGAGGGCGTGCGCGTGCGCGCGATGGTGCCGGCACGCCTGGCCGAGCGCTTCGCGCGCTTCGCAGTCGCCACGTAGCTTCGCGCGGGAGTCACGGTTGACGGAGGCGGCGATCCGCAAGCATCTGCAAGATCGCCATCCTCCGCACCGCCCGCCGAAGCAGTAGAAGTGTGTCCGGGCTCTAGCGCAGCAGCTTCACACCTTCGGCCAGATGGCGCCGCTCATACCGTTAATTCTGCATCGACGGAGGCCGCCGTTAACAACATCGACCGCACGCTACCGCAGCACGATAGACGCGGCCTGCTTGCGCCCAAGCCCCGCGTGGGTGCCAGAGCCGCTAGCGGTGGTCCGAGAAGGCCCGAACGCCGGCAGACCCAAGGCGAGCCTCCGCTTCGCGGCAATCGGTCCGGCTCGTTTGGATGCTTCGGTCAGCTTCGAGTTCCAGACGGCAAACGAGGACGGAGCCAAGAGCGCCGGCGGTCTGGCATCTTCGACGCGAATGCTCAGGATGTGAGCGAACGAGCGAACGAGACCTCGTATCGGCTTGGACCATCGAGCGGCGACGAGCGACCGGATGCCGTTCTGGGTTGCGGTGATGAACTGCGAGCACGCCGTCTCGATCTGTTCGTAGGGCATCTTGACAGTCCAGTTGAAGCGCACTTTCTTGCGGGATGTGTCGTCTGTGATGGCGAGCGTCCATCGGCTGTTTGCGAGCGTCAGATCGGCTGAGAGCTTTGGGATTGGGTACGTTGCATTCGTGCTCCTGCTCGCCGTAGCGCATAAGCATGGTGGATCGAGTGCGCTCACCATCCTCATCACGGTCGTCGTCGTCATCATCGTGCTCGTGCTGCGTGGTGGAATGCTCCTCCGACTCCTCATTCGCGCTTGGGCACCGCGTGGTAAACGCCACGACTGAGGCTCGCGCTCTAGCTCGCGCTTTGACTCGTCGGTCATCTCCTGTGCTGCCTCACGCATGAGCGGTAGTAGATCCGTGACGTGCGAAACGGAGCCTATTCTTGTCGGCCAGAAAGCTAGAGTTTGTGCTCTCGGGCGCGACTGAACAGCAGTGGCAGGAGGCGCTGCTCGGTGGCAGATGGGACTGGGCGTGAGACACCAAAGGTAGTCAGACTGACTTCGGCTGGGCCGGAGACGAAGCTAAACACGTCTATGTAGACGGGAGTCCGGGTCTCGCCGTCCTGAAGGTTCCGTCCGATGACCGTTGTGGTGAGACGCAACCCAAAGCTCCCGTCCGCGCCGGGCAAGAGGTTCGGCAGAGAAGAGACGGAAACCGGACCGTAGCGAAGTGGCCCGGCGTTCTGTTCGGGCAGTGCTCGTGTGAGGCAGGCGCGACCGCGGGCGCTGCGTGCAACTGCGTTGTTGCGAGCCGTGAGGGCTGCGGTCCGCATCACTTCGACTGCGGATCTCACTCGTCCGCCTTTGCTGGTGCTTGGGACCCGGAAGCTGGGCGAGTGGATATCTACGACTCGGCGCTCGGGGTTCACACCACCCGCGCAACGCTCAAATTCCACGCCGGCGACCGTTGGTGCCTCGCCTTCGCCTTCCGCCTCGATGATGCTGCTTCCGGGGATGTCGCCGGCGTTGAGGTTCACGGCCCGAGCGTACGCGACAGCTTACGCCTTCGTGATCGACGTGTCCGCTAGTGGGGAGCCGTCGCTAGCGGAGGAACCACTCTCTTTTTCGTATTCGCGATCTATTAGCACGCTACGCCTCGTCGCAGTGTGCATATGGTGAACCTTCATTTGCGTAGCGAGTTTCTTCCTGTTCGCCCCCGTAGCTCAAGCTGCTAGCGAAGGACGAACCTTCTCCTTCGGGGGCCAACCACTCCCAGTCATACCAATCAAATAGTTGTGTGCCGCTCGGATCACTCGCGTTGATCGGATCGTCTCCAGCGTACAGGTACCGGTCGCCCTGAGTTATGCTTCCGAGGTGACTTAGTGGATCTTGTTGGGTCCGGCGTCCGGTCGTCGGGTCGTAGTAGCGCTGACCGAAGTGGTAAAGGGTGTTGGCGACGTTGCCTTCGCCTTTGTTTCCTCCGGGCATGCGGTAGCCACCCTTGAACCCAAACTGGTCCGGGATGGTTTGGGTGCCGCACGCGAGCGTAAACTTCGGCGCGCAACCCGAGCAGGTCGCGCTCGTTGCTTGGGTCGGGGGCGTTGATTAGGGTGGTCCTTTTCTCCGCCGTAGAAGCACGGCAGTGACAAACAAGAGATCACTTCAAGAACACCGCACTAGCGGAAAGCGCGCCAAGTGCGAATCCCGCCAGCGAGCACTAGACCAATGAGCAGACCAATGATAAAGCCCAACTTTACAACGAGAATAGCCGTCGCCACTACTACCGCGGCCCCAGCCCAGCTTGGGTAGGGTCGCCACCATTTTGAGCGCTCTGGCTGAGTCATAGTTCTTCTTCTATATCTTCGACATCTTCAGCAACTCGTTCGCCCGTTTCTATTACTAGTAGTCCCGCTGCACCCTCTACGCACCCTGCCACAGGCCCCTCACCTACCACGGTGCCGACGACCGCGCTTGCACCGCACGTCTCCACATAGGTTTGCACGGTAAATAGTCCATGCGGGTCGCTGAGATTGACCGGGTCGGCTCCTGCGAACAGGAACCGGTCTCCTTGTGTGGTGCTTCCGAGGTGCCAGAGTGGGTCTTGTTGTGTCCAGCGTCCGGTGGTGGGGTCGTAGTAGCGTTGGCCATAGTGGATGAGGCTGTTGGCGACGTTTCCCTTGCCGGTGTTCCCGCCGGGTACGCGGTAGCCGCTCTTGAAGCCGAAGGGGTAGGGGATGGTTTGGGTGCCTTCGCTTTTGATGTTCTCTCCGTATGGTCCGTAGCGGAATGTGCGTTCGACTTTGCCGCTCGAGCTCACGAGGGCGATGATGTCGCCTTGGGCGTCGTATAGCGGGTTGTAGTTGCCTGAGGGTGTGCGTTGGTCGATCAGTAGGCCGTTGGGTGTGCGGGCGTAGTAGCTGGTTCCGGCTGAGCTGACTTCGCGTGTGAGCCCGAGTTGGCTGTTCTGGATGGTGGTAGCGCTACCGATGCCGACGAGGTCGTCTTGGCCGGTGCCCGCGTCGGAAAGCGCTTGGGCTGTGCCCCCGGAGGGGGTGAGGCTCGACAGCTCGTTCGCGGCGTTGTATGCGAAGGTCGTGCCGCTGGTGTCGCTCTTGGGTGTGATCGCTGTCTCGTTGCCGGCTTCGTCGTATTTGTAGGCGGATAGTTCGGTGGTTGAGCTTTTCGAGCATGGCGGTACGACGGTTTGGCGGCATTCGAGCTCGTCGCCGGTGTTGTAGGCGTAGTGGGTCGTTTCGCTGCCGATCGTGGTCGCCGCGGTTGGGTTGACGGTCTGCTGGGTGCGATTGCCGGCGCCGTCGAGCTTGAATTCATAGAGCGAGGGGTTGGTCCCTTCGGTCACTGCCTCTTTCAGACGGTCGAGCGCTTCGTAGGAGTAGGTGGTGGTGTTGCCGGTGGATTCGGTCAACGTCTGGATCAGGCTGGTCGCGTATTTGCCTTCTTTGTAGGCGTATGTGAGTTTCGGCACCGTGATCCCGGTGATTCCTTCGGCTGTGATGGTTTCCGGTCGGCCGGTGGTTGGTTCGAGCTTGTAGTTCTCGCTCGCGCCCGAGGTGTAAGTGATCTTGGTAAGCCGGTGGTCGTCGTCGTAGGCGAACGTCGTGGCTTTGCTCGCGCCCGGCTCGGTCATCGATTCCAGCTCGTTCAGGCCGTTGTATTTGTAGCTGGTCGTCCCGCCGCCGTCGGTGAACGCGGTCATGTTCGAGGCAGCGTCGTATTCGTAGCTGTTGCTCAGCGACCCTGGTAGTTCTTCCTTGGTCACGCGGTTCAGCGCATCGACGGTGTATTTCGTGGTACCGGTCGGGTCGACGCGTTTGACGACGTTGCCGTCCGCGTCGTATTCGTATTTGACGGTCCTGGCGGTGCCGGTTCCGGTGTATGTGATTTCGGTGACCTGGTTGTCGTTGTCATACGTCAGGGTCTCGATGTGTCCCGCGCCGTCGGTGATGACGTGGGGGCGACTGTCCGCGTCAACGGTGATCGACGTCGCGCCGATCCCGGAGCCTGACGGCGGGGTGATCTTCTTTAGGTTGCCTTTTTCGTCGTATTCGTAGGTCGTCTTGTGCCCGTCCGCGTCGGTCGAGGACTTGATCGTGCCGTTGGTGTTGTATTCGAATGTCAGTTCGTTCTGTTCTGGGAGCTGGTCGGTCTTGTTTTGTGGGCTGCCCGGCGGTCCGCTGTGGGTCGTGGGGCACGGTGGGCCCGCGCTTTCTACCTGGTCGCCTTCGCTGTAGCAGGAGAATACGCTCTGCCCCTCCGGGTTCTGTGTCTGCGTCACCGAATGCGGGCTCTTGGTGTCGGTGTAGTGGAAGTTGGTCACGAGCGCCGATTCGTTCGGCGAAGACGGGCATGAGGAGATCGGGCTTGAGGTGCCCGTCACTGCGCACTCGATGTTGGCCCCGGTTTCGTCATAGGCATAGCTCGTCTCGTTCCCTTTTTCGCTGTTTCCAGGAGCGGCCGCCGTACTCGTGAGCACGTCGCCAAATGGGTTATAGGCGGCTTCGTCGGCGTTCCCGGCGGCGTCGACGGTCTTTTCGACCTCGTCGAGCACGTTCGAGCAGTAGAGCGTTTCGTGGGCTTTGGTCGCCGTCCAGTCGGCGTCTTGGACGACGGTGGCCTTCTGTGTCGAGGTGCACGGCGATGGCGCTTCGCCGGGTTCGTAGTATTTGAACTTGGTTGTGGGGCCTTTAGTGTGTTCGGAGTTCGTCGTGCGGATGATTTCGGTGATGCGCCGTGAGCTGTCGTAGTGGAAGAGGATGACGTTCCCCTTCGGGTCCGTGACCTTCGTGACGGTGTAGTTCCCGTATTCGTAGGAGGTGGTCTTCCCGTTCGCGTCCGTGGCGCTTGCCAGCTCGGGTTCGCCTTCTTCGAAGTCTTTGTACGTGAATTTCACATTGCGGGAGCCGCTGACGTCCTTGATTTCGCTGATGCCTCCGGTGCCTTCGCTGATCTGTTCAATTTTATGGCCCTGCGGGTCGGTGAACACCTCGTCGTGTTCGCTTGTGTATTCCGCGGAGAGCGTATTGCCGTAGTTGTCCTGCTCCTGTATGCCAAACCCATCCGCGGTGAAGTTGATGTGCGCTTGGCTCTGGTCGAAGATCAGATCGTGTGTGATGCCCGACGGGAGCGATTCGGGACAGGGTTTCGGGCTTCCGCTCGCGCACATGATCGCCCTGAGGCCTGCCGGAATGCTGAACGCGCCGCTCGATAGCTTTTCGAATCCAAATAGCGCCCCGCTGGGGCTCTGGTAGGCGACCGAACCGTTCCCGAATTCACTGAGACCCGTGTCGTTGGAGTCCTCCCAGTGCCCGTAGCTCTCCTTTTCGCCGTTTCGCCCGTTCCACGTGCGGGTACTCGTGTACCCGAACCCGGCGACACCCGCGGTCTGCAGTTGGGCGTTCTGCAGGAGCAGATCGCCGCTGGCGACATCCACGCCCATGGTCGAGGACGCCGACAGGTTGGTCGAGAGGATCGTGTACTGAGGCTCCAACCCGACACCGCGCGCCCGATAGTAGATTTCGAGATACGGCTGGTCGCTGGATGCCGACGGCGAGTCGAGCGTCAGCAGGTTCTCGGTGTGGTTATCGGTCTGGTCCTTCACGATGAGGCCTTCGTTGGTGTAGCCTTCGGGACGTTCTTCATACTCAGGAGCCTTCGTCGTGTTGACCCACTCCTGGACCATCTTCGTTGGATACCAGTAGTACCAGCCCGTCGACGCCCCGACGCTGGAGTTGACCGAGGCGTCGGAGTCGGCTTCCGGGTTGGCGTAGTCGCCGCCCGCCGTGGTCCATGCGTGCGTGCCGTCATAGGTGTCCCAGGTCGCACCCGTCGTCCACGGCTTGGTCGCGCGATAGACAGCCACGGCCTTTGCGGTGCTTGTGCTGTGCGCCTGCACGTACAGGCCGAGCTTGGCGTTGAGGATCTCATAACCGACGGGCAGTTCGCTGACGTTGAACTTGAGCAGCGCGTGGTTCTCCTCATGTGTCGAGTCATACCCGACCCGCAGTTCCGAGGAGGAGCAACTGCTCGTCGTCGGCGATTCCTGCGCCAGCGAGCAGGCCTGAGAGGCCGAGACGTAGACGGTCGGGTCGATGTCCACCGGCCCCGACGCCAGGTCTTCGCGCAGCCAAGCTTCGCCGGTGTCGACCGTGATAGTCCAGCCGGACCCCGACGCGGCCACCGTGCTCGCGAGCACCCGGCCGGCCCCCGGACCCGCGCTTTGGCTGTACGCCGTGGGCGCTGGGATCGTGAACGCCACGTTGCCTTCGCCGTTGAGTAGCGCGATCGACCCGTCCGCTTCCTGACGCGGCGACATCCCGGCACCCAGCGAGAGCGAGTAACGCAACTGTGTCGGCGCGCTCGCGTCCTTCAGTGTCACGAGCTCCTGAACACCATCTGGCTGTGACACATACGACAGGTCAGTCGAAGGCAGCACATCGGCGTAGCTCGCGGTGTTCCCCGAGACCGAGGGCAACGAGCCGGCAGCACCGAGCAACGCAAACGACGTAGAACTCCCCCCGGATGCCAGGGACACGCCCGAGGAGAGCGAGTCCGGGAGCTGCAGCGAAAAGCTGTTCGCGCCGTTTTCATAACCACCCAACGGCGACACCACAAGGGCGTTGTCGATCGCGTGCCAGGAGCCGTCGCTGCCCTTGTAGTTGACAGGCGCGCTGAAGATGCGCCTCACCAACGGTCGATTCGGCGCGCTCCACGTATCCGAGTCCGCGGTCGAGAGACTGGGCACCAGCGTCCCGCTTGGGGCCGAGGCCGCGCCCGCACCTCCCTGCCCGCCCTGCGCGACAACCGCGGGACCCGGCTTCTGCAGCTCATTCGATAGCTCTTCACGCACCGGCGCAGACTCATGGCTCGAACCCGCACCCTGCGCAAGCGCCACCGCGGGGATCACGGCCAAAACGGCTACCAGGGCAGTTACGCAAGCGATCCATACGCGCCCTGCCCTACGAGCAGTAAGAAACAACGACCCCATCGACGGCCTCCTCGGTGAGCACATGTGTGAGCCGAAGCCCCTAATCCCCCGACGCTCCCGAGGGGCACTCCCGAGGCTGATACCCACCCCGCGCTGACCGAGGCCCAAGCCTCCCTATGACCCCTATAGAGAAGTGCGACGGATTTGGATCATTCCGAGAGCAAAGATTTCTATCTAGCTCGTCAGAGGCTGTTTGGTCTCAAGATCGCAACGACAGTCACGGACGAGTCGATATAGTTTCCAGCTTCGGCGTCGGGCTTCTCCTCTGCTCTTGTCCGCGCGCCCTTCGATAGAGCTGGGAGAACCGAGGCGCTCGTGCCAGACGTTCCTGCTCTACCGGATGCCGAGGCTCTTACGAGTGCGATCTCTGCTGCGATGGTCACGCTCTACGGCGAGGTCTACGGGCACGATCGCACCACCGCGAACACCTACATCAACGACAACGTCGTCGTCTGCATCCTTGAGGACATCCTCAGCTCCTCAGAGCAGGAGCTCGTCGCGGGCGGCAACGCGAGCGCGGTCATCGACGGGCGCGTGGCATTCCAGGCCGACCGCGAGGACGACTTCAGCGCCGCCGTCGAGCGCCTGACACGACGCGAAGTCGTGGCGTTCATGAGCGCCAACCAGACCTCGCCCGGCATCGCGTGTGAGATGTTCTTCCTCGCGCCCACCGAGGTCGTTGCATGTGTCCCATAGCTTCCGGTGCCGCACTGCAGCAGACAGACGCCGAGCTGATGTCACGCGTCCAGGCAGGAGAACACCTGGCACTGGGAGAGCTATACGACCGTTTCGCTACGCGTGCTCTCCGTGTAGCTCTGGCTGTCTGCCGTGACAGCGAGAGCGCCCACGACGCGGTGCAGGACGCCTTCGTCTCGATGTGGACATCGCGCGCGAGCTACCACCCGACGCGCGGATCGGTCGTGGCGTGGGCGATGAGCATCGTCCGCCACCGCGCTATCCACCTCGCCCGCCTGCGTGCAGTGGTAGCCCGACGCGAGGGCGGCACGGGTGGGCTCGAGCGGCAGCCCGGCCCCGAGGACCTGCCCAGCGACTTCGCTGCGCGCGCCAAGGAGAAGGAGCTTGCGCAGCTGCTCGTGCGGCTGCCGCCGGCACAGCTACAGGTGATCCAACTGGGCTTCTTCGACGGCTTGACCCACCAGGAGATCGCCCAACGCCTCGCCCTCCCACCAGGGACCGTCAAAGGACGCATGCGACTCGGCCTGACAAAGCTCCGCTCCGAGCTCGACACCCCATAACTACACGTCGGCGTCCACGCACTGCAGACTTCCGCACGGCGCAACCACTTGCATGGTCCCTACCGTCCGGCGGGCTCGCGGGGCGCATGATCGATGCGCGCGCGGCCGAGGCCGATGATCTCCATCTCGCTCTGCGGTGCGCAGACGGAGATCTGCTCGGCCTCGTTGTTCAGCGTGCGCCGCAGCGCGCCGAACGCGATGGCGCCGAGGACGGCGGGCACGGCGAGGGCGATCGCACGGTAGGCGAGCACGGCGCCGGCGGCGGAGGTGATGGAGACGTGGTAGAGCACGAGCGTGCCGAGCAGGCCCGCTTCGACGCCGCCGAGCCCGCCGGGGATGGGGATCAGGCCGCCGAGCTCGCCGATCAGGTAGGCCAGCGCGAGGATCGCGATCGGGGGGCTCGAGCCGAGCGCGCGGAAGCCGACCCACAGGATCATCACGTCGAAGACGAGGTAGGCGAGCAGGCCGGCGATCAGCACGGCGTTGCCCTCGCGCAGCAGCGCGAGCGACTCGTCGACTCCGTCGGCGAGCGCCGCGAGCGTCTTCACGGCTGCGCTCGCGCGCCGGGAAGGCCCGCGCGCTCCAGCATCGCGTTTGCGGCGTTCGTAGCGTCGCGCCAGCCGGCCGCCCGCGATCGTGCCCAGCACGGCAACGAGGGCGACCGCGGCGGGCGCCGCGGTGAGCAGCAGGTTCGACTCACCACCGAGCACGCCTGCGGCGAGACCGAGCCCGATGAGGATCACGCCGAGGACGTTGGGCAGGCTCGTGAGCAGGAAGAAGGCGACGGTACGCTTGGCGATCTCCTCGCCCGGCATGCCGCCGCGTTTGAGCGCCCACGCACCGAGTGCCAGCCCGCCGGCGCCGCCGGTTGGCAGCAGCGCGTTGGCGCCGAACTCGGACATGCCGATCTCGGTGCTCACGCGCCAGCTCATGCGCCGGCAGAAGACCATGCGAAAGACGGCCACGTAGCCGAACCCGGACAGCACCTTCAGCAGGGCCCCGAGTGCGAGCCAGCCGGGGCTCGCGTGCGCGAGGCGCGAGCGCAGCCCGCTGAGGCCGGGAAGCAGCGTCACGACGGCCACCACGACCACCAGCACTAGCAGCACTAGCAGCAGCCGCGAGCGCAGCTTACGCCCGCTGAGCTCCTCGGGAACGTCCAGGTCATCGCGGTTGACCTGTGCCACGTGCTCACGATCACGCTCCACGAGATGCATCCTGGCACTCTCGGCGATGGTTCCCGGGGTCAGTCGCGGCGGCTGTGTTCCAAGCCGCTTGCACCCACGGCGGGCGCTCCTGCGCTCAGCGCTCGTCGCCGCTGCCGGAGAGGACGCCGCGGCGCTGTCTGGAGAGGAGCTTGTCGAGGTTGCCCTGCGCGATCTCGTCCAGGTCGAGACCCAGCTCGCTGGCCAGCTGCGCGACGTACCAGAGCACGTCGCCGAGCTCCTTGGCCATCGCGCCGCGGCGCTCGTCGGTGACCTGGCCACCGTCGTCGCGGATCGCCTTCTTGGCGTGCTCGGCGACCTCACCCGCCTCTCCGGAGAGCCCGAGCGCGGGGTAGGTGAGCCACGCCTCGCGCGGGTACTCGGCGGTCCGGCGAGACAATCGCTGGTACTCGGATAGCTCCACGGCTCGATAGTAGGAGCCGATCGGCCCGGCCGAGTCGCACAAACGCCGATTTTGCGAGACCGGCGGTGCGGTCGCTCGTCCCTATACGCCGGCGGCGTGGAGCGCGCTCAGGTGCGTCTGACGCTCGACGTCGTCCTGCAGCGGCGCGAGCTCGCCTGGGTCGACCGCGAGCGCGCGAGCTATCAGCCAGTCGGCGAACCACACGTTCTTCGGCAGTAGCGGTCCGTGCAGATAGGTGCCGATCGTGTTCGACGTCCTGGCGCCCTCCAGGCCGCTAACGCCGTCATTGCCGTGGCCCTTCAGCACACGTCCGAGCGGCTGCTGAGTTGCGCCTAGGTAGGTTCGCCCGCCGTGGTTCTCGAAGCCCGCCAGCACGTGCGTGTCGTCCGTCTCTAGTGCGACGTCGATCGCGACGTTGCCGATCAGGCGTGGCCCGTTCTCGCGCACGGTGCGCACGTCGAGTAGCCCAACGCCTGGGATCTCCTCCTCCCCGAGTGTGTAGGAGTGCCCGAGCAGTTGATAGCCGCCGCACACGCCGAGCACGACCGCGCCGCGTGCGGCTGCCGTGTGCAGGCCGTCGCGCTTGGTGGCGATCAGATCCTCCGCGCACAGCCGCTGATCGCGATCCTGGCCGCCACCGATGTAGAACAGATCGTGAGCCTCGCCGGCGAGCGGCTCGCTGAGGCCGCTGGAGGACAGCTCAAAGCCGATCCCGCGCCAGGCGCAGCGGCGCTCGAGCACGATCAGGTTGCCGCGGTCAGCGTAGATGTTCATCAGATCTGGATACAGCGCGCATACGCGCAGCGTGTGGGCGACGGGTGCACGGTCAGGCACGGAGCAACACGACCTCACTGCCGACGTGCTCTTGAGTGGCCGGTATCGAGCGGGTGCCAGCCGAGACGAAGCCCGCTTCGTGGCCCTCACGGCGCAGCTGCGCGGCGCTGAGGCGATCTAGTTCCACGATGTTGCGTTCATCCGTC
>Ga0302326_10000844_pt1 | contig 80279 bp, 75 predicted proteins | sample Palsa_T0_3_FD_202264 | JGI IMG/M metagenome (GOLD analysis project Ga0302326, IMG submission 202264) | Peat permafrost microbial communities from Stordalen Mire near Abisko, Sweden - Palsa_T0_3 | ecosystem: Environmental > Terrestrial > Soil > Palsa > Peat permafrost | place: Sweden: Abisko...
CGCCACGTGCGGGCCGTCCGGGCCCGGGAACCCGGCTGGGCTCCCGGCCTGCCGGTCACTCCCCACACGCTCCGGCGCAGCCGGGCCATGCACCTGGTCCAGGCCGGCGTCAACCTGATCTACATCCGCGACCTGCTCGGCCACGCCGATGTCTCCACCACCGAGATCTACGCCGTTACAGCGACGACCCGATGAATGCGGTGGATGCGGCGTTCGACGGGTGGATGGCCGGCGAGGACGCCACTTACGCCGACCTGGCCGCGCAGGCGTTCGGGCTGGAGCGCCAGCCGCCGGGGGTGGCCTGATGCCGCGGCGGGGCGAGCATCCCCGTGCCTACTGCCTGGCTCAGCCGCCTGGCGAGCCGGCTGCGCGGGCCGGGCATCGTAAGATCAGCCGCCCGGACCGGCTCGGCGTGCTGCGTGATCTGTGGTTCGATCCGTCCGCGTTTACCTGCCGTGCACTGGCCGCTGAGCTGGCTGATGAGTGGATCGAGTACGCCGGCGATGACGAGCTGGGGCTGGCCTCGGCCCAGGCGCACCGGCGGGCGGTGAGCAGCTTTTGCGCCACGGCTGATGAGCTGCTGGGCCCGGGCGCCGCGGCGGCCGGCCTGGCCAGGGAGCAGCCGGATCTGGCGTGGGTGCTGGCCGAATGGGAGCGGACCCTGCCCGCCCGGTTCGCGCCCGGTTCCAAGACTCCCGGCGTGCTCGCCTGTCACCTGCGCACCTTGGTCAGGCGCCGGGCGGAGCATCCCGGTCGCCCGGTCGCCGGCCCGCTGCTGCGGCTGCTGGGCGGCGAGATCGGGGTCGGCTGGGGCACGTACCAGGAGATCGAGGAGTTCTCCCGGGCCGACAAGCAGATGATCCTCAAGGCCGCGTGGCGGTGGCTGGCTGAGACCGAAAGACGGCTGGCGCAGGGGTGGCGGCTGGCGGGCCAGGGCCAGCACCCGGGCAACGGCAGCTGGACGGATGCTGCTGACCTGCTGAGCGGGCTGGCCCGCCAGGAGATCACGCTGGAGGAGATCCGGGCGAACCTGCCGCCGTTCAGCCAGTGGCCGGCCTCGCTGCGCGAGTGCATCCAGCGGCCCGGGCAGCGGATCCGCCCGAATCACGCCCGGACGCGGCTGCTGGAATACCTGGTACGCCAGCTTTACCCGTCCGATCTTGACCTGCACCCGTTCCGGGTGCTGCTGGTGGCCGCCACCGGGCACGCGCCGGAGGAGATATCGGTGCTGACCGAGGACGACGTGGAGTTCTTCCCCGGCGGGGTCCGGCTGACCATGATCAAGCGCCGCGCCGGGATGGTCCGCAGCCGGGCGTTCCGGGACAACCCGGAGCTGCCCGGTCCTGCGGCGGGCACCGCGAACGAGTTCGGCGGCCGTCCGCACCGGCAGACCGCGGTCATCGTGCGCCGCCTGATGGACATGACCAGGGCGGCGCGGGCACGCTGCGACGAAACCGGGCGGCGGCACCTGTTCACCGTCGCGGTGGTCAGCCACGGCCCGCGGCTGCGGTTCCGCCGCTGGGATTCCCACCGCGCCGAAGGACGCTTCGCTTACTGGCTGGATACCGCCGGCATCGGGGTGCACGGCGCTCCCGACATCCGGCGGCTGCGCAAGTCGGTGAAGGTGGAGAAGGCGATCGCGTTCGGCGGGCGGGTCGCCGATGCCGCCGACGACCATCATGAGGAAACCTTCCGCGGGCATTACGCGCAGGGAACCACGCTCCGGGTGATCTCCGGGAAAGTGATCACTACCGCGCAGCAGCACTGGCTCAGCCGGGCCGTGGACGGCCCGTCGGTCCTGACGGACGGCGATGACGGCGAACCGGGCCCGGTACCCGGGCTCACCAGCAGGGAAATCGACGACCTGCGGCGGGGTGCGCTCGACATGGGGGTCACCGCGTGCCGCGACCCCTACAGTTCTCCTTACAGCCCTGCCGGGCAGTTGTGCGCGGTGGCGCCGCTGCGCTGCCTGGAATGCCGCAACGCGTGGATCTTGCCCAGTCACCTGCCGCAGCTGCTGATGTTCTCCGATTTCCTGGACCAGCTCCGGCTCCGGCTGCCGCCGGCGCAGTTCACCGCGGTGTGGGGGCAGGCGTTCGTCAACTTGCGCGCCGTCGTGGACGAGCGCAGCGAGGAGGAAATAGCGCTCGCCCGCAAGGCGATCGACGCCGGCGAGGTCCCGTTCCACCTTCCGCTGGCGGCCGATGTGGAGTTCACGCCGTGACCGCGGCGCTGGCCCGCCCGCGCCGCGGCACGGCGGGTTTCCCCGGCACCGAGCCTGTCTTGCAGAGCCACCCGCTGCTGGAGGGCGCCGCCGCCCGCATGCCGCTGTTCGGCGACACCGGCGAATGGGACTTCAACGGCGTCGTGCGGCGCCCGGCGCGCCTTCCCCCGTGCAGCTGGAAGCTTCGGTTCAACTACGCCCTGGTCACGCCGGCCTGGAACCTGCTGGCCCGCGAAACCCTGATGATCATGGCGAACCCGCGGCACCCCGTGGTGCTCGCCGCGGGACTGTCGCTGAAGGCACGCCCCTACAGCCCGGCCACCCTCACCTACGAGATCTCGCATCTGCGGGTGCTCGCGGCCTGGGGCGAGGGCCACAGCCTGGCTGAGCACCTAGCCGACTGGGACATGGCCGATGTCACCGGTTTCATCGACCAGATGCGGCAGACCGCGGCCCCGGCGACGGTCTGCGTCTACATCAGCCTCCTCAAGCGCTTGCATTTGTATGCGCCCGCCCTGGCCGGCGGCGGCCTGCCCCGCGACCCGTGGCGGCGCAAGAGCGCGATGAAAGCCGCGAACGCTATCCCCACCGGGCAGATCTCCACCCCCGTGATCCGGCCCGCGGCCTGGTTCCCGCTGGTCCGCGCCGCCTGGTCCTACGTCCGCGAATTCGCCCCGGATATCTTGCGCGCCGCCAGGCACCTGGACCAGATGCGCGCCGGGGCGTCCGGCAGCACCATCGGGCTGGACGCCCGCTTGCGGGAATGGCTGGCCAGCCCGCACAGCCGCATCCCGGTGCACCCTGCCGGCGACCCCCAGGCAGGCGCCGACCCGGTGCACTGGAACCTGCTCAATCTCATGCTCGGCACCGGCGAGAAAGCGCAAGCCTCGTTCACCCGCCACAGCCCCGGCGCTCGTGCCCGCCGCACGGTGATCCTCGATGCCCTGGCCGCCGGGTTCCCGGTCACCACCGGCGTGATCAGCGACCTAGCCCAGGTGACCCGGCCGGACGGCACGACCGGCCCCTGGCACCCGGGGCTGACTCCCCGCGCCGTCTTCCGCGAGCGGGTGGCGCTCCGCGACGCATGCTTCACGCTGGTGGCCGCGCTGTCGATGATGCGCGACGGGGAGATCCTGGAGATCACCCGCGGCTCGGTCACCGAGTACTACGGCTCCCCGGCGATCGCCTCCACCAAGCACAAGCATGAGCCGGGCCAGCCGGTCAAGCACTGGTGGATCATCGAGCCGGCCGCCGAGGCGATCACCGCCGCTGAGCAGCTGTTCTCCCGCGACCGCGGCAACCGGGTCTTCACCCCCGCGGGCAATCAAGAAGGCCGGGACACCGTCCACGGCGAGGAAATGGTCGATGCCTTCATCGGCCACGTCAACGCGACCCGCGCCTGGACCGGCCTGGCCGAGATACCCGGCGACCGGATCCGGCCGCATATGTTCCGCCGCACGATGGCGATGCTCACCGACCAGTTCGCCGGATCAGAGATCGCCCTGGGCATCCAGCTCAAGCACGTCGCCACCCGCGCCCTGGCGAACCGGTCAACCCAGGGTTACGCCGCAGCCGGCCAGGCCTGGGCCGGGCAGCTGGACTCCGCGATCGAAGCGGCACGGTTCCGGCGGCTCGAAGACCTCTACCAGTCGCACAAAAACGGCATCCCGCCCGGATACAGCCCGGGCGGGCAACGTCTCGCCGCGGCTTTCGACCAGATCACCGCGACCGCCGCGGCCCGCGGCGGCGACGCGGCCACCGAACGCAGCCTCCTCAAGCAGGCGAAGATCTCGATCCGCTTCGGCACCTTGAACCATTGCCTGTTCGACCCGGCGAACCCGGCCGGAGCGCTCTGCCTGGAACAGGCGATCATCCCGCCAGGGCACGACCTCCCGCTCCCGGACCGGTGCAGGCCCGGCCGGTGCGGCAACAGCATCATCGGTCCCGGGCACCTGCCCCTCTATCAGGCCCGCCGGCAAGGCCTGCTCCAGCTCATCGGCACACCCGGACTGCCCGTCCCGCGAAAAGAGCTCCTCAGCCGCGAGCTCGCCGAGATCGACGCCATCACCACCCGGCCACAACCGGAGGAACCCCGTGACTGACGTATCGCCAGCCACCGCGGCAGCACTGCGGTCGGCGATGTCCCGCCTGCTCGCAGGCAAACCCGCGCGCACCGACGGACGGCTGGTCAAAGAGAACCTGCGCAAGGAAGCGGACGTCAGCCGCGCCACCATGAACCGGGCCAAGACGATCCTCAGCCAATGGGACCAGGCCGTAGCCGAACGCGGGAGCCTGACCCCAGGCGAAGCACGCCGCGACGAGCAGATCGACGCGCTCCGCAAGCAGCTCGCCAGCAAAACACGCGAATGCACGACGCTGCAACGCCGGCTGGACGCAGCCGCGACCGCCATCGCCGCGCTCCACCACGACAACGCCGCCCTGCGCGAACAGCTAGACCGGCACGGCCCCGTCCGCTCCCTTGACGCCCGGCGAAACCAAACCGCCCGGTGACCAGCCCCATCACCGGCGCGCCGCCCGCGAAACCACGGCGGTGCCCGGCATGACCCTGGACCCCGCTGACACAGCCGAGCTCGCCGAACTCCTGCAGTTCCTCGCCGGCTGGCTCACCACCCACCACACGCCCCTCGACGCGTCGCTCCGCGCGTTCGTCGGAAACGACGCCTACGGCGCACAGCACCTGCGCGCCGACCTCGACCGCTTCACCTTCCTGCTCGGCGGCAACGACGGCGAGCAGCTCTTCGGCCTCTTACAACGACAGCGCGCAACCAGGCGACCGCGCCGTCCGGACAAACCGAAACCACCACCCACCGTCATCGCACACTGAGCCATCACTGCCGCGAGCGCTCACGACTGTCTCATGAGACATACAGATTGTGGAGAAGAACTCGCCAGCAACGCGGTCCTGCACTCGGCCAGCCGGGGCGAGTTCTTCACCGTCCGTGCCGAGTTGCACGCGGATTACGTCTGGGTCGAGGTCGAAGACCTCGGTGGCCCCTGGCGGTCCCGGCAGGGTGATGACCGGCCGCACGGCCTGGACGTGGTGGAAGCGCTCACCGGCCCGGACGGCTGGGGAACCGAACGCACCAGTGACGGCGGCCGGGTCGTCTGGGCGCGCCTTGACCTGGCGGTAGGGGAGTGAGGCAGAACATCACCGTCCTCCTCGACGGCCCGCCTGGAACCGCACGGGGAACGCCCAAAGGATCACGGCACCGTCGAGTCAGGGTCCGTTCCGTTAATTTGTCCGATGTGTGACGTACGAGGGAGCAGGGACGCTTCAGACGTCTTCAGACGGCGAACCGCGTCCGTGAACGTCCCGTCCTCTCGCTCTAGCCTGGACCTCATGGACACACTCGCCGCCTGGGCTCAAGGCCTGGCCCGTACCCTCCTCGCCGACGCCCTTCCCCGCCGCTGGGCCCATGTCCAGGGAGTCGCCGCCCGGGCGCGCAGCCTCGCGCCGGCCGTCGGCGCCGACGCCGATCTGCTCGCAGCCGCTGCCTGGCTGCACGACATTGGCTACCTTCCTCAGCTCGCCACGACCGGGCTGCATGGCCTGGACGGCGCCCGCTACCTCCGCGATGTCGAGCACGCCGGACCGATGCTGTGCCGTCTGGTCGCGCATCACTCCTGCGCCGTCCTCGAAGCCGAGGAACGCGGCCTGGCCGACGCCATGACCCGCGAGTTCCCCCCGCCCCCGCAGCACCTGGCCGACGCCTTGACCTTCAGTGACATGACCACCAGTCCCGATGGCGAGCATGTCCAGGTGCACCGCCGCCTGGCCGAGATCCACGACCGCTACGGCTCTGCCCACCTGGTCAGCCGCTTCATCAGCCGCGCCACCCCCCAGATCCTGGAAGCCGTCGGCCGCGTGCACGCCAGCACCCCTGACCTCGGCAAGGAGACTCAGCCCAGGTACGGCGCCCCGCCACCGTCGAGGTAGTGCCCGATCCGCAGCCGCATCGACCGGTCCATCTGATACCCGCCGAGCTCGTCCCGCGGCACCCACCGGACCTCGGTGCTCTCACTGCTCGGCGTCGGCTCCCCGCCGACAGCGACCCCGGTGAGCAGGATCGAGAACTCCTGCCGGACTTCCCCGTCGCTCGTGTACAGAATCACGTGCCTCGGGTCGGTGTAGATCCCCACCAGCCCGGTGATCCGGCATGCGATCCCGGTTTCCTCCAGCGTCTCCCGGACCGCCGCCTGCGTCATGGACTCGCCCAGATCGATCGCGCCGCCCGGCACCGCCCAGTTCCCGTTATCGGACCGCCGGATCAGCAAGACGTCCCCCGCATCGTTGACCACCACGACGTTGACCGCGGGAACCCGGCTGTTCGCCTCCGGCGCCGCCGGATCGTCGTAGAAGTCGATCCTCCGCACCGCTACGGGGACCCTTCGTACGGGGTACCGCCGTCCCAGACCCGCTCGAAGCTCTCCAGGTAGGTGCTGGCCATCTCCCCGCCTGGGATCTTGCGCAGGTGGAACATCGGCGCGTTGTTCGCCATCACCCCGTAGATGTGCGTGTTGACCAGCAGCTGGTCATCAGCCCGGTAGATCGAGTTGTACAAGATGGTCCCGTGCAGCCGGATCTCCACCCCCGGCTCGCCCAGCAGCGGCCCGAACAGTACCAGCGAGCTCCTGACCTTGGCTGCCAGCACTTCGCCGCCGATCCCCTCGTCCACGCCGCGCCCGGCCACGTTCGGGCTGTCCGGGTCCCCCAGCAGGATCCGGACCCGCGCGCCGGCCCGGGCGCGCTCGGTGAACAGCCGCCGCACTCCCATGTCCTCGGCGATGAATATCCCCGCGTAGACCAGTGCCCCGATCTCGCGTTCCGCCTGGGAGAAGAAACGTCCCAGGGTGTCCCTCGGTAGCGCCCACCGGTGCGGGTACACCGCGACGATCTCGCTCTCCGATACCGCAGCGACTTCGTCGCGACCCATGGCATCGGGCCAGATGTAGGACTCGTCCACGCCGAGGAACGTGGCCACCGCGTACCTGTGCGAACGGTACGGGAGGCGACCCTTGGTGATCCACCGCTCCACGGTCTTGGCGTCAACGTCCACGGCTTCGGCAAGCTTGTCGGGGGTTTGCCCGCGCTCGAGCAGGAGCGCTCGCAGCCGTTCGTTCCGCATGTCACCCAGGTCCGCAGGACGTAAAAGGACGGCTACACCCTAGCGGGGGACGTCCCGGACGTCCACCCGCAGGCCTTCCGCGTAGTAACTGCGTCCTGACCCTCCGGCGCATCCTGCCAGGCATGACACCCGCTATTTCCCTGGCCCAGCCAGGTCCAGCCCGGCCAACCCTCGCATACGCCCGCGACCGGGACAACGCAGTCAGCCTCCGCCGCGGGCGAACCGTGCCCGGCCCAGACCGGTCGGGCCTGTGGCTGCGCAACGCCGCCGCCGGGCTGTGCGTGCTGGCCGCGGCCGCCGCCGCAGTCAGTTTCATCGCCCAGTACCGGATGGTCGACGCCGCCCGCCACCTTCCGGCGGTCGCCGCTCTGGAAGCCGCGATCCCCGACGCCGCCGCCCTGGTCTTTGCCTGCCTCGGCATCGCCCTGGCCCTGCACGGCCGCCGCGCGCTCCGCGCCCGGACGCTGAACCTGGCCTCCGTCGCCGCCAGCGTGTTCATGAACGCCATCGCCGCCGGACCCGGCTGGCGGAACCTCGCCATCTGGGCCATGCCCCCCATCGCCTACGCCCTGGCCAGCGACACCCTCATCGGCGTCGTCCGCGCCTGGACCCTGGCCCGCCGCCACCACCTCGGCACCACCCTGGCCGCCGACGCGGCCACCCCGCTGGCCATCCTCGGCGGCCTCCTCCTATGGCTGCTGCGCCTGGCCCTGGCCCCCGCCTCCACCCTGTCCGGGTTCCGCGCCTGGGTGCTCACCGAGTGCCCGGTCGCCCCCGGCCGCCGCACCCCGGAGCTCCGCCCGGCCCCCTCACCGCACCCGAGGAAGGCAACCAAGACCGCCCGGTTCCTGATCTTGGTGACGGAACGGCACGGGTCTCTCGCCTCCATCCCGCTGCATCGCGTCGCCGGGATCAGCGCCGAGGTGGCACCCCAGCTCGACCTGAACGCCGGCGCCGCCCGCACCGCCCTGCGCAAAGCCGTCCTGGCCGCCCGGAACGGAGATCCCCGATGATCACCGGGTACGCCATCGCCCTGGCCATCCTGCTCGTCCTGGCCATCATCTTCGCCTGGGCGTTCCTGCCGCCCAGGTACCTGCCTGGCAACCGCGCCCGCCACGTGCGCATCCGCCTGCACCTGCGGCTGCACCCGGGCAAGGGCTTCGCTCACGTCTTCAGCCTGTGGCTGCGCTGGGGCCGCCTGGCGGCGTTCCGCCGCGCGGCCCGGATCCGTCCCGCGCTCCCGCTGCGCTACCGGATCCTGTCCTCGCGCGAGCACTCGGTGTTCCTCGGCCGCGCTCACTACCGGCACGGGCTGCGGGTGCCGCTGGAAGAGCACCTGCTCGTGATGGCGCCGCCCCGCACCTACAAGACCGCGTTCCTGGCCGACGTCATCCTGCGCTACCCCGGCCCGGTCATCGCCACCACCACCAAGCCCGACATCTACGGCCTGACCAGCGCGGTCCGCGCCGGACTGGGCCCGGTGCATGTCTTCAACCCGCAGCACATCGGCGACGTCCCCTCGACCTTCTGCTGGTCTCCGGTTGACGGCTGCGAGGATCCCGCCACCGCGATCCGCCGCGCCGACGCCTTCGCGTTTGCCGTGTCGCAGAAGGGCGTCGAAGACGGCACCTTCTGGTCCTCCAAAGCCTCCGACTACCTGCGCGGCTACTTCCACGCCGCCGCCCTGGCCCGATTTGACCTGCGCGCCGTCGCCGCCTGGGTCTCCGGCGCCGACCCCGACGTCCCCGAGCGGATCCTGGCCGCTGCTGGCGCTCAGCAGTGGGCGTATGTCCTGTCGGAGCTCCGCTCCGAGGCACACAAGACCACCGCAACGGTGCGGATGGTGATGTCGAGAGCGCTCTCGTTCATGGCCGACCCTGCCCTGGCCGCCTGCGTCCTGCCCGTTCCCGGCACCGGCTTCGATATCGCGGACTTCCTCGCCGACGCCGGCACCCTGTACATGATCGCCGAGGCCGTCAGTGAAGAGGCTCCCGTCGCGCCGCTGTTCGCGGCCATGGCGTCGGAGATCCACTACGTCGCCGCGCAGATGGGCCAGGCCTCCCCGTCGCATCGTCTGGATCCCCCGCTCCTGATGGGATTGGACGAGGTGACCCAGATCTGCCCGGTGCCCCTGCCGTCCTGGCTGTCAGATTCCGGCGGCAAGGGCATCCAGGTGGTCGCCGTCGTGCACGGCGAGGCGCAGCTGACCGGCCGCTGGGGCGACCACGGCCGCCAGGTCGTCCTCGACACCAGCTCGGTCAAGGTGTTCCTGCCCGGCATCACCGACACCACCACGCTGGACGCGGCCGCCAAGTTGTGCGGGCAGGCGTCGTGGAAGGTCCGCGGCCAGGACCACGCCACCCGCCATGACGTCGCCACCCCGGACATGATCCGGCAGCTGCCCGCCGGGTTCGCGCTGGTCATCCGCGGTGGCTGCGCCCCCGTCATCGCCCGCCTGCCCCGCGCCTGGAAGAACCCGGCCTACCGCCGCGCCCGCCGCCTCGGCCAGCTCCCGGCCGAACCCGCCGAGACCGGCGCATACCCGGTCCCCGAGCCGCCGGACCCCGGCATCCCCGACCACGTGCCCGCCGATTGGCTCCCCGGCGACGGCACCTCCTACCCCTGGACCTGACCATGACCCAAGACCCGATCACCGCGGCACTGCAGCAGCTCGCAGACCACCACGAGCAGCTCACCCAGCTCACCGAGCTGATCACCGGCATCGGCGACACGCTACGCGAGCACGAGGCCGCCCTGGCCAAGCTCGCCGAGTCCCCTCCCGCCGACACCGACCCTGACCGCTACCGCCCGAGCCCGTCACCGGCGTGGTGGAAACTCGCCGACGCCGACCGCGCCGAACCCATCGCCCGGCTGCATGCCTGGGTCGAGCAGGTCTACCGCCCCGGCTACGGCCACCTCGCCGCCACCCTGGCCCCCTGCTGGACCTCCCACGACCTGTGCCTGTACGGCCTGGACATCTTGTCCGACCTGTGGTCGGTGCTCTACCTCCAGCCGGAACGCACTGCGCGGACGCTGTCGGCCCAGGCCGAATACCAGGCCCGCATCCTGCCCTCCCTTGCCGCCCAGCTGGTAACCGAAACCAGTAGCTGCGGCCACACCCGGCCCCGCCTTGGCGGCCGGAGCATGCCGTGACCGACGCCACGCTCCGCCAGGCCCTTGCCTACGCCCAGTACGGCTGGCCCGTCTTCCCCTGCCTGCCCGGCCAGAAGATCCCCGCCACCCAGCACGGCTACCGAGACGCCACCACCGGCGAGCAGCAGATCACCGAGTGGTTCGGCCGCGGCTTCCGCTGGAACCTGGCCATCGCCACCGGCGCCCCCGGCCCCGACGTCCTGGACGTCGACCAGCACGGCCCCGCCGGAAACGGCTACCCCGCCTTCACCCGGCTCCAGCGCGCGGGCCTGGCCGGCGGCGCGTCAGCCTTCGTACGGACCCCGGCCGGCGGGATGCACGCCTACTTCACCGGCTCCGGCCAGCACAACGGCCGCCTGCCCAGCCACCACCTGGACTTCCGCTCCCGCGGCGGCTACATCCTGGCCCCGCCCTCCCAGATTGACGCCACGCCCTACCAGCTCATCAGCAAACCCGGCGGCCACGCCAGCCTGAACTGGTCCGCCGTCACCGCTCTGCTGGAACCCCAGCGGCACCAGCAACCCCCGCCGCCAGGCCAGGACCCGGACCGTGCGCTCAGCCAGCTGGCCGGGTGGGTCGCCACCAGGCCCGAAGGGAACCGCAACGCCGGCCTGTTCTGGGCCGCCAACCGCGCCCTGGACGCTAACCCGGCCGCCGACCTGAGCCCCCTGGCCGCGGCCGCCCGGCAGGCCGGCCTGGACGAACCGGAGATCGCCCGCACCCTCGGCTCCGCCCGTAAGACAAGCCAGGCCCGTACTCACCAGGCTGAGGCGGTGAACTGACATGAGCCCCGGCGCAACAACAGTCCACCACCACACCTTCGGCCGCCTGGATGCCGGCGCCACGCGGCTGCGGCTCCGCGCGCTGCACGTGATGGGCCACGGCTCGGCCCGGATCGCCCGCGCTGTCGGCGTCCGCGAGGAAACCGTCCAGCGTCTGGTCCGCGGCGACGCCCGCGCCGTCAGCCCGCGCCTGCGCGACGCCATCGCTGAGTTGTATGACGCCTGGTGGGACAAGCGCGCTCCCGAACGCACCCGCGCCGAACGCGCCGGCGCCGCTCGCGCCCGCCGCCGCGCCAGCGCCGGGAACTGGTGCGCAGGAGCCGCCCTCGATGACGACCTGCTCGACGTCCCCGGCTACCGGCCCCGCACCGGCTATCGCCCCGCCACCGGCACCGGCATCGCCCCCGACGTCCGCCTGCCCGCCCGCCAGCACCACAGGAGGAAGGGCGCATGAGGGACCACCGGATGGGCCTGAACCTGATTAACGACGTCCTCGACGTCCTGGACCGACATGGGTACGCCCGCGGTGACGACGAGCACGCGGGCCGGGCCATCTTTCTCATCAGTGATCTGGCGCACATCTACGAAGGCTCGCAGGACCACCCGTTCGGCCCGACTCTCACTGAGATACCGCCAAGGACGGAACCCGCCCCGCCCGAACCGGCCAGCCAGGACACGGTCCTCGTCCCGGTCGGTGAGGTCAAGACCCTCCTGGCCGCCCTGGACATAGCCGCCGATGACCAGCGCGACCGCGCCGGACTCTGCTCCGATTGCACCACTCAATCGTGTCCGGCCTGCGAATCGCGCCTGCGGGACGCCCAGGCGAATGACCACCTGAGCGTTCAGCTGGACCAGGCGGCCGAGGCCTCGGGCGCAGCCGCTCGCCACCCTGGGCACGGCCCAGTCGCAGACCGGGAGGCCGGCCAGTGACCCGCCCGCCCGACGACAGCCAACCCAGCCGAAGGCCCCCCGACTACGTGATCGTCGTCGCCGCCAGCGACTGGCTCAAAGAGCGGTTCCCGGCCGCCGCGGACTCCCTGGACGATGCCCTGCAAGCCGGCCAGGACCGCCACCGCGAACCCGAACCCGAACCCGACCTGGAAGCCGAACCATGACCCTGACCATCGGTGACACCACCGTGACCAGCGACCGGAGCGACTGCACCGCCCGCCAGGCGCCCAGCCGGGACGGATGGGAGGTGTCCTGGCTCCCCGGCCAGAGGCTGGACCGCAACACCGCCATCACCGCGATGACCCTCGCCGAGGCCGCCGCCGGAACAGGCCTGCACGAAGGCCACCGGCTCTGGCCGCACATCCAGGGCTGGGCCGCCGAACTCGGCCTGACCGGAACCGACGCGATCGCCCGGGTCTCCCAGCCGCCCCGCGACCTCGCTCCTCAGGTAGAACGAATCGGCGGACAGCTCGCTCCTCAGGAAGAACCAGCCGGGGGACAGCCAGACCTGGAGGCAGCTGACTGAGCAGCGAAAGACACGATCACGATCGGCGCACCGCAGCGCCGAGCTTCTCGCATCTCCCGGAAATGCCGTAGGAATCATGCGCAAGACAGATAGCAGACAAGGAACTGCGGCCGGGCCCCGCGACCGGCAGCCCGAGGGCGGACCGCTACCCGATCTCGCCCTATACGAGCGTCTCATCGACGACGGCATCGTCGCCGCCGACGGCCGGGGCAGCACCGTCGATCATCTCACCGCCCGGCGGCTGTCCATCTGGCTGGCCGCCCGGCCGCAAGAACAGGTCTTCGCCCAGGGCCTGGCCCGCTTCGCCGAGACCGGCGTGGTCGGCCCGACGCTGAAGATGCAGCTGCGCATGCGCGCCCGCTCCGGCACCTACACCGACCGGTCCCAGGCCGCCCGGCTGCTGGAATACTGCATCAGCCGCGGCACCGACCTCGGACCGATCAGCGAGAACTTCGGCAGCGCCTGCGACCAGATCGACCAAGCCGACGCGATGCTCGCCCGGCTCCACGACCGGGCCAGGGAAGGCCTTGCCCTCCCCGAGCAGGCCTGGCCGGAAACCGACGGCCCCCGTATTATCGCTCTGGCCCAGCGGAACCCCGACAGCCAGACCGTCAGCCTCATCCTGGACGCCACCACCGCCAACTCCGCTCTGTTCGCCATCGCCGCCCACGCCGACGAACGAGAAGCCCACATCCGCGAAGTCCAGCGATACGGCGAAACCCTGCCCGAAGGCTCCTACGGCCGCCGCAACCGCCAGGCCATCGCCACCCGCGAAACGCGGGTAGCAGCCCGGCTGCGAGCCGTCGAACGCGCCTACAGGATAGCCATCGAACGCAACGTCACATACAGGGCGCCCGAGCCCACCAGAGCACATCGCTTTCCTGGGCGTGCAGCTGACAAGGAGATCGAGCTGGAGTAGAGCGTCGAGTCAATTGACACCGGGCCATCGTGGAGGACGCGGCTACCTGGTGCGATACGCACGGAGAATCCTGAGTCGCGAGATATGATCTGCCGATTCCGGGGGCTGTGCTGATGCTCTGTCCCCGATACCTACCACATGCCGTTAGGGCGGACTTGATCGTCTTATCCAGGGTTCCCCTCAATGTCTACGGGGTTGAGTCAGGCCTGGCATCGTCCTTGGCAGTCTCAGGCGCTCATGCCTAGTTCCCGTGCAATGAGCATGCGCGGGACGAGCGGCCGGCTCGCGAGCAGCATGCTGGCGGACATGCATCGACCTTTGGTAGACCAGTGATGGACCTAGCGTCGTCGACCTGCTCCCGCCCCGCCCCTGGGCGCAGTAGGCGTGTACTCGCTGCACGTATGTGGAACCGCTTGCTTTGCAAATCCGGCCTAGCATCGAGGCGTTCAGATCGGATACGAGCCTCGGCAGGAATATGAGTTAGAACTCCGGGACAGCCAGCCGGGAACGGAGCATGGATCCCATCCGCCGCGGGCCCCGGTAACGAAGACGGTCGACACGAGGCAGAACCTATCGCACGAGCCCGCGAGCGCCCCGGATAAACCGGCGGGATATAACGGAGCCATGACAGTGGACGAACTACGGCAGGTGCTCGGCCCGATCGGGATCTGGATGGCCCCGCCGGCCATGACCGGGATCGACCCGGAGAAGTACGGGCTCCAGATCGAGGCGGCCGGCTTCACCTCGGCCTGGTTCGGCCGCGTGGACTCGGCCGCGGACCTGGCGGCGGTCGAGGCGATGCTCAGCTCGACCCAGCGGCTTGTGCTCGGGACCGGGATCGCAAGCGTCTGGGCGTGGGCACCGGGCGAGCTCGCGGCCGAGGCGGACCGGCTGGCCGCGACCTACCCGGGGCGCTTCATCCTGGGACTCGGTGTCAGCCACGCGCCGCGGGTTGAGTCAACCGGGCAGGACTACGTTAAGCCGTACACCAAGATGGTCCAGTTCCTCGACGAGCTGCCGCCGACGACCGCCATGATCATGCTCGCCGCGCTCGGGCCGAAGATGCTCGAGCTGTCGCGTGACCGCACGCTCGGCGCGCACCCGTACTTCGTCCCGCCCGAGCACACCGCGTTCGCGCGGTCGGTCCTCGGCCCGGAACCACTGCTCATCCCCGAGCTCGCCGTCGCGCTCGCACCTGGGGCCGAGGGTGCCGCCGCGGCCCGCGACTACGCCCAGCGCTACCTGCGGCTGCCCAACTACACCAACAACCTGAAGAAATTCGGCTTCTCGGCCGAAGATATTGAAGGTGCGGGCAGCGACCGGCTCATGTCCAGGGTGGTACCGAACGGACCAGAGGCGACTGTCACCCGGCTGCGTGAGCACCTGGCGGCGGGGGCGGACCATGTGGTGGTGCAACCGGTCACCGAGGACGGAAAGTTCGACGCGGCCGGCCTGCGCGGCCTGGAGGACCTCGTTGCGGACCTGAAGCGGCCCTAACGTGGTACCGCGCGGTCCCGTGCGCCGACCGTGCGGCCCTTGATCACCAGCGGCGCCGCGACGTAGGCGGGGCTGCGCGCGACCTCGATGATCTGCCGGTACGCGCGTGTGCCGATGAGCGGCGGCGGGACGAGCACCGCCGTCCGCCTGCGGACCATTTCGGTCTCCGCGAGCCGCAGGCCCCGGCCATTGATTAAAGATGAGCCCAGCCGTTACCGAGCCGGGGTCACCGCTGACCGCGGCTCGCTGGCGGATATCGGGCGCTCCGCGGCCGGGGTCATCGCGGAGCTGCTTGCGACGCCCGGCGGCCCGGCCGTAGTTACAGTGGCAGCGGACGCGGGGGCCGGCAAGACCGCTCTGCTCGGCCAGGTCCTGGATGATCTCCTGGCCAGGGCCGCGGCGGATCCGGGGGGGTGACGGCCCGCAGGTCGTGCTGGCGACCCGGCTGGACCGGCTCGACGGCTTCCGCGACGCGCACGAACTCGGGGTGACGATGCGCCTGCCGGGCTCGCCGGCTGCGGGTGCTGTCGCGGGTGGCCGCCGGCCGTCCGGCGTTGCTGGTCCTAGACCAGGTCGACGCGTTCGGCGCCGGGTCGGGCCGGAACCCGGCGCGACTGGAAGCTGTGACCGAGGCCCTGCGGGACGCACGCGCGCTCGGGATCAAGGTGATGATCGCCTGCCGGGCGTTCGACCTGGAGATGGATGACCGGCTCGCCGCCTTGGCCGGGATCACCCGGGCAAGACAGGAACCTGACGGTCATCATGTGGAGCGCCTCGGCCCGCGGCCCGACTCCGACGTCGACAACGCGCTCCGCGCGGCGGCCATCGAGTCGGTCGCGCTGACCGCCTCGCTGCGGACGCTCCTGTCCACTCCGCTGCACCTGCATATGCTCGTCACGCTTCGTGAGCGCGGGCAGCTCGACCTGGCCGGGATCTCTACCCGGCTCCAGCTGTTCGACAAGTTCCACGCTGCCGCGTGCTCCGAGGGGGAGACCCGCCAGCCGAGCGCACCGGTGACCGTGGTGTCTGACCGGCTCGCGGTGATACTCAGCGACCGGCAGGAGCTGTCGGTCGCCGCGGCCAGGCTCGGTGACCACCAGGCGACCGTGGAGAACCTTGTCCGCGCCGGGTGGCTGCGGCCGGACCGCGGCCGTATCGCGTTCGCGCACGAGGCGTTCTTCGACTATGCCTACGCGCAGCAGCACATGCGCAGCGGCCTTCCCTTGCTCAGCCTGCTCCGCAGCGGCGAGCAGCACCTGTTCCGCCGCGCCCAGGTCCGCCAGATCCTCGCCCTCGACCGCGAGCAGGAGGCCCCCCCGGTTCTCGTCGTCGCCGTAGGCAACCCTTGACGTGCGGCCCCGCTGCGGCGGGCCAAGCTGGACGAGGTTCTGCTCTCCTGGCCGCTGTCGGGCGACTGATCGGCGGCTGTCAGTATTTAGAGTATTTCTCCCCGAACGGGCCGTGGTTTCACGATTCCGGCAGCAGGGTCAGCCGTCTCCCGCCGAGACGTACCCTGCCCGGGTGTTCCGGTGGCATCTAAGAGAGTGCCATGTAATACAGGGCGCCGGACCGGAAGGCTCAGTGATGCGCGTGGGAATGCCGCTCGGCTACGCGGGCGGGTTCAGCGAGACGGTGGCCGAGCTGGCCGACTTCGAGCGGGCCGGCCTGGACATCGTCTTCGTCCCCGAGGCCTACTCCTTCGACGCGGTCAGCCAGCTCGGCTTCATCGCCGCCCGCACGACGCGGCTGCAGATCGCCTCGGGCATCCTGCCGATCTACTCCCGCACCCCGACCCTGACCGCGATGACGGCGGCCGGGCTCGACTACGTCTCCGGCGGCCGGTTCACCCTTGGCCCCGGCACGTCGGGACCGCAGGTGATCGAGGGCTGGCACGGCGTCCCCTACCACGCGCCGATCGGCCGGACCCGGGAGCTCATCGAGATCTGCCGGCTCGTCTGGCGCCGCGAGCGTCTCGACTATCACGGGAAGCACTACGCGCTCCCGCTGGACGGCGGCACCGGTCTCGGCAAGCCGCTCAAGCTGATCAACCACCCGGTCCGCGAGCGCATCCCGATCGTGATCGCCACCCTCGGGCCGAAGAACGTCGATCTCGCCGCCGAGCTGGCCGAGGGCTGGCAGCCCATCTTCTACTTCCCGGAGCAGGCGGCCGTCGCCTGGGCCGGTCCGCTCGCGGAGGGTAAGGCGAGGCGGCCTGATGACCTGGGTCCGCTCGACGTGATCGCCGCCGCCCCGCTCGCGATCGGCGACGACGTCACGCATCTGCGCGAGCTCGTCACCGGGGAGGGCACGTGGCTGCTGGACGTGCGCCCGGCGGACCGCATCGAGGCGGCCGACCGGGTCAAGTTCGCCGCCTCGGCCGAGGCGGCGCTGGCCTGCGGGTGGCGATACGGCGTGGCGGGTGGCTGGCAGCCCCACGCGATGACCACCCTGGACACGCTGTCGGCGCAGCGGCGGCCGCTGAGCGACCCGCTCGGCCTGGCCGGCGTGCTGCTCGCCGCAGCCGCCGCCGGCCCGCTGCGGTTCGCTGACCTGGTGGCGGCTGCCTGCTACCCGGCGGTCGCCCGCGCGTTCGCGATTCACCTGATCTGGCGCCGGGTCCTGGCGATCGACCTGGCCGTGCCGTTCGGGGACAGCGCCCTGGTCTGGCGGGGCGGGCGGTGAGCGGCACGGACCGCGGGCCGTTCGAGCTATCGGCGGGCTGCCGGCTGGTGCTGGCGGGCACCCAGTGGCAGGTGGACTGGTTCGAGCCGCATACGGGCCGGGTGCTGCTGCGTCGTGACGACGGGCAGGAGCTGTCCACCAGTGTCCGGGCGCTGGTCAACCACGGTGACTGCCGGCCTGCCCTGTCCGCCGCGGCGAGCACAGCGTGCAGCCGGGGCCGCCAGCCGGCCGGGCTGGAGGATCTCACGGCCCGGCAGCGGGAGCTGGTCGCGATGCGTTACTCCCACCTGATGGAGGCAGAGACCGGCTACCGCAGCGGCAGCCCGCTGCACGCCCTGCCCGGCGAGCCGCGGCCGGGCTACGATCCGGCGGTCACCACCCTGCACCAGCGGCGGCTGGCCAAGGTCGCCGAGGTGGCCGCCCTGGGCGCTGACCCGGCCGCGATGCTGGGCCTGGCCCGGATCAGCGAGCGCACCCTGGTCCGGTGGGCCGGGCAGTGCCGCCGGTCCGGGATCGCCGGGTGCATCGACGGGCACTGGCTGCGGCGAAGCGGCGGCCGGTACTCGGTCACCGGGCAGCTCCGCGAGGCCATCTACGCCGTTCATGCCGAGTGCCTGCACCGGTCGCGGGTCTCGATGAAGACCAGGGACCGGCTGATCCGCCAGTATGTCCGGGAACGGTTCGGCCCCGAGGCGGCGGTCCCGTGCTATGAGACCCTGCGGACGGTGTGGATCGAGTGGTTCGGCCCCGGTGGCGCCCGGCAGCGTTACGCCCGGTCGGCGGCGAAGCTGCCGGTGACCGGCGAGCACGTGGTGATCCACCGGCCCGGGCAGGTGGTCGCGCTGGACACCAGCCCGCTGGGGGTCAAGGTCCGCGAGCATGTGTTCGGCGAGCCGGTGACCGCCTCGCTCACCCTGGCGCTGGACGTCTACACCCATTCGCTGGTCGCTTTCCGGCTCACCCTGGTCTCCGACACCTCGGTCGACGTGGCGATGCTGCTGCGGGACGTGATGATGCCGCTGCCGCTGCGCGCGGACTGGGGTCAGGAGATGGAGTGGCCCTACCCGGGCATCCCGGCGTCCCTGGTGGCGTCCTTCGCCGGGCACAAGGTCGCGGCGCTGCCGTTCTTCGCCCCCGAGACCGTCACCACCGACCACGGGTCGGTTTACAAGAACCACCATCTCATCGAGGTGCAGCGGGTTATCGGCGCCAATATCGTGCCGGCCCGGGTGCTGCGCCCGACCGATAAGCAGGCGGTCGAGCGGGCATTTTCCGGGATCCAGTCGCTGCTGCTGGAGATGCTGCTGGGCTGGCGCGGGATCGACACCGCCGACCGGGGCGCCGATCCCGAGGCCGACGCGGTGCTGACCGTGGCCCAGGCCGAGCACCTGATCGCGACCTGGATCGTGAAGGTGTGGCAGAACCGCGAGCTCGGCGAGTACGCCCCGGCGTGGGATCCGGGCACCCGGTACAGCCCGAACACGCTGTTCGCAGCGGCGATGGGCCAGGGCGGGTTCGCGCTGCAGATCCCCGCCCCGGAGCTGTATTACGAGCTGCTGCCGGTGCACCTGGTCAAGATCCACGGCCGCCGCGGGGTCAAGATCCGCGGGCTGTGGTACGACGGCCCGGCGCTGGACCCATACCGGTCCGGCCCCTCGGCTCAGGGCGGCGCGGCCAGGGGCAAGTGGAAGATCCGCCGCGAGCCCCGCGACCGGCGTCGCGTCTTCTTCTGCGACCCGCTCACCCGCGACTGGCACACGCTGCGGTGGACCGGGCTGCCGCCCGGCGGGGAGGTGCCGTCCTTCAGCGACATCCGCGCCGATGACCTGCTGCGCGCCGCCCGCGCGGCCGGGCTGGCACCCAGGTCGGATGCCGAGCTGCTGCCGCTGCTGCTGGACCTGGTCGGCGGGCTGATCCCAGTTGATGCGTGGCCGACCCAGATGAGCAGGCAGCAGCGCACCGCGCACGCCCGGGAGAGCGCCCAGGCCGATCAGGCCGCCGCCGACCGTCCCGCTCCCGCGGCACCAGCCGCTGCGCAGGGACGCCAGGACGGGGATAGCGGCGCGGACGCCACGGTGGTGCCGATGCGGTGGCGGGATCAGGCCCGCGATGCCGCCATCGCGGTAGATGCCGAGCGGCAGCGCCGCCGCGAGCTATCGGCTTCCAGGCCCGAGCCGGCCCCGCTGATGCGAGATGCCCTCCGCCACGGGAGCATGCTCCGCCTCCCGGACGAGGAGAGGGCCCCGGGTGGAGCACGAGGCCCAGCGGGCGACGGCCGGGAGCGGCCATGACACCTGAGCATGACGCGGGAGCCGGCGATCCTGCTCCTTTCGTTCTTCCCGGGCCGCCGCCGGCGCGTGAGACGCTGGCCGGCTGGCAGCAATGGCGGTCCGCCCGAGACTCGTTCACTCCCGCGCCGCGGCTGGACCGGGCCGCCTGGCGGGCACTGCCGCCACGGCGGCGGATGCTCTATGACCTGCACCGGGCCGCCACGCACGCCAACCTCCCGTTGCAGCAGACCCCGATGAGCCAGGCCGTGACCAGGGTCCTGCGCGGCAGGATCGAGTCCAACGCGCTCAAGCACAAGCCGTCCACCCGCGCCGGGGTGATGATCACCGGGGGCGGCTACCAGGGCAAGACCGAGACCGCCTGCGAGGTCGCCGCCGGCTTCGAGGACGCCTGGCTGGAGCTGCACCGCCACCTCAACCCCGATGCACTGGCCGGGACCCGTGACCTGCACGCCCCGGTCGCCTACGTGCAGACCCCGGTCACCGCCAAGCCCAAGAGCACCTGCAAGGCGATCTTGGGGTTCTACGGCGCCGACACCAAGAACATGGACCTGCCGGACCTGGTCCGCCAGGTCGCCGCCTCGATCCGCGACCACGGCACCAAGGCGCTGCTGCTGGACGACATCACCCGGCTGCGCCTGCACCGCGCCGATGACCAGGACGTGCTGGACCTGATCCGCGCGTTCATGAGCATGCACGTCACCCTCGTGCTCATCGGCGTGGACATCCCCGGCTCCGGGCTGCTGCGCGAAGGCCGCCCCGACCCGCGCACCGGCCAGTGGCTCTTCCCGCCGTCCCGGCACGCCGGCGGCTGCCAGCTGGAGGCCACCCAGACCGAGCGGCGCTTCGACCTGATCGAGCTGGACCGGTTCCGCTACGACACCCCCGCCCAGATCACCGCCTGGACCCGGCACCTGGCCGGCGTCGAGCAGCAGCTGCGGCTGATGGACGCCGCCCCCGGCATGCTCACCGGCGGGACCATGCCCGAATACCTCTACCGCCGCACCAACGGCGTCATCGGCCTGCTGGAGCGGCTGATCGAAGACGGCTGCCGCGACGCCATCGACACCGGGACCGAGCATCTCGGCCAGGCCCTCCTGGACAACGTCGCGCTCAGCCTCCCCGACGCACGCAGCCGCGACGCCGGCGCCGGCGAGATTCCCGCCATCCCGCCCGGACCCGCCCCGTCAGGCGGCAGGCGAAGCAGGCGCGGGCGCAACACCGTCTTCGATGACCGCGGCGCGGCGACGGGGAGCGGAACCCGATCATGACCCGGGAGGCAGACAAGCTGAGCCCGCTTCCGCGCAGCCTGGACCCGCTGCCGGATGAGTCCCTGCCCGGCTACCTGCTCCGGCTCGCGCACCGGCTCGGACTGGCCCCGGCCCGCATCATGCAGCTCACCGGCCTCACCGCCGGCCGCGACTGCCGCCAGCCGGTCCGCCGGAGCCTGATGCTGCACCTGGACGAGGCGCCGGCCGGGGTCTTCGCACGCGTCACCAGGCTCACCGCAGCCGAGGCCTCGCAACTGTGCATGAGCAGCATGTCCGCCCAGTATCCGTGGGCGGCACCTCAGCTCACCGCCGACAAATGGGGTCCCCGGTCGCTCGCCAGCCCGTGGGTGTTCGCCTCCGCGACCCGGTACTGCCCGCAGTGCCTGGCCGGAGACGGCAGCCCGATCCAGCAGCAGCACGGCGGCGCGTGGCAGAAAGCATGGCGGCTGCCAGTCGCGTTCGCCTGCCCGGCGCACCGGCAGCTGCTGGAACACCTGTGTCACGCCTGCCGGCAGCCGCCCATGTCAGCCGGACCCGGAACGCCCGCCCTGCTCATCCCGCGCGCAGGCGACGGCGGCCTGCACCCCGCCCAGTGCCGGGCGGCCCTCAGACCGCAGGACGCCGGCCGGCACGCCCGCCCTTGCGGGGCCAGGCTCGACGCCCCTGCACCGGCGGGAGAGGATTCCCCGGTTACCGATGACCTGCTCGCCGTGCAGAGCCAGCTGCTCCAGCTGCTGAGCCCCGAGGAGCCAGGCGCCGCGATGAGCGTCGGCCACCCGGCTACGCCCGCCCAGTACTTCGCCGACCTCCGGCTTGTCTGCAGCCTGATCAACGGGGCCTGGCCGCACAGCCGGCACCTGATCACCGGCCCCGGCATGGCCGAGAGCCTCGGCCATTACATCGCCAGCACGGGCGGCACTGCCCCGCGCCGGCACGGACTCTGCGACGCCCCGCCGCTGGACGCACGCCCGGGCGCCGCCCTCATCACCGCCGCCGCCCGCATCCTCAACGGCAGTGACCTGCTAATCCTCGGCGAACTCCTGGCACCAGCCCGGGACGGCGCCAGCCGGAAGACCCCGCGGGGCCGGTGGATCCGCCGCTACCAGCGCGCCGGACACGACTGCTCTGACGGATTCCAGGACGCGCTCGAGCCCCTGATCAACAGCTTCCAGCGCACCGGCCGGCGCTCCCGCGGACGCCGGGCACCGTTCCCCCAGACCAGTTTCGCTCCCGAGCACATCCCCGAGCACCTGCAAGACGACTGGTATCACGAGCACTTCCGCCGCATCGGCGGGAACACCCGGCTGCTCCGCCGCGCCGCTGCCCTCCGCCTGGTCCAGATATCCGCAGGCGGCTCGCTCGCCGAGGCCGCCGCCTTCCTCGGCATCGACGACCGCTACCTCAAGGCATCCCCCGGCTCGGCAGCGTTCGCCGGCGACCCGGCAGAATTCCGCCTCGCGGTGCACGCCCTCGCCCGGCAGCTCAGCACCACCACCGGCCTGATCAACTACAAGCACCGCAGGGACGCCCTCCAGGACTGGTGCATCGACCCCGCGGCATGGCAGGACATCATCAGCCAGCTTCCCCCGACAAAAGGACCGTTCCAGCCCGAGCTCAGCGACTGCAAACGCCAGTTCGCCTCCGAGGCCGTCTGGGCGCGTATCACCCAGGGCGAGCACCTCCTGGCACCCCGGATCATCGAGAACCACCGGTCAGCAGGAGACCTCACCTGGCATCGGCGCCGCGACAACATGTGGCACTTCTACAACGCCAGCCCAGCAAAACCGCACTACGCCGCCCTCAGCGAACTCCTCAACATGCACGCAGACAACCTAGCCGCAACCATCGACCGGCTCACGCCAGATAAACCTGGGAAACGCCACTTATCGCTGGGAGTCACAGATGTATCCCGCTCGCTGCTCACGTAGTGCTCAAGTACGGCACCGAATGCTCAGGTATATCGGTTCCCTACACCTGCCGTCATTCCACACCCCATGCCGAAAGCCGTCGGGCCACTACAAATTTCTCGGTACGGCCTCCGCTGTCGAGGTACCGGAAGTACTGTCCCTGTCGGGGCTGGTGGACATGCTGCGGCAGCCGGGACCATTGCGGGACGGCACGCCCCGCGTGTACCGGCCGGACCTCAGGTCACTGCCTGATCCTGTTCGGTTCGACGAGAGGCTGTGGGCCGAAGCGGACCGGCTCCTCGACCTGGACGGCACCGAACGCACTCTCGGCCAGTTGCTAACAGAGGCCGCAATGATCCACCCGGAGCTTCCTAAGCTTGTTGCGTTGCGGGCGCACTGTTGTGTCGCGCCCGGCATCGGCGAAGCGCAAAGACGCGGCCGTCCACCGGTGCTTGTCGCCGCACCCACCGGCGACCTTCTGCCGGGCGGCGGTGACCACGCCGGCGGAGCTGTCGCCGACGCACACGACCGTCCGGTAATCGGTCCTCGGTGCCCGTCCGGTCCGCGGAGTGTAGGGATCGTCGAGGTCGTGCGCGATTGACCGGTGAGGCGGAGGTCCGGTCGTTGCCGTCCGGGCGGAGCCGCTTGGCCCTCTTCGGCGTATCTGCGGCGCAGCGTGTAGGTGTCGATGCGGCGGACCTGGCCGGACGCTCGGTCGCCATGATCATGTCCCGGTGTTGCGTCAGCGCGCGGCACGGCCGGCAATGGCACTCAATGGCGTGACGACGGCGTCGGGCTACCGGGCGGCCACCCCCTCACTGTCAAGCTGGCGTGAGGCACCCTTCACTGCCCTTCTTCCCTGGGACCGTCGCGGGCCTATTCGCCTGCTGGCGCGATGCTGATGCCCACCAGCTTGGTCTCCAGGTACTCGGTGATGCCTTCCTGGCCGCCCTCACGTCCCAGGCCGCTCTCTTTCATCCCGCCGAACGGGGCGGCCGCAGACGTCGGGTTGATGTCGTTGATCCCGACGATGGCAAATCTCAGTGCCTCGCTCACCCGCAGGGCGCGGGACAGGTCCTTGGTGTAGAGGTAGGCCGCCAGGCCGTATGAGGTGTCGTTGGCCATCCGGATCACCTCGTCCTCATCGTCGAAGACGATGACCGGGGCGATCGGGCCGAAGGTCTCCTCGCGGTAAATCAGCATCTCGGGCGTCACGTCCGTCAGGACAGTCGGCGCGTAGAACGTGCCGGAGCCGAACCGCTCGCCCGTCAGCCGCTTGCCGCCGACCAGCAGCCTGGCGCCTTTGCTAACGGCGTCGGTGACATGCTCGTCCATCTTGGCGAGTGCGCCCTCGTCAATGAGCGGGCCGATGGTGATGCCGTCGTCCAGGCCGTTGCCTGCCCGCAGCCGGCCGACGCGATCGGCCAGCACCTCCAGGAACTTGCCGGCTATCGACCTGTGCACGAAGATCCTGTTGGGGCAGATGCAGGCCTGGCCGGTGTTGAGGAACTTGACCAGGGCCGCGCCCCGCGCCGCGTGAGCCGGATCCGCGTCGGGGAAGACGATGAACGGGGCGTGGCCGCCCAGCTCGAGGGAGACCCGTTTGATCGTGGCGGCCGCGCCCTGGGCCAGTTTCTTGCCGACCTCGGTGGAGCCGGTGAAGGCCAGCTTGCGGACCGCGCTGTTGGTGATGAACTCATCGCCGACCGGCCTGGCCCGGTCGGCCGTGACCAGGTTGGCGACCCCCGCCGGCACGCCGACGTCGTGCAAGATCCGGAAGACCTCCACCGCGCACAGCGGCGTCTGCTGGGCCGGCTTGAGCACCACCGTGCAGCCGGCCGCGAGCGCCGGCCCCATCTTCCTGGTCAGCATCGAGACGGGGTAGTTCCACGGGGTGACCGCGGCGACTACGCCCACCGGCTGATGCAGCACCATGAACCGCTGGTCGGCGCGCGCTGACGGGATCGTCGACCCGTACACCCGCTTGGCTTCCTCAGCAAACCAGAGCAGGAAGTCAGCCGCGTACTTAACCTCGATGCGGGCCGTCCGCAACGGCTTGCCCTGCTCGGTCGTCATCAGCCGGGCCAGGTCATCGGCGCGCTCGAGCATCAGCCGGTGAGCGTCAAGCAGGTAACCGGCTCGCTCGTACGCTGTCTTCGCGGCCCAGGATCCGAAGGCGGACTCGGCAGCCGCCACCGCTTCGCGGACGTCGTCCGTACCTGCCGCGCTCACCTGGCACAAGATCTGCGACGTAGCCGGATTCGTGACCCCGAACGTGCGCCCGGATGCAGCGTGACGCCACTTACCGTCGATGTAGAGGGTTCCTGAACCGGTATCTGGCACTGCCATCGAGGCCTCCGTAGTAGAGAGAGTAGTTTCGTAGTTGTACAAGAAGTACGGTCCCGTAGCCCTCTGCGCGCGCCTCGACCCAGTCCAGGGCCTGGCTGAACCAGGCGGATGCGCCGCGGTGCAGGTTCAGGCTGTGGTGCATGCCCTCGACGAGCAGGCCATCCAGGGATTCAGATTCAGGGGCGAACGACCGCTCCACAGCGATCAGGTCGTCCCGGCCGGCGAAGGGCCCGGAAAGCGGGTCTGCGGTGCCGGCCACGTACATCAGCGGCGCCTTCAGGTCGAGGACCCGCAGCCGGGATTCGTGGCATCCGGCCAGCTCGACCGCGGCGAGCGTTCCCTTGTGCCGCTCGTCCTCGGCGATCATCTCAGGATCCGTGTCGCTCACTGAGTAGAACGGCTCCGCCCTGGCTCCTGGCCGGGAGGTCAGATAGCCTTCGCCGTACCGGCCGGGAGGCAGCCCCGGGTCGCCGGCCGCCGGCCAGTTCAGGGCGACGGCCCGCACGGCCGCGTCGTCGCCGTGGCGATGCGCGAATCCGGTGACGGGCACGCCCGCGACTGTGTCGTCCGCAGCGTCGAGCGCCACCGCACTGCCCATGCTGTGCCCGGCCAGTACCAGCGACGATGGCACCTCGCCGAGTACGCCATCGCCGACAGCGGCCAGCATCTGCCGGACGGCGTGCCCGTGCCGGCCATGCGTCAGCTCTCCTGCGGACGGCACCGGGCTGGCTCCCTGGCCGAGCCGGCCGACGTTGAGCGTGGCCAGCCCCCGGGCGGCGGCCGCCCGGACGTAGCAGTATTCCTCCGGCCGGTAGCTGGGGTCCCAGTACCAGCGGTTGCAGGTGCCGCCGTGCAGCAGCACCTGCACAGGCCGTGCCAGCCAGCCCGACGGAGCGCAGAGGGAAGCCGCCACGGTCAGCTCGCGCGGCCCGCCCGGCTCCAGCGCGACAGTGAAAGCCAGCTCCCGGACTACCGCGGTCAGATCGTCCATCTCAGCTCCACTCGTGCCGAGGGTTAAGGGCGGCGCCCGGTATTTCCGGCAATGTAAAAGTGTACCGAACGACCAGTATACATGATAGGGCTAGCGGCATGAAGGCAGAGATCGCCGGACGGCGTAGGCCCGAGACCACGCCTCGTAGCGCATAAGCGCAAACTGGGGCATCTGCCTCGGTCGCGGCCACCCTCGGTCTTTTAAAACCGTCGGCTCAGCCCGCGTTGGTTCGAACCCAACACCTGCCACCTCTGTGGTCATCGGAGTGACACAGCCCGGTGGCGACCATCTCCACCAGCACCTCGGTGGGGCCGGGCGCATCGAGTTCGACCTCCTGCACCTTCCATTCACCTGGCTGGTGCCAGAGCACGGCTGCGCGTGGCTCTCCTTGAGACTTCGGTGTCTGGCGGGCTTGCGCCTGCCGCTGCGCTCATCGCGCCCTGAGTAATTGCCGCAAGCCTTGGGCAGGAGACTAAGCAGCGGAATCCTGGCAGGCTGGACTCTGTCACTAACCGGACAGTATTTTACCTGATGATGGCGAACGACCGCTCCACGTTCAGGGCGACGGCCCGTACCCTGCGTCGTCCCCCGTGGCGATGCGCGAACGAATCGAGGCGGCGGCCAGGTCAGGCGGGTTACGTTCCTACGGGGGTGGAGATTGCCTTGGCCTGGAGGAACTCGAGGAAGCCTTCGACGCCATGCTCGCGGCCGAGGCCGCTGGCGCCGTAGCCGCCGAAGGGCGTGTCGTGGGCCATCCAGAACGACGGCCCGATGGCCACGCCGCCGGAGCGGACCGTACGGGCGATCGTCCAGGCACGGTCGGGGTCCGCGGTCTGGACGTAGGCGCCGAGGCCGTACGGCGTGGCGTTGGCGATGCGGATCGCCTCGTCGTCGCCGCCGGAGTACTTCAAGATGGTCAGCACGGGGCCGAAGACCTCGGTCTGGGCGATCTCGGCGTTCTCGTCGACGCCGGTGACGATGGTGGGCTCGTACCAGAAGCCCTTGCCGAACCGGTCGCTGATGCGGCCGCCGGTGGCGATGGTCGCGCCGGCGTCGCGGGCGCGGGCGACGAGCCCGGCCATCCGCTCCAGCTGGCCGCGGCGAATGATCGGGCCGACGGCGTTGGCCGGGTCGCGGGGGTCGCCCCAGGGCAGGGCCCTGGTGACGGCGACGGCGCGCTCGACCACCTCGTCGTACTTGCTGGCGTGGACGACCATGCGGGTCGGCAGCAGGCAGCCCTGGCCGCTGTTGTACATGCACATCCCGACGCCGTAGGGGATCGCGATGTCGAGGTCGGCATCGTCCAGGATGATGTTGGCCGACTTGCCGCCGAGCTCGAGCACGACCTTGCGGAAGCCGATCGCGGCGCGGCTGGCGATCCGCTGGCCGACGGCGGTGGAGCCGGTGAAGTGGAACATGTTCACCCGCGGGTCGCCGGTGAGCCCGTCGCCCCCGACCTCGTTGTTGTTCGAGGTGATCAGGTTGAAGACGCCCGGCGGGATGTCGGTGTGGCTGGCGATCACCTCGGCCAGTATCACCGCCGACAGCGGGGTGTCCGGCGCGGGCTTGAGCACGACCGTGTTGCCGGCAGCCAGCGCCGGGACGGTCTTGCTCACGTTGCTGCCGGTCGGTACGTTCCAGGGCGTGATCGCGGCGACGACGCCGCGGGGTTCCTGCCGGACGCGCCGGCTGCTGCGCATGCCGAGCGTCTCCGCGGCGGGCAGGTCGGTCTCCCAGCCGAACCTGTCCATCAGGTCGGCCGTCCACTCGGCGCGTTCGACCGCCGAGTCGATGAGGCTGCCCTGGCTGGACGGAGTGCCGGCTTCCAGCGTGGCCATGGCCGCCAGGTCGCCCGCCGCCTTCCGCAGCCCGGCCGACAGCTGCCGCAGGCACCTGCGGCGGAAGTCGACATCGGTCGGCCATCTCGTCGTGTCGAACGCGGTGCGGGCCGCGTGGATGGCGTCGGAGACGTCGCCGGCGGTGGCATCGGCGGCAGTGCCGACGAGCGATTCATCGGCCGGGTTGATGTCGTCGAAGGTGGCGCCGTCAGCGGCGGTCCGCCACTTCCCGTCGATGAACAGCTTTCCCTCGCGTGGCTCGGTCATGTCCGGTCCCTTCTCGGCAAGACGCGCTCCAGCCCCTCAGCACCAGGCGCTCGGTATATCCAGCTCTCTAAAGGTTACCGTACGGACGGTATACATGCTAGAACTAGCGGCATGGAAGCAGAGAGCCGGACGAATCGAGGTGGGCGCCGACGCCGCCGTCTTCATCCGCCGGGGACAGGTGGCGCGCACGGCCATCGCTTAAGAGTGAAGGAATTTCGCCAGGGCTTCACTCACCGCGCGATCGGTCGAACGCTGATGCCCCACTGAAAACGAGCTAGCGTGACGCGTCGAGGATGAAGTCACGGTGCAGGTCCAGCAGGACGTGGTCGGCGGTGAGCAGCCGGAGACCTGCGCGGGAAGCTTGCGCGACGATGAGGCGGCCGAATGGGTCGTGCCTGGTGAGCTCGGGGAAATCGCGGATCGCCTCGGCGTGCTCGGCGGTGACGCTGAGCAGTTCCAGGCCCTGCTCGGGCAGCCTCTTGCTGAGGTCCGCAGGCACCGTCAGCTTGCCGAGCATGGTCTTGATGGTCAGTTCCCACACTGTCGCCGCCGAGACGTGCACGCCCTGCGCGGACGTTATGGCCTGCCGTGCTCCATCATAATGACTAGACTAAACTTAGTCTAGTACCCTGGCTCCTCAGGAGACCACGGTGTGCTGTGGCAGCAGCCAGGGGTATGGGAGATGGCCGAGGTCGACCTCAAGGGCCCCGGAGTCGGGAGGTGCCAATCGGGCCATCGTGACGGTTATGGCGCGAACCGATCGAGCACGTCGCCTACGGGACTCCCGGCAGCGATATCGGCCCGCAGCTTCATGACTGCCGCGGCCGCCGAGAATCCGACGACCCCGGTGAGGCGGTGATCGCGCGCGTAGAGCGCGATCGTCCGGCTCTTCGGGCCCCACGTGACGAGGTGTACCTCGTCGTCGGGGCCAGGGGTGCCAAGACCCTGCAGCTTGATGTCGTACTGATCGCTCCACCAGTACGCGGGCACGGCAGGCGGCGGGTCCTGCCCGAGGATGGCCGCGGCCACCCGGTCTGCCTGCTCGCCCGCGCTGGTCCAGTGCTCGCCGCGCCGCCCGTCCCAGCGCGCCACGTCGCCGACCGCGTAGACCCCGTCGCCAGCGCGGCCCATGGCGTCGCAGACCACGCCGTCGTCCAGGCGCAGCGCGCTGCCCTCGAGCCAGCCTGTCTCCGGGGCGGCCCCGATCGCCTCAAGGACGACATCGGCGTCAAGCTCCGTGCCGTCGGCAAGCGTGAGCCGGCCGTCCCCCGCCCGCGCCGCGGCGGTGCCCATCCGCAGCCGGACACCGTGCTCTCGGTGCAGGCCGGCGACGATGTCGCAGACTCGGGGGCCTACCACCCTGATGAGCGGCCCAGGCAGGATGTCGATGAGATCAACGTCGACATCCATCGACCGCGCGCTCGCGGCGACCTCGCAGCCAATGAGGCCGGCCCCGACGATAGCGAGCCGCGACGCGGGAAGGAGCCTGGCCCGCAGGTCGCGGGCTTCGTCAAGCGTCCGAAGCACTAGGCCGCCCAGGCCGGGGATCCGACGCGGGCTGGCGCCGGTGGCGATGACGAGCACGTCGTACGGGAGCCACCCGCCGTCGGTGCGGATTACGCGCCGCCCGGTGTCCAGCTCAAGGACCCGATGGCCAAGACCGATCTCGGCGCTGAGGCAGGCGAGGCCGGCGTCGGGCAGCAGCCACGGCTTGTCGTTCTCGCCGCGCAGCACCTGCTTAGACAGGGGCGGGCGGTCATAGGGGGGGAGTCGTTCCGCACCGAACCAGGCGATCCGGCCCTGGTAGCCGCCGTGCCGCAGCCGCTGGACGGTCCGCAGGCCGGCCAGGCCCGCGCCGACCACGGTGACTGATCGTGGGGTAGCTATGTGCATAACGCCCTCCAGTGCGGCGCGTACGAGCGCATTGACCCGGTATTCCTATCAAAGTATACTGACCGAGCAGTAACATCGTAGGCCTTGGAGGTGCCGGTGACAGCGACCACGACGACGTATGAGCAGACGCAACTCGAACTGCTCGAGGCCGAGTCGGTGCACATCTTCCGCGAGGTATCGGCCACCCAGGAGAAGCCGGCGCTGCTATTTTCTGGCGGCAAGGACTCCGTGGTGATGCTGCACCTCGCCGCGAAGGCGTTCTGGCCGTCGCCCATCCCGTTCCCCGTCATGCACGTCGACACCGGGGAGAACTTCGACGAGGTCATCGCCTTCCGGGACCAGACGGTCGACCGGATGGGACTGAACCTCATCATCGCGAGCGTCCAGGACGACATCGACGCGGGCCGCATCGTCGAGGAGATCGGACCCCGGGCCAGCCGCAACCGGCTGCAGACAGTGACCCTGCTGCGGGGGATCGCCGAGAACCACTTCGGGGCGGTGTTCGGCGGTGCGCGGCGGGATGAGGAGAAGGCGCGGGCCAAGGAGCGGGTATTCAGCTTCCGCGACGAGTTCGGGCAGTGGGATCCGCGTAACCAGCGCCCTGAGCTGTGGAACCTCTACAACGGCCGCCACCGCAAGGGCGAGCACATCCGAGTCTTCCCGCTGTCGAACTGGACCGAGCTCGACATCTGGTCCTACATCCGCGACGAGGACATCGCCCTGCCGCCGCTCTACTACGCGCACCGGCGCGAGGTCGTCGAGCGGGACGGCATGCTGCTGGCTAATACGCGGTTCACCGGCCTGCTCGCGGGGGAGTCGTGGCTCGAGGTGACGGTGCGGTTCCGCACGGTCGGCGACGCCACGTGCACCGGCTGCGTGGAGTCGACCGCCGCGGACGCCGACGCGGTCGTCGCCGAGGTCGCGGCCGCGCGGATCACCGAGCGGGGGGCCACGCGCGCGGACGACCGGATCTCCGAGGCCGGCATGGAGGACCGCAAGAAGGAGGGGTACTTCTGATGCCAGCGTTGCTGCGCATTGCCACCGCGGGGTCGGTCGACGACGGGAAGTCGACACTGATCGGGCGGCTGCTGTATGACTCGAAAGCGATCTTCGAGGACCAGCTCGCGGCCGTCGAGGTGACCAGCCGGGCCCGCGGCAACGACGGGCCCGACCTGTCGCTGCTCACCGACGGCCTGCGGGCCGAACGCGAGCAGGGCATCACGATCGATGTCGCGTACCGGTATTTCGCCACCCCGAAGCGCAAGTTCATCATCGCCGACACCCCAGGGCACATCCAGTACACGCGCAACATGGTCACCGGCGCTTCGACCGCCGACGTCGGGCTGATCCTGATCGACGCGCGCAACGGGGTGCTCGAGCAATCGCGCCGGCACGCGTTCCTCGCATCGCTGCTCGGGATCCCGCACCTGGTGGTGTGTGTCAACAAGATGGACCTGGTCGGCTTCTCCCGCGAGCGCTTCGAGGAGATCCGCGAAGAGTTCCGCTCGTTCGCGATGAAGCTCGAGGTGCCCGACCTCACGTTCGTGCCGGTCTCGGCGCTGACCGGAGACAACGTGGTGCAGCGCAGCGCGGCGATGCCGTGGTATGAGCACGCGTCCCTCCTGCACCTGCTCGAGGACATCCACGTCGCCTCCGACCGCAACCTCATCGACGCCCGCTTCCCCGTCCAGTACGTCATCCGCCCGCGGCAGACGGCGGACGGGGGATTGCACGACTTCCGCGGCTACGCCGGGACGATCGCCGGCGGCGTCTTCCGGCCAGGCGACGATGTCACCGTGCTGCCCTCTGGCTTCACGACCACCGTGTCCGCCGTGTGGGGCCCCGGGGGGCGCCGGATCGCTGAGGCGTTTGCCGGCCAGGCGGTGACGATGGAGCTCGCCGGCCAGATCGACGTCGGCCGCGGCGACCTGATCTGCCGCCCGGCGAACCGGCCGAGCAGCAGCCAAGAACTTGACGCGATGGTCTGCTGGCTAAGCGGGGAGACCGCGCTGACGCCTAATGCCCGGTACACGATCCAGCACACCACCCGCGACACGAAGGCCGTGGTCAATGGCCTGGAATACCGCCTCGACATCAACACCTTGCACCGCGACGAGGCGGCTTCGTCGCTGTCGCTGAACGAGATTGGCCGGGTGAAGCTGCGCACCCACGTGCCGCTGCACTTCGACCCGTACCGCCGCAACCGGCAGACCGGCAGCTTCATCCTCGTCGACGAGGCCACGAACAGCACCCTGGCTGCGGGCATGATCCTGCGTCCGACGCAGCACGACGCGAACGTCACCTGGCACGACGGCGCGGTCAGCCGGCACGAGCGGGCGACGCGCGGCCTGACGGTGTGGCTGACCGGGCTGTCCGGCTCGGGCAAGTCGAGCGTAGCGGCCGAGGTCGAGCGCAAGCTCGTCGCGTCAGGCCGCCCGGCTTATCTGCTCGACGGTGACAACCTTCGGCACGGACTCAATGCCGACCTCGGGTTCAGCGCCTCCGGCCGTGCCGAGAACGTCCGCCGGGTCGGTGAGGTGGCTAAGCTGCTCGCCGACGCAGGCGTGATCGCGCTCGTCTCGCTGGTCAGCCCGTACCGGGGCGACCGGGACAAGGTCCGCGAATCACACGCCGCCGTCGAGCTGCCGTTCGTCGAGGTCTTCGTCGACACACCGCTTGAGATGTGCGAGGCCCGCGACCCCAAGGGTCTGTACGCGAGGGCCCGGGCTGGCCAGATCATCCAGTTCACCGGCATCGACGATCCGTACGAGGCGCCGCTGTCACCGAACCTGGTGCTGCGCCCGTCCGACGGCGACCCGTCGGCGCAGGCCGACCTCCTGCTGGCACTGCTGGAGCGGCTGCTGCCATGATGACCCGATGACGACCGACGCCCGGCTGGCCGCCCGGCTCGCCGAGCAGGCCGGGGTGCTGCTGCTGCGGCTGCGCGCCGAGGAAGGGCTGAGCGGCAAGGAGCTCGGCGCGCGGGGCGACCGGGAGTCCAACGAGCTGCTGCTCAGCGAGCTCGCGGCGGTGCGGCCAGGCGATGCCGTGCTCTCCGAGGAGTCGACCGATGATCCGGCCCGCCTGTCAGCCGACCGCGTGTGGATCATCGACCCGCTCGATGGCACCCGCGAGTACGGCCTGCCCGGACGGGACGACTGGGCCGTGCACGTCGCCCTCTGGCAACGCGGACGCGGGCTCACCGATGCGGCGGTGGCCCAGCCGTCGCTGGGCGCGGTGTACGCCAGCGACGAGGTTCGGATGGGCGGATCTGACCGCGACCGGCCGCTGATCCTGGTCAGCGACAGCCGCCCGCCGGACTTCGCCGCTCCGGTAGCCGAGGCGATCGGCGGCCAGGTACGGCCGATGGGGTCCGCAGGCGCCAAGGCCATGGCCGTCCTGCGCGGCGAGGCTGACGCCTACCTGCACGCCGGCGGGCAGTGGGAATGGGATTCGGCCGCCCCGGCCTGCGTCGTGCTCGCCGCCGGCCTGCACGCCTCGCGGATTGACGGCGGGCCGCTTGAGTACAACAGGGCGCACCCCTACCTGCCCGACCTGCTGATCTGTCGGACGGAGCTCGCCGACCCCCTGCTCGACGCGATCGCCCGCATCGTTCAGTCTTCACGAACTTCTTAGTATTCTATATAGTCAGTATACCTAGGTTCGGAGACGAGGGCTTCATGACAGCTGATCCGGTCACCTCGCTGCCCGGGGTCGATCCGTATGACCTGGAACGGCGGCGCAAGCACCTCGAGAGCAGCGTGGGCGAGTGGGCCGTGATGTCGATCGACCAGCGACTCGAGGCAGCCGCGGGCAAGTGGCCCGAGCGCATCTATCTGGTCTTCGGTGCCGAGTCCTACACCTACGAGCAGACACTGCACCGGGCGCGCGAAATCGCCGCCACCCTGGCCCGGGCCGGCGTCGGGACCGGCAGCCATGTCGGGCTGCTGATGGCCAACTGCTTCGACTTCTACGCCACGACCTTCGCCATCGCCCGGCTGGGCGCGTGGACGGTTCCGCTGAACTACCTGCTCGCGCCGGTCGAGCTCGCGTACGTGCTGACCAATTCCAGGTGCTCGGTCGTCGTTGCCGACCCGGACGTGCCAGGCCGCGACGGAGTCGAACTGCTCGACGCGACAATCGCCGCTATGAAGGAGTCGCCGGCCAGCGCCGGGCAGGCCGACGCGATCACGGTCCTGGTCGCGGCGGACGCGCCGCTCGCCCACCCGCCGTCGTTCGCCTGGGAACGGTTTGCGCCCGGCCCGGACACCGACGATGGACCCTCGCGCGGAGACGGTGACGCGATCTCGCACCTGTTCTACACGTCCGGTTCGTCGGCGCTGCCAAAGGCGGTGACCGAAAGGCACGACGCGATGCAGCGTGAAGCGTACGCCACCGCGCTGTGCCGGGCGTATGACAACGGCTGGCGGGTGATCACCGCGCTGCCGCCCTTCCACATCTTCGGCCTCATGCAGGCAGTGTTCGGGGCCATGCTCGTCGGCGGGACGGCGGTCGTCGAGCGGACCTTCGACGCCGACCACATGCTCGATCAGATCGAGCGCTACCGGGTGCAGGACTGCATCTCGGTACCGGCGATGAGTCAGCGCATGGTGGCCGCCGCGCAGGACAAGCCCCGCGACCTGTCCTCGCTGATCGCGCTGTTCACGGCCGGCAACGCGGTTCCCGCGGCCAGCTGGCACGCCATCCGGCGCGTTCTCGGCGTGGCCGAGCTGGGCACCGGCTACGGCATGACCGAGGCTCCCGGCATCGTCACTATCACCCGGCCCGAGGACACGATGGAGATCCTGACCGACACCGTCGGGCGGCCAAAGACCGCCGGCACGGCCGGCATCGCCGACCTGAACGGGCAGCAGCACCGCGTGCTCATCGTCGACCGCGAGACTAGCGAGCCGGTGCCCGACGGCGTCGACGGCGAGATCCTCCTGTCCGGGCCCACGGTCACCCGCGGGTACTACGACAACGAGGCCGAGAACGAGAAGTCCTTCCAGCACGGCTACCTGCGGACCGGTGACGTCGGCCACTTGCGCGCAGACGGCTGCGTGGTGCTCACCGGCCGGGTGAAGGAGATGTACAAGAGCGGCGGCGAGAACGTCACGCCTAAGGAGGTGGAGGCCGCGCTGTACGCCCACCCGGCCGTGGACCACGTTATCGTCGTCGGGATGCCGGACCCGAAGTGGGGAGAGTCCGGCTGCGCCTGGATCGTGCCCGTCGCGGGCACATCCGTGACGCCCGAGGAGCTCATTCAGCACTGCCGGACGAGGCTGGCGCGGTACAAGGTGCCGAGCGCGGTTTACCTTATCTCCGCATCCGAGCTGCCGCTGACCGGAATGGGCAAGCTGAAGCGCCAGGACCTGGTCGACATGGCCGTCGAGCGGGCCCGGCAGAGCCAGCAGCCCCCGGCCACCCCGGCCACCAGGACACCGTGAGACTCAGGATCCTCACTGAGCCGCAGCAGGGAGCCAGCTACGGCACGCTCCGCCGCGTCGCCCAGGCGGTGGAAGACCTCGGCTTCGACGCCTTCTTCCGCTCCGATCACTACCTGAGAATGGGCGCCGTGTCCGGCGAGCCCGGCCCGTCCGACTCCTGGGCCTATTCTCACTTCCTGCACATGGGCGGCGTGCCCGGCGGACCCGGCCCGTCTGACTCCTGGGCCACCCTCGCCGGACTTGCCGTGGAGACCAGCGGGATCAGGCTCGGCACGCTGGTCACCTCGGCGACCTTCCGGCACCCGGGGCCGCTCGCGATCGCCGTCGCGGGCATCGACGAGATGAGCGGCGGCCGGATCGAGTTCGGTCTCGGCGCCGGCTGGTTCGAGGCCGAGCACGTCGCCTACGGCATCCCGTTCCCGCCGGTGAAGGAGCGCTTCGACCGCCTCGAGGAGCAGCTCGCGATCATCACCGGCCTCTGGGAGACCCCCAAGGGCGGGACGTTCACCTATGAAGGCACGTACTACCAGGTCACTGACTCGCCCGGACTGCCCAAGCCGGTCCAGCGCCCGCGCCCCCCGGTGATCATCGGCGGCCACGGGCTGCGCCGCACGCCAGCGCTCGCCGCGAAATACGCCGACGAGTTCAACGTCGGGTTCTCGCCCCTCGGTGAGGTCGCCGCGCAGTTCGGCCGGGTCAGCCAGGCGTGCGTAGCGGCGGGCCGTGACCCGGCCGCGCTTGTCTACTCCACCGCCCAGGTGGTCTGCTGCGGCAAGGATGAGGCCACGCTGACCCGCCGCGCGGCGGCGATCGGCATCGGCCGCGAGGTCGCCGAACTGCGCGCCAACGGTATCGCCGGATCCCCGGCCGAGATCGTCGAGCGGATCGCCACCTTCGCCGCGGCGGGCGCGCAGACCCTTTACCTGCAGCTCCTCGACCTCGGCGACCTCGACCACCTCGCCGATATCGCCGAGGTCTTGCCCCAGCTGTGACGAAGGCGAATACCAAAGACGGTCATGAGGAACGGACCGGGCCGACTCCGGTCTGGCGACGGCGGTCTGGACGGGCCGCGGCTACTCGGTCGGGGGGAGATCCGGGACCTGTGACAGGGGAACAATGCGGGATCGCGGGCTGGGCGGTTGCTGCCGCGGGTAATTCCAGCGCCACATGATCGTGCCGTTGTCGTGTCCGGCCGTATCGAGCCAGTTCGGGACTCCGGGATCTTCGTGCGCGACGACTAGCCGCAAGCCCCCGTCACTGCGCAGGACGGCGGTTGACCGGTTCACTGACACTGGCCCGAACCGGAAGTCTAGCGTCTCCATCCACCGGTTGGTCAGCAGCACGATCCAGAAGGCCGACTCGGGGACCTTGTCGATGTCGAGGACGAGAGCCTGATCAGGGGCAAGGCGCCAGCCTCCGGTGGCGAAGACGGTGCGCGGATTGCCGCCTCCCGAGCTCCACCGCGACTTGTCGAACGACAAGTTGCCGTCGCCGGCCCCGTAGATCCCCCCGGAGATCCTCGCCCGGCCGAGCGTGGCCGCGCCGACCTCTGCGACGGCGTCGCGCAGCGCCGCGGCGAGCCGAGCCTGATCCAGCGGTGCGGGGCGAGCGGCTGCATCCAGCCGTTCGATCCGCAGCTTCGCCGGGCTCCACCGCAGGTGCTCCGGGTACCTGCTGTGAAACTCGTTGCGGACCAGGACGAGAGACGTCGTGTCGCCCATGGGCAGCCAGTCGCCGGCCGAGGGGCGTTCCCGCGACAGGAGAATCTCGAAGCGCCCCTCGGAGTCGATGGTGAGGTCAGTGTCGTCCAGGGTGCCAGTGATCACCGACTTGGCCTCGGGGTACACCAGCGAGGACAGCACGCCGGCGTCGGGCGACCCGGGGCTGGGCCCCTGGGTCGTGAAGTTGAACCGGGTCGACGCGCCCGTGACACCGCGGATCCGGTAGGTGCCGTCCGGTTCGAGCACCGCCGCGTGAATGGTGTAGTCCGGCGTGTCGCCGACTAGATGGTAGGTATCGCTGTAGACCTCGCTGAAAAACGGGAAGTCGTGGTCCAGGTTCTCGACGGCTCGCTCCATCGACTTGCGCGAGTCTCGCAGCAGCGCGCGAATGCCTTCGGCCCGGTCAAGCTCGGAAAGGGGAGCATCCAGGATTTCAGCCCCCGCGCTCGTGAGCTGGTCGCTCAGCTGACGCACGAAGTCCGACCATGCGACCCGCAGTGGTTCCATCGCGCGCGGCGGATCAGTTGCCCGGCGCGTCGAGCACGTAGGTCAGGAAGACGCCGGCCTTTTCCAGTTTGGCCACGACCGTCGCGTCCAGGTACTCGCTGTCGGCCAACGACATCTCCTCTTTCCAGTCACCCACGATGCCCTTGCGCATGAAGGCGCCGACGTGCTCGCGGTCCTCCCGCAAGTCCGGGACGTTCATCTGGAACCGCAGTTCGTTCTTCTTCATCGCGCTGAACTCGGTCTTGGCGACAACCTCGTCCAGCTGATCGTCCGGCACCGGCTTGCCGAGGAATTCAATAACCTGCTCGAGTGTGCCGCGGGTATCGCGGCGCGCGTCCTCGTACGTGATCTTGAGGAGGTTCGGATGCTCGAACTGCCGCCAGCCGATCGTGTGGTCGACGTAGCTGCCGTACTGCACCTGACCGGCGGCGAACTCCCGCACGAATTCGCGCATCGGGAAGTCCACCGGCCGCGCCAGCTTATGCGAGCCCGGAGCCCCAGGTTTCCGGCCCCTAGCCTCGTGGTAGTAAGAGACGCACACGTCCTTGGGGTTACGGACGATGCTCACGACCTTGCCGTGATCGGGCCAGCGATCGGGCATCATGTCAATCGGCAGGTGCGACTTCATCAGGCGCGGCGAGCCGACCCCGATGCAAGCCAGGTAGCCGCCGTAGCCGGGGCGGTCCTTGCCTGCCAGATGGGGCACCTGACGTCGCTCATTATTGAGCGTCGTCCAGTCGTCCCACAGGTTGGACATCATCACCTGCAGCCAGTTCGTCCCCGACTTGGGGTACCCGGCTATGATCACATCGGTGTCATTGAGGGGGAACGACTTTAGATCGTCGACGTTTTCGTGTGAGATCGCTGGATCGAGCGTGAGCATATGGCTACCCTTCGCCGCGCGCCAATGCGCGCACAGGAAGATACTGTACGATCGGTATACTAGACATCATGTTAAGGGAATGTCAACGACTCGCGCAGCCCCCTGACGCCTGCCTCCCGCCGCCGGTCCGTCATGACCTCGCCAATGGACCGGGCCTCCGGGCTAGAGTATCCAGGCAGAAGCGACGCTCCAACGAGGGAGACTGACTGTGCAGGATACAGCTGCCACTACCGAGGACATCGTTGCCTTCCGCTTCGAGCTTGCGGAAGGCGACATTTCCGATCTTCGCCGGAGGCTCGCCGCGACGCGCTGGCCCGAGCCCGAGACGACCGGCGACTGGTCGCAGGGAGTCAGGCTCGCGTGGCTGAGCGAGCTGGCGGAATACTGGCGCACTGAGTATGACTGGTCGCTCTTTCAGCAGCGCTTGAACCGTTTCCCCCAGTTCAGGACCACGATCGACGGGCTCGGGATCCACTTCCTTTATGTTCGTTCCCCGCATGCGGGGGCGGTGCCGCTCTTGCTGACTCACGGGTGGCCGGGGTCGATCGTCGAGTTCCAGGATGTGATCGAGCCGCTCGTCGATCCCACGGTGGACGGCGGCAGCCCGTCGCAGGCCTTTCACGTAGTGTGCCCCTCTCTTCCGGGATACGGATTCAGCGACAGGCCGAGTGCGCCGGGGTGGAACAAAGAGCGTACCGCCGACGCGTGGGTCGAGCTGATGGCCCGCCTGGGGTACGGCGAGTTCTTCGCCCAGGGCGGCGACTGGGGCTCCATTGTCACCACGACAGTGGCTCAGCGCCATCCGGCGAGGCTGCTCGGACTGCATCTCAACCTCGCGATCGTCACACCGGATCCGGCGACTGCCGATGAGCCGACCGAATTTGAACGGCAGTCGATCGCGGACGCGGCAGAATTCATGAAGTCGGGCCGTGGTTACTCGGAGATCCAGTCAACGCGACCGCAGACCCTCGGCTACGGCCTCACCGATTCTCCGGTCGCTCAGCTTGCCTGGATTACCGACAAATACTGGGCCTGGTGCGACCATAACGGCGATCCCCTCGACGCCCTGACCCGCGAGCAGATGCTGAACAACATTAGCTTGTACTGGTTCACCCGAACGGGTGTCAGCTCCGCGCGGTCGTACTGGGAGAGCGCCCAGGAGACGGTGGACACGGGGATATACCGCCAGTCGAGACTCGTGACACCGCCGAGCGCCATTACGATATTCCCCCGGGAGATCATCAGGCCCTCTCGGCGGTGGTGCGAGAAGTTCTACCTGGATCTGCGATTCTACGAGCTTGTGTCCCGCGGAGGGCACTTCGCAGCGTCCGAGCAGCCGTCGATATTCATCGAACAGGTCAGGCGCGCCTTCGCGACGATGCGCTGATCAAGCTATTGCCCTGACCGCTCAGTAGACGTACCATCGGCGCAGCGGGCCGAATGCGGCTCTGGCCGTAGCCTGCGGCGAGCAGGCGGAAAGCTGTACCTGGAGGCACAGTGACCACAACGAGTGACTCGGCGCCGGACTTCGCGGCCATTCTGGCCGAGTACGACCTCCACGCTGATGAAACCGCGGATATGACCGATGGTCTGTTCGAGTACGCCCGAAGCAAGTGCCCGGTCCCGCACAGCAGCGCCCACGGCGGCTTCTATCTGGTCACCCGTTACGACGACGTGCGGGCCGTGCTGACCAACGACGCCGTCTTCTCCTCTGCCAGCGGCAAGATGGTACCGCCAATACAGCCCGTCATGATGCCGCCCATCGATTTCGATCCGCCCCTGCAAAGCGAGTACCGGCGCCTGCTCAACAAGTACTTCTCGAAGGCGGGCCTGGCCAAGACCGAGGGCGCGATCCGGGCGATCGCCCGCCAGCTCGTCGACGGTTTCATCGAGTCCGGCCGGATAGACGTGCTCGAGGATTATGCCACGCCGCTGACATCGGCCACGCTCACCCGGGTGATCCTGAACATCGACGACGAGAAGCTCACCCGCACCGCGGTCCACCGGGTCGAGGCGATCGGTGCACACAATGAGCCCGACGCCTGGCGGGACCTCACCGGGTTCCTCCTCGGCCTGCTGGCCGCGCACCAACCGGGCCCCGACGACAACGTTTTCCAGGCCATCGTGTCCGGGCGGGTGGAAGGGCGGCCGCTGACCGAGGACGAGAAGCTGGGCATGCTCTTGAATCTCTTCCTGGGTGGCCTCGATACCACCCGCGCCGCCATCACCTCCATCGTCGGAGACCTGGTTCAGAACCCGGGCCTGGAGCAGCGGCTGCGCGACTCGGACTGGGTCGCGCACGACCTGGACGAGTTCCTGCGCTTCGACTCCGTCGTTACCGCCCTGGCCCGGCGTGTCACCCGTGACACCGAACTCGGCGGGACGCAGCTGCACGCAGGTGACTGGGTGCTGGCGCACTACTACTCGGCCAACCACGACTCCGCGCGATTTGACGGCCCTGATCAGCTCGACTTCACCCGGGACAGCAACCCGCACGTTGCCTTCGGTGTGGGAGTGCACCGCTGCCTGGGCTCCAACCTGGCCCGCCTGCAGATCAGGGTCGCCTTCGACGAACTGCTCTCGCGGGTCGAGAACCTCCGCGCGGACGACCCGGACTTCGAGGTGCGCCACTTGCCGGGCGCCTCCCGGATGCCCGTTTTTTCCACGCGCGTCCGCTTCGACAAGTGCTGACGCCTGCGAGGAGGGTATCTATGAACGTATCGGTCGATCCGGGCAAGTGTCAGGGGCATGCGCGATGCAGCCTCGTCTGCCCCGAGGTGTTTGATACGGACGAGGACGGCCACGCGGTGGTCCTCGCGGCGCACGTCACAACCGAGCACGAAGCGGCTGTGCGCGACGCGGTCGCCAACTGCCCAGAGCTAGCCATCTCGATTACCTGACCGGGCCATCCGGATTCCGGAAAGCGTGCATGGAGGCATAGTGACCACGACCAGCGACTCGGCACCAGACTTCGCGGCCATTCTCGCCGACTACAACATCCACGCCGAAGAAAGCGTTGATGTGACCGATGATTTGTTTGAGTAAGCCGGGACGAAGTGCCCCGTCCCGCGCAGCAGCGCCCACGGTGGCTACTACGTCGTCACCCGCTACGACGACGTGCGGGCCGTGCTGACCAACCACGCCGTCTTCTCCTCCACCGGCGGCAAGATGCTGCCCCGGAGCCAGGCCATCGTGATGCCGCCCATCGATTTCGACCCGCCCCTGCACTCCGAGTACCGGCGCCTGCTCAACAAGTCCGGATTGCTTTCGACGAATTGCTCTCACGGGTGGAGAAGATCCGCGCCGACGATCCGGACTTCGAGATACGTCACCTGCCGGGTCTCTCCCGGATGCCCGTCTCCATGCGCGTCCGCTTCGACAAGCGCTAACCACCTGCCGCGAAACAGAACGTTGCGCGGCAGATGCAATTGTAAGTATACTGAGCTATCAGTATCACTTGAATGTTGGTCACTACGGAGGGTGCGGCTCAATGGAGACTCGCGCGGCGCTCTTGATGGCGCAGCCAGGCGATCTGGTGCACTCGGTCGTGGAGCTCGACATGCCGGGTCCCGGTGAGGTCCTGGTCGAGATGCGCGCGGCGGGCCTGTGCCATTCTGATGTCCACTTCATGACCGGCGACCAGGAGGCCGCGAGCCTGCCTTACTGCCTGGGGCACGAGGGGAGCGGGATCGTGCGGGAAGCCGGCCCGGGGGTGACCGACTTCAGCGTGGGCGATCATGTGGTGGCATCGTTTATTCCCGCGTGCGGGCGCTGCCGGATGTGCGCGCAGGGTGCCCAGCACTTGTGCAACAACGGCGCGCTGATTCGCGCCGGGACTCAGCTGGACGGGACCTGCCGGATGCACCTGGGCGGTGAGCCGGTCGCGAAGATGGCGCTGCTGGGTACCTTTTCGGAGTGGCAGGTCTTCGACCAGCTTTCCCTGGTGAAGGTTCCTGAGCACGTGCCGTTCGACGCGGCCGCCTTGCTTGCCTGCGGGGTGCCGACCGGATGGGGGTCGGCGGTGCACGGCGCCGGCGTCCAGCCCGGCGATGTGGTTATCGTCATGGGCGTCGGCGGGGTGGGGATCAACGCGGTGCAGGGGGCCGCGCACGCCGGCGCGCGCCGGGTCATCGCCGTTGACCCGGTTCAGTTCAAGCGCGAGATGGCGCTGAAGCTCGGGGCCACGGATGCCTTCGCGGGCATGGATGAGGCCGCCGACTTCGCCCGGGAGCTGACCTTCGGGCAGGGAGCGGACTCAGCCATCGTGACGGTGAGCGTCGTCAGCAGCGAGGCGGTAGCCCAGGCGGTTGCCTCGGTGTGCAAGCTCGGCACGGTCGCCCTGACCGCCCAGGGCTCGGACGGGACGGCCGGCATCCCCGTGCTGCTCGGCCCGCTCAGCACCTACCAGAAGCGGATCCAGGGCGTCCTGTACGGGAATGAGCCGCCCCGGTCGCAGATCCCCAAGCTGGTGGAGCTGTACGACGCGGGCCTCCTCAAGCTGGACGAGCTGATCACGCGCCGGTATCCGCTCGACCAGGTGAACCAGGCGCACCGGGACATGATCGACGGAAAGAACATCCGCGGGATCGTCGACTACGCGCTCTAGCTGGTGCCGCGTCCGCGTAAGTGAAGCTATCCGAATGCTCTCGTCGATAGGAATGGCCGTGGCAGGTGTAAGCGAGATCGGTTCGCCAGTCATTCATCCCGATCGGTTCTTCATTGATGGCGAGTGGGCAAAGCCATCGACGGACGCGACGTTCGAGATCCTGGATTCCAATGACGAGCGATTGTTCTTCCGCGTCGCCGAGGCTCGGCCGCCGGACATAGAGCGGGCGGTCTCGGCCGCCAGGACAGCCTTCGACAGCGGGCCGTGGCCTCTGCTGACGCACCGGCAGCGGGCCGAGTACCTCCGCAGCCTCGCGCAGGCACTGGAAGCGCGGGAGGCCGTACTGACCGACATCTGGCCCCGCGAGTCCGGTGTGACCATTAGTTACGCGAGAGGAAGCGGTACCCGTGGGGCCGGAATCCTGAGGTTTTACGCTTCCCTGGCGGACAGCTTCTAATGGGAGCAGCGGGCGGCGCCGTCCAGGTCCGGCTACGGGCTTCTCGTGCGCGAGCCCGTCGGCGTGGTCGGAGCCATCATTGCCTGGAACGGGCCTCTCAGCGGCGCGCTGTACAAGGTGGCCCCGGCCCTGATAGCCGGCTGCACCGTGGTGCTGAAGGCATCGCCCGAAGCGCCCGGGGCAGCCTACATCATAGCGGAGGCCGTGGAAGCAGCGGGCTTTCCCCCGGGTGTGGTGAACGTGCTGACCGCTGACCGGGAGGTGTCTGAGCTGCTGGTGCGGGATGAGCGGATCGACAAGATCGCGTTCACCGGCTCAACGGCAGTCGGGCGGCGGATCGCTTCGCTGCTGAGCCAGCGGATAGGGCGGTTCAACCTGGAGCTGGGAGGGAAATCGGCCGCCGTCATCCTGGATGACGCGGACCTCGAGCAAGCGGCAGCCGTGATCGCAGGCTCGGAGTGCATGCTGACCGGCCAGCAATGCTCATCGCTCACGCGGCTAGTCGTCACCCGGAAGCGGCATGATGACTTTGTGGAGATACTCAGCTCGATATTCTCCCGGACGCGAGTCGGTAACGCCTTTGAAGAAGCGACCGAGATGGGCCCGCTCGCGAGTTCGCGCCAGCGCCAGAGGGTAGAAGGCTACGTGGCGAAAGGCATCGAGGAAGGCGCGCAGCTCGCGACCGGAGGCGGCCGGCCGAAGGACCTGGACCGGGGATACTTCGTCGATCCGACGGTATTCGCCAACGTGGACAACGAGTCGGTCATCGCCTGCGAGGAGATCTTCGGGCCCGTGCTGTCGGTCCTGCCGGCCGACGATGAAGAGGACGCCGTCCGGATCGCCAATGACACGATCTACGGCCTGAACGCGTCAGTATTCACCCCGGACGTAGATCGTGCCCGCCAGATCGCACGGCGGCTCCGCTCGGGCACAGTGGGCCACAACAGTTACCGCCCGGACTTCGGAATCGCGTTCGGCGGTTTCAAGCGGTCCGGGATCGGCCGCGAAGGCGGCACGGAGGGCCTGCTTCCCTACCTCGAAACCAAGGTCGTTGTGCTGGAATCGCCTCCCACCGTCTCTCTCGATTGAGCTATCTGTGGGGGCTCGTCGCAAGGAGGTGACCGGATGGAGCAGGAGCAGGAGTCGCAGCGGGCAGCGGTTGAGGTAGCCCGGGTCACGTGGGGTTCCCCGCTTTTCCCGCTTACCCCGGACGACCGGGACCGGTTGCTGAGTCAGCTGCGGGAGATCACCGGCGGGCTGGATCCGGCGGAGGTCATGGTTGCCTTGGGGGCGCTGCTGCAGCGGGGAATCGACTGGGCGCTAGATGAAGGCCGGGACGATGAGGCGGGCTTCGAAGAGACGGAGCGTTTCTTCAAGTCGTGGATTGGCTGGGAGGAGCGCAGAGCAGAGCTGTCTCAACGCAGCCCTGTCTTAACTCTGTCGGGTCGAGCTCCGCGATGCCGATGCCGGATTCCCCGGCGACGGAGTACAGCAGGTAGGTACGCCCGTCTTCACGGAAGATGGCCGGGTCGCGTAGCTGGCGGACCGGCTCGTCTATCCAGCCGCGCATCGAAGGCGCGGATTCCACGTCGCCTCCCTCCCACGGCTCCTCGGGTGCCAGCACCTCCGCGACGGCGCCGGCTCGCCAGTCGTGCCAGTCACCTCTCAGGGATACCGGCGTGCAGAGAATGCGCTCGGGATTGTCCCCGGCCCGGGACCAGAACACGAGCAGTTCGTCGCCGCGCACTAGGAGCGCCGAGTGACGCATCGTATGATCGAACAGCCGCGGTCCGCGCTCGAAGCCGGAAAGCCCATCGGCCGATCGGTACAGGACGCCGGGCATGGCCAGCCCGTACCACCATCCATCATGCTGGAAAACCCGGAAGTAGGGACGTCCGAGCAGCTCCGGGAGTGCCTCGAAGTGGATCCCGTCGTGGGAGAGCGCTACCCGGGTGTGCTGCACCCGGGTAGCGGTGTCCAGCCCGTGGTAGTACATCCGTACCGTCTGCGTCGCGACGTCGAGGTGCACGTCGGGGGACGCGATGTGCGGTCGGTCCCCCTTGGTCGGGAAGAGCGACTCGGCCAGTTGCAACGACCCCGGCTCGTAGACGGTCCACGGCCCTTCGAGCCGATCTGCCGACGCCAGCCGGATGTAGGTTCCGCGATGGTGCGCGAAGTAGAGATAGTAGCGGCCGAGCGGCACGGCAAGCCAAGGTGGCGCGGCGACCAGTGACGGTCCGTCGATGTTCCGGCCCAGGCCTTTATTGGCGTCGCGGTGCACGATCGGATTGCCTGGCAGGCGCCGTACCTGAAATGGCCTTGCCTGCACCTTAAGTTCACCCATCAGATGTCCAATCAGGAACGTGCTCGAGTCGATGTCGGCAGGCCGTGAGTGATTCGGTCGATGTACACTAACCAATCAGGGTCGGTACCGTCAAGGATCTTGACGACATCGACCCTGTACGGTTAGTATATATTCAATCGAATGGTCCACGGTCGCCGGACGACGCACTGTCGCCACGCGAGCCGAGCCGAGCCGCAAGGAGTTCCCCATGCATGATCCCGATCCAGCATTCATGCACCCCTTCCGCAGCTACGACGAAATCCGCAACTTCCCGCTCGACGAGGGCGACGTCCTTATTCAGGGCTATCCGAAGTCGGGCACAAACTGGATGCAAGTTATCCTTGCTAATCTATGGGACGACTGGTCGATGCTGGCGGGGGAGCTCAAGCAGGTACCGCACCTCACCGGCCGATCGGATAGGCCTAATTACTGCGGATACTCAGCCTGCCTGGCGTTTGGTACGCCGCGGCTGATGAAGACGCACCTGCCGGTCGACTTGTTTCCGCAACGATGGCCGCGGTACGGCAAGGTCGTGCACGTTATCCGGAATCCAAAGGATACCGTTGTCTCGTTTTACCACCAGGTCCAAGGCGGGCTGTCCCAAACACACCCGGAGTCTCCTTTCGCCCTTCCGGAGAACGCGACACTACACGACTTCGTTCTCCGCTTCGTGGCGGGCACCGTTCCCTACGGTCTTTACACGACCAACGCGATCGGCTGGCATAATGTCGAGCATCCTAACCTGCTCAAGATCAGCTACGAGCAGGCCAAGATGGACGCCCTCGGAACCGTGCGGACGATCGCCCAGTTCGTGGGCAAGCCCGTCTCTGAGGAGCGAATTCGCAAGGTAGTTGCGATGACGGACTTCGACGCGATAAAGTCGAGCGATCTTAGGCATCAGATCAACCTTCCCACCCTCCGGGAGGGCAGTGACGACCCGGTGCCGTACCTGCGTAAGGGCATCGTCGGCGGCTGGAAGGATTCCCTGTCTGTCGCTGATAGCGAGCTACTAGACGAGACTGTTGTCGCCGAATTGGAGCGGAACGGCCTCCATCTCATCTATGAGCCTGAGGGGCTGAGTGTGAAGTCAGGCACTTCTTAGCATCCGGCTGCGGTTTGCGCTGCCGTCACCGCAGTGCTTGCCTCAGGCTGGTGCTGCCCCTGGCCGCCGGGGGTCTTCTAACTGCCTGTCGCGACCACGATGGAATTTTCGCTACCTACATTCTCCCGGTGGGCGTGAATGATCTTACATCACATGGCACCTGCGCGGATGGGCCCTATTCGCGCACATGAAAGGAACATGCTCATGCAAAAACGCATGACCGTAATGGCACTTCTAACATCGGCAGTCGCCATTGCTGCAGCCGCGTGCTCAAGTAGCAGCACATCGAGCAATCCTTCGTCAGGATCATCAACGGCAGCGCAGACCTCCGATGCCGACGGCGTCGCGGCTGCGAGAGCGTTTCTCGCGCAAGCCGAGACCGCCCCGACCAGCATCGGCATCACCACGCCATTGCTTAGGCGGCCGACGCCGGGCAAGCTTATCGTGAACCTGGTCATTCCTACGCCCGACGCTCAGGTCACATCAAATGATCAGGCGCAGGCGGTCGCGGCGATTGGCTGGAAATATAAGACGATCACAATAGGACCGCAAGCCAACGGTATCCAAACGGCCTTCGAAGCAGCCCTGGCCCTGAAGCCGGCGCCGTTCGGGATATCTATAGTCGCTTATCCACGTTCCGAAATCCAGGCACAGCTAAAAGAGGCTCAAAGCAAGGGCGTCGTGGTCGTCGACTCATCGACCACCGACCCGGTCGCTCCGCCGATCATCGCTAATCTCAATGATGCCGCCGATCAGGTGAGCACGGGAGAGACACTGGCAGCAGAGGTTGTTGCCAGTTCCGATGGCAATGCCCATGTGGCGACGTTCACCCTCTCGGCGTTCCCCCTACAGGCCGCGATGGTTGACAACTTCAACATATGGCTAAAGAAATGGTGTCCGGCGTGCACCAATACGGTCGTGAACCAGCAGCTAACCGATATAGGGACTACGACGCCGCAGAGCGTGGTCAGCACTTTTGAGGCTAATCCTAGTCTTCAGTACGCGCTGTACAGCTTTGGCGACATGTCTCTCGGCGTCGATGCCGCGCTCAAGACAGCGGGCCTGCTGGGCAAGGTGAAGCAGATCGGGCCGGCCCCGACGCTTCAGGATCTGGCTGACCTCCGGAACAAGATCGCTCTGGCCTGGCTCGGATACGACAACGAAGTCTCCGCCTGGCGAATTGTCGACTTCTTTGCCCGCGCTTCCGAGGGACAAAGCCTGAGCTCGGTAATCAACGTTCCGCTCCCGGCCCAGCTTCTGACGCCACAGAACATCGGCAGCATGGTGGCCGACTCGAGTGGCTACTACCTCGCCCCCAAGGATTACCAGGCTCAGTTCGAGAAGCTCTGGAACGTGTAATGCGGGGGAAGCAGGATTCCCGTTCACGTGCTGTAAACGCGGATGCCGCTGCGGTCCTCGACGTCCAGCCGGCCGTCGAGGACCGCGAACGCACCCGCATCCGCGGCGAAGGCTCGCGCGCCTCGGGTAATCGAGATAGCTAGCTCCGGGCAGTTGGCGAGGATTGCAGTGGCGGTACGGTTGCGTGCCGGATACGGCGGTAAGTATACTGAGCTATCAGTATCACTTGAATGTTGGTCACTACGGAGGGTGCGGCTCAATGGAGACTCGCGCGGCGCTCTTGATGGCGCAGCCAGGCGATCTGGTGCACTCGGTCGTGGAGCTCGACATGCCGGGTCCCGGTGAGGTCCTGGTCGAGATGCGCGCGGCGGGCCTGTGCCATTCTGATGTCCACTTCATGACCGGCGACCAGGAGGCCGCGAGCCTGCCTTACTGCCTGGGGCACGAGGGGAGCGGGATCGTGCGGGAAGCCGGCCCGGGGGTGACCGACTTCAGCGTGGGCGATCATGTGGTGGCATCGTTTATTCCCGCGTGCGGGCGCTGCCGGATGTGCGCGCAGGGTGCCCAGCACTTGTGCAACAACGGCGCGCTGATTCGCGCCGGGACTCAGCTGGACGGGACCTGCCGGATGCACCTGGGCGGTGAGCCGGTCGCGAAGATGGCGCTGCTGGGTACCTTTTCGGAGTGGCAGGTCTTCGACCAGCTTTCCCTGGTGAAGGTTCCTGAGCACGTGCCGTTCGACGCGGCCGCCTTGCTTGCCTGCGGGGTGCCGACCGGATGGGGGTCGGCGGTGCACGGCGCCGGCGTCCAGCCCGGCGATGTGGTTATCGTCATGGGCGTCGGCGGGGTGGGGATCAACGCGGTGCAGGGGGCCGCGCACGCCGGCGCGCGCCGGGTCATCGCCGTTGACCCGGTTCAGTTCAAGCGCGAGATGGCGCTGAAGCTCGGGGCCACGGATGCCTTCGCGGGCATGGATGAGGCCGCCGACTTCGCCCGGGAGCTGACCTTCGGGCAGGGAGCGGACTCAGCCATCGTGACGGTGAGCGTCGTCAGCAGCGAGGCGGTAGCCCAGGCGGTTGCCTCGGTGTGCAAGCTCGGCACGGTCGCCCTGACCGCCCAGGGCTCGGACGGGACGGCCGGCATCCCCGTGCTGCTCGGCCCGCTCAGCACCTACCAGAAGCGGATCCAGGGCGTCCTGTACGGGAATGAGCCGCCCCGGTCGCAGATCCCCAAGCTGGTGGAGCTGTACGACGCGGGCCTCCTCAAGCTGGACGAGCTGATCACGCGCCGGTATCCGCTCGACCAGGTGAACCAGGCGCACCGGGACATGATCGACGGAAAGAACATCCGCGGGATCGTCGACTACGCGCTCTAGGACGCTTCTGAATAATCCCGCATCGACTGAGTGAGTACCTCAGACACCCGTCAAGAGACCCGTTACATGCGAGTGAGAGAAGGTTCCGTGACACAGCAGGCCGCCACCCCCGCAGACGCCACACCGCCGCAGGCGATTGGACATATCGATCACGTTGGGATCCTTGTCCGGCGAGAGAACATCGATAACTACGTAGCCCTCCTGAGCGGTGTCCTCGGCATCACCTTTGATGAGCCGATCGTGAATGACGATGCCGGCGTCATTGCCGTCCTCTCCTGGGGGTCGGGGTTTGAGATCGTGGCTCCGGTACGCGAGGAAGGACGTTACTGGGAACGGCTGCAGCACTTCGGGGAAGGAACCTGCACGATCGTATTCGGCACCAAGGACATCGACGCAGCGATCGCTCGGGCCAAGGCGCACGATGTTGACCTCGATTGGGAAGTGAAACTCGAGGCCGATGTACCGTGGCTGGCGCGGTTCAAGACATTCCGCGAGGCCCGGCTCCGCGCTTTCCCCGACGAGTTCGCCGCGACGCTCATGGTCTCCCAGATCGAGCCCGTTTAGGGCCGGTCCGGACGGAGGAGGCACAGCCCGTCAACGGCGATCGGCCCGGTCGGGCTGATGATCAGCGGGTTGATGTCGATGCTCTGGATCCACCCGCGGCCTCCCGCCGCCAGCTGGCCAGCGGCCACCAGGACCCTGGCCAGCGCGTGCGTATCCCATGGCGGCGCCCCGCGGAAGCCGTCGATTACTCCGGTGTCGCGGAACTCGTGGATGAGCTCAGTGGCATCAGCGGAGCTGAGCGGGGCTAGGCGGCCGCCGATCCGGTGCAGCATCTCCACGAATATCCCGCCGAGCCCGAAGGCAACGGCCGGGCCGAGCTCGCTCTCGCCGCGGATCCCTATGAAGGCTTCGCCATGTCCGGCGATCATAGGCTGCACGGCCACCAGGGCGGGCAGTGCCTCCGCTGCCGCCAGCGCGCGCAGGTCGTCCACTGTCTTATGCAGGTGCTGCGCCGGCACGTTGACCCGCACGGCCCCATGCTCCGTGCGGTGGGCGACGTCGGCGAGCTTCACCACGTACGGGCCGGGAAAGGGGGGCTTGGAGACCGCATCGTCCGCGTCAATCAGGGAGTACTCGGCAACGGGGATACCCGCACCGGCCAGCATGGTCATGGTGGTTGCGAAGCCCAGCATGGCCCCTTCGGGAACCGTTACCAGCAATGAGGTCGGCCTGGGAAGCGATGCCACCGACGCCGGGTCCTGAACCTGGCTGTCTTGCCGCGTTCGCATGTAGGCGCCCATCGCGTGAAGGCCACGAAGGCACCCGCGCAATCCGTTACCGACGGCAACCTCAGCCGCCCGGAATTCCTCGAGCCATTGACCAGCGATCCCCGCCAACGGGCCTATTACTACCGGTTTGCCGGAATCCTTGGCCGTCTCGACGAACCCGTCAGCCAGCCGGCGAGAGCCGATGTCCCAGTCAGCGTGCTGGTGGATGAACAGGAGCGCATCGAATTCCGGTGCGGACGCGAACTCCCGGACTATCCCCTCCCATAGTCCCTTCGTTGCGATCACGAAGCCGGTGGCATCCAGCGGGTTCGTCACTGTGCCACCGGGCACCTTCGCGGTCAGGAACTCCTGCAGCCGGGGGACCTCTGGGACGGGAACGTCCTCCTCTTCACAAAGGTCGCTGGCAAGCTGAGCGAAGCCGCCCGTAGCCGTCAACACGGCCAGCCCGCGGACGGGACTCCACCGAGAGCGAGGCAGTTGCTCCAGGAACTGGACCCGGTCTACGAGGTCGTCGATGTCATAGGCGGACTGGATGCCTGCCTGCCGGAAGGCCACCTCGTAGACCCATGACTCCCCGGTCAGCGTTCCGGTGTGAGATGCCGCCAGCCGCTGGGAGCGCTCGGTGCGGCTCATCTTGATGGCGAAGATAGGCTTGCCCGCCTCCAGAGCCCGCCGAGCCGCATCGAAGAAGGCTGCCGGGCGGCGGATCTTCTCGAGCGCCAGCGCGATGACTTTCGTCCCAGGGTCGTCTACCAGGTAGTTGAGATAGTCGGCCACGTCAGTGACAGCCTCGTTGCCGGCCGAGATCAGCAGGTTCAGGCCGACTCCACCGGGCCGCCAGCCGGCCGCGGCAATAGCCCCGATCATCGCGCCGCTGTGCGTGACCGCAGACAAGCCGCCTGGACGCCGCTTGAAGGACCGGAGGATGCAGAGGTCGAGCTTGCGCGGCACATTGATCATCCCCACCCCGTTGGGGCCGATGACGGGGAAGCCACCCCGCGTCGCCGCGGCAAGCATCCGCGCCTGCAACTCCGCCCCGCTGGGACCCACTTCGGCGAAGCCCCCAGCGATGGTAATGACGCCGCCCGCTCCCGTGTCCGCAGCCTCCTCCACGGTGCGCACGGTGCCCTCGGCCCCGACCATGCTGAGCACGGCGTCCACAGGATGGCCCACCGCGCGGAGGTCAGGATAGGTAGCCCGGCCGAAGACGACGGGGCGCTTGGGATGGACGAAGTACACCTCAGCGTCGCTCTCCAGCGTTCGCCGTACTCCTTCGACGAACTGAGACTGCTCGCTCACGCCGACGATCGCCACCGTCTTCGGATCGAGCACCCGGTGCAGTGATGGACGGGACAATCCAGTGCCGGGGAGCATCACACGTGCCAGAGCTTCTCAAACTGAGCCTGGTAATCCGCGGGGACGACGAAGTTCCCGCTGGGATCGGCCTCCATGCTGCCGATGTTCTGCTGGGTCAGAATCTGGCGCGGGAGCGGAACGTCGTTTACCGCTGCCAGGCTCATCCCCTCGGAAGCGCGGGCAAAGGAGTCGATCATGCGCCAGGCGTAGACAGCGTTGTCATATCCGATATAGGCCAGAGCGGTTTTGTTCCGGAGATCAGCCAGGTCCTGAAGCGTCGGGTCCTGCCCAAGCTGCTTCACCTTGCCCAGCAGGCCCGCTGTCTTAAGCGCCGCGTCGACGCCGAGAGAGATGTCGCCGTAGGTGTACAGCGCGTACTGCAGGCTAGGATCAGACTCAAAAGTGCTGACCACGCTCTGCGGCGTGCCAGTGCCCAGATCGGTGACCTGCTGGTTGACGATCGTATTGGTGCACGCCGGGCACCATTTCTTAAGCCATATGTTGAAGTAGGTAACGGCCAGGGTCAGCTGGGGGAACGCCGAGACGTTGAACGTTGCCACGTAGGCATGGCCATCGGAATCGGCAACAACCACTGCCGCAAGATCCTTTCCCGAGGTCACCTGCTCGAAGGGACCATTGAGATTAGCGATGACAGGCGGAGCCATCGGCTAACTCGCACACACCGGTAAGCCTCGCCGAGGCGAAGTGCCTAATCCGGTTTGAACGAGTAGTATATGTATACTAACCGATCAGGATCATTGATGTCAACGAGTGCCCCACCAGCAGTTTCGCCCCAGCCCGGCCCAATGCATCGGGTCCCATGCCGAGACGGTAGGACGCGCGAACGAAGTGGCGTGGCCTCGCGTGCGGGTACTCTCAGACGATGCGCAGAGGTCCGGCGTAGCGGCCGACGCTCTGCAGTGCAAGATGCATATGCGAGATGTTGCCCTGACCGATCAGTAGACGTATCATCGGCGCATCGGGCTCGAATGTAGCCCTGGCCGCGGACCGCGGCGAGCAGCCCGAAAAGCATGCACCTGGAGGCATAGTGAGCGCGACCAGTGGTTCGGCACCAGACTTCGCGGCCATTCTGGCCGAGTACGACCTCCACGCCGACGAAACCGCGGATGTGACCGATGATCTGTTCGATTATGCCCGGTCGAAGTGCCCGGTCCCGCATAGCCGCGCCAACGGCGGCTACTACCTGGTCACCCGTTACGACGACGTGCGGGCCGCGCTGACCAACGAGGCCGTCTTCTCCTCGGCCTGCAGTAAAATGCTGCCCCCCACTCAGACCATCCCGTTGCTGCCCATCGATTTCGATCCGCCCCTGCAAAATGAGTACCGGCGCCTGCTCAACAAGTACTTCTCGAAGGCGGGCCTGGCCAAGACCGAGGGCGCGATACGGGCCGTCGCCCGCCAGCTCGTCGACGGTTTCATCGAGTCCGGCCAGATCGACGTGCTCGAGGACTATGCCACGCCGCTGACATCGGCCGCGCTCACCCGGGTGATCCTGAACATCGACGACGAGGAGCTCACCCGCACCGCGGTCCACCAGGTCGAGGCGATCGGTGCGCACAACCGGCCCGAGGCCTGGCAGGAGCTCACCGCGTTCCTCACCAGCCTGCTGGCGGCCCGCGAGCCGGGCCCCGCCGACAACGTCTTCCAGGCCATCGTGTCCGGGAACGTGCAAGGGCGGCCGCTGACCGAGGACGAGAAGCTGGGCATGCTCTTGAACCTCTTCCTTGGCGGCCTCGATACCACCCGCGCCGCCATTGCCTCCATCGTCGGAAACCTGGTCCAGAACCCGGGGCTGGAGCAGCGGCTGCGCAACCCGGACTGGGTCAAGAGTGACCTGGACGAGTTCCTGCGCTTCGACTCCGTCGTCACGGCCCTGGGCCGTCAAGTCACTGGAGACACCGAACTGGGCGGGACGCAGCTGCACGAGGGCGACCGGGTGCTGGTGCATTACTACTCGGCCAACCATGACTCCGCGCGGTTTGCCGGCCCCGACCGGCTCGACTTCGCTCGGGACAGCAACCCGCACGTCGCCTTCGGCGTCGGGGTGCACCGCTGCCTGGGCTCCAACCTGGCTCGTCTGCAGATCAGGATCGCCTTCGACGAGTTGCTGGCACGGGTCGAGAACATCCGCCTGACCGATCCGGACGTCGAGATACGGTACCTGCCCGGTCCCTCCCGGATGCCCGTTTCCATGCGCGTCAGCTTCGACAAGCGCTGACCACCTGGACCGGAACATCAGGCGCTGCAGGCCACGGTGTGCGGCGGCGGCGTGACCATCAGGGCCCGGGGCGCGAACTAGCAACCACCGCAATCCTCGTCAGAGGGAAGGTATTTATGGACGTCTCAGTCGATCCGGGCAAGTGTCAGGGGCACGCGCGATGCAGCCTTATCTGCCCCGAGGTATTTGATACGGATGAGGACGGACACGCGGTGGTCATCGCCACGCACGTTACAACCGAGCACGAAGCGGCCGTGCGTGACGCGGTGGCCAACTGCCCAGAGCTAGCGATCTCGATTACCTGACTGGGCTATCCTGAGGCACCTCACGGTCCTGCTCGGGCGCCATCAGCCGCCGGGCCCGCAACGCCGTCTCTATGACGGTGTCCAGGAGTTGGAGCGTCTCGGGAGCGCTGGCGACAAATTCACGGGCTACGGCGAGGTCCTTGACGCCGTTGGCGAGCGGAAGGTGTCCGGGGATCACGAAGTTGTCCAGTCCCTCCAAGGCGAAGCTGCGCGCCGATGCGTGCAAGAGCAGCTCACGCAGCTCGGCCCGGGGAATGCCCAGGTGCCGGCCGAGTTCAAGGACTAGATGCGCGTTGGTGAGGTTGGCGTTCATGAGCAGGTTGTTGAGTACCTTTGCTTGCTGCCCTGCTCCGACTGGGCCGAGCAAACGCACCGGGTTACCGTAGGAGGTCAGGACAGGCAGAGCCTTCTCGAACAGCTCTTGCGTGGCACCCACCATGACCAGAAGCCGCCGCGCTTCGGCGGCCTTCCGTCCGCCGGAGACCGGGGCATCCACCAAGCCGACCTCGCAGGCGGCCGCCTCCTCGGCGAACCGGCGCACCGACTCTGGCGCAATAGTCGAGTGGATGGCCACGACGGATCCCCGTGCCAGGGCGGCGAGCAGCCCCTGCGTGTGCAGCACTGACACGACGTCAGCCTCGTTCCCGACGCAGATTCCGACGTGCTCGACCGCGCGAGCGAGCTCAGTGACCGACTCTTCGATGACCGCCCGCCCCCGGTACGGCTCCAGAGCCTTCTCGTGCCTGGCCCATACGTGCAGTTCGTGGCCCGCCTCGGCGATGGCGTCGGCCATCGGCGCGCCCTGATCGCCAAGGCCGATGAAGCCGACCCGCATGGTGACCACTCCTTCGCTCCTACTCACGTGACGTAAATGCGGATGCCGCCGCGATCTTCGACGGTCAGTCGGCCGTCGAGGACCAGCACGTCAAGATGCGCGAGGGTTTCTGAGACCGCGAGCATTTGGTTGAACGGGTCGAGGTCGGCGAAGCGCCGCCCTCGCCCGGTCCATGCTATTTCGCGTGCCACGTCGTACGCCGTCGTTCCCGTCGGCTTGATGGCGACCAGGCACAGTTCCAGCCGTTGCTCGTGATGCCTCAGCAGTTCGTCGGCCCGCGCGTGCACGCTTGGGCCCGGCTGGCCGTGGGCCGGGAGCATCGCCATGTCCGGCAGGCCGCGCACAAGTCGCAGGGAGGTCATGTAGTCGCGCAAGGGCAGGTGGGCTCGTGAGGCTTCGAAGCCGATGGAAGGGGTGATGTGGGGGAGCACGTGGTCACCGGTGAACAGCAGGTTCCGTGACATCTCGGCGAACACCAGATGTCCCTTGGTGTGGCCGGGCGTGTGAATGGCATCGAGGTGACGGTTGCCCGTGATGGGGATCTGCTCGCCCCCGCTGAGCCACTCATCCGGCAACTCCCAAGCGCTCTGCTCGGCAGACCGGCCGAAGCCGCTTTCCAGCAGTGACGGGATGATCTCCGCCGCGCCGCCGCGGCGCAACGCGGCGATCATCTGTTTCCCGTCGGCGTCGGCAGAAATGGCGCTCTCCAGCGATTCACGGTCAGCCAGCCCCAGGGCGATCTTGCTGCCGAACTCGCGGCGCACCGTCACGGCCTGCGTGTAATGGTCTCGATGAACGTGGGTGATGACGAATCGGTAAATGTCCGAGACCGGATGACCGATCGAGTCCAGCGCCTTCCCAAGAGCCTCTCGCGCCTCGGCCAGGGCCCATCCGCCGTCGACAAGCAGCAGACCCTCGTCGGCCTCGATGGCGTACACATTCACAGCGCGGAGGCCGTCGTTCGGCATGGGCATCGGCAGCCGGTAGATGCCTGGTGACACCTCGTACACGCCAGGCTCCGTCCAATCGTGAATTCCTTGGACGGTGCTCGGAGAATCGCTGCTGGTCATCAAATCCGGCCTCCTTGTCGCCGCGCGGTCCTGACCTGGCTATCCGGAAGGTTCCGGCTGAGTGCCGCGTCCGGGTCTCGACGTCCACGGACACGCAGGCAGGACCGCCCACGTTTAGGCCCACTCAGGGGCTGTGCTCCCAGCCGCTGCGAGCGATCTTGACGCGGAGGCACATGACTGCAACGATATCATCAATGTATCCTGAATGGTCGGTACACATTACCAGCACACCAGGTTGGCATCGGACGGGTCTGCGGTCACGAGCGATCATCGATGCTCCCTGCCATGTCCGGACTGGGAATCACTCAGCTAGGAGGAACTCGGTGACCTCTCCCGTGGGGCCCCTCGACGGGTACCTCGTCCTGGACTTTACCCATATTCTGGCTGGCCCGTACTGCACGCAGCTGCTGGCCGACGCTGGTGCCACGGTGATTAAGGTAGAGCCGCCAGGCGGCGAGTACTCAAGACTTCGCGAACCCGATCGCACCGACGGTCACGGGAACGGCGTCAATGCCTTCAGCGCCGCCGTGAACCGTCACAAGCGGGACATCTGCCTTGACCTGAAAAACCCGGCGGGGTTCCGGATCGCGGAGCAGTTGATCGCGCTGGCCGATGTCCTCATCGAAAATTTCGCCCCCGGTGCCTTCGACCGCGCGGGACTGAGCTTGAAGCGGCTCCGCGAGGCCAGGCCGGAGCTCGTCACCTGCTCGATCAGCCTGTTCGGTGGTCTTGAATCAGCTGGTGAGCATGCCCGACGCGGTGGGCTGGCCATCATCGCCGAAGCGGAGAGCGGGGTCGGTGGCCTGCAGCGGCGTGCGGACGGTTCGCCGATGGGCCTGGGTTTCCCGCTCGGCGACATGGGATCCGGGATGGCGGCCTACGGGGCGATCGTCACTGCCTTGCTGGTCCGGGAGCGCACCGGCGTCGGCCAGCACATCGACATCTCAATGGTGAAAGCTCTGCTCTCGCTTAACTCCCTCGCAGTCATGAGGGAGGAGCTTAACCCCCGCTCGCAAGCCGACCTCGTGGCGTTCCGCACTGCCGCGTATGGAAACTTTCCGGCCGCTGATGGGTTTGTCGCCATTGGAGTCAGCAATGACCGCCTGTTCCATCGGCTGCTAGCGGTGATCGGGCAGGATTGGATGATCACCGATCAGCGGTTCGCGCACCGGCCTATTAGTAAACCTCACGTCGATGAAGTAAACGGGCTCATCACCGAGTGGACGTCCGCGCGGGCGGCGAGCGAAGTGATCGCCGCGCTGTCGCCCCTGGGCATTCCGTGCGGCCTGGTCGCCACCGCGCGCGACATTCTCGACAGCCAGATGTTTGCGGAACTGGGGTTTCTGGAGGAGGTCGGCGACGGTCTGGGAGGCCTGCTGCACGTACCGGCCAATCCGCTGGGGTATACACAGCCCGACCCGGTAATCCCGCTGCTCAACGAGCACTGTGCCGAGGTCATGGCCGACCTTCTCGGCATAGAAGGAGAAGGATACGAGCAACTACGGAAGGAGGGCGCGTTCGGCCCGGCCTTGAGTCGGTCACTCGAGACGCCATCGCCCCAGGGGACGCGCTCTGGATACCGGACGTTCGACAAAGGCTGAGTAACCGTGGGGAAAGTGAGCGTGCGTGAGTGGAACCGACCGTGACGGGTGAAGCGAAGTCCGGTCCTCTTTCAGGAATCCGAGTGATCGAGCTAGCAGGAATCGGACCGGCCCCATTTGCCGGCATGATGCTGGCAGACATGGGCGCCGACGTGATCCGGGTCGACCGTGCCGAGCAGGCCGCTTCCGGAGCCATGCGTGCGACGCACCGTGTTCTCGACCGTGGGCGACGTTCGATTGCCCTCAACCTGAAGGATCCGCGTGGCGTCGATGTCGTGCTCTCTCTGGTCGCAGACGCGGATGTTCTGCTGGAGGGCTTCCGTCCTGGCGTCACTGAGCGGCTGGGGCTGGGACCTGACATAGTGCTCGCAGGCAATCCTCGACTCGTCTACGGCCGGATGACCGGTTGGGGCCAGGACGGGCCACGGGCCGCCACCGCGGGCCATGACATCGCCTATATCGCGGTAACTGGCGCGCTGGAGCCGATCGCCGGGAGCAGTGGCGAGCCGGTGCCGCCGCTGAATATGCTGGGCGACTTCGGCGGCGGCGGGATGATCATGGCGTTCGGCATCGCCGCTGCCCTGGTGCACGCCCAGCGCACGGGCCAAGGTCAGGTCATCGACGCGGCCATCGTCGATGGAACTGCCCTGTTCACAGGAATGCTGCACGGCCTGCGCGCCGCCGGATTCTGGAACGCTCCGCGCGGGCACAACGTCGCCGACGGGGGCGCCCCCTACTACGGAACATTCAAGACAGCGGATGGGAAGTGGGTGGCTGCCGGCGCCATTGAGCCTCAGTTCTTTGCTGAACTGGCGCACGGACTCGGCCTCGATGACGACTTGCCCGTATCGATGCAGCAGGACAGGAACAGCTGGCCACACCAGCGCCAGCTGATCGCCGACGCGTTCGCGCGGCGAACCCGCGACGAATGGGTGGCTGCGTTCGAAAACACCGATGCTTGCGTGGCTCCCGTGCTGAGTCCAATCGAGGCTGCCAGTGATCCGCACATGGCAGCGCGTGGGTCTTTTCGCGAGTATGACGGTGTGCTGCATCCGGCGCCTGCCCCGCGCTTGACCGGCACGCCCGGGGCGTGGCCGGGGCCGGCGCCCATGATCGGCGAGCACACCCGCGAAATCCTGGAAATGATCGGCCGAACCGGTGCCGAAATCGACGGACTCTTCGCATCGGGTACGGCGGTCCAGCGGGATCTTCCGCGCTGAGAGGCTGCAGCGCGGGTCCGCAGCGCCTACCCGAGATTACCGCAACCGAAGTCACCAGACCATGACGAACCATGACCATCAGGATCAAAAAGGCTCAGTGAGTACGTCGCGGGCGGGGTAATCCCGATCGGTTATATCGGGATTACCCCGCCCGCCAAACCTGGGCGCCTGCCCGCGCAGGTGTAACGCTGCGCAAGCCCGCCGGCACGGGCCAGACGGGGACAGGAGTGCTTGTAGGACCCTTGACACTAGCGACCCTGAACGGTTAGTATACATTAATTATCGTCCAAACGAGCAAATTCGTGAGGTAGTTGCAATGACGGGACTTCGACGCGATGAAGTCGAGTGATCTTAGACGTCAGGTCAAGGATGCCGATTTCAGAGAGACCAGTTGCGCCTCGTCTCCGGATAAGGCACTTCGCCCGATGTCAAGCTCTTCTAGGGATCGGATTCCGTTGCGCATGCAATGTCCAGAGGGGTTTGACGGGTGACCGCCGTCCTTGATGCGCGGAACCTGTCCAAGGTCTTTGCCGGACAGCCCGCGTTGGCCGCTGCTGACCTCATCATTGAGCCTGGCGAGATACGCGCGCTGGCTGGGGCGAATGGGTCCGGCAAGTCGACGTTGGTGAAGATTCTCGCGGGGGTCTACGAGCCTGAGCCTGGTGCGTCCCTGGAAGTCGCTGGGGAGCGTGTCGGGTTCGGGCCGGGGAACAGCGAGGCTGCTGGGCTGCGGTTCGTTCATCAGGACCTGGGGGTTGTCGGGTCTATCGACACGGTCGACAATCTCGCTCTGGGCCACGGCTACCGGTATATGGCCAGGGGCGCGATCTCCTGGTCGAGGGAGGTGGCTGCGGCCCGCGATGCGCTTGATCGCCTGGGATATGACATTGATGTCCGGCGTCCGGTGGCAGAGCTCAGTCTCAGCGAGCGGACGGCGGTTGCGGTCGCCCGCGCGTTGTCACCGCGCCGAGCGGACCCGCGAGTCCTGGTCCTTGACGAGCCCACAGCCAACCTTTCAGCCTCGGAGTCGCAGCGGCTATTCGATCTCATGCGCCGGGTGCAGGCGACAGGCGCTGCGATCTTGTTTGTCTCCCACCATTTCGATGAGATCTTCAGCATCGCGGACAGCGTCACGGTCATTCGTGACGGCCGGGTGATCGACACGCGCTCCATCGGTGAGCTGACCGAGGACGAGCTCGTCGCCATGGTGATCGGGAAAGAACTCGCCGCCGCTGACTCCGCGGGCAGCCGGGGAGCCGGTGGCCCTGTCGTCTTCGAGGCTCGCTCCGTGGGAGGGGCCTCCGTGAAGGGCATCGACCTCGCGATCCACGAAGGCGAGATCGTCGGAGTGGCGGGCATCACCGGTTCCGGCCGTGAAGAGCTCGCGTCCCTGCTGTTCGGCTCACGTCCGCGATCCGGAGACGTGCTTGTGCAGGGACGAGTCGTGGACCGCGACAGGCCGGATCTGTCGATCGCGGCCGGAATCGGGCTCGTGCCGTCCGACCGGCATCAGAACGCGGCGTTTCTCGAGGCGACCCTTCGCGAGAATATCGGCGTGTTGGGGATGGACGCGCATGTCGACAAGGGCGTTCTGCGGGCCGCACGGGAGAAGGCCGACGTACAGAATTGGCTTCGCCGTCTGCAGATCCGTCCGTCACGGACGGAGGCGATTATGGGCAGTCTCAGCGGAGGCAACCAGCAGAAGGTCATTCTGTCGCGGTGGCTGCGTCATCGCCTCAAAGTCCTCCTCCTTGATGACCCGACGCAGGGCGTTGATGTCGGTGCCCGCGCCGAGATCCACGAATTGATTGTCCAGGTCGCTCGCGAGGGGATGTCGGTCCTGATCGCGTCAAGCGACCATGAGGAGCTTGCGCTGCTGTGTCATCGCGTCGTGATCATGAGTCGCGGCAGCACACAGCAAACGCTTTACGCGCCTGACGTGACTGCCGATCACATTACCGTGTGCACGGTCTCGGCCGGCGGACGGGACACAGAGGCCAGTCCGACGACCGATCGACCCACTGGAGGACGATCCACATGACGATGCAGGACCGCGGCGAACTCTCGGAGATCGCCACTGACGGCTCGGGTGCGCCCGTCGCGAATCCATGGTGGCGGAACCGGGTACGGGTGCCCGGGCTGGACCGCTTCAGCGGGCTTTACATCCTGGCGGCCGTGCTCGTCATCTTCGCCTTCACGATTCCGGGTTTGTTCTTCACGACCGATAACCTACGTAACCTCGGGGCCTCCGAGGCCGTGACCGCAGTGCTGGCCCTCGGCCTGATCCTGCCCTTGGCCGCCGGGGTTTTCGACCTGTCCGTCGCGGCCATTATGGGCCTGTCTGAGGTGATCGCGATCAGCGGTCAGTCGCACGGTTACAACCCCGTCCTGAGTTGCGTCGCCGCGGTCGTAGCCTGCGCCGTTGTGGGGGTTGTGAACGGGATCATCGTGGTGCGGCTGCACGTTAATTCCTTCATCGCGACGCTGGGGATGAGCAGCATTCTAGTGGCCGCGACCTACTGGGTGTGTAACGGCGGCCAGGAGATCGTGAACGGGGTTTCAACGGGCTTTACCAGTTTCGGCACGGACCAGTGGCTGGGTATACCGTCCTCGATCTACTTCATGGTGGTACTCGGCATCATCATATGGTTCGTGCTGCGGTTCCGTCCTGTTGGCAGGTATCTCTACGCTGTTGGCGGGAATGCGACGGGGGCAAGGCTGGCCGGCGTGCGAGTGAACCGGCTGATATTCGGATCGCTGGTAATATCCGGTACGGTAGCGGGACTGGCCGGGGTTCTTCTCGCTGCCCAGCTCGGAGTCGGCGACCCGACTGCCGGACCTCCCTATCTGCTGCCGGCCTTCACCGCGGTCTTTCTCGGGGCAACCCAGATCACTCGCCTGAGGCGTCCCAATGTCATTGGCACGATTTTCGCTATCTACGTTCTCGCGGTGGGCGTGAATGGTCTACAGCTCGCGGGTGCTCCCAGCTACATAAACGATCTGTTCAACGGCGCTGCGCTCATTGCCGCAGTGGCACTGGCCATGCGCGTGAACCGCTCTGCCTAATAAGTCGTTACATTCACATAGCACCTGCGCAGATGCGGCTCATTTGCGCATACGAAAGGATAGCCCTCATGCATAGACGCATGGCCGTAATGGCCCTATGGATTTCGGCAGTCGCCATTGCTGTAACCGCATGCTCGAGTAGCGCCACATCAAGTAGCAGCAAATCGGTCGCTACTTCGTCAGGATCAGCAACGGCAACGCAGGCCTCCGATGCGGCCGGCGTCGCGGCTGCGAAAGCGTATCTCGCGAATGTCGTGAGCGCCCCGACCAGCATCGGCATCACCACGCCACTGCTTAGGAAGCCTGCGCAGGGCAAGCTCATCGTGCACCTGCTCGTTGATACGCCCGCCGATCAGATCGTATCAGCGGATGAGGCGCAGGCGGCCGCTGCGCTTGGCTGGCAATACAAAACGATCGGAATAGGATCGCAAACCAACGGTATCGAAACGGCATTCAACGCAGCATTGGCACTGAAACCGGCGCCGTTCGGGATATGGATCTCCGGTTATCCGCGTGCCCTCATCGAGACGCAGCTGAAAGAGGCGCAGAGCAAGGGCATCGTGGTCGTCGACACAGCTACCGCCGACCCGGTCGCTGCGCCGATTATCGCTAATATCGATGGCCCTGCCCAGCAGGAAATCTTTGCAAAGGAAATTGCGGCAGAGATTGTCGCCAATTCCAATGGCGATGCTCACGTGGCGACATTCTCCATTTCGGCTTACCCGGTCCTAACCGTGTTCGTGGACGACCTCAACATGTGGCTCAAGAATTGGTGCCCGGCGTGCACCAATAAGGTCGTCAACCAGCAGATCACCGATATCGGTACTACGACGCCGCAGAGCGTGGTCAGCACTTTTGAGGCCGATCCTAGTCTTCAGTACGCGGTGTACAGTTTTGGCGATATCTCTCTCGGCGTCGACGCTGCGCTTAAGACAGCGGGCCTGCTGGGCAAGGTGCAGCAGGTTGGGCAGAACCCGACGCTTCAGGACCTGGCTGATCTCCGGAGCAAGACCGCCCTGGCCTATACCGGATATGACAGCGCCGTCGTCGGCTGGCGAGTTATCGACTACTTTGCCCGTGCTTCCGAGGGACAAAGCCTGAGTTCGGTGATCAACGTTCCGCTCCCGAGTCAGCTTCTGACGCAACAGGACATCGGCAGCATGGTGGCCGACTCGAGTGGGTACTTCCTCGCCCCCACGGATTACCAGGCTCAGTTCGAGAAGCTGTGGCACGTGTGATGCGCGATTAGCCGAGTGGAGGCGCTGGCGTTCGCTCCCCCGGAGTCGCGAGCCGGGGGAGCGGGCCGCGAGCGCAAGCGCTTCAATTCCGGGACGGAGTACATGGGAACGATGATGGGAGCATTGCCGGACAGTCTAGGCGCGCCCGACCTGTCCGGCACGGTTGTCTTGCTGACTGGCGCTGCGCGCGGACTCGGACGGAGCATGGCACTCACCCTCGCTGACCACGGCGCACATCTCATGCTTACTGCCACCGACGAGGCGGCGCTCGAGGAGACTGCCCGCCGGTGCCGTGTGGCCGCCGCGACGGTCGCCGCCGACCTCGACGATCCCGCCGGACCTGCGCGTGTCGCGGAAGCGGTTCGCGATGCGTTCGGCCACGTCGATGTCGTCATCAACAATGCGGGAATCGGCATGTCCAGCCACTGGCCCGACTTCTGGACGAACCCGGTGCCATTCTGGTCGGTCGAGCGAGCACGCTACGAACGCTACCTGCGGGTGAACTTCCTCGCTGGCCTCGACCTAGCCCGGCTGACTGTCCCCTCCATGATCGAACGTGGCTGGGGACGGATTATCAACGTCACAACCAGCCTCAGCACCATGCTAGCCGGAGGGCTGGCGCCTTACGCCTCATCCAAGGCTGCTGCCGAGGCCATGACGGCGGTGCAAGCCGCGGACCTGGCCGGTACGGGCGTAACGGCCAACGTGGTGACGACCGGTGGCTCGGCAGCGACCCGGCTTATCCCCGAATCGGTACCGCGCGAGACGCTGCTGCCTGACACGGTGCTCGATCAGCCCGTCCTCTGGCTAGCGTCACGGTTGTCGGATGGCGTCACCGCCCGCCGGTTCATCGGCGCGACCTGGGACGGCTCTCTTCCGCTGGCCGAGGCCGCAGCCGCCAACGCGGCCCCCGTCGCGTGGACCGGCTACGGCGCTGAGGTAAGCGGGCCCGCGCCCCCGCGGGGCCGGCCAGCCGGAATCACTGGAGACCAGACTGGCGCTACGCCGCCGGCTAGGAGGCAGTCATGAGCGACCGCCCGGATCCGCAGGATTGGGTGGAGGTAGCTGACGTGCTTGCCCGCTATGGACACGCACTCGACGACAAGGACTGGACGCTTCTCAGCAGCTGCTTTGTTCCCGATGCGACGTTCGATTACGCGGGAAGCGGTAAGTATGACAGCTACGCCGATTTCGAGGAGCTCGCCCGCGCGACAATGGGCCGGTACTCGAGTACCCAGCATCTCGTTGGCAGCATGCGTATCATGATTGACGGCGACATCGGCCAGGCCCGCTGCTATGCCCAGGCGGCGCATGTCACGGACGGCAACGGCGATATGCGGATAACCGGCACGAGCTACTACGACGACCTGCGCCGGACGCCGGACGGCTGGCGCATCGTATCGCGGCGTATGGTACGCCTGTGGGGTAACGGGGCGTCGCGATGACCACGCTCGAGGAGCGCGTCCAGCGCATCGCCGACGAGCTCGAAATCGTCCGCGTCCTCAACCGCTATGCGCACGGCATTGACTACGGTGACGAGGACGACTGGCTGGACTGCTTCACCGAGGACGCCGTGTGGGAGGCGCGCAGCGTAGCCAGCGGCGACACGCTCATGCGGCACGCAGGCCGCGCCGCGCTGCAGGCGTTCGTCTCAGGTCACACCCGTCCGCCAGAGCTCTACCACAAGCATCTCGTGGCAGACCCGATCGTCTCGGTCGACCGGGACCGCGCGACAGCGGCCTGCTACCTGCTCCTCGTCGTAGCCGGCCCGGGAGGATTGCCGGCGATCGCATCGTTCGGCCGCTACCGCGACGAGCTGCATCGCTGCGCCGACGGCAAATGGCGCATCGCTTACCGCGCGGTGGAGGCCGAGGCCTGGAATCCCGCGTGGGGCGAACTCCGCAACCGCCGCCGCGAGCGGCTCGGCCTCAGCGACGGTCAGCTCCCCGGATAGAGCAGTGACCGGCAGACGGCCGGCCTGAGCACTTGATTCAGGTCATGCTATTTGGTGATGTACGGTGCGATTTCGTCAAGTCGGCGCATTGTCGCGTCGTGGTCGTCCGTGTCCATGCTGATGGTCAGGAAGACCAGCCGGTCAATGTCCGCGGCCCGGCAGGCCTCAAGTCGCGCGGGCCTCACCGGTCCTGAGTAGAACATGGTCATCGGCACCGTCGCCGGATCCCGGCCGAAGTCCTCGACCGCGCGGCGGAACTTCGCGGCGGCGAACCCGACGTCGTGGCGACCCTCATCGTTGCGCAGGAACGCATCGATGGGGCACCACTCATCGGCAATGCGGGCGCTGATGAGCATGCCTTTCGCTCCGGCCAGTCCGAGCGCGATCGGTATCGAGCCGGATTCGGGCTTCGGGTCAATGACCGATTCGGTGAACGAATCCCAGGTGCCGGAAAATCGTGGGGTCGGCGTCGACCAGATCAGCCGCAGCGCCTCTAGACGCTGCTCTAGCGCCTCGTAACGGCGCCCGAAAGGGATGTCGTCGCGGTGGTTGGCCAGCTCCTCGCGGTTCCAGCCGGCGCCGGCCCCGAGGATCACCCGGTGACCGGACAGCACGTCGAGAGTCGCGACGGTCTTGGCGAGATCAATGAGATCGTGCGCGAGCGGCTGCGCGACGCCGGTCGCGAGGGTAAGAGCGGACGTCGCCGGGATCATCGCCGCCAGGCTGATGAACGGATTCATCATCTGGTAGTAACCGCCCGGCAGCTCGCCGCCGGCGACGTACTCGGTCTGACGAATGGTCGGGATGTGGCTGTGCTCGGGCATCCACACCGACTCGAATCCGCGTTCTTCCAGGCTCCGGCCCAGCGCCCAGGGATGGACGCCGCTGGCGTTGTTGAGCGGGGCGAACCCGAACTTCACGACTCGCTCGCGAGCCGGTCGAGGGCGAGATCGACCAAGCCCCGCTTGCGTAGCTTGCCCGACGGTGATGTCGGTACCGCCGCTTCGGAGATCAGGTACGCGTGCTTGGGCACCTTGTACCGGGCGAGATTGGCGCGGCAGTGCTCGATGAGGGCAGCAAGGTCCGGCTCCTGCCCGGCCGCGGGCACGATCCAGGCGCAGCCGACCTGCCCCCAGAGCGGGTCGGGCACGCCGACCACGTAGGCCGCCGCGACAGTGGGTACCTTCGAGAGGAAGATCTCGATCTCGCGGGCAGAGACAAGTTCCCCGCCCGATCGGAAGGTCTCGTTGTTACGGCCGAGGAAGACGGCCGCCCCGTCCTCGCGTACGCGCACCAGGTCGCCCGACCGGAACCAGCCGTCCTTGCGGGAGGGGTCGGCTGCGCCTTCCATCCGCCAGTAGCCGGGCGAGATGGTCGGGTAGCGGAACTGAAGCTCGCCGACCTCCCCCGGCGCTGTCGGTTCGCCCGTGGCGACGTCGACGAGGCGCCACTCGTGCTCAGCGCCGCCGAACTCGGCCAGCCCGGCGCAACCCGAGAGGCTCGGCCAGCCGATCGTGTTGGCGAGTATCTCGTTGGAATGACCCGGCGGGACCATGAAAGACGTGCCCTGCACCTCAGTGCTCCCGAAGCCCGAGGTGATCTCGTCAATGCCCAGGCCGTGCCGGATCCGCTGCCAGCCCGACTCGGGGACTAGGTCGCCGCCGACGTAGGCCGACCGCAGCGAGCCAAGCGGATAGGGCTCGTTGTCGATGAGATCGAGCAGCCGGTAGAACATCGCGGCGACGCCGACCAGGTCGGTGATCGCCCCCGATTTGATGAGTTTCAGCTGTTCGACGGGGTCGAAGCGTTCCTGCAGCACGACCTGTCCGCCGATGAACGTGGGCGGAAGCACGCACTGGGCGAAACCGAACAGATGAAAGGGCGGCAGTGCGGTCAGGCTGCACCAGTCGGGGGTGAATCCCCGGGTGAGTGCCGTACCGTAGGCTTCCCGCTGGAGCGCGTCACTGGTCAGGATTACCCCTTTCGGGGTACCGGTCGAGCCTGCGGTGTACATAATCGCACACGGGAGGTCGGGGGAGCCGGCTTCGGGGGCGGCGGTCGACCGGCCCGCGGCCAGGTAGTCATCAAGCCAGATCCAGCCGGCCGAACCCTGCGGCTCACGTGACCGGGCGACTAGCTCGATGGCGCCCTTCTCGCCATACGCGGGGATGATGCCCGCATCGGCAAGGACTTTAATCATGTTGCGCCCGACGATTTCCGTATCAAACACTAGGGTCGATAGCGACGAGTTATCAACGATAAAGCGGATTTCTTCCGGGGCTAGCAGGTAGTTAATCGGGACCGTAATCGCGCCGATTCGGGTCAAGCCAAATTCCAGGGCGAAGAATTCAGCCGTGTTCCGCATCATCAGCCCGACGCGGTCGCCGGTGCGTACGCCCGCGGCGAAGAAAGCGTCCGCGGCCCGGCGGCTGAGATCAGCGACCTTGGAGTAGGTCCAGTTCTTACCGTCGCTGACGATACAGGTTCGCTGCGGCCACCGCGAGCTGCTGTGCTCGATGTGCTGCGCCAGCGTGCGCGGCGTCCAAGTCGGCCATGATCGGGCCAGGGCGTCGCGTCGCTCGGCCACCCGGGCCAGTACCGCCGAGTTGTGCCCCTTACTGGTCATCATGTCGCTCGTCACCCCCGGCATGTCTAGGCAGAAACCGTCGCTGAGCTGCCGAGACGCTGGAAGATGGCGATGGCATCCGCCACCATACCCGGGACGAGATCGGCGATACGGACGACGGACTTGATACCGCCCGCCACCTGGCCGGCCGGGACAATGCCCATCACGACATCGCCTTCGTCTTGCACCCGGCGGAAGGCAGCTGCCTTCCACTCGGTGATCTCCTCGTTCGAGCGACCGTCGGCGATCATCTGCTGGAGAACCGCCGCCGCCTCGTTGCGCAGTCCGCGGATCGGGCCGTAAATCCCGGGGAAGGTCGTATCATCTCCTTCTTTCGCCTCGAGCAGGGCGTTGACCATCGCCGGGTGCCACTGGCTCTCCTCGGTAAGGATGAACCGCGTTCCCATCGCGACACCGTCGGCCCCGAAGCACAGGGCGGCCGCGAGGCCACGCCCGTCCCGCACTCCGCCGCTGATGAGAATCGGGATGTCGATCGCGTCGCGGACGTTGGGACCCAGGACGAACGTATGGACCGGCCGCGAGTGCGTGTGCCCGCCCGCCTCGAACCCGGACGCGATGACGAGATCGACGCCGGTCCGCGCCGCGCGCAGGGCCTGGCGAGTCGCGCCGACCTTGGCGAAGTGCAGCAGCCCGGCTTCCTTGATCAGGGCGGTGAACTTGTCCGGCGGGCCGCCGGAGGTGGTGACCACCCGGAGCTGGCTGGCGATCGCCGAGTCGGACCGCCGCGCGTCGAGAACGTACTGCAGATGCTGCCGCGATGCCTCGAGCACCTCGCCGGTGTAATCCACGCCGACCGGAATGTTGGCGGCAAACGGCTTATCGGTCTTGGACGCAACCAGATCCATCTGGCCGCGGAACACCTTCTCGGCGTCGGCCGGCTCCGCCCACAGGTCGGCCACGCTCACCGAGCCAAGACCGCCCGCCTGCGACACCGCCGCGGCGATGCTGCCGGTGGTGAAAGATCCCGAGCCCATCCCGTCCTGCATGATCGGGTGCTCGATGCCGACCATAGCGGTGAACCGGGTCGTAAGCCGTGCCGCCATTGCGTGTCCCTAGTCTCTCTCGCCTCGTCGCGAATCACCGGTTTAGGCCCGACGACCTCCCGAGCAGTCGGGAATCTACAGTCTTATGTATCCCGACCAGACAGTATCTGTCAAGATGAGCTCAGTGCCCGGCGCTACTGATGTGCGTGCCGCGGCCTGCGCTCGCCCGGCTACGGACAGGTGGACGCCACCGGAAGGACGCTGGATTGCCAGTCTGCTGGATGTATACTGTGCAGTAAGTATCAAATGGAGGTCCGATGCCCGAGGCCGTAATTGTCAGTGCCGCCCGCTCGCCGATCGGTCGCGCGTTCAAAGGGAGCCTGACCACGATTCGCCCTGACGAGCTCGCGGTCCAGATCCTGCGCGCCGCGCTGGACAAGGTCCCCGCACTCAGCGTCGACGACATCGAAGATCTCCTCCTCGGGTGCGGACTGCCCGGCGGCGAGCAGGGCTTCAACCTCGGGCGGCTCATCGCCGTGGGCCTCGGGTATGACACCTTGCCGGCGACGACCGTCAACCGGTTCTGCTCCTCATCGTTGCAGACGACGCGGATGGCGGCGCATGCCATCCGATCAGGAGACGGGGAGGTTTACCTCTCCGCCGGCGTCGAGACGGTCTCGCGGCTCGCCCCGAATCCGCCCGATTCAGACCCGGCGACGCACAACCCCCGATACGCGGCCGCGGAGGCGCGCACGGCGCGGCGGGTCGAGCACAGCGACGAGTGGACGGACCCCCGCGAGGCGGGCGAGCTGCCCGACTTCTATATAGAGATGGGCCAGACGGCGGAGAACGTCGCCGTCGCGCACGACGTTTCCCGCGAGGACATGGACGCTTACTCCGCCCGATCGCAGAACCTGGCGGAAGCGGCCAGCGATAGCGGCTACTGGCAGCGCGAGATTACCCCGGTGATCCTGCCCGACGGAGCGATCGTGTCCCACGACGACGGCCCGCGGCGCGGAACCACGGTCGAGGTCCTGGCGGGGCTGAAGCCGGCCTTTCGCCCGGACGGCAGGGTGACGGCCGGCAATGCCTGCCCGCTCAACGATGGCGCCGCCGCGCTGGTGGTCATGAGCGACGCGAAGGCGGCGGCGCTCGGCCTGGTGCCGCTGGCCCGTGTCGTCTCGACCGCGGTGACCGGGCTGTCCCCGGAGATCATGGGTATGGGGCCCGTCGAGGCCAGCCGCAAGGCGCTGCGCAACGCCGGCCTGACCATCGCCGACATCGACCTGGTCGAGATCAACGAGGCGTTCGCCTCGCAGGTTCTTGCGTCCGCCCGCGAGCTTGACATTGACATCGACAAGCTGAACGTTAACGGCGGCGCCATCGCGATCGGTCATCCCTTCGGCATGACCGGCGCGCGGATCACGGCCACGCTCATCCATGCCCTCTCCGAACGTGACCAGACCTTCGGCCTGGAGACGATGTGCGTCGGCGGCGGCCAGGGCATGGCGATGGTCATCGAGCGACTGTCCTGAACACGAACACGAACACGAGACACGGGAGGCGATAAATTTGGCCGAACGGACGGCGGTGATTGTCGCGGCACGCCGGACGCCGATCGGGCGTCGCGCAGGCGCGTTGTCGGGAGTTCATCCGCAGGAACTGCTCGCGACCGCGAATCGGGCCGCCCTTGACTCCGCCCACCTCGACGGCAGCGAACTGTCGCTGGTCCTCACCGGCTGCGTCACCAAGATCGGCGAACAGGCCTACAACGTGGGTCGGCTGGCGACGCTCGGCGGCGGCATCCCCAAAGAGGTTCCCGCGGTCACGCTCGACGCGCAGTGCGGTTCGAGCCAGCAGGCGGTCAACATGGCCGCGTCCGCGATCATGTCTGGCGCGGCCGACATCGTGCTCGCATCCGGTGTCGAGTCCATGTCGCGCATCCCCCTCGGCAGTGATCGCGAACTCGGCCCCGGGGACGCTCTGACCGAGAGCTATCGACGACGCTACGAGGTCGTCTCGGCCGGCGAATCGGCCGAGCGAATCGCGGACCTGTGGAAGATAACCAGAGCCGAATGCGACGAGTTCGCCTGGCGATCCCACCAGAAGGCTCTTGCCGCCCAGCGCAACGGGGCGTTCGACGCGGAGATCGTGACGGTCGTCCGCCAGGACGGTACCAAGATCGACCGCGACGAAGGCGTGCGTGACAATGAGCTTGCCTCTCTCGGGCAACTCAAGCCGGCCTTTCGCGAAGACGGCTTTCACACCGCCGCGACGTCATCGCCCATCAACGACGGCGCTGCCGCTGTCGTGATCATGACCAGGGACGAGGCACGGGCTCGCGGGCTTGAGCCGCTCGCCCGCATCGCCGCCCAGTCAATCGTGGGAGTCGATCCGACAATCCGCCTCACCGGCCCGATACCGGCCACGGCCCAGCTGCTGGCACGTAGCGGCCTGGCGATGACGGACTTCGATCTGTTCGAGGTGAATGAAGCCTTCGCGAGTGTCGTCCTGGCCTGGATGCGCGAGTATCGCCCGGACCCCGCGCGGGTCAACCGGAACGGCGGTGCGATAGCCCTGGGTCACCCGGTCGGAGCGACCGGCGCCCGCCTCATCACGACGGCGGTCCATGACCTGGTTCGCAGCAACGAGCGGCGCGCGCTGGTGGCGATGTGCTGTGGTGGCGGCCTCGGCACCGGCACCGTGCTCGTGCGCGACTAGCTCGAGCGCTTAGCGGACCTGCGGGCGAGGAACTCGGCCGTCTTGCGCCGGGCGGCTTCGGAGTCCATGGCGATCACCTGTGCGGTGGTCTCCATGGCGATCGCGTCACCTAGCGCCATATTGCCCGAGGCGTTGAGTGTTCTCTTGGTCATCCAGAGGGCAAGCATGTCGTGCGCGGCAATGTCCTCGGCCATGTCCAGCGCCTCATCAATCAGCCGGTCGGGTGCGACGACACGGTTGACGAGGCGGATTCGCTCGGCTTCTTCGGCTTCGACCATACGGCCGGTGAACATGAGCTCGGCTGCCATTCCTGGTCCGACGAGCCGGGGCAGCGTCCAGGACAGGCCGGCGTCTCCGGAGGAAATGTCGATGTTGATGAAGGCGACCCCGAATTTAGCGCTTGTGCTCGCGATGCGGATATCGCAAGCCAGGGCGATCGACATGCCACCGCCGGTGGCGGCACCGTTGACCGCCGCGATGACCGGCGTTGAAATCGTCCGCAGGCGCATCAGGACCTCGATCTCGTCGTCGAGGCGCAGCGCCTGCTCGCCGAGGGAGCGCGGAGCCCGGTTCAGCTTCTCGATCTCGTTGAGGTCATGGCCCGCGCAGAAGCCGCGGCCCGCCCCCGTCAAGACGATCGCCTTGACCTCCGGATCGACGTTGAGCGCGGGGATGACCTGTCGCAGCTCCTCGAACATGTCCGTGCCCAGTGCGTTGAGCCGGTCGGGTCGGTTGAAGGTGACGAGGGCGACGCCGGGGCGAGGCCGGCCGACGAGAAGAGCGGGCTCCATGCTTCCTCCAAGTTGTGCATGATCGTGAACTGTCAGCTCAGCACGAAGCCTTCGTAGCCGTTCTCCGAAACTTCCTCAAGCGCGGTCCGGTAACGCGGCGCACCGCCTACATACAGGAGGTAGCGTGTCCTGTCGTGCCCGGCGACGTTTGCGTTGTAGCCGGTGAACCAGGACCTGGCTTTACGCAAGAGCAACCTACCGTAGAGCTCCTTGATGCGAGCGGTCCACCAGCCCTGGGCCTCTTCTGTCGTCTCGATCCGGGTATAGGCGTGCGCGCGCATGTGCTCGATCAGCTGGGTGATCCAGTTGACCTCGGCCTCGATGGCCCGGGGGGCGTTCGTTGCCACCGAGGCCGTGTGCACTCCGGCCAGCATGAGCAGGTTGGGAAAACCTACTACCTGTATGCCCAGGTAGGTGACCGGGCCGTCCGCCCACGCATCCTTCAGGCGCAAGCCGTCGCGTCCGACAATGTCGATGTGGTCGTAGGCGCCGGTAATGGCGTCGAAGCCAGTCGCATAAACAATGACGTCGAATTCATACTCGCGGTCGGTGGTGCGCAGGCCGGATGGCGTTATTTCCTCGATCGGCGTCTCGCTCAGGCTGACCAGCTCCACGTTGTCGCGGTTGAACGCCTCGTAGTAGTTGGTCTCAAGCGGCACCCGCTGCACCCCGAAACCGTGGTCCTTCGGGATCAGCAGTTCGGCGGTCCGCGGGTCTTTAACCCGTTCCCGGATCTTCTCGGCGACGAAGGCCGAGAATGCCTCGTTGGCGGTCTCGTCGGTGAGGACGTCACGCAGGTTCCCGAGCCAGATGCCGAATCCCGGCGCGCGATACAGCTTCTCCCACAGTTCCCGCCGTTCCTCCGGTGTGGCTTCCGCGAACTTGCGGCGGTCGGGCCCGTGCACGAACCCGCCCGGGGTCTCGTCGCACCTGGCGAAGATCTCCTCGTAGGACGCCTTGATCTTCGCCATCTCATCCTCGGAGATGGGGCTGTTGTTCAGCGGAGCAGCCCAGTTGGGTCGCCGCTGGAGGACGGTCAGGCTCTCCACCTTGTCCGCGATCGAGGCGATGACCTGAATTCCGGACGCTCCCGCCCCAATCACCGCGACTCGCTGGCCGGTCAGGTCGAGACGCTCGTCCGGCCAGTCATAGGTGTGCATCGAGACGCCGCGGAAGGAGTCCATCCCCGGTATCCGCGGTGGCGTGGGTATCGAGAGCAAGCCAACCGCGGTCAGCAGGAACCGGCAGGTCAGTACCCGACCGTCGTCGACCTTGAGGCGCCACAGACCCGCCTCATCGTCGAAACGGGCCGCACTCACCCGGGTGTTGAACACCATGTGCTCGCGCAGGCCAAACTTGTCGGCGACATGATTCAGGTAACGCAGTGTTTCTGGCTGAGCCGCGAAATTCTCGCTCCAGTTCCACTCCTGAAGCAGCTCGTCGGAGAAGGAGTAGCCGTAGGTATAGCTCTCGGAATCGAACCGGCACCCCGGATACCGGTTCTTGAACCAGGTGCCGCCGAGATCGGCGTGCGCGTCGAGCGCAACGACGTCCGCGCCGATCCTGAGCAGCTGGTAGAGCTGGTAGATGCCGCACACGCCGGTGCCGACGACTATGAATTCGTGGTCAGGAGCGGCCGCGCCGCGCGGGGTGGTGTCCGGTTCGGTCATTGATTGTCACTCCTCAGCGCGCAGTAGGGAGCCGCTCCGGCGCCTGAATTCGTCGGGCGTGCGGACCGCTCTAGGGTGCGGATAGAGGATCATGCGATCGACCACTCCCTCAAATCGCTTCGCCAGGTCGTCCTTCATCTGGTGCGGCTGTGTCAGGACCACGAAGCTCTCGACCATCTCGTCAGGTACCAGCGAGGCCATCGCGTCCCACCGGCCCTGACGAGACAGGGTGTTGAGCTCTTCGCCGATCGCGCTCCAGCCATGTACGTCGAGCACGCTGCGATAACCCGGCGTGCTCGCATAGAACGCGATCTGGGAGCGGATGCCGGTGAGCTGCTCGCGCTGGTCGTCCTCGGACTCAGCTGCCGCGACGAAGGGCGGGTACACGATCTGGAACGGCCGCGCCAGCGGGCGTTCGCGCTTGGCGAGCCCTCGCTTGAGGTTGGGCATCGTGACCTCGCGGAGGAACCGCTCCGACATCAGCCGGTGAACCACGAGGCCGTCGGCCATCTCGCCGGCCACTGCTGTCATCGCCGGGCCGAGCGCTCCCAGGTAAATCGGCGGACGTCCGAACGGATTCGGCCCGGGGCTGAACGCAGGCGTCATGAGCGTGTGCGTGTAATACTCCCCGCGGAAGTCGAGTCGGCCGCCGGAATCCCAGCTGTCCCAGATCGCATGGATGGCGCGGATGAACTCGCGCATCCGGCCGATGGGCTTCTCCCACGGCATTGAGTAGCGTCGCTCGATGTGTGGCCGTACCTGGCTTCCGAGACCCATGATGAACTTGCCGTCGGTGGCGAGTTGCAGGTCGTTGCCAGCGAGCGCAAGCAGCATCGGCGTCCGGGCGAAGGCGACTGCCACCGCCGTGCCCAGGTGCAATGGCGTCCTGGTGGCCGCGGCTGTCGCCAGCAGTAGGAAGGGGTCGTGTGCGGTCTCGATGACCCATCCGCCCTCGTACCCATCGGCTTCAGCTCGGGCGACAGCATTGGTGATGCCGCCAGGACTCGCGTCCAGCATGCTGTCGAACTTCACAAGTGCGTCCCTTTGTCGGCTTGCTCCAAAGTATACTATACGTACAGTAACCATAGGTCAAACGAGCCCGACTGTTGGGATGGAGTTGCCTACTCGGGCCACCTCGGCCCCACCCACTCGGACCCACTCACAGCCCTAGACGAGCAGGCTTTAACATTGTATACTCAATGTACAGTGCATTTCTATACGTGTCCGGAACTACTCGCTGGCGAGCAGGCAAATCTTGATCACCCTCGAGCCGTGACTGCCGGGCCGGACGCCGAGCTGAGCTGCGGGAAGGCCTCAATGACTGAAGCTGCATCACTCCGGTACGAGCCGTTGCGGACGCGGATCTGCGAACTTTTCGGCGTCAGGTACCCGATCGTCCAGACCGGGATGGGCTGGGTGTCGACCCCTGAGCTGACGGCCGCCACCTCGAACGCAGGCGGGCTCGGCATCCTGGCCAGCAGCACGCTATCGGTTGGTGAGCTGCAACGCGCGGTCCTGCGGCTGAAGGAGCTTACGAGTTCGCCTTTCGGCGTCAACATGCGCGGCGACGCACCCGATATCGGGGAACGGGCGGACCTGCTGATACGGGAGGGCGTCCGCGTCGCATCGTTCGCTCTGGCGCCGAACGAGAGCGTAATTCGCCAGCTCAAGGAGGCGGGACTGGTCATCGTCCCGTCCATCGGGGCCCTGCGGCACGCCGTCAAGGTCGCCGCCATGGGTGTAGACGCTGTTCTGGTCCAGGGCGCTGAAGGCGGTGGTCATACCGGAAGTGTTCCCACGTCAATTCTGGTGCCCCAGGTGGCAGGAGCGGTAGACATTCCGGTGATCGCCGCGGGGGGAATATGCAGCGGGCGCGGGCTGGTTGCCGCCCTTGCTCTCGGGGCGGACGGCATCGCCATGGGCACCCGGTTCCTGCTCACCAGCGAAAGCCCGGTGCCGGCGAACGTCAAGCAGCAGTACCTGAACAGCACGGTGAACGACACGATAGTAACGTCTCTGCTTGACGGCGTGCCCCAGCGGGTGCTGCGCACGAAGGCCGCGGAGCAGCTGATCGAGAGCAGTCGGGTCGGTCGTGCCGTGCGCTCGGCACGAGATGCCGTCAGCTTCCGGCGGCTATCTGGAACATCCTGGCCCGACCTGATCCGCGAGGGCCTGGCCATGAGAAAGAGCCACGATCTGTCCTGGGCTCAGGTTCTCATGGCGGCGAACACGCCGGTGAGGCTGAAGGCCAGCTTGGTCGACGGTCGGCTGGACATCGGCATCCTGGCTACCGGGCAAGTCGCCGGCGTCATCGATGACCTGCCCAGCTGCGAAGAAGTGGTCACCCGCATCATGTCGGAAGCCGAAGCCGTGCTGGACCGGCTGACGTGGGGGAAAGAGCCCTCCAACGTGCCCCGCGGCACGCAGCTGCACACTCAGGTTCCTGGCTGAGTGAGTGCGCCCCGCCGGCACCGTTACGAGACGACATACCCGACTTGCTGGCGGACCGCCAGAAGCACGTGACCGCTTGATGCTGAACAGGCCACCAAACCCTAACGCCCTCGACGGCACAATGAGGCAGAAGCTGGCCTTCCAGATCACTGCAGCACGATCCCTCAGGACGAGCCGGGTCGCCAGGGGCAGTTCGTGTTGCAGGCTGTCTCTTGTGGTGTCGGGCCGGGACCGGGCGGCCGGTTTTTCCGGCTGCGGGACGGGCGGCGGTCCCGTCCGGGGCCGGACGATGATGGTGATCTGCACCTGGGTGATCCGGTGGGAAAGCTTAAGCGCACATGAAATTCACTCGTGCGCAAGCGACCGTACCGCTATCGGTATGTTACTTATACGTGGCATCCAGACATATCGATCGACAATGTCCGAGCCATTCAATCCATGGATCGAGTTGCACAAGCAGCTCAAGAGGGCGAGCGGGTACTCATCTCCTTCCAGGCAGCGAACTACGACGAGGATGTGTTCCCGAACCCGCTCGAGTTCGATGCGATGCGCTAGAACGCGGCGCGTCACCTCGGGTCCGGTAAGCACCTCTGCCTCGGCGCACCGCTGGCCCGTATGGAAATCGTCGGCTTCTTCACCGAATTTATTCGTCGCGTGGACGCTGTCGAGGTCACCAGGACGATCGCGCGGAGCTACGGCACGACGGTGAGCGGAATCAAGTCGATGCCGGTCAAGTACACCATGCAGTGACGCACATACGGCCGTCACGCTGAGCACCTACCCTGCGTGAGTCGCGACCTGGCCCGCTGGGCTGAGTTGGCGGGGGATGCGGCCGGGGCCCGCCGCCAGGTCACCACCGACCCGCTGCCCCGGCGGATGATCCGCACCAGCAGCTGGCCCTCATCATCATCGATCTCACGCACCCGAAGCCGTTCACTCACCAGCCCAGTCTCGGCGATCAGCACCCGCGGGGAAAGCCCCCAGCGGGGCGAACCTAACCTGCTGCGGCACTAGCACTCACCGCTGGCCAGCTCCCGCGCGGATCCCAGCCGGAGCCATCCAGGTCCGATGTCCAGGTATCCGCGTTCCCGGCCCCAGCGTCGGCAACCGCTGCGAGCTGGACCGCGGTCACGCCAGACCCCGCCCGGCGTGCAGCCGGCGTCACTTGTGAGCATGCCGACCCGCCCGCCAGGCATGTATCTGCGCCATCGAGGAACTGAGCTTCGCGGACAGCTCCGCCCGGACAGGTGGATGTAGCGGAGCGGCGAGTCAGTGGAGCGGTGCCCGGCGAACGTCGCGATCGCATGCAGTTCCCAGCCCTGCCCGGGCCAGGTCGGTCAGGCACAGACGCCGCGTGGTGTGGGTGGAGAACCGCGGCACCTCCGCTGCCAGCGCGATCCGCCGGACCACCTTGGACCAGGTCCACAGCGTCAGCGGCTCGGCGAGGTTGCGCCGATTCGGACAAGAACAGCGGCCCGCGGGTCGGCTGAGCATGGCACGGTGACGCAGGTAGTCCGACAGCAACACCCCGATCGACGCGGAACACGGCACCATCCGCTCCCGCCTGGTCTTGGTGGTCTCCGCCCGGATCCACAGCATGCGGTACGCCAGGTCGAGATTGCCAGTGCGCAGCGAGCACAGCTCCTCCCGGCGCAGCGCCGCGTCATAGGCCAGCGCGAGCATCACCCGGTTGCGGACCGGCTCGCCCGGAACTCCTCAAGTACCCGAGCCATTCGGCATCGCCAGGGATCCACGGCAGCTTGACCATCCGCGTGGCCGCGAAGGCTCGGCGGAACTGGTCAAACCCTTCGAGCCCGCGGAACTCGCCCCCGTACGGAATGGAAGCTGGTTCGGAGATGACAATCTCGCTGGACACCATTGAGCGCGCCTCGTCATAGCGTCCTGAGTTCATGAGGCCCACAAAGGCCTGCAGCCGTGCGGTATCGGTGGTCATGTCATCAGATCCTCAACGTCAAGCAGTCAGCGAACGCCTCGTGATACTATACGATCAGTATACTTAGGTGAGGCGCATCGTGGTCCGCCGTTCTCCTTAGGGATGGTGATCTTCGTGTGCGGAGCGCGGTTTGACGGTGTGGACGCGACGCGCCCCTGCTGGCGATCGGCAGCGGAACCAGCAACATTCAGCATACCGTCCGGCTCCCGGTAGCTCAGCGAGGAAGGTGGACTATCCCTGATGACACAGCTGGGCGATGAGAAGAGTCCGACTGGCCGGGTTGCCATCGTGACGGGTGCCAGCCGCGGCATCGGACGATCGATCGCCATGGAGCTAGCGTCGCACGGGGCTCGTGTCGTACTGGCTGCCCGGACGCTCACATCGGGATCGGGACCTCTCG
>Ga0302326_10000845_pt1 | contig 80218 bp, 75 predicted proteins | sample Palsa_T0_3_FD_202264 | JGI IMG/M metagenome (GOLD analysis project Ga0302326, IMG submission 202264) | Peat permafrost microbial communities from Stordalen Mire near Abisko, Sweden - Palsa_T0_3 | ecosystem: Environmental > Terrestrial > Soil > Palsa > Peat permafrost | place: Sweden: Abisko...
GCCTTTGATATTCGAGCTGAGCAAGCCGGGCCGGCGCGCCTCGAGCCAGTTTCCGCCTGCGACGGACCCCGCAGCGCGCCGCTCGGCGGATATCCCGGCGCACCTGCGCCGCGCCCGTGCACCCGCGCTCCCCGAGGTCTCCGAGCTGCAGACGGTACGGCACTTCACGCGCCTGTCGCAGTTCAACTTCTCCATCGACTCGCATTTCTATCCCTTGGGCTCGTGCACCATGAAGTACAACCCCAAGGCGTGCAACACCTACGCGATGCTGCCGGAATTCCTCGCGCGCCATCCGCTCGCTCCGGAGCCTCAGGGTTTCCTCTCCTGCATGTACGAGCTGCAGGAGATGCTGAAGGAGATCACCGGCATGCAGGGCGTGAGTCTCACGCCCATGGCGGGCGCGCAAGGCGAATTCGCCGGCGTGGCCATGATCCGCGCCTATCACCGCGCGCGCGGCGACGGAGCGCGCACGGATATCATCGTGCCGCAGGCGGCGCACGGCACGAACCCGGCCACCGCCGCGATGTGCGGATGCAACGTGCGGGAGATTCCCTGCGACAAGAACGGCGACATCGATCTCGAGGCTCTCGAGGCGGCCGTCGGTCCGAGCACGGCCGGCATCATGCTCACCAATCCCTCGACGCTCGGTGTGTTCGAGCACAAGATCGCGGCGGTGGCGCGCATCGTGCACGAGGCCGGCGGCTTGCTCTATTACGACGGCGCGAACCTCAACGCCATTCTCGGCAAGGTCCGCCCGGGGGACATGGGCTTCGACGTCATTCACATGAATTTGCACAAGACCTTTTCGACGCCGCACGGCGGCGGAGGTCCGGGATCCGGCGCCGTGGGCGTCGGACCGCGCTTGCTGCCGTTTTTGCCCATCCCGATCGTGGGCAAGAAGGATGGGGCCTACCGCTGGCTTGCCGAGTCCGATCTGCCGAGCTCCATCGGGCGATTGTCGGGATTCATGGGCAATGCGGGCGTGAATCTGCGCGCCTACATCTACATGCGGATGCTCGGCCGCGAAGGCATGGTGCGCGTCGCGGAATTCGCGGCGCTCAATGCAAACTATCTGATGAGGCGGCTGACGCAGGCCGGTTACGAGGCGGCCTACCCGAAGCGCCGTGCGAGCCACGAATTCATCCTCACGCTGAAGCAGGAGAACCGGACTTTCGAGGTCACGGCCATGGACGTCGCCAAGCGGCTGCTCGACTATGGCGTCCATGCCCCCACGACTTATTTTCCGCTGCTCGTGCCGGAATGCCTGCTGATCGAGCCGACCGAGACCGAAACCAAGGAAGAGCTGGACCATTTTTGCGATGCAATGATCGCAATTCGACGAGAAATGGAACAGGAACCCGAGAAACTGCGATCTGCGCCTCATACAATGCCGGTCCGTCGCCTGGACGATGTGCGGGCGGTGAAAGAGCTCAATGTGGCCTGGAAGCCTCTCGATTGAATGATTAAGCGGGACAAGCCCACCGGACTCACACGGATCGTGCGTGCCTTCGGCTACTCGCTGCAGGGCTTTCGCTATGCTTGGCGGGAAGAGGCGGCCTTCCGGCAGGAGTTCTACCTCGCCGTCGCCGTCGTTCCGGCCGGCTTCTACCTGGGGCGGTCGGGCATCGAGCGGGCGCTCCTGGTATGGCCGATGCTGCAGATTCTCCTGGTTGAGCTGCTGAACAGCGCGGTGGAGGCGGTGGTCGACCGCAGCGGCATGGACCGTCATCCGCTCGCCGGAATGGCCAAAGACATGGGATCGGCCGCCGTACTGCTGAGTTTCGCGTTGTTAGGAACCGTGTGGCTCCTGATCTTGTCCGACCACTAGCGCTCGCGCTAGCGTTCGTTTCTAGCGTTCATTTATAGGATCGGCATGCTTCGCAGCACCCTGCTTCTGTCAGCCATTCTGTTGTCCGCGCGTATCTGGGCCACCCCGGCCGAGAACGCACCCCCGGCGGAGCCCCCGCCCGAGGCGACGTCCCCAGCGCCTCCCGCGCCACCGGCGGCTTTGCCCGTGCCCACGACCGCCGGCACGGCCGAGAACTGGGCGCAGACGCTCGAGCGCATCGCCTCCGGCGTGGTCACGATTCAGATCGACAGTACGCGGGCCTTCGATACGGAGTGGAACACGACCGCACAGGCCACCGGCTTCGTGATCGATGCGAAGCGCGGGCTCATCCTGACCAACCGCCACGTCGTGACTCCGGGGCCGGTCACCGCGCAGGCCATTTTTCAGAACCGCGAGGAGCTGCAGCTCTTCCCGGTCTACCGCGATCCCGTGCACGACTTCGGCATCTATCATTACGACCCGACGAAACTGCGCTTCATCCGGCCGGCCGAGCTTCCTCTCTATCCGGCGGGTGCGGTGATCGGGCGCGAAATCCGCGTGGTCGGCAACGATGCCGGCGAGCAGCTGTCGATCCTTGCGGGAACGCTCGCACGCCTCGATCGCGAGGCGCCGGAGTACGGCTACGGCAAGTACAACGACTTCAATACGTTTTATTACCAGGCGGCGTCGGGCACCTCGGGCGGCTCCTCGGGCTCTCCCGTCATCGACATCGAGGGGCGCGTGGTTGCGCTCAACGCCGGCGGTGCGACCGGGGCGGCGTCGAGCTTCTATCTGCCGCTGCCGGCGATAACGCGCGCCCTCAAGTTCATCGATGCCGGCAAGCCGGTGCCCCGCGGCACGCTCGAGACGGTGTTCAAGTACACCCCGTACGACGAACTGCGGCGCTTGGGGCTGAGTGCCCAGACCGAGGCGCGCATGCGCGCGGCGTACCCCAAGCTCACGGGCATGCTCGTCGTCGACGAGGTGCAGCCCGGATCGGCAGCCGACGGCGTACTCGCGCCCGGCGACATTCTGGTGGCGATCGACGGCAAGCCGGTACCGGAGTTCTTCGCGCTGGAGGACGTGCTCGACAACCACGTCGGCAACCAGATCAAGGTGGAGATCCAGCGCGGCAACGATACGCTGCGCCATGCGCTCGATGTGGAGTCGCTGAACGCCATCACCGCCGATGAGTACATCGAGTTCGGCGAGGCCGTGGTGCACACACTGTCCTATCAGCAGGCGCGTCACTACAGCCTTCCCATCAAGGGCGTGTACGTCGCGAATCCCGGTTACGTGTTCAGCGCCGCCGGCATTCCGCACGGAGCGCTCATCAGCTCCTTCAACGGCAAGAAGACCGACAATCTCGCCGACTTCGAGGCCGCGATCGCGGACCTCGCCGACGGCGCGCGTGCGCCGGTGCGCTACGTGACACTCGAGGATCCGCGCACTCCGCAGCTCAAGGTGATCCGCATGGACCGCCGCTGGTTCCCGGCGCGCAAGTGCAAGCGCGACGACACTCTCGGGGTGTGGCCCTGCGTGAGCCTCGCCGCCGGTCCCACGGCGCCTCCCCTCGAGCCCGCGTCCACCGAATTCACCAAGACCGGCGATCCGCGCATCGACCGCCTCGCGCCCTCGTTGGTGATGATCACCTTCGACATGCCCTACTCGGTGTCGGGCGTGACCGAAAAGAACTACCACGGCACCGGCGTGATCGTGGACGCCAAGCGGGGTCTCGTGGCAATCGACCGCAATACCGTACCGCTCGCGATGGGCGACGTGCGCATCACCTTCAACGGCACGGTCGAAGTACCGGGCAAGGTGGAGTTCATTCACCCGCTGCACAACCTCGCCCTCGTCTCCTACGATCCGCGCTCCATCGGCTCGACGCCGGTGCGCACCGCGACGTTCGTGACCAAGGAGCTCGCGCCCGGCGAGGATGTCTGGGTGGTCGGCGAGCGCAGCGATTCGAAGGTCATGTCGCAGCGCACCGAGGTCGCCGGCGTGGACCCGGTCGCTTTCCCGCTGTCGCGCACTCTGCGCTTCCGCGACAGCAATCTCGAGGCGATCAATCTGGTCAATGCCCCGAACGACGTGGACGGGGTGATCGCGAACGAAAAGGGCGAGGTGCTCGCGCTCTGGTCGAGCTTCGCCTTCGAGACGCAGCGCGAGCTGGAACAGGTCAACCGCGGCATTCCGGCGGATCTCGTGACGGAGATGATCAACGTCGTCGGCGCCGAGCGACAGCTGTATTCCTTCGAGGCGGAGTTCAACGTCCAGTCGCTGGCGAGTGCCCGAAGACTCGGACTGACCGACGACTGGGTAAAGCGCTTCGAGCAGCACGACGGACAGCGCCGCCAGGTGCTCGGGATCGACCGCTTGGTGGCGGGCTCCCCCGCCGCCGCGCTGCTCGAGCCTGGCGACCTGCTGCTGGCGATCGACGGCAAGGTCGTCAACCGCTTCCGCGAAGTGGAACGCGCCGTGCAAAAGCCCGACGTCGAGATCACCGTCTGGCGCGACGGCGCGGCGAAGATGCTCGACATGAAGACGGTCGCCCTCAATGGGCGCGACATCGACCGCGTCGTGATCTGGGCCGGCGCCACTCTGCAGGCGCCTCACCGCGCCATGGCGGCCCAGCGCGGCATCGCCCCCTACGGAGTGTTCGTCTCGTTCTTCTTCTACGGATCGCCCGCCACGCACTACGGCCTGTACGCGGGGCGACGCATCACGGAGGTGGACGGCCAGCCGACGCCGGATCTGGACGCCTTCATCAAGGCCGTGCGCGGCAAGCCGGACCGTGCTTCGCTCAGGCTGAAGACCATCAGCTGGAACGGCATGACCGACGTCATCACCTTGAAGCTCGACAAGCACTACTGGCCCGCGTACGAGCTCGATCGCCAGAGCGACGGGAGCTGGAGGCGCGTCGATCTCGACGCGGACGTCACCGTGGCGCGCGCGCCGGTGATCGGGGCGCCCCCATGAGCTTCACGATCGCGGCGGCGGCGCGTGCCCAGCTGCCCGAGATCCGCGACATCTACAACGAGGTCATCCGCAACTCGACCGCCGTCTTCTCGGACGTCGAGGTCACGCTCGAGAACCGCGAAGCCTGGTTCGAGGCGAAGTGCGCCGCGGGCTTTCCGGTGGTCGCGGCGACGGACGCCTCGGGCGTCGTCGGATTCGGCACTTTCGGGGAGTTCCGCACCTGGCCCGGCTACCGCTACAGCGTCGAGCACAGCGTGCACGTGCGTGCGGATCGCCGCGGCCGCGGTGTAGGCCGCGCGCTCATTCTGGCCCTGCTGCAAGAGGCGGCGCTCATGCAAAAACACGTCATGATCGCGGGAATCGATGCGCAAAATGTGACGTCCGTCGCGCTTCACGAAAAGCTCGGATTCCAGGTCACCGGCGAGCTCAAAGAAGTCGCCTTCAAATTCGGCCGGTGGCTCGACCTCAAGTTCATGCAGCGGCTCATTTGATATCATGGGCATGTGGTAAGAGCTACACAGACCGAAATCGAAAAGGCCGTCGAGACACTGCGTGCGGGCGAGCTGGTGGTATTTCCGACGGAAACGGTCTACGGGCTCGGCGCCAATGCCGCGAATCCGGCTGCGGTGCGAAAAATATTCGAGGTGAAGGGGCGCCCCGCGGATCATCCGGTGATCGTGCACATCGACGACCCGCGCTATCTGCACCGCTGGGTCTCGACCATGCCGCCGCAGGCGGAAAAGCTGGCGGCGATGTTCTGGCCCGGCCCGCTCACGCTCATCCTGCCGAAGAACGAGACCGTCAACGACATCGTCACTGGAGGGCAGAACAGCATCGGTGTCCGGATCCCCTCTCATCCCATGGCACAGCAGCTGCTGACCGCGTTCGGTGGCGGCATCGCCGCGCCTTCCGCGAACCGCTACGGACGGTTGAGCCCGACCAAGCCCGAGCACGTCCGCGACGAGCTGGGCGACGCGGTGCACGTGATGCTCGACGGCGGCGATTCGCCGATCGGCCTCGAGTCCACCATCGTGTCGTGTCTCGACGGCGAAGTGCGCTTGCTGCGCCCCGGCTTCATCACGCGTTCGCAGATTCAGCAAATCGTGGGCGAGCTCACCGACGGCGGGGAGGCGCCGCGCGTACCGGGCGATCGCGTGCAGCACTACGCGCCGTCCACGCCGCTCGAAATCGTTCCCTGGGATAGTCTCGAGGCGAGAGCGGGCGAGATCTTGCAGCGCGACGAGAAGGTGGCGGTGCTGGCCATGCGCCCGCCCCTGCACACGCGGCGCTACATGACCTGGATCAATGCCGGGAAGAAACCCGACGCGTACGCGCACAATCTCTACAATAACCTGCGCACCTTGGATCGCGCCCAGTGCGTGCGGATCCTCGTGCAGGAGATGCCGAAGGACGAGCGCTGGGCGGCGATCCTCGATCGGCTGGAGCGTGCGAGCGGCGGCGTGGGCACCGATCCTCTCGAGCTCTCCGCAGGCTGATGACTTCCCCCTTGGACTTTAACGGCAGGGCATAGCGAGTGGCCAAGACCTCCCGAATCCGGCGTTTGTCGAATGAATTAGAACGTGAGCTTCCTCCAGGGGAGGACCCGTTCGCGCGCGAGTCGGTGCGGCACCTGGTGAGCCGCTACGGCTCGCCCTTGTTCCTGATCGATGCCGGGCGCGTGCGCGTTCAATACCGCTCGCTCGCCGCTGCGCTGCCGGGCGTCGCGCTGTACTACGCGATCAAGTCCCTGCCGCATCCCGCGATCGTGGCCGTGCTCGAGGAGGAGGGTGCCTGTTTCGATCTCGCCACGAACGGGGAGGTGCAGCTCGTGCGCCGTCTGGGCGTCGCCCCCGGGCGCTGCATCCACACCCATCCCATCAAGCGCGACTGCGACATCCGCACCGCACTCGACTACGGAGTCACGCACTTCGTGATCGACAACGAGGATGAGCTGCGCAAGTTCGTCAAGTACCGCAGCCGCGCCTCCGTCCTGATCCGCCTCGCGTTCCACGGCGATGCCGTGGTCGATCTGTCGCGCAAATTCGGCTGCGAGCCCGAGATACTGCCGGATCTGCTCGCGCTCGCGGCGCAGCTGCGCGTCGACGTCGTGGGTCTTTCCTTCCATGCCGGGTCGCAGGCGGCGAATCCGCAAGTGCACGTGCGCGCGATCGAGGTCTGCGGGGAGCTGATGCGCCGCGCGCGCGAACGCGGACAGGAGCTGTCGCTGCTCGACATCGGCGGGGGGTTCCCGACCGATTATCTGCAAGGCTCGCCGCCCATGCCCATCGAGGAGTTCTGCGCGCCCATCCGCGGCGCCTTGAGCACGCTCGAGGACGGCGTGCGCATCATCGCCGAGCCGGGACGCTACCTGTCGGCGCCCTGCGCGGTGGCGGTGGCCTCGGTGATGGGACGTGCGCAGCGCGACGGGCGCTGGTGGTACTACCTGGACGATGGCTTGTACGGCAGCTACAGCGGACAGATGTACGACCACGCGACATACCCGATCGAGGCGCTCGTGGACGACGGTCCCAGCTACCCGTCGGTGCTTGCCGGTCCCACCTGCGACAGCATCGACGTGATCCGTGAGGGCATCGATCTGCCCAAGCTCGAGCAGGGCGACCTCGTGATGGGACGCACCATGGGCGCCTATACCTGGGCCTCCGCCTCGGAATTCAATTTTTTCCCGCGCGCGACAGTGCTGGCTCTCGACCGCGGCCGCCTCATTCGCGAGGGAGGTGCGCCGTGACCGTACGCAGTCGCTCCCGGACGTTCAGCCGACGCCGACTGCTCCAGGCCGGAAGCGCGCTCGCCGGCGCGACGGCGGCTTTCGGCTTGAGCGCACGTATCTACGCCGCCCCGGGTTCCGAGAGCGAGAGACGCCTCACGCTCAAGAATTTGCACACGCCCGAAGTCCTCGACGTCGTCTACCGGCGCGGCGAGCAGTACCTACCCGAAGCCCTCGCGCAAGTCGAGGTGCAGTTGCGCGATTACCGCACCGGCGACCGGCACCCGATCGACCCCCAGCTCCTCGATACGCTCTACGAGCTGGCGCAGCGGGCCGGAGTCGGACCCGTGTTCAGCGTGATCTCGGGCTATCGCTCGCCGCAGACCAACGCGATGCTGCACGAGCGTTCGAGCGGGGTGGCGAATCACAGTCTGCACATGGAGGGACGGGCAATCGATGTGCGCCTGGCTCAGATCGACTGCGCCGATCTCGCGGCGAAGGCGCTGGAAATGAAGCGCGGCGGGGTTGGGTATTACCGCGAGTCGAACTTCGTACACCTCGATACCGGCCGATTCCGCACCTGGCGGGGTTGATCCCTCAAGGCCCCTCGCGGAGCTCCGACCGGCGGGGTTCCAAGAAGATGCGCATGCGCTCGAGCTCCACCTCGAGGGCGCTGCGATACGCGGCCTCGCGCGGCGCCCGGCCGGCGACGTAGCCGAAGGAGCTCTGCAGCGAACCCGCCGCATAGCTCAGATTGCCCCAGCCGATCAGCTGCTCGCCCCAGAGTAGCGGCAGCGCGTAATAGCCGAGCTTGCGCTTCGGTGCGGGAGTGTACGCCTCGAAGCGATACTGCCAGCCCCAGAAGAGCTCGAAGCGCTGCCGGTCCCACACCACCGGATCGAAGGGCGTGAGCAGCCTGACTTCGGGCTCGACGCGCCAGCGGCGCGAGGAGGGGGTCTCCGCGGGTGGCCAGTACCAATCGATGCCGTCGATGTGCGCCGAGGCCAGGCGCTGCTTCGCACGCTCGAGGGAGACGGCGCGGTGCTTCGACCATTGCGGGACACCCCCGCCCAGGAAGCGCAGGAGCTGCGCGAGGCTGCGGCCGGGAAGGGGAGCGTACTTGCGCACGATGAGATCGACCAGGACATCGATGCGTGCGCTCACGGCGGCCTTGTCGAATGACCCGAGTTCCGGATCGGCGGAGCGCGCCGCGTAGACACGCGTCCCCGAGTCGCGGCGCGCCACCCGCAGGAGGCCGCGATAATGCATCTCATCGAGCAGCCGCGTGGTGGCGTTGGTCGCTCCGCCGAACCAGTTGAGAATCTTGCCGTGCGCGAAACGGCGGTCGACGACGCGCGGATGGGCGGTGCCCTGCTCACGGATGAACGCGAGGAGCTCCTGCGCTCGAGCCGCCCGCGAGCGGCTCCACCGCTTGGGCGGCGTGCGGGGATGCATCAGCCGATGATGCTCGCGCAGCAGATATCCGTAATTGACGAAGTAATCCTCCTCGATCGGCAGTCGCGGGTAGCGCCGCTCGAGATCGCCCGCCCGATAGCCGACGACGCGATGGCGCAGCGTGAGATCCTGGGCGCGGGCCGGCGCGCGGATGGGATCGGCTTGTACGAAGCCCAGTCGTTCGATGGCGCGGCGCAGCGTGGTCGGCTTGAACAGCGAGCGGGCGATGGCGTAGCGGCGCAAATGCTGTAGGGTCGGCGGCGGCATGCGATCGACGCGTTATTCGGCGTCTAGCGGGACTCGTCGAGAAAATGCAGTACCGCCGCATTGAATGTCCGCGGATCCTGCAGCATCGCGAAGTGACTCACCCGGGGGAGGATGACCAGGTGAGCGCCGGGGATCGCCTGCGCCATGTACTCATCGTGGGCCTGTTTGATCGCCTCGTCGAATTCGCCGTCCGCGATGGTGGTCGGCACCCTGATGGAGGCGAGCTCGGCTCGCGTGAAGGCGGGCAGCGTCTCCCACATTTTGTTCACCGCGGCGCCGAAGCCATCCCATTCTCGCGGCGTGGGCGAGAGCGCGCGGTACTCCTCGGCAGTGCGCACAAGGTAGGCGGCGAAGACCGGGGTTTTCTCTGCGCCGTCCTTCAGCCCCGATACGTCGGCATTTGCACCGAACGCGAACAGTCCCGCCAAACGGTCCGGATGAGCCATGGCGAGGTCGAGTCCGATGATGCCTCCGTCGCTCCAGCCGACCAGGTAGACCTTCGAAATGCTCAGCCGGTCGAGTAAGCCGAGAACGTCCTGTGCCATGAGATCGTAGGTGAGCGGGGCGTCGTTGCGCGTACTGCGGCCATGCCCGCGGCTATCCATCGCGATCACGTGATAGCCGTGCGCCGCCAGCACCGGGATCAAGCGGCCGAAATAGTTGGAGTTGCCGAATCCGCCGTGCAGGAGCAAGACCGGTATGCCGGTCGATTGGGCACCCCACTCGGCGAACCAGATCCGGCTGCCGCCAATCTCGGCGTGCCGGCCGACCGTGCCCTTCGGTAGGGCAGGCAAGGGTGGGAGCGTTTGCCAGGCTTCGGGAGCGGCCGATGCGACAGAGGCCGCGCTCAGCATGAGTGCGGCGAGGAATGCGAAACGATACATGAGGTTCGAGGGTTTCCTACTTCGCGGGGCCGCCGAGCGTCGTCGGCACATTCTTGCCGGGACGGGGACGAGCGGCAAGGGGGGGGCGGCGGCGCGGGCGCCTTCGGGGCGCGAAGGGCGCGCCCATCACACGTCCGGCGACCCGGTTGCGGGTTCGAATTGATCGTGCGTCTTGCGCAGGAAGACGAGCTGCAGCGCCGGGACGACCACCAGCAGCATGACGGGCCCCAGCAGCATGCCGCCCACCACGACGGTCGCGAGCGGCCGCTGTACCTGGCTGCCGATGCCGTGCGATAAGGCGGCGGGAACGAGACCGATGCACGCGGACAGCGCGGTCATCAACATGGGGCGCATGCGTTTTTCGGCGGCCCTTTCCATCGCGTCGAAAGGCGTCATGCCCTGCACTTTGAGCTCGTTGAAATAGGTGAGCACCAGAATGCCGTTCATCACCGAGACGCCCAGAAGCGAGATGAACCCGATGGCCGCGGATACGCTGAAGGGCAGTCCGGCGACGAGCAGCGCGAGAACGCCGCCGGCCACGGCGAACGGTATGCCGGCGAGCGCGAGCAGGGTGTCCGTCAGCGAGTTGAAGAGACTGTAGAGCAAGACCAGGATCAAGCCGAGACTGATGGGCACGAACACCATGAGCCGCTGCTTGGCGTTCTGCAGGTCCTGAAACTCGCCCGCCCACGCGATGCGATACCCGTTGGGCAGCTGGATGTCTTTCGCGATGAGCGCTTGGGCTTCGGCGACCGTGCCGCCGAGATCGCGGCCGCGCACGCTGAACTTGATGGGAATGTAGCGCTGTGTTCCCTCGTGATAGATGAACGATGCGCCCGAGTCCAGGCTGATGTCGGCGAGCTCCCGCAAGGGGATGTAGGCCGTCGTGCCCGCCGGCGTCTGATAGGCGACCGGCACCGCGCTGATCGACTCGATGTTGTCGCGGTACTTCGGCGCGAGGCGCACGGTCAAATTGAACTGTCGATCGCTCTCGAGCACCGTGCTCGCGACCGCTCCCGCCAGGGCGGCTTGGACTACGTTGTTCACATCGCCCGAGTTCAGGCCGTAACGCGCGGCTTTCACGCGATCGACGCGGATATTGAGATTGGGCTGCCCGACGATGTGGAATATACCCACGTCCTCCATGCCCTTGACGCGCTCCATCTCCTTCAACATACGCCCGGCGTATTGCTCGAGGACTCGTAGGTTCGGCCCGATGATCTTGACCGAGTTCGCCCCCTTCACGCCCGACAGCGCCTCCTCGACGTTGTCCTGGATGTATTGCGAGAAGTTGAACACGACTCCCGGAAGAGCCGCGTCGAATTCCTGCCGCAGCTGCAGCGTCAACTTGTCCTTGGTCATGCCCGCCGGCCACTGCTCATAGGGCTTCAGCGGCGCGAACAGCTCGACGTTCGAGAAAGGGGAGGCATCGCTGCCATTGTCGGGGCGTCCATGCTGCGATACCACGGTGATGATCTCGGGATGACGCAGCAGGATTTCGCGCATCTTGCGGGTCGCTTCCGTGCCGGCGTCGAGGGACATGGATTGAGGCATCGCGGCGCGGATCCAGTAATTGCCTTCCTCGAGCGCCGGCAGGAACTCCGATCCCAGGAGCGGCGTGAGCAGCCCCACGAGGATGAGCAGCGCACAGCCCATTCCGACCACCAGAGCACGGCGGGCGAGGGCGAACTCGAGCACGGGCCGGTACACGCGGTGCAGGAAACGCACGATGATGGTCTCGGATTCCTTGAACTTAAGCGGCAGCAGGAACGAGGACATCACGGGGGTCACGGTGAAGGTCGCGATGAGGGCGCCTGCGAGGGCATAGCCGTAGGTGCGTGCCATGGGACCGAAAATCTGTCCTTCCACGCCTTGCATGGCAAAGAGCGGACCGAAGGCTGCGATGGTGATGGCGGTCGAGAACAGAATGGCTCTGTCGACCTGCAGGGCCGACACGTAGATCATCTGCAGCCGGGTGGTCCACCTCGGGCCGGAGCCCGAGGCCGTGGGATCCCTGCCGTAAGTGCCCTGTCGCAGCGCCTCGACCATCTGCTGCTGTACGCTCGGCATGGACTGCAAATTGCGGAAGATGTTCTCGACCAGGATCACGGCCGAATCGATGATGATGCCGAAGTCGACCGCGCCGATGGACAGGAGGTTGGCGTCCTGGCCTTGCAGCACCATGAGAATGATGGCGAAGAACAAGGCGAAGGGAATGTTCACGCCCACGATGACCGCGCTGCGCAAATCGCCGAGGAAGATCCACTGGACCAGGAACACCAGCAGACAGCCGAAGACGAGGTTGTGCAGCACCGTGTGCGTGGTGACGTTCACCAGCGTGGTGCGGTCGTAGTAGGGCACGAGCTTCACGCCCGGCGGCAGCGTGCCGTCGCTGTTCAGGGCGGCCACGGCCGCCTTGATGCGCGGCACGACGTCGTTGGTATGCTGGGTGCGCCCCATGACCACGATCGAGGCCACTACGTCATCCTCGTGATCGCGGCCGGCGATGCCGAGGCGCGGCACGTAGCCGACGAACACCCGCGCGATGTCCTTCACCAGCACGGGCACTCCGTTGTGCTGGCCGAGCACGACGTTCTGAATGTCGTCGACCTGAAAGCCCTGGGTGAGATCGTCGTCGCCGCCGTCGCTGATGAGCCCGACGCCCCGGATGTTCACCGATTGCTGGCCCACCGTGATCTCGCGGCCGCCGACGTTACTGTTCGAATTGCCGAGCGCGGTCAACAGCTGCGGCACGGTGATGCCGTAGGCCTGAAGCTTCGCGAGGTCGGCCTCGACCTCGAATTCCTTGGTCGTGCCGCCCCAGCTGTTCACCGCCGCCACGCCGGGCACCGTGGACAGCCGGCGCAGGGCGATCCAATCCTGCACGGTGCGCAGATTGGTGAGGGCGAAATGCGGCGGCCCGACGACCTGGTAGCGGTAGACCTCGCCGACGAGACTCGATTGCTGAATCTGCGGGACCTGGCTGCCCGGCAGATTCACATTTTGTTGCAAGCTGAGCGCCGCCTGCGTGTAGGCGAAGTGATAATCGACGCCGTACTTGAACGTCACACGCACGAACGACAGTCCGTAGAAGGAGGTCGAGCGGATGTTGTCGATACCGGGCGTCGGATACAGCCCGATCTCCATCGGCGTCGTGTAGTACTTCTCCATCTCCTCGGCCGAGAGACCGGCGGCCTGCGCCGTGATCTCGAGAATGACCGGCGCCGGATTGGGATAGGCCTCGATGTTGAGCTTGATGTAGGCGGCAACACCGGCCGCGATGAACATGAGCAGGCCGAGCAAGATGATCGCCCGGCGGCTGAGCGCGAATCCGATGACGGCTCTGAACACCCTAGTTTCTCCGCTGCGGCCGCACCAAGGTCAGGTCGCGCCGCCGTACAGGATGTTGCTCAGAAAGATCGCGCCGTCGACCGCGACGCTGTCGCCCGCGCTCACTCCCTCGAGTATCTGATCGTAGCCGTCCTGCTGGAGCCCGATCTTGACCGAGCGGTGGGTGAATACGTGCGGGTCGCCGCCGACGACCCAGACCGACATCGTGCCGTCGCCCTCGCGCACCACACCCGCGAGCGGCACGCCGGGCGACCGGACGGAGTCGCCGGTCTGGATGAAAAAGGTCGCGAACATGCCCGCGCGCAGCTCGTGCCGCGGATTCTTGATCTCGGAGCGCACGGTGAGGCGGCGCGAATTCGGGTCGATGCTCGCGCCGACCGCCGTCACCTTCCCGGCGAACACGCGTCCGGGCAGCGCGGGGATCGACGCCGTCACGGGCTCACCGACCTTGATGTCGACGGTGTCGGACTCGGATACGTCCGCCAGCATCCACATGGTGGATTCGTCGGCGACGGAGTATGGCGCGGGCGTGTTCCCCGGCTGCACCAGAAGGCCGGGGGCGGCCCTGCGTGCCGTGATGCGCCCCGCGATGGGGCTCTTCACGATGAGCGCGCGATCGACTGCGCGCGCGGCGACGATGCGATCGATCTCTCCGGGAGTGCGTCCGAAGATTGCGACGGCATTGCGCGCCGCCCTGAGCGCGCCCTCCGCGCTCTGCTGATTGGCCACGGCCGTCTCGTAGTCGTTCTGGTCGATGGCCTTGTCCGCATAAAGCTTCTTCGCGCGCGCGAGCGCGCTGTCGGTCTGCACGAGCGTCGCGGCGGCGGAGATCAGATTCGCCTCCGCCGACAGGAAGTCGGGACTTTCGATCGTGAACAGGATCTGATCCTTCTTCACCTCATCGCCCAAGTCGACGAATGCGCGGATGATGCGGCCCTGGTAGGGCGAGAACACCTGCACGCTCGCGTTTTCGTTGAAATCGATGTTGCCGACAGCCTCCCTGTGCACCAGAAACTGCCGCTCAGTGATGCGCGCGACGGCGATGGAGTGGAGCTGCGAGTCCGTGAGCGTCACGGAGTCCGGCGCGCGCGGCGGCGCGGCCACGGCCGCAAGGGCTACCATGGAGATCAGTGCGAGCAGGGCGGAAATGCCGCCGAATCGCGGGTAGCAGCGCAAGTTGAAAGACCTCGTGGAGAACTCGTGAATAATCTCCAGGTCGTCGCGGAAACGCTACTGGGATGAATCGCTGTGAACATTCACAGTTACGGCCCCACGCCGGAGGCGCACAATACGGTGATCTCGATCTCGACAGCCAGGGCGGCTCCACGCCGGTGAGCTGGGCGCCGCTGCCGGTGTGCTGCGCGCCGCGGCTGCGCGCCCCGGGGCGGTCGGCCGGAGCCTTTCATGACACGTCGGTTACGCCCAAGCGCTCTTTTCTGCGCCATTCTCGCGAGCCTCGCGGGCTGCGCCGTAGGCCCGAATTTTCATCGCCCGCAGGCGCCGAAAGACGCGGGATACACCGTTACACCGCTCCCCGGCAAAACGACCTCGACACCGGGACCCTCGGGCGATGCGCAGCAATTCGCCCTCGACCGGGATGTGGATTACCGGTGGTGGGAGGCGTTCGGTTCCCCCGGGATCAATTCCCTGGTCGAGCGGGCGTTCCGCGTCAATCCGACGGTGCGCGCGGCGCAGGCTGCGCTGGGCCAGGCACAGGAGATGGTATACGCGCAGCAGGGCTACTTCTGGCCGAGCGTTGGCGCGGATTACAACTTCGAGCGTCAGAAGCTCCCCGGCAACACCGCGAGTACCGCCGCGCCCGGCATTCAGGGCAATGGCCAGGTCCTCGTTCCGACCGGGCCGGCTCGGCCTCTCATTTACAACTTTCAAACCGCGCAGCTGACGGTGGGCTTCGTGCCCGATGTGTTCGGCGAGAACCGCCGCAAGGTCGAGTCGCTGGATGCGCAGGCGCAGAACCAGCGCTTCGAGCTCGAGGCGACCTACATCAGTCTTGCCTCGAACGTGGTGGCCGCGGCGATCCAGGAGGCTTCAACGCGCGCCCAGTTGAAGGCAACCGGGGAGATCATCGCGCACAACGAAAAATCGGTCGCCATCCTGCGCGACAGGTTCGAGCACGGCTTCGCGGGCGCGGCGGAGCTCGCAACTCAAGAGCTGCAGCTCGCGCAGGCGAAGTCGCAGCTGCCGCCGCTGCAAAAGCAGTTCGAGCAGAACCGCGACTTGATCCGCGAGCTCGTAGGCAACTTACCGGATCAGGACGTCTCCGAGACGTTCGAGCTGACGTCTCTGAAATTGCCCACGGAGCTGCCGCTGTCCCTGCCGTCGAAAATAATCGAGCAGCGTCCCGACATCCGCGCCGCGGAGGAGACCATGCGCTCGGCGAATGCGAACGTGGGCGCGGCCATCGCCGCCATGCTGCCGCAATTCACCATCACGGCCACGGCGGGAGGGACGGCGGCGCAGTTCAGTCAGCTGTTCGCGAAGGGCGGGCCCTTCTGGTCGCTGATCGGCGATGCCTCTCAGCCGATCTTCGAGGGGGGTACGCTCTGGCACACCAAGAGGGCGGCCGATCAGGCGCTCAGACAAGCAGCCGCGCAGTATCAGAACACGGTGCTGCAGGCCTACCAGAATGTCGCCGACACCTTGCATGCGGTGGTCACGGATGCCGATGCGCTCGCGGCGGCGGCCGAGGCGGAGCGGGCCGCCAAAACGGCCATGGATCTCGCTCAAAAGCGCATGGACAACGGCTACGGCGACTATCTCACCGAGCTGGCCGCGGCCATGGTATATCAGCAGGCAGTGCTCACGGAGGCGCAAGCGCGCGCGACCCGGCTCGGGGATAGCGCGGCTTTGTATCAGGCGCTGGGCGGTGGCTGGTGGAATCGAACCAACAAGGCGTTGGCGGGGCGTTAGGGTCATGTCGGCAAAGCGAATCCTGTGCATCGAGGACGATGCCGAAACCGCAGAGCTGATCGCCGAGGACCTGCAGGAGCGGGGGTACATCGTCTCGATCGCGAACGACGGCCATAGCGGGCTGTCGGCCATCCTCAAAACCGATCCCGACCTCGTGCTCTGCGACATCAACATGCCCGGCATGAGCGGCTTCGAGGTGATGGAGCAATTGGTCGCGCTCGCCCCCTCGCTCGAGGCCGTGCCCTTCGTCTTCCTCACCGCGCGTACCGACCGCGACAGTGAGTTGAAGGGTCGGCGCCTGGGCGCGGACGATTACGTGACCAAGCCCGTCGACTTCGAGATCCTCGCCTCCATCATCGACGCGCGGCTCGGCAAGTCGCCGCGCAACGAGGTGTTCTCGCGCCACGTCGCGCTGAACGAGCGCGAGATCGAATGTCTCACCTGGTCGGCGCGCGGCAAGACCTCGCCGGAGATTGCTCAGATCGTGAACATCAGCAAGCGCACGGTCAATTTTCACATCGAGAACGCCTGCCGCAAGCTCAACGTCGCCACGCGCACCGAGGCTGTCGTGAAGGCGACGTCGGGGCGTCTGATCAATCCTTGAGACCGATGCAAGCCGCTATCGACGATCGAATGCAGTCGAGGCAAACGCCGCTCAAGGGTGTCGGGGAACGCTGGCGCCGCTCGAGGCGCTGGCTCGGCGCTCACTCGATCCGCGTCCGGCTCTACTCGGTCATCGTCGTGCTGTTCGCCCTCATCGTGGGTCTGGGTGCTTTCGGCTCGGCGCATCTCAGCGACGTCAATCACGCCTCCGAGGTGATACGCAACCGCTGGCTGCGCGACACCGGAATTCTGGGCGACATCTCGAATTATATGTCCGACTACCGCGCCGCCGAAGCGAACCGTTTACTGTCTTCGACGGAGGCGGAGAATACGGCGAGCGACACGGAGGTCGCCACCCTGCGCGACACCGTGGCAGAGCGGCAGCGTGCCTACGAGCAGATTCCACAGGATCCCGCCGAGGCGCAGCTCTATGCGCAATTTGCGCGGCAGTGGGCCGCTTACCAGCTCATCGCGGACCGCGTCCTCGCCCTCGCGCGCGCCGGCGATGGCGCGCAGGCCACGCTTCTGTACAAGACGCAATCGCGGCATGCGTTCGATCTGTCCAGCGACACGCTGAGCCGGCTCACCGATCAGACCCTCGTCAAGGCGCGCCGCGACAGCGAACGCGCCGCCTCGACCTATGCGCATGCGCGGACCATGCTGGTTACGGCCATCTTGCTCGCGGCGTTCTTGCTACTGGCCGTCATTGCTTATGTGGTGCGGGGCATCCTGGCGCCGCTCATGAAGCTCGCCATCGGCATGCGCCTGCTGGCCGATCACGATACCGCGATCGCGATCCCGAGCGTGGCGCGCGCCGATGAGATCGGCGAGATGGCCCGCGCGGTCGCCGTGTTCCGGGAGAACGCGGTCGCCCTCGAGACGAGCCAGCGCCGCTTGCTCGAGCAGGCGGCCGCGCTCGAGGCGGGCCTCGAGAACGAGCGGCGCCTGCTGGAGCAGCAGCGCGACTTCGTCACCATGACGTCCCACGAATTCCGCACCCCCCTCACCATCATCGACGGTCACGCGCAGCGGCTCATCAAGACGCGAGACCGTCTCGATCCCGCGGACGCCGCCGAGCGCGGCGCCCGCATCCGCAGCGCCGTGCAGCGGATCACCAACATCATGGACAGTCTGCTCGGAGCCTCGCGGGTTCTCGACGGCCGCGCCGCGTTTCATCCCTGCGACCTCGATCCGACCGTGCTGTTGCGGGATGCCTGCCAGGCTCACCGCGATGCGAACCGCGGCGCCATCATCATCGAGGATTTCGAGTCATTGCCTGCGGCGATCCATGGCGACCCGAAACTCCTGTTCCATGCATTCAGCAATCTCATCTCCAACGCCATCAAGTACTCACCGGCCTCGAGTCCCACCGAGGTCAAGGCGTGCGAGGAGTCGGGGTGGCTGGTGGTGCAGGTGCGCGATCACGGCATCGGCATTCCGGCGCGTGATCGGGTGAGGCTGTTCGAGCGCTACTTCCGCGGCAGCAACGCGACCCGGGTCGCGGGCACGGGCGTCGGGTTGCATCTGGTCTCCATGGTGGTGGCGATGCATAGGGGCGAGGTTTTCGTGGAGAGTCTGGAGGGCGTCGGCTCGCGCTTCGTGGTGCGCCTGCCGATGGCGGCGCACGCGGCGAAGACGCCGGAGAGCGCCTCGCGCGATGCCGCGCTGGAGAGCTGAAGTCATGGACAAAGCGCCTTCCGCCCTCACTGCGATTCACCGCATGGTGGAGCGCTGCCGCGCCGATGATTATCCCGCACGCGTCGCGAGACTTCCGTCCGGCTGGGCCGTCATGGGAGAGCGCCAGGTTTTGGCAGGGTACTGCCTGCTGCTGCCCGATCCCGTGGTCGCTCACCTGAACGTGCTCGAAGAGTCCGAGCGCACGCAGTTTCTCGCCGACATGGCGCGGGTCGGCGATGCGGTGCTTGCGGTGACGGGCGCGGTGCGAATTAATTATGCGCTGTTCGGCAACGCCGAGCCCGCGCTGCACGCGCACATCTTTCCGCGGCGGGCCGATGAGGCGCCGGGCATTCGCGCGGCGCAGCCGTGGGCGCTCGATTGGCAGGCCGCGCCGCAGTTCTCGCAGGCCCAGCATGGCGAGCTGCGAGGGCGGATCGCGGGCTATCTCAAGTAGATTGCGCGCGTTGTAACGGAGCAACTGGGGAGGGCGGTACGTGGCGGGACTTTTGCATGGCTGATTCCATCGGGCGTCGAGCGGTACTCGCCGGCACAGGCGCGACGTTGCTGCTGGGGATGCTGGAGGGGTGCCGCGCACCTGCGCCGCGACCGAACGGTACTCCCCCGGGTCGCTTGGAATTGCCGCCGCTGCACGCAGACCTTGACCGGATCACCTCCATCACCGTCTGCACGCGTCCCTTCCGCCCACAGGGTCCGCGTCTTGATGTCGAACGCATCGGCAACAAGACGGTGGTCCATAACTACGGGCACGGAGGCAGCGGCTGGTCGCTGTCGTGGGGCTCGAGCGCCATCGCCACCGACAACGCCCTCGCCACCGGGGCGCGCGAAGTCGGCGTGATCGGCTGCGGTGCGCTCGGTCTCACCTCGGCCCTGCTCCTCCAACGCGCGGGCCTGCGCGTCACGATCTATGCCAAGGACCTGCCGCCGAACGTGCGCTCCTCGCTCGCCACCGGGGTCTGGTCGCCGGATTCGAGAATCTGTCTGGAGCAGAACGCCACGCCGGCATTCAAGCGCCAATGGGAAGCGATGGCGCGGCGCTCTTGGCAGACCTATCAAAGCTTCCTTGGCCTCCCGGGTGATCCGGTGGAATGGATCGAGCACTACAGCGTCAGGGAGACGGCTGCGACCCCCGTATCGCGGGATGCCGATACACGGCCCGCGTTTGCAAAGTTGGAAAGCGATCTGCTCGCCGACCTCGAGCCGAAAAGCACGGTGTTTCCGCCCGGCAGCCATCCCTTCGGGGCGTATACGGTCCACGGCCGGCCCTGGATGATGTTCAATCTGAACGCGAACATGCGCCTGCTGATGTCGGACTTTCTCACCAGCGGCGGCAAGATCGAGGTCACGGAATTCCGTACCCCGGCGGATTTCGGCTCGCTACAGGAGAAGACGCTCATCAATGCCACGGGATACGGCGCTCGCGCGCTGTTCGGCGATGAGACCCTGGTGCCGGTGCGCGGGCAGCTGGCGCGCACGATCCCCCAGTCCGATATTCACTATGGGCTGGCGTACAAGGACGCGAACTTCATTCCGCGCCGTGACGGGAATGTATTTCAGGTCGTCGGCGAGAGTGATTACTTCGGGGTCGGGGATGACTCGACGGTGCCCGATCTGGCGGAAGCGCGGCACGCCATGAGCACGATTGCATCGCTGTTCGCCTGAAGGTCCAGCACCTGCAGAACCGGCGATTGCACTCAGCGATGGACCTCGATCCAATCTGGCTGCTTGGGATCGACTTGCGTGGTGGTGCCCGGACCCTCGCCGATGATCTGAACGATCACTGGTTCGTCCCCGGCGGAGCCGTCCCAGTGAGTCGCCTTCGCCGGATGAAACATGAAGCTGCCCGGTTTCAAGGGCACCGCGCGGGCGAGGTCGAATGTGTCGCCGGTGCCGGCATACCAGGTACCTTGCAACACGGTGACGTAGCGATCGTGCGGATGCCAATGCGGCGAGTCCATGAGGTGCGGCGGGAATTTCACGCGGATCACATAAATGCCTGTCTTAGTCGGATCCCCCAGGAGCGTGGCGATCTGAACGCCGTCGCCGCCGGGCAGATTTTGCCAGTGCACGTCGGCAGGCGTGATCCGGAGGAACGGCGGATTGTCCACGGCGAGGCTGGTCGACCCGCCGACGAGGATGGCGAAGAAAAGGATCAGGCATGTCGTCAAGGCTCGATTAGCGTTCACCGGTGTCTCCTGTCACTTGACCTTTGCCGTCGAGGGCGCGCTCCAGATCCTCCAAGCGCGTGAAGGGCGCCGAGCAGCTCGTGCCGGTGCAAAGATAGGCGGTTGCCGGCCCTTGGGCCGGCTTCGCCGCGATGGCCGCGGGCAAGCGGGGCGTGTCGGCCGGAATCGCAAACACCATGCGCGAGGCCGCATAACGCGCCGCGAGCGCGTGTGCCCAGCGCGGCGCCTCGGGGCCACGCAGTATGAGAATCTGCAGCGGCTTCAAGTAATCCTCCAGGGCGGCGATGAGGCTCATGTGGCTCCCAGGGTACTGTCGCATCTCCTCGAAGCCCGCGCGCAGCGTGCGCTCGGCGGCCGCGAGATAGCGCGGCTCGCCGAGTAGAAATCCCAGCCGGCAGAGCACGGTGGCCGCGATGCCGTTGCCCGCCGGAATGGATTCGTCGCTGAAAGTCTTGCTGCGATGGATGAGCCGCTCGTGATCGGAGGCGGTGAAATAGAATCCCCCGCCTTGCGGATCGGCAAAGCGGGCCAGGATCGCCTCGGCGAGCGCTTGTGCGAATTCGAGATCGCGGTCGCGCCATCGAGCCTGCAAAAGCTCGAGCAGTGCATCGGCGAGAAACGCGTAATCGTCGAGATAGGCATTCAAATGCGCACGGCCGTCCTTGTAGGTCGCGAGCAGCCGCCCCTCCTGCCACAGCGTGCGGTGGATGAAATCGACCGCATGAGTCGCGGCGTCGGCGAGATCCGGACGATGCAGCACCCGGGCGGCGATTGCGAGTCCACGGATCGTGAGCGCGTTCCATGAGGTCAGGATCTTCTCATCCCGCCCGGGCCAGACGCGCAGCGTCCGTGCGGCGAGGAGTTTCGAGCGGGCCGCCTCGATGAGCGCGGGCGGTGCGCCGCCCGCCTCATCCGCTCCCTCGAGCGGGCCGCGAACGCACAGATGCCAGTGCCCCTCGAAATTGGGGGCCTGATCGAGGCCGAACCGGCGGGCGAAGACCGCATACTCGGCCTCGCTCAATCGCTCACGCACCTCGGCCGCGCTCCATACGTAGAACCGGCCCTCGTGTCCTTCCGAGTCCGCGTCGAGACTCGAGTAAAACCCACCTTGCGGTGCATGCATGTCGCGGAGCAGCCAGTCCGCAGTTTCCTCCGCGATGCGCGCGAACAGCTTGTCGCCTGTCACGGCGGCGGCTGCCGCATAGGTGCCGAGGAGCTGCGCGTTGTCGTAGAGCATTTTCTCGAAATGCGGGATGGTCCAGGACTCGTCCACCGAATAGCGCGCGAAGCCGCCGCCGAGCTGATCGTAGAGCCCGCCCTCGGCCATGCGCGAGAGGGTGAGCGAGGCCATGGATAACGATGCTGCGCTCGTATCGCGCAGGCAGCGCTCGATGCTCTGGGGATGCGGAAACTTCGGCGCCGCGCCGAAGCCGCCGAAGCGGCGGTCGAAAGACCCCTCGAGCGCGGTGCGCGCCAGCTGCAAGGGGGACTCATCGAGCGCGGCCTCGTCGTCCGCGACTGTAGCGTCCGCGGTGGCCTGCAAGCGCTCGAGGGCGGCGGCGAGATTGCCGCTTTGCTGGCGAATGGCCGCACCCTCGGCGTGATAATACTCGGCCACGCGCTCGAGCAGATCCGTGAAGGCCGGCATCCCGTAACGCGGCTCGCGCGGGAAGTACGTGCCGCCAAAAAACGGCTGCTGATCGTCGGGCGTGAGGAACATGGTCAAGGGCCAGCCGCCCGCGCGCTGCGTCAGGAGCTGCTGCGCGGCTTGATAAATCTTGTCAAGGTCCGGACGCTCCTCGCGATCCACCTTGATGTTGACGAACAGACGGTTCATGACCTCTGCGGTCGCGGCATCCTCGAAGGACTCGTGCGCCATGACGTGACACCAGTGGCACGCCGAATAGCCGATCGACAGCAGGATGGGCTTGTCCTCGCCGCGCGCGCGCGCGAGCGCCTCCTCGCCCCACGGATACCAGTCCACCGGATTGTCCGCGTGCTGCCGAAGATAGGGACTCGTTTCCGCGGCGAGTCGATTGCGCTGCATCGTCGGTGCCCGCGTCGGTTAGAATGCGTGCCATCTTAACCTTTAGTCCCCGACATGTCTGAACTCGACGTGACGCACTTGCCGCCGTTGCGGCTGAAGCGCAACGAAGACCGGCGTCTGCAGGCAGGACACCTATGGGTGTTCAGCAACGAGGTGGACACACAGCAAACGCCGCTCAACAAGCTCAAATCGGGCGAGCTCGTGCGTGTGCTGGCGCACAACGACCGCGCCCTGGGACTCGCCTACGCCAACCCCTCCTCGTTGATCACGGCGCGGCTGCTCGAGACGTGGGCGATTCCGGATGCCCGCTGGTTCGAGGCACGCTTCCGCACGGCACTCGCCCTGCGCGAACGGCTGTACGCCGATCCCTATTACCGCGCGGTGTACGGCGAGGCCGACGGACTGCCGGGCCTGGTGATCGACCGTTACGGCGAGCGGTGCGTGGCGCAGATCGGCACCGCCGGGATGGAGCTCATGAAGCCGCAGATCCGGGCCGCGGCCGAGCGCGTGTTCGAGTGCGAGACATTGATCTTCAAGAATGACGGCTCGGCGAGAGAGCTCGAGGGGCTTCCGGCCTACGTGGAGGCCGCCAAGGGCCGGCTCGAGGACACTGCCGCGGTGATCGAAGGCGGCTTGAGATTTCGGGTTCCGCTCGCCGAAGGCCAAAAGACCGGCTGGTTCTTCGACCAGTCCGCCAATCGGCGCGCGCTCACGAAGTACGTGCGCGCAGGCGCTCGGGTGCTCGATGTGTTCAGCTACGTGGGCGCGTGGGGGGCGCGTGCGGCCAAGGACGGCGCCGGCGAGGTGATCTGCGTCGACAGCTCCGCGCATGCGCTCGAGCTCGCGCTGCAAAGCGCGCGCGAGAACTCGCTATCGCTCGCAACCCGCAAGGGCGATGCGTTCGACGTGCTCGAGGCGCTCGCGCAGGAGCGCTCGCGGTTCGATATCGTGGTCGTCGACCCCCCCGCCTTCGCCAAGCGCAAGAAGGACTTGCCGAAGGCGCTCGCGGCGTACAAGCGCTTGAATCAGCTCGCGCTCCAGCTGCTCGCCGACGATGGGATCCTGGTGTCCTGCTCCTGCTCGTATCATGTGAGCGCGGAAGATCTGCAGGATGCGATCGCCAAGGCGGCGCGCGGCGCGGGCAAGCACTTGCAAGTGCTCGAGCTGGGGGGGCAGGCTCCGGACCACCCCGTTCATCCGGCCATTCCGGAAACGCGCTATCTCAAGGCCTATTTCTGCCGGGTCAATGAAAGTTTAAAGTAGCACCATGCTCACCTATCCCCACATCAATCCCATCGCCATCTCCCTGGGCCCGCTGCACGTTCACTGGTACGGCATCATGTACCTGATTGGATTCGTGGCGGGCTGGCTCCTCGCTCGATATCGTGCCCGCCGCCCGGGCTCGACGTGGACCGCCCTCGATATCGACGACCTCATCTTCTATTGTGCGGTGGGCGTGATTCTCGGCGGACGGATCGGCTGGTGCATCTTCTACGGCCACGACGTGATTGCCGAGAGCTGGCTCAACGTCTTGCGCATCTGGGACGGCGGCATGTCGTTCCATGGCGGCATGCTCGGTGTGATCGCCGCCACCCTCGTCTTCGCTCGCGTGAAGCGCAAGAATTTCGCGGACGTCATGGATTTCGTGGCGCCTCTTCCGGGCATCGGGTTGATGGCGGGGCGAATCGGCAATTTCATCAACGGTGAGCTGTGGGGCAAGCCCACTCAAGTACCTTGGGGGTTTGCCGTCGCCGGCCCGGACGGCACCGTCACGGTGCGTCACGCCTCGCAGCTTTATGAGGCCGGTCTCGAGGGGCTGGTGCTGTTCCTGATCCTATGGTGGTTTACCAGCAAGCCGCGGCCGCGTCTTGCGCCGACCGGCCTGTTTCTGGTCGTATACGGGTGCGCGCGCTTCGCGGTTGAATGGGTGCGCCTGCCCGATGCCAACATCGGGTATCTGGTGGGCGACTGGTTGACCATGGGCATGCTTCTGACCCTTCCAATGATCGTCGTAGGCCTGATCGTGGTGCTGTACGCCTATCGGCGGGCGCAGCCGAGCGGCAATCTCGTCGCCGCCAAGGCTTGACGTGCGGCAGTATCTGGACTTTCTGCGCCACATCCGCACGCGCGGCGCCCTCAAGGGGGACCGGACCGGTACGGGCACGCTGAGTGTGTTCGGCTATCAGATGCGCTTCGATCTCGACGAGGGATTTCCGCTGGTCACGACCAAGCAACTGCACCTCAAATCCATCGTTCATGAGCTGCTGTGGTTCCTCCAGGGAGGGACCAACGTCAAATACCTGCGCGAGCACGGCGTGAGCATCTGGGACGAGTGGGCCGACGAACGCGGCGAGCTCGGCCCGGTTTACGGCAAGCAATGGCGCGCCTGGACCGCGGCCGATGGACGCACCGTCGATCAGCTGGCCCACGTCGTGGAGCAGATCAAGACGAATCCCGACTCGCGCCGTCTCGTGGTGAGCGCATGGAACGTGGGCGAGCTCGAGGACATGGCTTTGCTCCCTTGCCATGCGCTGTTTCAGTTCTACGTGGCGGGGGGGCGGGTCTCCTGTCAGCTCTATCAGCGCAGCGCCGATGCGCTGCTCGGCGTGCCCTTCAACATCGCCTCCTATGCCTTGCTCACGCACATGGTCGCGCAGCAGTGCGACCTCGAGCCGGGGGAGTTCGTCTGGACGGGCGGGGACTGCCATTTATATTCGAACCATCTCGAGCAAGCGGATTTGCAGCTGTCGCGCACCCCGTATCCGCTGCCCGAGCTCGTGCTCAAGCGGCGGCCCCCGAGCCTGTTCGACTACGTTTACGAAGACTTCGAATTTCGTAATTACCGGCATCACGCTGCGATCAAAGCGCCGATTGCCGTCTGACAGGTGCCCCTCCGACTCATGAGCACGCGTGCCCGCCGCAGGCCGATGATTGAAGTTCGCCACTCCCGCGTCCATGGTTACGGCGTGTTCGCCCTGCGCCGCATCCGCAAAGGGACGACCGTGATCGAGTATCTCGGCGATCGGATCACCCACGAACAGGCGGACGAGCGCTACGAAGACAAGGACGCCAAGGATAATCACACGTTCCTGTTCACGGTGGATTCGAAGACCGTGATCGATGCCGGCCGCAACGGCAATGAGGCGCGATTCATCAACCATGCCTGCGATCCGAACTGCGAAAGCGGCATCATGACGAAGCGCGTATTCATCGACGCCATCCGCACCATCCAGGCGGGCGAGGAGCTGGTTTACGATTACCAGATCACGCGCGATCCCGACGATCCGGACGATGTCGACGCGATCTTCGCCTGCCGATGCGGAGCACCGGGCTGTCGCGGCAGCATGCTCGAGCCGAAAAAGCCGCCGCGCAAGAAGTCCAGGCCGCGCAAGAAGTCCAGGCCGCGCGAGAAGTCCAGGCCGCGCAAGAAGTCCAGGCCGCGCAAGAAGTCCGCGCCGCGCGAGAAGCTCGGGGCGGGCAAGAAGTCCGGTGCCCGCCAGCGTGCCCGACATTGACGGCAGGGTGCTCGATCGCATCCTTTTGGAATTGCGCGCGGACGGCATCTCGGTCAGCGATGGCTTCTTGCCGTCGCGCGACGTCCATGCGCTCGCCGAGTGTGCGGCATCGCGCCGCGCCCGCGGCGGCTTCGCCGAAGCGCGCATCGGCGCGGACAGGAGCTTGCAGCGCCGCGAGGACCTTCGCGGCGATCGCATCTGCTGGTTGGGAGAGGCGGCGTTCTCCGCCGAAGCCCTGCTGCTGCGCTCGCTCGAGCGGCTGCGGTTGTGCTTGAATGAGGGCGCATATCTGGGCTTGTTTGATCTGGAGATCCACTACGCCTGGTATCCGCCGGGCGCGGCCTACTCCCTGCACGTCGATCGGCCGCTGGGGCACGCGGCGCGTCGGGTCTCCTTGGTGCTGTATCTGAACGAGCAGTGGTCGGCGGCCGACGGCGGCGCCCTGCGGATTCGTGCCGACGACGGCCGATTCCGCGACATCGAGCCCAAGGGCGGACGGCTGGTGCTGTTTCTCTCCGAATCGCGCGAGCACGAGGTGCTGCTCACCCGAGTCCCGCGACTGAGCCTCACGGGATGGTTCCGCGGCCGCGAGTAGGAGCGGCTTGCTGCGCCGCCTTTGTGCGCCTGCGCACGGTGACGCCCCCCTAGGCAGCACACACTGGCGCATGGGGCGGTGCGCGCCCCCGACCGACCGGTCTTTCTCTGGCATGAATATTGCTGAAACCGGATATTGCTAACATTGGCGACCTATGCGGTTACCTTCGCTCAAATTTCTCAAGACCTTTCAAGTGGCCGCGCGGCTGAAGAGCTTCAAGGCGGCCGCGGAAGAGCTGCATTTGACTCCGTCCGCCGTGAGCCATCAGATCAAGGGCCTCGAGGAGCAGCTCGGCGTGGCGCTGTTCGAGCGGGGCGTGCGCACGCTCGCGCTCACCGACGCGGGCGCGCACTATCTCGAGCACATCAGCGACCTGTTCGCGAGGCTCGAGTCGGTGACGGAGCAGCTCAAGATGCGCTACGGCCGTAGCATCCTGCGGCTGAACGTGCCCCCGTTCTTCGCCCGCGCGCTGCTCCTGCCGCGGCTCGCGTCCTTCACGCAGGCGCGCGAGGAGACCGACATCCGCATCGAGACCTCATCGTCCGCACCCAAGAGTCACCCGCCCGAGGCGGATCTGTCCATCGTCGTCGGCAATGGACCGTGGGAAGGATTCACCGTGCACGAGCTCTTCGCGCAGAGCTTCATCGCGGCGTGCTCGCCGAGATTCCTGCTCGAGAATCCGATCGAGACCTACGATGACTTGAACGGCAAGAATCTTTTGCTGCACGAGGAGCGTCGCGACGCCTGGGAACGCTGGGCCGCCGGACTCAAGATCCCGGCCATCAAGCCCAACCGGCTGGTGCGCCTCAACACCATGTCCGCGGTCGTGCTCGCCGCGGAGCAGGGCGTCGGCGTCGCGCTGGTGCCTTCGCGCCTCAGCGCCGATCGATTCGCCGCCGGCGGCCTGGTCAAGCTGTTCACGGACGAGCTCACGACCAACGAGAGCTACGTACTCTTGCATCGTCCGGAGGATGGCAAGCGTGAGGATCTGCAGGAGCTCACGCGCTGGATCCTGAAAGAGTGCCGAGTCGCCTGACGTGACCCCGTTCACATAGATGAGCCGGATCGCACGCGGCTGAAAGATTTCTCGTTTGCGGCCGCCGCAGCGGCTCCCTATCGTGATCTTAAGGGGCGTTGGTATTTCGACTCTCGAGGAGTACCAGCATGACGATTCGCCGTTTGGGCCTTTCACTCGCCGCTCTCGCCGCCGTTTGCCCCGCCGTCTCCCAGGCGTGGCCCGCCAAAGCCTCGCTGGACGCCTGTGTAAACGCGTTCGAAAAGACGCTCGCGCAGTCCGAGGGTGCCGCCCATGCCTTCAAAGTGGTGTACGGCAGGGAACAGTTCGCGAGCTCGATCGCGGACTACTTTCCGACTTCTTACTCGTTCGACTTGCAGGCCAATAACGTGAAGACGGGCGAAGTGTTGGCACGGGTGCGCTGCGAGGCCGATAGACGCGGCATGATCGCGCTCTCGGCGCTGCCGCTGCTCGATGCACGCGGGACACCGGCGCGCGTAGCGCAGCGATAGGCGACACGCTCAGCCGCGCGGCGCCCGCGGCTGCGCACGCGGCTGGAGGTTTGCGGGCGGTCATCGTATAAGTGCGCATGGCCGTGATGCGCATGCAGTTCGTCGTCGCCGTGTCCGAGAACGACGTCATCGGACGCCGCAATCAATTGCCGTGGCGCCTCTCGGCGGACCTGCGCCGGTTCAAGGCCCTCACGCTCGGCAAACCCATCCTCATGGGCCGCAAGAGCTATGAATCCATCGGGCACGCGCTGCCGGGCCGCTTGAATCTGGTGCTGAGCCGCTCGAGCCGATTCGCACCCGGGGACTGCACCGTCGTGCCGACGCTCGATGCCGCTCAGGCAGCGGCGCGCGCGGCCGCCGGCGAAGATGCTCCCTTGATGGTCATCGGCGGCGCCGAGGTGTTCCGCCAATGCATACCCTGGGCGGAGTGCATGCACCTCACTCTCGTGCACACGCACATCGAGGACGGGGATGCCTTCTTCGACGGCTGGCGCGGGCCCGAGTGGCGCGAGTCCGCGCGCGAGCGCCACGAAGCCGACGAACAGAACTCCGCGGCTTACAGCTTCATCACGCTCGAGAGATCGGCAAGCGCGGGAAGCTCCGATTCGACCCGGCGTCCGGCGAGTGCATAGTCGACGTCCGCTAGGCTGCGCGCCGCGGCGGTGAGCTCGGCGAGAAGCTGCGCCTGGATGCGGCCGCGCTCCTGCGCCGTCCGGTAGGAAATCTCGTGATGGAACATCACCATCGAGTAGCGCGGAATGAATCGCCGCGGATAGCGGCGCTCGAGCTCGAGCGCGAGCGATTGCTGCAGCCGGAAGTGTGGATCCGCGACACGCTCGCGCATTTCCAGATAGTTCTCGAGCGCCATCGCGGCGATGGCATCGGCGTTGGGTTTGCGCCGCGCGTAAACCTCTGCAAACACGGACTCCCAGGATGAGGCGCCCTCGAGGCAGGCATCGAATTCCAGGCAATCCTCGAAGCAGCAGTTCATGCCCTGGCCGTGAAAAGGAACGATGGCGTGCGCGGCGTCGCCGATCAGCGCCGCGGTGCCCGCAGCAGCCCAGGTGCGAGCGTGCACCGTTCCCAGGAATCCGGTGGGATGGCGCTGAAACTCCTCGACGCAATCCGGCATCAAGGCGCGAGCGTCCGGAAAATTCGCGGACAGGAACGCATCGATCGCCGGCGGCGAGCTCAAGGAAGCGAAGCTCGAGGCCCCCTCGAGCGGCAGGAACAGCGTCGCCGTGAAGCTGCCGTCCTGATTGGGCAGCGCGATCAGCATGTAGCCGCCGCGCGGCCAGATATGCAGCGCCTCGCGCTCGAGCCGCGCGGCGCCGGCAGGACCTGCGGGAATCGAGAGCTCTTTGTAGCCGTGCTCGAGCGGGGATTCGACGGCTTCGATCAGGCCTTGGGCGGCGAGGCAGCGGCGCACGAGCGATCCGGCGCCGTCGGCGGCGAGCAAAGGGCGCATGGCAATCTCGCAGCTGAGTCCGCGGCGCAGATCGCGGACGTGCGCCCTGCCGGCTGCAAAATCCGCGTCCTCCAGCCGGTGCTCGAAGCGCACGTCGACGCTTGCGCTGCTCGCAGCATCGAGCAGCACCTGGTTGAGCTCGCGCCGAGAGATCGAATAGATGACCTCGTTCGGCAGCCGGCCGTAGGGCTGTAGCCCGCTGGAGCCGTCCGCTTGATGCACGAATCGGCCGCGCATGGGTACTACGAGGTGCCGAATGCGATCGAGAAGTCCCGCGCGCGCGAGCGCATGCATGCCGCGGTCGGCGAGCGCCAGGTTGATCGAGCGGCCGGCGTCGCCTGCGTTGTCGCGCGGATCGGAGTGGCTTTCGTAAAGCGTCACACCCATGCCACGCCGCTTGAGGAGAACGCCGAGCAGGGCGCCGGTGGGTCCAGCACCGACGATGACGACGGAATCGCCCGCGAGACTCACGCGGCGACCGCCCTCGTGAGCGCATCGACCGCTTCGACGACGTCGCGGTACGAGTTATAGAGCGCAATCGGTGCGAAGCGCAGGGTGTCCGGCTCGCGCCAATCTCCGATCACGCCTGCTGCGGTGAGACGCTCGTGGCAGCGCTTGGCAGCGGAGGAGGGGAGCGCGAGGCGCAGGCTCAACTGGCTGCCGCGCTGTGTCGCATCGAGCGGCGTGATGATCTCGACGGTACTGCCCAGCCGGTTCTGGATCGAGCGCTGCATGAATCCCGTGAGCTGCACGGATTTTTCGCGCAAGCGCACAAGGCCCGCACGCTCGAACAGCTCGAGCGATGCCAGAAGGGGTGCGGCGGACAGCACCGGCGGATTACTCACTTGCCAGCCCTCGGCGCCGGAGATGGGACGGAAGTGCGGGGCCATCTCGAAGCGGCGTGCCTTGTCGTGTCCCCACCAGCCCGCGAAACGCGGCAGGCCGGACTCGCGCGCGTGGCGCTCGTGCACGAAGCATCCGCCGATGGCACCCGGCCCCGCGTTCAGATACTTGTAACTGCACCAGACCGCGAAGTCCGCATTCCAGTCGTGCAGCCGCAACGGCACGTTGCCGATCGCGTGCGCGAGATCGAGGCCTACCACGGCGCCCGCGGCCTGCGCCGCGGCCGTGATGGCACCGAGATCGAACAGCTGGCCGGTGAGATATTGCACGCCCGGCCAAAGCACCAACGCGAGCCGCGGGCCCTCGCGTGCCAGCACGTCGAGGACATCCTCGGTGCGCAAGGCGTGCTCGCCCGCGCGCGGCTCCACTTCAATGAGATGCCGCGGGCCGAGCCCGTGATACTCGAGCTGCGACACGACGGCATAGCGGTCGGAAGGAAATGCCGATTTCTCGATGAGCACGCAATTGCGGCGGCCTTCAGGTCTGAAAAAGCTCACCATCATGAGGTGCAGGTTGACGGTGAGCGAATTCATCGCCACCACCTCGAGCTCGGAAGCACCGGCAAGCGCCGCGAGCCCGGCCGCCGCATGCTCGTGGTAGCCGACCCAGGGACGCGTCCCCTCATGATGTCCCCGAACGCCCAGGCGCTGCCATTCGGCCAGCTCCTCGCTCACGTAGGACGCTGCGGCCCTCGGCTGCAAGCCGAGAGAATGGCCGCACAGATAGACGGCCTTGCGGCCGGCGGCAACCTGCGGATGGTGGAACTCCGCCGCGAAGGAAGCGAGCGGATCGCGTGCGTCCAGCTCGGATGCGCTCGCGGCGTCGAGTTCCGGCAAGGCGGTCAGGTGGCGCCCGAACGGCCCGGGCTCGCGCCGGGCGCCGCCATCACGGTGCCGCACACGGCGCAGGTCCGGTGCTCGATGTTCGAGAAAAATCGCTGGAAGACCGGGGGGAGCTGGCTCTCGATGTCATCGATGTGGAGCCGTTCGAGGTACAGGCGATGGCCGCAGCGCTCGCAGTACCAGGAGAATCCGTCGAGCTCTTCGGCGGTGCGGCGGCGCTCCACCACGATGCCGACCGTGCCCGCGCCGCGCTGCGGCGAGTGGGGGATCTCGGCGGGCAGCAGAAACACCTCGCCCTCGCGGATCGGCACGTCGACCCTGCGCTCCGCCTGGATGGTCTGCAGCACGATGTCGCCCTCGAGCTGATAAAAGAGCTCCGGGCCGGGGTCGTGGTGAAAATCCTTGCGCGCATTGGGACCGCCGACGGCCATGACGATGAATTCGCCGTCCTCGAATAGCAGTTTGTTGCCGACGGGAGGCTTCAGCAGCGAGCGATGCTGGTCGACCCAAGCACGCAGGTTGAATGGCGGCGAGACGTGCATGGCGGGATTATACCGCCCGGCACTCCACCTGTACGGGGGCGGCCGCCGCCGCGTCGAGGCGCAGTGCGGTGAGGCTTCCGCCCCAGACGCATCCCGTGTCCAGGCTGATCACATCGGCATTTTGCAAGAATCCCAGAGTCGACCAGTGGCCGAAGACGATGCGCGTGCCGCGCCAGCGCGCACCGGGCGCCTCGAACCAGGGGATGAGCGAGGCCCGCTGGCCCTTGCGGGGCGCGCCTTTGGCGTGCAGCTCGAGTCTGCCGTGCTCGTCCACGTAGCGCAGCCGGGTGAAGCAGTTGACGATGTAGCGCAGCCGCTCGGCGCCGGCGAGACTGTCGTCCCAGCGGTCCGGCTTGTCGCCGTACATGTGCTTGAAGAGCTTCTCCGGCTGGCTGCGCAGGGCCTGCTCGACCTCACGCGCGCAGCTGCGCGCGGTGGTCACGTCCCACTGGGGCGATAGGCCGCCGTGCACGAGGCACAGATTCAGCGCACGATCCTCGGCGAGCATCGAACGCCCGAGGAGCCACTCGAGCAGTGCGTCGCGGTCCGGGGCGTTCAGGATCGGCGTCAGAGTGTCATCGGACCGCAGGCGCGAGCAGCCGAACGCGACGGCCAGCAAGTGCAGATCATGGTTGCCGAGCGTGACGGTGGCCGCGTCGCCGAGATCGCGGATGCGGCGTAGCACTTCGAGCGAGGCCGGACCGCGATTGACCAGATCGCCCACGAACCACAGCCGGTCGCGGTCAGGCGAAAAGCGCAGCGAGCGGAGCAGGGCCTCGAGTTCCGCGTCGCAGCCCTGCACGTCGCCGATTGCGTAGAGCGCCACCGGCTTAGTGCAGGACTCCCGGAATGGCCAACCGGAAGGGCGCGATCGGGGCGTCGAACTTGAGCCCGTTGTCGGCCATCATCTGGTAACTTCCCTGCATGGTGCCTACCGGAGTCTCGATAACGGCGCCGCTCGAGTAGCGAAATCCCTGGCCGGGCTTGAGATAGGGCTGTTCGCCCACCACCCCATCGCCGCGTGTTTCCTTCACGTTGCCGTTTGCATCCGTGATGATCCAATGACGCGTGAGCAACCGCGCGGGGATCTGGCCTTCGTTACGTATGGTGATCGTATAGGAAAAGACGAAGCGCTTGTCGCGGGGATCGGATTGTTCCTCGATGTATGATGTCTCGACATCGACGCGAATTCTCGGCCTCTGCGTGTCGGTCGTCATGGCCGCCTCAGCTCAGCCGCACTGCGAGCACGTCGCAATGCGCGGCGTGCAGCACGGTGTCCTCGGTGAAGTTGACCAGGATCGCGAGGCCGTGACGCTCGCGGCTGCCGAGCACGATCAGGTCCGCCCGTTCCTCCTCGGCGACGCGCAGGATCTCCGCCTTGGTGTTGCCGATCTCGACGCGGGCGCTGGTGCTCGGCGTACCCTGGCGGCTCACCAGGTCCGAAAGCAGCGCGCGTGCGCGCTCGGTCAGGCTCGTCTCGATCTGCGTGATCGGCATGAGCGACTCGCCCAACGGCTCGGCGGGCAGGTATTCGACCACGTGCAGCGCCACGATTGCGGCGTTCGAATGCGCCGCCATGTCGCGGCCTGCGGCGAACACCCGCTCGCTGCCTTCCGATAGGTCCAACAACACCAAAATCTTGCGATATGCGGCCATCTGACCCCCAGTATAGCGGACTGCAGGCGCGTTCAACCCTCCCGCGCCGCGCGCGCCTCCACGGCGCCTCGTGCGGGCGCGTCCGCAGCGCGATTACGGTGGTACTTCACGGCGAGGCGGCCGAATTGCTCCGGTGCAAGCGCTTCCGGACGCAGTTGCGCATCGATCCCGCAGGCATCGATGTCCTCGACGGGGAGAAGGCCCTTAAGACCGTTGCGCAGGGTCTTGCGGCGGTGGGAGAAGGCGGCTGTCGCAATCGTCCGGAGCGCGGCGTCGCTGCCGATGGCGAATCGCGGCTCGGTGCTCGGACGCAAGCGAACGATAGCGGAGCGTACCCGCGGCGGCGGGCGGAAGGCGCCCGGGCCCACCTCGAACAGGGCCTCGACCTCGGCGTAGGCGGCGAGCATGACGGTGAGGCGCCCGTACTGCTTGCCTCCGGGCGAGGCCGACATGCGGTCGACGACCTCTTTCTGCAGCATGAAATGCATGTCCTCGATCGCGCCGCGCTGGCTCAGCAGATGAAACAGCACGGGCGTCGAGACGTTGTAGGGTAGGTTGCCCACGATTCGCAGCTTCTCTCCCTGTCCACGGAGAAGCGCGAAGTCGGTATCGAGCATGTTCTCGACGTGCAGGCGCAGGCGGCCTTGCGCGCGCGGATCGGCCTCGAGCAGCCGCGCGAGATCGCGGTCGATCTCGATGGCGTCCAGGCGCTGCGCGCGCTCGAGCAGGCCGAAGGTGAGCGCGCCGCGGCCGGGACCGAGCTCCACCACGCGCTCGCCGCTCGTGGGTGCCACGGCATCGATGATGCGGCGGATGACCGCGGGATCGTGCAGGAAGTGCTGTCCGAAGCGCTTACGGATCACCATGGCTCGCGAGCTCGATTGCGAGCCTCACCGCAGCTTCGAGGCTGCCGGTATCCGCGCGTCCGGTGCGCGCCAACGACAGCGCGGTGCCGTGGTCCACGCTGGTGCGAATGATGGGCAGCCCCAAGGTGACGTTCACCGTGTGTCCGAACCCCTCGTGCTTGATGACCGGAAGACCTTGATCGTGATACATGGCGACGACTACATCCACGCCGCTCGCGAGAAACTGGGGCGTGAATGCCGTATCCGCGGGAACGGGCCCGCGCACGTCGAGTCCCTGCGCGCGCAACTGCTCGAGGACCGGCTCGATCACGTCGATCTCCTCGCGACCTAAGTGTCCGGACTCGCCCGCGTGCGGATTGAGGCCGAGCACCGCGATACGCGGTGCGGCGACCCCGAAGCGGCGGCTCAGATCGTCGTGCACGATCATGAGGGTCGCGCGCAGCCGCTCGGCGGTGATCGCGCGCGGGACCTCAGCCAGAGGCAAGTGCGTCGTGACGAGCGCGACGCGCAGCGCGGTGTTTTGCAGCATCATCACCGGCAGGGCGGCGCGGGTTCGCGCCGCGAGATATTCGGTGTGTCCCGTGAAATCGAAGCCCGCTTCGATGAGCGTGCTCTTCTGGACCGGTGCCGTCACCATGGCGGCGAATTCGCCGCGCAGGCAGCCATCGCAAGCCCGATCGAGCATGGCGATGACGGAAGCGGCGTTGCGCGTATCGAGCCGGCCGGCCACCACCGCCTGCGCTGCCGGTACGTCGAGGAGCTTGAGCGCTCCGGCTCGCGAGACCGCGGGAGCGGCCGAGGGGTCGTAATTCGACATAAGCGGGCCGGCCCCCAAGTCCGCCGCCGTCTGCGCGAGGAGCTTCGCGTCGCCGGCGATCACCAGATCGGCCGGCCAGTCCTGCCGGGCGAGCGCGATGCAGGCGTCCGGTCCGATTCCCGCCGGCTCACCCGAGGTGACGACGATGCGCGGGACGCGCACTACATCTTGATCTCGACGAACGCCTCGTCGCGCAGCCGCCGCAGCCAAAGCTCGGTCTCCTCATCGGCCTTGCTCTCGCGAATCGCGGCAAAGGCTCTCTGACGGCGCATATCGTCGGTGCTGTCATAAGTGCGCGTGCCGAGGATCTGCACGATATGCCAGCCGTAGCGGGTCTTGAACGGCTCGCTGATCTCATTGGGCTTCAAATCAGCGATCGCTTTGTCGAATTCGGGAACGAACGTTCCCGGTCCCGACCAGCCGAGGTCGCCGCCGTCCGGCGCGGAGCCGGGGTCCTGGGAGGTCGCCGAGGCGATCCCCGCGAAGTCCTCGCCGTTCAAGATGCGCTGACGCAGCTTGGCCAGCTTCTCGCGCACCGTCGCATCGTCGTCGAGCTCGTTGGTCTTCAGAAGGATGTGCCTGACGTGAATCTGGTTGACGATCACCGGAGCCTCGCCGCCGCGCACCTCATTGAGCTTGACGATGTGAAAGCCGCTCGGGGTGCGCACCGGCGTGCTCACCTCGCCGGGCTTCATCCTGGTGACGAGATCGAGAATGAACTGCGGCAGCTGCGAGCCCTTGCGCCAGCCGAGCTGGCCGCCGTCGAGCGCGGTCTGGCTGTTCGAATTGGCGATGGCGAGCTGGCCGAAGTCCTCGCCCTTGGAGGCGCGCGCCGCGATGTCGTTGGCTTTCTTGGTGATGTCCTCGAGCTGCTGGGGCGTGGCGGCCTGCGGCAGCGACAGCAGGATATGCGAGACGTTGAACTCATCGTTCGCCGCCGCCGATTGCTGGCGCGCGAGGTACTGATCGAGCTCGTGCGGAGAGACGTTGATGTGGGCGATCACGTCGCGCTGCCTCAAGGTGCTCAAGGTGAGCTCCTTGCGCATGCTCTCGCGATATTGCTTGTAATCGACGCCCTGCGCTGAGAGCGCGGTCGGGAGCTCGTCGAACGGGATCTTGTTGCGCTGGGCGATCTCTTGCAGCGCGCCGTTGAGCTGCTCGTCCGAGATGGTCAGGCCGACGTGCTTGGCTCGCTGCGTCTGGATTTCCTGCAGGATCAGCCGCTCGAGCACCTGCTGGCGCAGCACGCTCTCCGGGGGGAGCTCCACTTTCTGCTCCTGCAGCCGTTTGGTCACGGCGTCCATCTGCTCGTCGAGCTCGCTCTTGAGCACCAGGCCGTCGTTGACGATGGCCGCGATGCGGTCGAGCAGCTCCCCGTGGGCGCCGATGTCCCGGGTTTGCGCGGGCGCGCGGGCGCCGGCCAAGAGTGCCGCCATGAGAAGTCCACAGAGGACCACTGGGTTTCGCATAAATCTTCCTGTTGGGTATTACCGCTCGTCGGGCTCGCGCGTCGAGTATCCGCTGATCTCTCGGGACAGGAACGTGTCCGATCGCTTTCCGACCGAGGAGAGGCCCGTCAGTTCCAATTGTAATGCAACCGAGGTATCCAGTCCTCCGGTTCGGTTGGTCAAGTAGCGCCGCTGCAACACCTGGATGCGCCAGCAGCAGCTTTTGTACTCGAATCCGGCCAGTTGCTCGATCACTTCGTGGTCTTGGAGGGAATAAACATAGCGTCCGACCGTGTTCCAGCGGCTGGCGATCGGCCAGGCGAAGGAGACGTCGTACTGCTTCAGAATGTCCTGCTGGAACCGGTAGCCGACATTGATCACCTTGTTCTGATCGGGGTGGTACTGGACCAGGACTTCGGATTTATCCGTTTGCGAGGTATAGGGGTTCCACTGGTAATCGAGGTTCACGCTCCAGTTCTTGTAGGCGGACAGCGAAACCTCGCCGACGAGGTCCGAGGCGTGATAGGCCTGGGCCACCTCCTGAGGGGCGGTCGATAGGGTTTGCCCGGGAAGGGTCGGGAGATTCTGTCCGGGGAGGATGATCTGGGTCTGCCCCGGGAGTGTCGGGAGCGTCTGGCCCGGCAAGGTTTGAGTGATTTCGTTCGGCAGGAGCACCCGCGGCAGGGTGAAATAGTGGATCTGACCCAGGGTGGCGGAGAGGTACTGAGTGCCCGTCGACTCGTTGAACAGGCGCGAGGTGAGTCCGAACGCGAGCTGGTTGGCATCTCCGATACGGTCGTCTCCGACGTAGCGATTCGTGCGGAACAGCTCGACCATGTTGAAGTCCGGGAGGCCCGTGTCGAACAGCGGCAGCTCGTCCTGGTTGCGGTAGGGGATGTAGGTATACATGAGCCGGGGCTCGAGGGTCAGGATGCGCTGACCTTGCGAGCCGGCGTCGCGCTCGAAGACGAGACCCGTATCGACGCTTGCGTAAGGCAGCGTGCGGGTGGGCGTGCTCGGAGCGCCGGACGCGGCGTTCTGCAGGTCGTACTGGGTGAAGTGATAGCCCGCGATGGGCTCGAAGAAATAGCCCGGCGCGCGCAGGTCCCAGCGCAGCTCGGGCGACGCGTCGGCGCGCACCCCGGTCGGCCCGACTTCGCGAATGAAGTTCGTGGCCTCGCTCGAGACGGCGAATTCGAGGCCGCCGAGCAAGGGGAAGAGGCCGTAGGCCTCGACGCGCGGCACGCGCGAGTAGGGCCGGTCGCCGGACTGGATGGCGGTGTCGATGGTCTGAAAGTTTTGTCCCTGGGCGCGCACGCGCCAGTAGTCGTCGTAGTACAGGAACTCGGCGCGGCGCTCGAGAAAGGTAACGCTGGTCTGATCCGCGCCCACCGCGAAGTCGGAGAAGTAGTTGCTGTCGCTCACCCCGGCGATGTCGGTATCGAAGCGCAGCCCCGGGGCGAGATTGGTGATGTCGGTGAAGTGTACGAAATAGCGGTCGCTGTTCTGGATCGAGTCGTTCGGCAGGAAATTCTCCTCGAGCTGGCCGTGCGAGCCCTCCGTGAGGAAACGGAACTCGCCGCCGAGCTGCACGCCGCGCTTGGAGAGGTATCCGGGCGTCAGGGTCGCGTCGTAATTGGGCGCGATGTTGAAATAGTAGGGCACATCGAGCTGATAGCCGTTGTTGCCCGAATGTCCGAAGCTCGGGAACAGCAGGCCGCTCTGGCGGTCATCGCTCAGAGGAAAGGCGAGATAGGGCGTGTAGAAGACCGGCACGTCCTTGAATCGCATGACCACGCCATGCGCAATGCCCTGCTCGGCGTCGGTGTCGAGCTTGAGGTTGTTCGCCTGGATCATCCAGTCCTCGTTGCCGACCGGACAGCTCGTGTAGCGCACCGTGTCCAAATGCACGATGCCCTCGGGGGTCACCGACATCTTCTTGGCGAAGCCGCGGCCGCTGCGATCGAAGATGCGGAAATTGGCCTGGTCGAAAAATGCGCCGCCGAGGGCATCGTAGGCGCCGTCGTTGCTCTTGATGCCGAGGCGCGGATCCTCGAAGTCCACCGAGCCCGCGACGGTGACCTTGCCGGTATTCTCGTCGTAGGTGACCCGATCGGCCGCGATGGTGCGCTGGTCCTGATGCAGCTGCACGTGCCCGGTGAGCACGGCAAAGCCGTTCGCATCGAGCGATGCGCCGTCGCTTTCGATGCGGATGCGATGATCGCCGTTCGGGATGATCACGGCGGGGGCGGAGCGCTTGTGCTTCGGGGGCGCGGGACAGACGTCGGCGGCGCGAACCGCGGCAGCCGCGAGCAGGCAGAAAACGGCGGCCGATGCGGCTCGTTGATATCCCTTGGGCAAAGTCGATCGCCTTAATCGGTATACTTGGTACCGCCGCATTTGCGGTGTCCGAATGGTCAAGCATGCATGTGATGGATGCAAGCGATTCCCGCCTGGCGCTGCTGCGCCAATGGGTCACGGACGACCTGGGATTCGCGGAGGCGCGCATCGAGCCCGCCTCGGCGGACGCGAGCTTTCGCCGCTATTTTCGCCTGACCCGCGGCGCGCACTCCTACATCGTGATGGATGCGCCGCCGGAGAAGGAGGCGCTCGCGCCGTACATCGGCGTCGCGCAGTCGCTGATCGGCATCGGATTGAACGTTCCGGTGATCCTGGCGCGCGATCTAGAGCGCGGGCTGTTGCTGCTCTCGGACCTCGGGGAGCGACAATACTTGAGCGATCTGCTCGCGGGACGCGACGTGGAGCGCCTGTACGGCGATGCGCTCGATGCGCTCGTGCGTTTGCAGACCCGCGGCGGCGAAGCGGCGCGTGCCTTGCCGCCCTACGACCGGGCGGCGCTCATCCGCGAGATGCAGCTCTTGCCCGACTGGTTCCTCGACCGCCATCTTGGGCTAAAGCCGACATCCGCCGAGCGCGCGATGCTCGACCGGCTGTTCGAGACGCTCGCGCAGAGCGCGCTCGCGCAGCCCGCCGTGTTCGTTCATCGCGACTATCATTCACGCAACTTGCTGATCACCGACGAGGCCAATCCGGGCATTCTGGATTTCCAGGATGCCGTGCGCGGCGCCGTGACCTACGATGTGGTCTCCTTGCTGAAGGATTGCTACGTCGCGTGGCCCCGCGAGCGCGTCATCGGCTGGCTGCTCGACTATCGCCAACGGCTCAAGCGCGCCGGGTTCGATCCCGGCGCGGATGATGAGCAGCTCATTCGCCGCTTCGATCTCATGGGGCTGCAGCGTCACATCAAGGTCCTCGGAATCTTCGCGCGCCTCTTCTATCGCGACGCCAAGCCCGGCTATCTCGACGATCTGCCGCGCGTCCTCGCCTACACTCGCGAGGCCGCCGCGCTCTATCCCGAGAGCGCCGAGTTCGCGCGCTACATCGCCGAGCGCATCGATCCGAGCTTCGAAGCGGCGCAGGCGCGCGCCCGGTCGCCAACCGCCAAGCCCGGCGCCGGCGGCCCGTCTTCGCGGCCGCCGCCGAGCCGATGATGGCCGACCCTGCGCGCAGCGCCATGATCCTGGCGGCCGGGCGCGGCGAGCGCATGCGGCCTCTCACCGACGGCGTACCGAAGCCGCTTCTCGAAGTGCGCGGCAAGGCACTCATCGAATATCACCTGGAGCGCCTGGCGCGCGCCGGCATCTCGCAGGTCGTGGTAAACCTTGCCTGGCTCGGCCCGATGATCCGCGACCGGCTTGGCGACGGCGCGCGCTACGGCGTGCGCATCGCCTACAGCGAGGAGTCGCCGCGCGCGCTCGAGACGGGGGGCGGCATCTTCCGTGCGTTGCCGCTGCTCGGGCCGAGGCCCTTCCTGGTGCTGAACGGCGATGTTTTCACCGACTTTCCCGTGGCCGGCGCCGCGCTCGGCGCGGACCGCGACGCGCATCTCGTGCTCGTACCGAACCCGCCGCAGCACAGCCGCGGGGATTTCGGCCTGGAAGATGGGCTTGCCGTACCGAGCGCCCCCGTTCAGCACACTTTCTCCGGCATCGCCGTCTACCGGCCGCAGTTCTTTGCGGACTGCATCGACGGCGCGTTCCCCTTGAAACCGCTGCTGCTGCGCTCGATGGCGGGCCGCCGCTGCTCGGCCGAGCTGTACCGGGGCCTGTGGGAGGATGTGGGCACGCCCGAGCGGCTCGCGGCGCTCAATGCCCCAGGTGGGGTAAAATGAGGCAATGGCGCAGTTCAAAGGCATTCCCATTCTGAGCGCGGACGATGCGCCGCGCGGCGGCGAAGCGTCGCCCGGCGAGCCTCCGCGCAGCGGCGAGAAGTACCGTACTCCGCAGGGCTTCACCGCCATCAGGGACGGTATCAAGGCGACCGCGATACCGCGTGCGGCGGGTGTGCGCAAGCCCACCTGGCTGCGCGCGCCGCTCGCGAGCGGCGCCGGCTTTCAGGCCGTGAAGCACATCGTGCGCGAGCATCGCTTGAGTACCGTGTGCGAGGAAGCCAAGTGCCCCAACATCGGTGAATGCTGGAATGCGGGCACGGCGACCATCATGCTGATGGGTGCGGTGTGCACGCGCGCCTGCCGCTTCTGCGCGGTGGATACGGGCAATCCGCAAGGCTGGCTCGATCCCGAGGAGCCGGAGAACGTTGCCCGCTCGGTCGAGTTGATGGGTCTTCACTATGTCGTGCTCACCTCGGTCGACCGCGACGACTTGCCGGACGGCGGCGCCGCGCATTATGCGGCGGCCATCCGCGCGATCAAATCGCGCACGCCGCACACGGCGGTCGAGGCACTCACGCCCGACTTTGCAGGCGTCCTCGCGGATGTGTACGCGGTGATGGACTCGGGGCTCGACGTGTTTGCGCAAAATGTCGAGACGGTCGAGCGTCTCACGCACCCGGTGCGCGATCCGCGCGCGGGTTACCGCCGAACCCTCGACGTACTTGCCGCCGCGAAGGGGTACCGGCCGGCCGTGCTGACCAAAACCAGCCTCATGCTGGGGCTCGGCGAGACGGACGCCGAGATTCGCGAGACGATGCAGGATTTGCGCGCGGTGGCGGTCGACATCCTCACCCTGGGCCAGTATCTGCGGCCGACGCCCAATCACCTCGACGTCGAGCGCTTCGTCACACCCGAGCAATTCGCCGAGTACCGCTCGTGGGCACTCGATCTCGGGTTCCTCGAGTGTGTGTCGGGGCCGCTCGTGCGCTCGAGCTACCGTGCGGAGCAGGCGCTCGCGCGCAACAACGCGGGGCTCGATCAGGGGCTCGCGCGGCGCCGCGTGGGCCTGGACCCGGCATGAGCGTTGCGCCGCTCATTCGCGGCCTCGGGCTCGTGCCCTACGAGCCCACCTGGCGGGCGATGCAGCGCTTTACCGATGAGCGCGATGCCGCCACTCCCGACGAGATCTGGCTGCTCGAGCATCCGCCCGTCTTTACCCTGGGGCTCAACGCGAAACGCGAGCATCTCCTCGCGCCCGGCGACATTCCGGTGATCCAGATCGATCGCGGCGGACAAGTCACCTATCACGGGCCCGGCCAGCTCGTGGTCTATCCGCTCATCGATTTGAAGCGCCGGGGCCTGGGCGTGCGCCAGCTGGTCACGGCGCTCGAGGGCGCCGTCGTATCCTACGCGGCAGAAGCCGGCGTGACCGCGCGCGCATCGCGCGATGCACCCGGCGTGTACGTGGACGGCGCGAAGCTCGCGAGTGTGGGTCTGCGGGTGCGCCGCGGCTCGAGCTATCACGGGCTCGCGCTCAATGTCAGCGTCGATCTCGAGCCGTTCCGGCGCATCAACGTCTGCGGCTATCCCGGGCTGGGCGTCACGCGGCTCGCGGATCTCGTTCCCGGGTGTGAATTCGATGCGGCCGCCCGGGGATTCGTGCCCCACCTGCTGCACCAACTCGGCTTTGCGGCCGCGCCCGCGCCGGCCGCGCCGCCGGCGAGGCGGGTGCGGCCCGCTACAGCGCCATCAGCACCGCCTTGCAGGCGGTGAGTTCGCGATAGATCGCATCGAGCTGCTCGCGGCTCTGGGCGGTCACCACGTAGGTGAGAGCGAGAAAATTGCCGTCGCCGCTCGTGCGCACCCGCACGTTCTCGTCGGTGAGAGGTCCGCTGTGCCGCTCGACGATCTCGCGTGTGAGGGCCTTCAGGTCGCTGTCGCGACGGCCCATGACCTTGATGGGAAATTCGGTGGGAAACTCAAGAGGCTCGGTCACAGTGCCGGCGTTCCGGCGAGCTCGCGCACGTAGGTCGCGAACGAAGCGTAAATGCGCTCGAACAAGGGTCCGGGCTTGCCTGTTCGCACCGGCTTGCCGTCGAGCCGAGTCACCGGCAAAACTCCGCGAGTGGAGAAGGCGAGCCAAATCTCGTCCGCCGCTCGGAGCTCCTCCTCGGTGACGCGGCGGCTCGCGCTCGGGATACCGCAGCGCGCCGCGAGCTCCGTGACCACGTCGCGCGTCGTGCCCGGCAGGATGTGATGGCCGTTGGGCGGGGTGTGGATCTCACCCCCCGTTATGACGTGCACCGTGGTGGAGGAGCCCTCCGTGAGCTCGCCGCGCTCGAGCAGGATGGTCTCGAACGCGCCGGCGTCGACCGCGAGCTTCTTCAAGAGCGTATTTGCCAAAAGTGCGGTTGACTTGATATCCCGCCGGGCCCAGCGGATGTCCTGCGCGGTGATGGTCGCAAGGCCTTGATCGAGGAGTGCCGGCGAGACGGGCTCGAGCGGGTTGGCGAAGGCGAACACGGTCGGCTCGAGTCCCGTCGGCCAGGCGTGATTCCTGCCGAGCTCCGCGCCCCGCGTCACCTGGAAATAGACGTATTGATCGCCGCCGCCGTTGCGCTCGATGAGGGTCTTCAGGATCCCGTCCCAGTCGGCATGCGTGAGGGGCGGATCCATGCGGATTCCCGCGAGGCTCCGTGCCAGGCGGTCGAGATGCTCGCGCAGCCGAAACGGGCGGCTTGCGTACACCGGTACCACCTCGTACACGGCATCGCCGAACAGGAATGCCCGATCGAGCGGCGAGACGCGCGCCTCGGCGAGGGGCAGGTACTCGCCATTCAGGTAGCAGACGGGCAGCGGCACTAGCGCGAGTTTACAAAACTCGCGCTAGTTGAACCAGAGCCTGATGGTATCGATGAGGCGGCGCCACCAGCCGCCGGCATCCACCGCGGTCAAAGGATGCACCGGCAGGGTCGCGAGAGACTGCCCCTGTGCGCTTACGTGCAGCTGCCCGACGTCGGCGGTGCGGGCGAGCGGCGCGATGAGCCGCGGCTGCAAGTCCACGGTCGTCTTGATGTCGCCCGATTGGCTGCGAGGCAGCGTGATGTAGAGGTCCCGGTCGATGCCCACATCGACCGGCGTCGTGGCCGCCTTCCAGACCAGAGCAGAGGCGAGCTTCGCGCCGCCGCGGGTCACGAGCTTGGTGTCGTAGAAGGTGAAGCCGTAGTTCAAGAGCGCGGCGCTCGCGTTCTCGCGCCCTTTCATGCTCGAAGAGCCGAGGACCACGGAGATGAGCCGCATGCCGTCGCGGAGCGAGGAGGTGACCAGGCAGAAGCCTGCCGAGTCGGTGTGGCCGGTCTTCAGACCGTCCACGGTCGAATCCTTCTCGAGCAGACCGTTGCGATTCTGCTGCTTGATGCCGTTGTACTCGAATTCGCGCACCGAGAAGTATTTATAGAACTGCGGAAAGTCGCGGATCAAGGCGATCGCAAGGAGCGCCATGTCGTGCGCAGTGGTGTAGTGGTTGGGGGAGGGAAGACCCGAGCTGTTCTCGAATTGAGTGCCGGTCATGCCGAGCCGCTGGGCGTTCGAATTCATGAGCTGCGCGAAGGTCTCCTCGGTACCTGCAATGCGTTCGGCGAGCGCGATGGTGGCATCGTTCCCCGACTGCACGACCATGCCGAGGACCAGAAACTCGACGGTCACTGGCTTGCCGAGCTCGATGAAGGTGCGCGAGCCCTCCGAGCGCCAGGCGTGCTCGCTCACCACGACGGGGTCGGTCAGCTTGAGCGCGCCCGCCGCGAGCTTCTGGAAGACGATGTAGGCCGTCATCAGCTTGGTGAGGCTCGCCGGTTCCATGCGGGCGTCGGGGTTCAGGGCCGCCAGGGTCTTGTCGGTGCGGAAGTCGACGACGAGGTAGGAGCGCGCATCGACCGCCGGCGGCGTCGGAATGGGAACGTCGGCGCCGAAGGAGCGGGAAGTGAGCGCGGTCAGCAGCAATAGGGCAAGCAGGGGACGAGACATGTTGAACGGGCACCTTGGATAAAAAGTGAGAGAGTGTAGTCGGCCGGGCACTGGGAGGGAACGCTAGTCGAGCGCGAGATGCGCGTCACGCACGCCCGCCTGCTCCAGTGCTGCGACGATACGATCGAATTCGGGCACATTCGGAATCGGACCGATGCGCACCCGATAGAGTCGGCGGCCGGCGACGAGGTCGTCGCGCACGAATACCTGAGTGTAGCCCGCGCCTCGCAACTGTTCGGCGAGCCGCTGCGCGTTGGCGGCTGTGGCGAATGCGCCCGCCTGCACGAACAGCGTCCGCACCGGGGCGGAGGTCACGGGAGCGGGAGTAATGACGGGGGGCGCAGCCGGGGGCGGATTCGATGGTGCGGCGGCGGGCGGACTGGCGAGCGGCACGGTGCCGACCGAGGCCGCCGTCAAATGGGTGTCGCTCGCGGGATCGAGGGGCTGCAGGACACGAACCTCCACCATCGCGGTTCCGTCGCGCAACATGTCGAGCTTCGCGGCCGCCGTGTAGGACAGATCGATGATGCGGTTGCCGACGAAGGGTCCGCGGTCGTTCACGCGTACCACACAGCTACGCCCGTTCTGCAGGTTCGTGACCCGCACATAGGCAGGCAGCGGCAGGGTCTTGTGCGCCGCCGTCATACCGTACATGTCGTACGGCTCGCGCACCGACGTCAGCTCTTTGTGGAACCCCGGTCCATACCAGGAGGCCACGCCGCGCTCCACGTAGCCGACGCTCGATGCCATGACGTTATAGCGCTTGCCGAAGACCTCGTAAGAAGGCGGGTTGCCATAAATCGCGCGCGGCTCGATGCGCGGTATCGCATCGGGCACGTCGAGTAGATGGCCGGGGGGGGCCGCCGGCGGGGCGCTCTGCGGAGGGATCTGCGCCTTGGGGGGCGGCGGTGCGCTCGCGCAGCCGCCCAGACCCGCCGTGAGCGCGAGTGCGATCGAGGCGAGGCGGTAGGCATTCACGGGTGGTTGCCGGGCGGCGCCGTCCCGGCGGCCAGGGGTGAGGCGGGCGCTGGCGCGATACCGGGGGAGGGCGGCGCGCTGCCCTGCTGCGCATCGGTCGCCAGCACTTGCTGTTTCACGGCCGCGGCGAGCTCGTACACCGCCATGGCGTAGAGGGCGCTGTGGTTGTAGCGGGTGATGGCGTAGAAATTGTTGTAGCCGACGCGCCAGTGCACACCATCGGGCTCGTCCGCGGCAATCAGCAGGGCGGGCGCATCGGCCGGCATGGAGGAGTCGAAATCGACGCCCTTGGCCTTGAGCGATCCGACCGTTTCGTCGAGTGCGAGCTTGCGTCCGTCGAGCTCTGCGGGCTTCACGGGCTCCACCGTTGCCTCGCTGAGCACGGGCTCACCCTCGTTCCAGCCGTGCTCCTTGAGATAGTTGCCGACACTCGCGCATACATCGGACCAGTTGCTCCACAGGTCGATGCGACCGTCCGCATCGGCGTCGACCGCGTAGCGGCGGTAATTCGACGGCATGAACTGCGGCGCGCCCATGGCGCCGGCATAGGAGCCCTTCACGGAGAGCGGATCGAGGTGCATCTCGCGCGTCAGGAGCAAATACTGGGCGAGCTCGTCCTTGAAGAACTGGGACCGCGGCGGATAGTCGAACGCCAGCGTCGCGAGCGCATCGAGAACGCGGTACGAGCCCGTGAGGCGCCCGTAGTAGGTCTCGACGCCCAGGATGGCGGCGAGAATTTCGGGAGGCACCCCCGAGCGCACGCTCGCCCGGTCGAGCTCCTGGCGATGTGCCAGCCAGAATTCCGTGCCTTCGCGGATGCGCCGCTCGGTGATGAAGATCGGACGGTACTCGAACCACGGCTTGGCTTTCTCGGCCGGCCGTTCCATGGCTTCCAGAATGGCGGGCTGGCTCTGCGCGGCGCCGAGCCATTTGCGCACCACTCTCTTCTTGAAGCCGTACTGATCCGCCATCTCCGCAACGAACGCCTTCACGTCGGCTCTATGGGTGTTCAGCGCGGTGGCCGGCTGCGAGCCCGCCAGCCAGAGTACGGCGGTGAGCAGTGCGATCGAGCGGCGAGCGAGGGGGGGCATCGTCACGAACCGATCAACTTGCGGTGAGAGTGAAGCGACATCAGGATGCCGAACCCGGCGAGCAGCGTCACCATGGAGGTCCCGCCATAGCTGATCAAGGGCAATGGCACGCCGACCACGGGCAAGATGCCGCTCACCATGCCGGAGTTGACGAACACGTAGACGAAAAAGCTCAAGGCGATGGCTCCGCCCGTGAGGCGCGCGAACGTGTCCTGGCCTTGCATGGCCAGATACAACGCCCGGCCGATGACGACCGCATAGAGTGACAAGATCAATAGCTGCCCCAAGAGGCCGAATTCCTCGCCGATCACCGCGAATATGAAGTCGGTCGAGCGCTCGGGCAAGAACTCGAGCTGCGCCTGGCTGCCGTTCATGTAGCCCTTGCCGAACACGCCGCCGGAGCCGATCGCGATCTGCGACTGGATGATGTGATAGCCGGCGCCCAGGGGGTCCGTCTGCGGATCGAGGAAGGTGAGGATGCGTTGCCGCTGGTAGTCGTGGATGAAATGCCACGCTCCCATCGCCGCTCCACCGAGCAGCGGAATCGAGACCAGGATGATGCGAAAGTCCAGCCCGGCGAGGAGCATCACGATGAGGCCGGAGGCGGCGATCAGCAGCGCCGTGCCGAGGTCGGGCTGCACGACGATCATCGCCGTCGGGATCATGATCAACACGCCCATCACGATCAGATCCCAGAACGTCGGCGGCAACGGACGATCGTGCATGTACCAGGCGCACATCATGGGTACCGCGAGCTTCATGATCTCGGAGGGCTGAAACCGCAGAAAGCCGATATCGAGCCAGCGCTGCGCGCCCTTGCCGATGTGCCCCGTCACCGCGACAACGACGAGCAGCAGAATTCCCGCGACGTAGGCGGCGGGCGAAAACAGGCGCAGGTATTGCGGGCTCGAGAATCTTGCGAGCACCAGGAACGCGGTGACGGCGATGGCGATGTTGCCGAGATGATGCTCGACCATCTTTACGTTCTGGCCCGAGGCGCTGTACACCACCATGATGCCGATGCACACGATGAGCGCGAGCACGCCGGTGAGCGGTCCGTCGAGGCCGAGCGCTCGCAGAGCACGGCTGCCCGCGGTGAGCGTGCGGCGCGTGCGCGACTGAGACATTTCATCGAAGATCATTTGGGGTGCCTGCTAGCGCTCTCTCATCCGGTTCAGCGTGGCCGATAGAATTGGCCAAATCACCGCGCCCACCACGGGCGCGAGCCACCGGCCGTAGTTCACCACGGGATTGCCCGTGGCGCCGTCCACCCAGAACAATATGAACTGGTACAGCGTGAGCAGCATGAAGATGGTCAAGGATTGCGACAACACCGAAAACACCCGCAGTCGCAGCCGCAGGTGAGTGGCCCAGGCGGTGATGAGCGTCAATGCAAGCGCATGCTGGCCGAGCACCACCCCGTTGATCACATCGAGCGCGAGACCGGAAAAGAATGCCAGTGCGAGGCCCCCTGCGCGCGGCGATTCGATCGACCAGTAGAAGACGACCAGCACGAGAAAGTCCGGGCGCAGCTGATCGAGAACCGCCGGCAGGGGAATGATCGCAAATGCCAGCGCGACGAGCGCCGATATCAGCATGGGCAGGCGCCGGACCCTCTCCTCGCGCATCATGGCCGGCCGGCCCCCTTCGCAGACGTGTTCTTGGGCGCAGCCTTGGCCGTAGTCCCCGCGCCGCCCGAAGGCGGAGGGGTCGCGACGGGCCGGGCGGCGCTCGCGCTTGGCGCGGCGGGCGCGGCGGGCGCGGCGCCAGCGACCGGCGCAGGGGCCGGCTTGAGCCAGACGAACATGAGCTCGCGCGAGCGGTCAAGCGCGGCGGCGGGGCGCACGTCGACTTCGGCCAGGGATTGCGCCGGGTCGCGCCGCACCCGGGCCACCGTCCCCACCGGATACCCCACGGGAAATCCACCGCCGAGGCCCGAGGTGACCAGCAAGTCGCCCTCCTGTACATCGGCACTCGTGGGCAGATAAGGGAGTTTCAGGCGCGAGGTGTCGCCGGTGCCGACCGCCACGGTGCGCAGCCCCGTGCGGTTGATCTGCACCGGAATCGCGTGCGCAGGGTCGCTGATCAGGATGACTTCGCTCGTGTACTGCTCGACGCGGGCCACCTGGCCGAAGACTCCGCCCGAGTCGAGCACGGCCTGACCGACGAACACGCCCTGGCTTGCGCCCTTGTCGACGAGCACGCGCTCGCGAAAGGCGTCCAGGTCGACGTCCATGAGGTCCCCGATGATGAACCGATCGGCCACGCCCGCTGTGCTCTCGCGCAAGGCGCGCAGGCGCTCGCTCTCCGTCTCGAGCGCTTCGTAGCGCTGCAGGCGGAACTCGGCGACGCGCAGCTCGGCCTCGAGCTTCGCCTTGTCCGCGCGCAGGCTGTCGCGCGTGGTAACGCTCTCGCGGAACCAATGCCAGCCCTCGAAGGGGCTCGCGACCGCGAGCTGCACGGGATATGCGACGAAGGATAGGGTGCGGCGAATCTTCCCGAGGTGATCGTAGCGCTTGTCGAAGATGATGAGGCCGAGCGCCAGAAGGCAGTAAAGCACGCAGCGAAGCAGCAGCCCGGAGGTGCGCCCCGACGTGTCGGTGCTACGGAATGCGACCATGGGCGAGGGATTCCCTAGTCGCTTGCATTACTCCAGTCCGAAGATGCCCGGTCCATGTTCCTCGGTGAGCTCGAGGATGCGCCCGCCACCGCGAGCGACGCAGGTGAGCGGATCGTCCGCGACCACAACCGGCAAGCCCGTCTCCTCCATGAGCAGCTTGTCGACGTCGCGCAGGAGCGCGCCGCCGCCGGTGAGCACGATGCCGCGCTCGGCCACGTCGGCGCCGAGCTCGGGAGGCGTCTGTTCGAGGGCCTGTTTCACCGCGCCCACGATGCCCTGAAGCGGCTCCTGCAGCGCTTCGAGGATCTCGTTCGAGTTCAAGGTGAAGCTGCGGGGCACACCTTCGGAAAGATTGCGGCCCTTGACGGAGATCTCCCGCACCTGCTGTCCCGGATAGGCAGAACCGATCTCGAGCTTGATGCGCTCGGCGGTCGCCTCGCCGATCAGGATGCCGTAGTTGCGCCGCACATAGTTGGTGATCGCCTCATCGAACTTGTCACCGCCGATGCGTACGCTCGCGGCGTAGACGATGCCGTTCAGCGAAATGACCGCCACCTCCGAGGTGCCGCCGCCGATGTCGAGCACCATCGAGCCGCGTGCTTCCTGCACCGGTAAGCCCGCGCCCACGGCGGCCGCCATCGGCTCGGGCACGATGTCCACGCTGCGCGCCCCCGCTCCCTCGGCGGACTCCTTAATGGCACGCCGCTCGACCTGAGTCGAGCCGAAAGGCACGCAAACGAGGACGCGCGGGCTCGGGCTCAAGAAGCGGTTGCCGTGCACCTTCTTGATGAAGTGCTGGAGCATCTTCTCGGTGTAGGTGAAGTCCGCAATCACGCCGTCCTTCATGGGGCGCACGGCGGTGATGTGCCCGGGGGTGCGGCCCAACATGTTCTTCGCTTCCACGCCGACGGCGACGATGATTTTGCCGCCGCGTGTGGGCTCGTCCTGCACTGCGACGACGGACGGCTCGTTGAGCACGATGCCGCGCTCGCGCACGTAGATCAGAGTGTTCGCGGTTCCAAGATCGATGGAGAGGTCATTGGAGAAATAACCCCTAAGGCGTTTAAACATGCGGTGTTTCGAGTGGGAAAGGGGGTGAAAAAAGTTGCGCTAATGTAACAACCGACACGACTTTCAGCAAGGCAACGTGTATCATCGAATGTGCTTATTTTTGCGCACTCGCGCGCACTTTGAACAACTCCTTATGAGCCTGACCCGTCAAGACGTCGAAAAGATCGCGCACCTCGCACGCCTCTCGATCACCGATCGAGAGATGCCGGTGTACGTATCGAGCCTCTCGAGCATCGTCGAAGTGGTGAACGAGCTGTCGCGCGTCGACACCGCAAACGTCGAGCCCATGGCGCATCCCCTGGTCGGGCAACGCCAGCGATTGAGGCCCGATGTGGTCGCGGAAAGCGACCATCACGAAAAATATCAGCGCAACGCACCTCAGGTGCAAGCGGGGCTGTACCTCGTCCCGCGGGTCATCGAGTAGCCGCATCGTTGAGTTCCGTGATGCTGCACGACCTGTCCATCGGCGAGCTGGCCGACCGACTCGCCGCCAGGGAATTGTCGAGCGTCGAGCTCACGCGCCACTTCCTGGCGCGGATCGAACGACTCAACCCGGGCTTGAACGCCGTCATCACGGTGACGGCGGCGGAGGCACTCGCCGCCGCGGCCCGTGCGGATGCGCGTTTGGCCGCAGGCGAGCGCGCTCCGTTGCTCGGCATCCCTCTCATTCATAAGGATATTTTCTGCACCGACGGGGTCCGCACGAGCTGCGGATCGCGGATGCTCGACAACTTCATCGCCCCCTATGACGCCACGGTCGTCGCGAAGCTCAAGGCCGCCGGAATGGTCATGCTGGGCAAGGCGAACATGGACGAATTCGCCATGGGGTCCTCCAACGAGACCAGCTTTTATGGGCCGGTAAGAAATCCCTGGGACCCGACCAAGGTGCCGGGAGGCTCGTCCGGCGGCTCGGCCGCGGCCTCGGCCGCCCGCCTTGCGCCCTGCTCCACGGGGACCGATACGGGCGGCTCGATCCGGCAGCCGGCGGCCCTCACCGGCATCACCGGGGTCAAGCCGACCTACGGACGCGTGTCCCGCTACGGCATGATCGCCTTCGCCTCGAGCCTGGACCAGGCCGGCGTGCTCGCAAGGAGCGCCGCGGACGCGGCCACGGTTCTCAAGGTCATGGCGGGATTCGACCCGAAGGACTCGACCAGCGTCGATGCGCCGGTGCCGGACTATCCGGCGCTGCTCAACGCGCCGCTGAAGGGTCTGAAGATCGGTCTGCTGCGCGAGTTTTTCGACGGCCTCGAGCCGCGCAACGCGAAGCTCATCCGCGATGCGCTCGCAGTGTTCACCTCGCTCGGCGCCGAGACGCTCGAGGTGAGCCTGCCGCACCTGCCCATGTCGGTGCCGACCTACTACGTGGTCGCGCCGGCCGAATGCTCGTCGAACCTCTCGCGCTTCGACGGCGTGCGCTACGGCTACCGCTGCGAGAGCCCGAAGGATCTCACCGATCTCTACGAGCGCTCGCGCGGGGAAGGGTTCGGAGCCGAGGTCAAGCGCCGCATCATGACCGGCACCTACGTGTTGTCGGCGGGCTATTTCGATGCGTACTATTTGAAGGCGCAGCGCGTGCGCCGTTTGATCACGGACGATTTTCGAGCCGCATTCGAGAAGGTGGATCTGCTCGCGGGGCCCACGACACCGACTCCGGCCTTTGCCATCGGCGCCAAGATCGACGACCCGGTCACCATGTATCTGAACGACATCTACACCATCGGCGCGAACCTCGCGGGACTGCCCGGCGTGTCGACGCCGTGCGGCTTCGTCGACGGGTTGCCCCTGGGACTGCAGCTCATCGGGCCGCACTTCGCGGAGGCGAAGCTGCTCGGCGCCGCGCATCAGTACCAGCTCGCCAGCGCTTGGCACACTCACAGACCGCGTGGGTACGAGTGATGAGCGACTGGGAAGTCGTCATCGGTCTCGAGATCCACGCGCAGCTCGCGACGCGCTCGAAGATATTCTCGGGCTCGCCCACGGCGTACGGTGCTCCACCCAACACGCAGGCGGATCTGGTCGACCTGGCCTATCCGGGGGTGCTGCCCGTGCTCAACGGCGAGGCGCTGCGCATGGCCGTCAAATTCGGCCTTGCCATCAACGCGCAGATTGCGCCGCGCTCGATATTCGCGCGCAAGAACTATTTCTACCCCGATCTGCCGAAGGGCTATCAGATCAGCCAGTACGAGCAGCCCGTGGTCGGCAAAGGCGCGATCACCGTGCTGCTCGACGACGGCACGGTGAAGACCATCGGCGTGACGCGCGCCCACCTCGAGGAGGATGCGGGCAAGTCGCTGCACGAAGGCCTTGCGAACGCGAGCGGCATCGATCTGAATCGCGCCGGCACGCCGCTTCTCGAGATCGTCTCCGAGCCCGACATGCGTTCGGCCAAGGAAGCCGTCGCCTACATGAAGAAGATCCACACCCTGGTGCGCTATCTCGAGATTTGCGACGGCAACATGCAGGAGGGCTCGTTCCGCTGCGACGCCAACGTATCGGTGCGGCCGCGCGGCGCGGCCAAGTTCGGCACGCGAGCCGAGATCAAGAACCTCAACTCGTTCCGCTTCGTCGAGAAGGCGATTCATTACGAAGTCGCCCGCCAGATCGAGCTCATCGAAGGCGGCGGCAAAGTGGTCCAGGAGACCCGGCTTTACGACTCGGACAAGAACGAGACCCGGTCGATGCGCTCGAAGGAGGAGGCGAACGATTATCGCTATTTCCCCGACCCCGACCTCCTGCCGCTCGAGATCGAAGAGGGCTTCATCGCCTCGGTGCGCGCTACGCTCCCGGAGCTCCCGGACGAAAAGGCCTCCCGCTTTGCGCGCGACTTCGCGCTATCCGCTTATGATGCCGGTGTCCTGTCCGCGAGCCGCGAGATGGGCGGCTACTTCGAGGCCGTGGTGGCAGCGCTGGGACAGCCCCACGCCAAGCTCGCGGCGAACTGGGTCATGGGCGATCTCTCCGGCATGCTCAATCGCGACAACCTGGAAATCGGGGGGTCGCGCATCTCCGCCGAGGCGCTTGCAGCTCTCCTCGAGCGCATCGTGGATGCGACCATCTCGGGCAAGATTGCCAAGGAGGTGTTCGAATCGATGTGGTCGGAGGGCAAATCCGCCGATGCGATCATCGATGAGCGCGGGCTGGAGCAGATCACCGATTCGGGCGCGATCGAGAGAGTGATCGACCAGGTCATGGCCGCGAACCCGAAGCAGCTCGCCGACTATCGCAGCGGCAAGGACAAGCTGTTCGGATTTTTCGTGGGACAAGTCATGAAAGCGACGGGCGGCAAGGCCAATCCCGCGCAGCTCAACGAGCTGCTCAAGACCAAATTGTCCGGCGCACAGGCCGCGCCCGCGCGGCTTTCGTAATGTAATGCATGACCGGGACTGCATGCACCGCTTCGTGTTCGAGCACTATCCCATCCGCGGTCACCTGGTGCACCTCGACGCCGCCTGGCGCGCGCTGATCGAGCATCGCGATTACCCCGAGGGCATCCGCGACCTTCTCGGCGAAGCGGTGGCGGCGTCTCTCTTGCTCGCCGCCACCATCAAGTTCGACGGCGTCCTCTCGCTGCAGCTGCAGGGCGACGGATTCGTGCATCTCATGCTCGCGCAATGCACCAGCGGCCTCGGTGTGCGGGGCCTCGCGCGCTACCAGGAAGACGGGGAGCGCCTGCCGGAGGCGGCTTCCGACCCCGACGCGCGGGTCGGCGATTTGATCGGCGCGGGCAACCTCACGGTGACGCTCGAGACGGACGACGGTGCCCAGCGCTACCAGGGCATCGTGCCCATCAGCGGCGAGCGGCTCGCCGAATCGTTGCAAGGCTACTTCGAGAACTCCGAGCAGCTGCCGACGCGGCTCTGGCTGTACGCGGACGCGCAGGGCGCCTCGGGCATGCTGCTGCAGCGGCTGCCCGGCGAGGGTGGCGGCGGCCCGCCGGCGGAAGCCGCCGAGGTCGATGATGCCTGGCGGCGCGTGCAATTGATCGGCGATACGCTCACGCGCGAGGAGTTGCGCACGCTCACCGATCTGGAGATTCTGCGACGGCTGTTCAGCGAGGACGACCTGCGCCTGTTCGAGCCCTCGCCCGTGTATTTTCGCTGCCGCTGCTCGCGCGAACGCGTCGCGGGCATGCTGCAGGGGCTCGGTGAGGCCGAGACGCGCGCGGTGCTCGCCGAGCGCGGCGAGGTCGAGGTGCGCTGCGACTTCTGCAATCGCGCCTATGTCTTCGACGCCGTCGACATCGCGCGGTTGTTCAATGCCGGCGCATCGAGCGACGGCGGCGGCCGAGTTCACTAGCCTTGCGGGGACCGCGCGGCGGTCTCCGGGCGGCGGCCGGCGGCGCACTGCTGGTTTGGGCGGCGGCGGCCGGCGGCGCGGTGTGGTTTGCCGGGGCGGCTTGGGGCGGATCGGCGGCCCGCGATGACACGCCGTTCTATTTGAATTCGTTCGATAAGACACCGTCGGCCGCCACGCTGACCGAGCTCGGCCGAGCACTCTTCTTCGATCCCACCTTGTCGGCCTCGGGATCGCTCGCTTGCGCGAGCTGCCACGATCCCGCGCATGCGTTCGCATCGCCCGGCGCGAGCGCCGTCGAGCTCGGCGGCTCCGATCGACGGCAACCCGGCGTACGGGCAGTGCCCTCGCTCATGTACGAGCAAAAGATGCCGCCCTTCACGGAGCACTTCTTTGATTCCGACGGAGACGACAGTGTCGATCAGGGGCCCGCCGGTGGGACCTTGTGGGACGGGCGCGCGCAGTCCGCGCATGAACAGGCGCGGGTGCCGCTGCTGTCCGAATTCGAGATGGCCAATTCCTCCGCCGACTCCGTCGTAGACAAGGTGCAACGCGCGCTCTATGCGGCGCTGTTTCGCCGAGCGTTCGGGGCGAGCGTATTCGATGATCGGGGGCGCGCCTTCAAGGCAGTGCTGCTCGCCCTCGAGGCGTTCGAAGAGTCGCCCGCGGACTTCTATCCCTACTCGAGCAAGTATGATGCCTTCCTCAGAGGAACCGCCTCGCTCAGCGCCGCCGAGCGGCGCGGCCTGGATACGTTCGACGATCCCGCGCGGGGCAATTGCGCACGCTGTCACCCGAGCGCGATGCGCGCGGGCGCATTTCCCCAATTCACGGACTTCGGTTTCGCTGCGCTCGGCGCGCCGCGCAATCCGGCGATTCCGGCGAATGCCGACCCGCGCTATTACGACCTCGGCCTGTGCGGTCCGCTGCGCAAGGACCTCGGGGGACGAGCCGAGTATTGCGGTCTGTTTCGCACGCCGACGTTGCGCAACGTCGCGCGCAAGCGCGTCTTTCTGCACAACGGCGTCTTCCATACTCTGAAGGACGTGGTGCGCTTCTATGCCGAGCGCGATACGGCTCCCGAGAAATGGTATCCGCGGTCCGCGAGCGGAGTCCCGATGAAATTCGACGACCTGCCCGCGAAGTACCGCAGCAATGTCGACGAAGCGCCTCCCTTCGGCCGGCACCCGGGCGAGCCATCCGGGTTGAGCGATGCGGACGTGCGCGACATCGTCGCATTCTTGAATGCGCTCAGCGACGTTGCAGGCGCTTCAGCCCCGCGCTGAAGAGCGGTCGATATTCATCAAAGAAGTCAGCCGAGAACTGATCCTAGTAGTCCCCAATCCACATCGGTACCCCTGATATTCGACGCAACGATGTTACCTATGGGAGGGCAGCCGCATGGCGTACCGGCACGACTCGCAGAACCGCCATCATGCCATTGTCCTCGTGATCGGCGAGATGACAGTGGAACGGGATGTCTCCAGCTAACGCCGGCGGAAAAGTCAGTTTGATCCGTACCCGTCCCGGGCGGATGGGCCCTTCCTTGCTGTGATAACCGGTGGCGGTCGCGTAGGGGACATTTACGACGTCGAGCAGCGGCGGGTCATCCACGCGTTGACCATCAATCTCGAGCAACCGGAAGTGCACTTGATGAATATGAAAGGCGTGGAGCTCGTTGGTCCAATTCTCGACGACCCACTCTTCTGTCGTCCCCGCCTTGATCGTGATCGCTGGTGGATCGCCCTTCTCGTAGGGCTTGAGCAGGGCGCCCGGCTTGCGTTCGACGATATAGAAGTCAATCTGATCTTCGCTACCGGGCCGCGGATACTCGGCCAACGCAATGACCCGCTCACGATCCGTGTGGCGCCTCAGGAGACCGCTAAAGAGATTAGGCCGCGTGCTCTGCACCGCGGGTGGGATCGATGCCGGTGCCGAGGTGGCCGGTGAGGGCTCAATCACCGCAAGGCGACGCTCAGGCACCCGGTCCCCGGCGCATCCCGTATCGACTGCGTGAGTGACCAGATACGCTTTGGTCCCTGCCGGCGGAGCGCCCACGAGGATTTCGATTCGCCCGGAGGGAGGCACGAGTTGGGATTGCTGTGTCTCAGGGGAAGGAAGTGTCTTGCCTGCATCGTCGGTCAATGGGCTGCCGTCGCGGGCGATGACCTCGAACGGGAGCGCGTGGCCACTTGCATCCACGATCAAAAGATCGAGAAACGCATCGGTCGCGGCATTCAAAATTCGCCAAAGCTGCTTGCCAGTAGCCGCGATTTTGATGTCGGCGAGAGCGCTGTCGGGTGCGTCACCCAGAGGCACCGGCGTGCCGTTGAGGCTGATGGCGTCAATTGCTGAATTGCGATTGCAAAGCAGCTCGTGCGCCGTATCGACCGCCGTCGCGACCGGGCGAGGCTCGGGTCGCCGTCCCGCATCGGGTGTTGTCGGAGGAGCCGCAGTCATGGCGGCCGCCTGCGTCTTTCCGGCATCGAGATCCTGCGTCTGGCGCACCATCAACACGCGCTCCTCGATCCCAACGGCACGCCGCGCGTCATCCCGCGGCCCCTCTACGATAAGGGCACCAGTGAGCCCCATGAGCATCTGCGCTTGGATCTCGCCGTGTACATGGGGGTGATACCAATACAGCCCTTCGGGCATGTATGCCGGAACGTGGTAGTGATAGGTGAAGCTTCGTCGCCCACAACCTGCAGGTCCGCTGGCGGGGTCCGTGCATACCGTAAGCACATCATCCTGAGGCTTGACCGGCGCTACCGCAAAACCGTGCACATGCAGGTTCGTGGCGCCCGTCGCTGGGTGTCTCATTCCTGGCAACACCGGATAGAAGCCATCGGAATTCGGCACCGACTCGTTCGGTGACGTCAGTTTTCCCGGGCCCGAGACGCCATCGATAGCCCCAGGGTCTGTGATCTCATTTTTAAGGGTTACCGTGAGCTCAGACCCCAGCCGTACGCGAATCACCGGGGCGTCCGCGCTACCGTTGGCGACGTAACACAAACGGTTGCCGTCCTGGCGAACGGTCAGCGTGATCCCGTCGGATTGTGGCCGCACTTCAGGGAGCGTGTGCCCGGGCGGAGGCGTGCCCGTGCCACAGGGCGCGGCACTGGTGCTGCGCGCATCAAATTCGGGAGCGCCCGCCGCGGCGGACGCATCGGCCGATGCGAGCGAGCATAAAAGCAAGGCTCCGCACATGTTGGCGGAGCCTTTAAGGGGGAGAAAGATCATGGAGGGAGGATAACCTCCCTCCAAGTGCAAAACGGAGGTTGCGTTTTGCTTATTCCTGGAACAAGTCCGACATGACGTCCACGCCCTCGTCGCATGCGTGATTCAGGCAAGGGAGCCTGAAAGCCGCGTCGAGCGTCTTGGTTAGCGAGTAGTGGTCGTAGAATTTCGAGCTTTGGACCCGCCGGTTTCCGTAATTCGTTTCGACGATGAAGACCACCTGATTCGACGTGAGCGTGCTGTAGTCATTTTCATCCCAGAGGATGACGATGGCACTGCGACTCTCGCGCCAAACCGGCGATGCCTTGATTGCCGTCTCGATGCGCTGGACCGAAAGGTCGCCCTGCATGATCAAAGATGGATTGAGTCCTTGCTGGGTGCCGTTGTCATCCGCATCATAATTGCAGAAGGCCGTGCCGTTGCCGCGACCATGTTGGTCGTTGCATTGATTGGGAGCGATGAATGCAAGATCCGGTACAGCCCCCTTTTTAAGGTCGGCATACAGTCCCTTCTGACCTTCGAAAGCGACGACCCGCTCTAAACTTAGGTCCCGATTGCGGCCCTCTTGAACCGAGGCAAAATAGGCAAACGGATTATGCTTAACCGCGTAGAGGTAGACGACGTCCGAAGCACTCACGGGGTTTCCGCTGGTTGAAAGCGCAGCAAAATTTGAGGTGACATTGACTCCCTCGGCGTTGTTGCCGCCGAGCGTGTAAAAGCCGTCGCTCACGTTGACGCCGTCCGCGCCAATGATGGGCAATCCCTCTTGGTAGGACTTCCATGACTTGCCCGCCCAAACCAACTGATCCGCGATGGAGATGCCGTCGATTTTCGTGCCCGCCGGTATCGACAATTTGCCGTTGATGTTGGTAAGCGGGGGAGCCGAGGTCTCGTTCTGGGTGTTATCGTGCACCGGAATCGCGGCGTCGGTGCCATCCTTGCCGGAAATCGGGCAAAACACGCCGGAATTCGGGTTGTCTGTGTTGGTCGGCTGTCCCGGAACGATATTCGGCACGCAATTGGCGTTGTGCCAATCGGGGTATTGATCCGACAGCTTGTTGAAATTCGAGCCGCCCACGACCTCAAGATAGTTGGTCGAGCTCGGGTGCGCGATGGCGTAGTAATTGGTCGCGAGGTTTGCCCTGGCCATCAGCGAATTGATGAAGGGCGCCTGTGGGTTGTTCGCGATTTGTCCGTAGGCATGGTTTTCCATCATGATCACGAATACGTGATCGAGCGGCAGGATGCCGCCCGGAACGGGCCCTTGGGCGGCGTTGGCGGTGCCCGCTGCAATCAGAGTCGCAATACATGAGGTAAGCGGAAATTTCTTCATGGACGGAATACTCCCAGTTATAAATTCTTGCTGGAGTCGGGAGCGGTCAGTCCGCGACTTCCCAGAGATTCATGGCGGATTGCAAGCCGAGCAATCGAATCCGCGCTTGATGGGCAGGTTAGGCAAGGACTGTGACAGTCCCGTGTCATCCGCCTTACGACGCGCTAACACGGACTGTAGCCCCTACGAAGTCGTACGCGTCCAGCGGCTCGGAGCGCCGGGTGAAGCGAACGGAATAAACTGGCGATTCGGGCGGATTTGCGGCTTGACGCAGTTCGAGCGCGAAGCGCTATATATAGCTGAACCCGAAAGCTGCTACCGCCGGGCGCGGGTTCCGAGACGGCCGCTCAGAGCGCCGATACGCCGGTGAGCTGAGTGAGGCTTTGCTCGCGCGTGAGGGAGATGAACTCGCGAATGTAAGCCGCCTCGGCCCCGGCGTGGGTGGTTGCGGCATAGAGCTCGCAGGACAGGCCCGAAGGTCCGATGGGGCGCGAGACGACGTAGCCGCGCTCGATGTAATTACCGACGGTCCAGGAGGGCAATGCGGCGATGCCGCGGCCGCTCGCGACCAGCTGCAGGATCGCGACGGTGAGCTCGGCCGTGCGGCGTTTGGGATTCACGCCCGCCGGCATCAAGCAGTGCTTCATCACGTCCAGCATCTCGTCGGGCACCGGATAGGTGATGAGCGTCTCGTTCGCGAAATCCCACGCATCGAGCCAGCTCTTCGCCGCGAGCGGGTGCCTCGGACTCATGAGCGCGACGCTCTGATATCGAAACAGCGGGCTGAACGTCACGTGCGGGTGCGGCGGCGGCCGGTCGTGAATCACGGCGAGCTCGGCCTCTCCGCGCTCCAGCAGGGGCAGGGGGTCGACGACGAACCCGGAGATGATGTCGAGCTCCACCTCGGGCCAAAGCGATCGATACGAATCCATAGCCGGCATGAGCCAATCGAAACAATTGTGGCACTGCACCGTTACGCGCAGCGGTCCCGCGTGTCCTTGCGCAAGGCGGGCCACGTCGCGCCCCGCCTCGGCGACCAAGGGCAGGACCTGGCGGGCAAGGGTGAGGAGGCGCTGCCCGATGGCGGTGAAACGGAGCGGGCGGATGTTCTTCTCGACCAGCGCCGCACCATAGTGACTCTCCAGGGCCTTGAGCTGGTGAGAGAGTGCGGACTGCGTCAGACACAGGCGCTCAGCCGCCTTGGACAGGCTTCCGCACTCGGCGAGCGCCAGAAGTGTTTCCATGTGCCTGAATTCCAGCGCAGTGGTTGCCATGGCTTACTCGAGCGGCGGCGCGAACTCGGGGTCCGCGGCGGTCATGGCGCGCCGATAGGCCGGGCGCTCCGCGATGCGCTTGAGATAGCTTCGAGTATGCGGTGACGCCGACAAGTCGCGCGGCACGAAGGCGCGCATGGTGGTCAGCGGGAACAACATGATGATGTCGGCCGCCGTGAATTGATCCCCCGCGAAATAGGGCGCCTGCGCAAGGCGGTTCTCGACGAGGGCATAGGCCCGCTCGCTTCGGTCGCGCAGCGCGCGGATGAACTCGTTCCGGGCATCGACGCCCAATCGCCGGGCGACCATGTCCAGCATGCTGCTCGGCATGAACGAGCCGTTGGCAAAGTGGAACCAGAAGAGATAATTCGCAAATTCCGGGCGTTCGGGGCCCACCGCGAGCCGACCGCCCCCATGCTTGGCGATGATGTACTCGATGATGGCACCCGATTCGCCGAGGGTGAGATCGCCGTCGGTGATCGCCGGTGCGGTGCCGAAAGGCGTGAGCGCGCGGTACTCGGCCGGCGCAAACTGGGTTTTCGGATCGCGCTCGTAGCGGATCAGGAGATAGGGGATCGCTAGCTCCTCGCAGAGCCAGACGATGCGATCCGATTGGGAAATGCCGAGGTGATGGACGGTGATCATGGGGGTTCTCCGTGAGGGGCGACTCAATCAGATGGGATCGTCGATGGACTTCGCGAGCGGCGTGAAAAGCTGCGCTCCGCCCGCCGTCATGTGCCAGCAATCCTCGAGGCGCACCCCGAATTCCCCGGGAATGTAGATGCCGGGCTCGTCGGAGAAGCACATCCCGAACTCGAGGGGGGTCGAGTCTCCGTGAACGAGATAAGCGGGCTCGTGACCGTCGAGGCCGATGCCGTGGCCGGTGCGGTGCGAAAGCCCCGGAAGCTTGTAGCCCGGCCCGAAGCCCTCGCTCTCGTAATAGCCGCGCACCGCGTCGTCGAGCTCGCCGGCGGCGATTCCGATCTTGGCCGTCTCGAGCGCGATCTCCTGACCGCGTCTGACGGTGCCCCAGATCCTTCGCTGCCGCTTGTTCGGCTCACCGTAAATCCAGGTGCGCGAGATGTCGGATTGATAGCCCTCCACGGTGCAGCCGCAATCCATGAGGATGATCGACCCATCGCCCACGGCTTGCGGCTGCAGCGATCCGTGCGGATAGGCCGAGGCCTCGTTCAACAAAACGAGTGCAAACTCCGGCGATCCTCCCAGGGCGACGGTCGCGCCGTTCATGAGCGCACCGAGATCTGCCCCGGTCATGCCGCGCTCGACGTGCCCGTGCACGTAGCGCAGAGCGGCGATGGTGACATCGTTCGCGGTCTGCATCAGCGCGAGCTCGGCGGGCGATTTGATCATGCGGCAAGCGCGAATCAAGGGATCGCCCGACACGATCTCATAGCCGCTCGCGGCCTTGCGCACGCCGTCGACGATGAAAAACCGCACGGTCGGCTCCACGGCGACGGAACCGGCGCGCACGCCGCGGTCGCGCAGTCCCTGGACGATGGCGGCGAAGGGATTGTCGGATTCGTTCCAGGGCCGCACGTCGCCGCCGACGAGCAGCGTCTCGCGCACCGACGGCTCCTCGAAGGCCGGGGTCACGATGAGCACCTCGCCGCGCGCGGGAATGACGGCGGCGGTGGTGCGCTCGGATCGATGCCAGCGAATGCCGGTGAAGTACTCGAGCGATGCGCCCGATTCGATCAGCAGCGCGCCGATCCTGCGCTGCTCCATGAGTGCCTGCAGCTTGGCGATGCGGGCGCGCCGCTCCGCGGCCGAGATGGGATGCGCGCTGCCGGCGATCGGCCGCAGCTCGGATGCGGGGGCGGGTGGGGCCGCCGCTGCGGGTTCGCGCGCCCCGGCGCGCCGCGCCGCGTCCGCGGCGATCAGCGTGCAAGCGCAGAGGCCCTTGAGAAATACACGGCGGCTGGCGCGGATCATCGAGCTCTCGCCGCGAGGATCTCCCGCGCGAGCCCCGCATAGTCACCGTTGAAATGGTGGCCGCCAGGGAGCTTCACGATCTGCACCTTGTTCGCATCGAGCTTCGGGCAGAGTGACTCATTGTCGCCGTCTCCGTAAATGCAAAGCACCGGGATGCCGGTAATGCGGTTCACTTCGGGCAGGGTCGCCGGTCCGGAATTATCGTTCGAAATCCAGTTGCTCACGTGAAATTCGAATACCGCATGCTCGGACATCCCCATGAGCACGGCGAGCGCGATGCGGCCGCGTGTCGCCGGAGCGAGGCGATTCAGCGCAAATGGCAACACGTCCGCCCCTTGCGAGTAACCGATGAGGAGCACCCGTTGCTTGCCGAAATGACCGAGGTAATAGCCGATCATGCGATCGATGTCGCCGGCGAGGCCCTGCGGGGTGCGCGCGCTCCAGAAATAGCGCAGCGAGTCGAGTCCGGCGACCGGAATACCGTGCTCGGCGAGCGCTTGTGCAACTTCCTTGTCGAGGCCTGCCCACCCCCCATCGCCCGATAGAACGATGGCGAGCAGGTCCGCGGGCGGCGCCCCCGTGCGGGCCGGCACCTCGACGAGGGGCAGGTTACCGAGCGCGACCGGCGCGGGCGGGGCGATATCCCGCGCAGCGCGTTCGACCAAGGTATCGAAAGCTGCGAGGAGGGGGGGCCACCAGCGGCTCGAGCTCTCGACCCGGCCGCCGACCCCGGGCAAGGCGACCACCGCCGCGCCGGACATGTGCGCGGTGAAATCGCGAATTGCGGCCGCACCGCACTCGCCCTCGTGCTCGCCTTGCAGCGTCAGCCAGGGATCGTCGAGTTCTGGTGGTCCTCCCTTGCATAAGGGTTTTCGCAGACTCGTGGCGGGGCAAAAGCCGACGGTGATCGCGCCCGCAAAGGTGTGCACGGGTGCCTGGGCGAGAGCCGCATAGGCAAGATTCGCGCCTGCGCCGTAGCCCACCAGCAACGGGGCTCGGTAGACCGGCAAATGATAGTAAGCCTGGATGAAATGGCTCAGGTTCTCGAGGTCGCCGTCGGGAAATACGCAGTCCGCGGGGTCGGCCTCGAGAGCCGCGTCGAATTTCGACACGTCGATCACGGCCACCATCGCACCATGGCGCGCGAGCGCAAAGGCAAGGTCCGCGCCTGCGTTCGCCCCGCCCTCGCCGGCGAGCAGCAGCACCATGCTTCGCGGCGTGCCCTTGGGCGCAATCACGGCGACATTCTGAAATCGGCCGTGGCTGATGTGATCAGGCAGGCCCAGCGGCGCGGGTGCGGTGGCGGGCGGCGCTGCGGGGGCCGGTGCCGCACGGGCGCTCCCTGCACACGCCATGCCGCAAAGCACCGCGGCGGTGCCGGCTGCGAGCGCGCGGACCGCAACGGCGCGCGCCGCGCGGCGGTAGTTCACGCGCGGATGGTCCGCGACCACGGCTCAGATCGCTCCGGTGCGTTTCAACACCGTGTAGCGCTTGACGAGCTCGACGCCGAGCGATCGCGGCTCGCAATCGATGAGCACCGCACCGCTGCCCGCCAGGCGCTGCAGCATATCGCGCCGCCTTTGCTCGTAGTCGAGCGCTGCGGCGACTTCGAACACGGATTCAGGCCGCGAGAGCGGTTGACAGGCGATCGTAGCGACGATTTGCTCGCGCAAGTTCGCGATCACGACCACATGCCTCGAGCGCAGCAGACGCAAGGCGGTCAGAAGCTCGGCGGAGTCCTCGTCACGGCAGTTGGTGATGAGCACGATCAATCCCCGCTTGCGCTGACGGCGTATCACGTCGGCGGCGGCGTCGAGGTAATCGGAGAAAATGGCCGAGGGCTCCACGTCGCCGAGCGCGGCCATGAGCTCATTGAGGGTTTGCCTGCCCTTACGCGGCGCGAAGCGCTTTTCCTGACCGCCCGCAGCGCCAAAGGTCATCGCGCCGACCGCATCGCCAGACGCCAGCGCGACGAAGGTCAACAGCATCAGCGCATCGAGGGACTGATCGAAGTGGCTCGCGCCGATGCCCGACTGCGTATCATCGGCGCGCATGCGGCGCCCGCAGTCGAGTAGGAACAGCACGCTCTGGTCGCGCTCATCCTGGAAGACTCGTGTGATGGGGTGTCCGTGCTTGAGCGTTGCCTTCCAGTCGATGTGGCGCACCGGATCGCCCGCACGATATTCGGTGAGCTGGTCGAAGTCCGTGCCTTCCCCGCGGCGGCGGACGTTCTTGATACCGAGCTCGGCGAGGCGTCGATCGGTCGCGAGCCAGGCGAGCGAGGCCTGGCGCTTGAAGTCCGGGAAGACGCGCCGCGACTCGCGCGCTCCGATGCGTAGATTGTAATCGAGGAGCCCGAGGATCGAGCGCAGCCGCAGCTGCCCGCCGTCGAAGGACTTCAAACCGCGTGCCGTAGGCGTCAGGCTGAACTCCAGCGTCGCGCGCTCACCCGGCCTCACGGCGAAGCGCAGCGGCATCGCGGGAATCTCCAGACTGGGATCCGCGAGCTCGAAATAGCGCCCGCGGCGCGTGCGCGGTCCGGGATTGGCGAGCCTCACTTGCACGCCGACGGAGGCGCCGACGGCGAACGCATGCGGCAAGCGGCGTGTGAGCGTGAGCGGTGCTCGCACCCAGGACATCCAGCTGAGCCGCGCGTCGAGGGCCAGGAGCGCAAGCAGCCCCACGCCAAGACCCGCCGCCACGAGCGCGATCGTGGCCGGCGTCAGCGCGCTGAACCGGAGAGCGATCAGCGCGGCACCCGCGCCGCCGAGCAGCGCGGTCAGGGCGCGTGACGGCAGCGCGGAGGCCAGAAACGTCTTCACAGACGGGGTGCCGGCGTTGCCTCGAGGATGGCCGTCAACACATCGTCCGGCTTGCGGCCGTCGAGCTGCGCGTCGGCGGAGAGCGCGATGCGGTGGCGAAGCGCCGCGAGCGCCACAGCCTTCACGTCGTCCGGCGTCACGAAAGAACGCGCGGCGAGCATGGCGGCGGCCTTCGCCGCGCGAACGAGCGCGATCGGCCCGCGTGAGCCGGCGCCGATCGCGATACCGGGCCAGTCGCGGGTTGCGCGCGCGATGCGCACCGCATAATCGACCACCGCCGCGTCCACCCGTTGCCGTGCAGCGAGGGTTTGCAGAGCGAGAACGGCACGATCGCTGAGTACGGCCGCCACCTGGGAGAGCGGCAGCTGATCGCCGGTCTGATCGGTGGTGGTACGCGTGACGATGTCCACTTCCTCGCGCTCGGTGGGGTACTGCATGTCGATCTTTAGAAGGAATCGGTCGAGTTGCGCCTCCGGCAGCGGGTACGTGCCTTCGGTGTCGAGCGGATTTTGCGTCGCCAGCACCATGAACGGGCGCGGCAGCAGCAAGCTCTCTCCCTCCAGACTCACCTGGTGCTCCTGCATGACCTCGAGGAGCGCGCTCTGCGTCTTCGCCGGGGCCCTGTTGATCTCATCGGCGAGCAGGATATTGGTGAACACCGGCCCACGCACCACGCGCATCGCATGGGTCTCCGGGTCGAGCACCGCATGGCCGGTGATGTCGGACGGCATCAAGTCGGGCGTGAACTGGATTCGCGCCACCTTGAGCGACACCGCCTGGGCGAGGGCACGCACCAGCAATGTCTTGCCGAGCCCGGGCACTCCTTCGATGAGCACATGCCCCGCAACCAAAAGCGCAATCAGTGTCTGGTCCACGGTCGCCGCTTGCCCCACCAGCGCGCGGGCGATCTGAGTACGCAGCTTGCCGAGCAGGTCGCCGGCGCGCGCGATGGCGGGAGATTCGTCGATCATGCGAGTGGCCTTTGGTGGTCCGAGTGCATTCTAAGCAAGATTCGCCGGCAGACTTCCATCAACGTGATGGCGGCGCGCTCCTCGTTGAGCCGGCGCGGGGTGACCTCGGTGCGCGCTGCACGGATGGCGGCGGCATCGAGGCCGGTGAAAGCCGCCAGGCGCTCCGCTCTCCGCGAGGCGTCGAGCCCGCCATAGCCGGCGATGTGCCGGGCAGCCTCCTCATCCAAGGACCGCCGCGCGGAGGTTCGCAGCCCTTCGAGGTTGCGCGTGCGCCAGGCGAAGCGCGCGTTGGCGCGAATTTGCTCGGCCAGGGAGCGGCGCACGAGGGTCGGAAGCGGCACCGGCGGACCGAAGCGCGGCGCGTGACGCCAGGCCAGCGCAATAAGGGCCGCGAGCAAAAAGAGGATTCCGGGAGCGGCGAGCCGCCACAGGAGCGCCGGTAACGGTTCGGCTGCCGCGGGGTGAAAGATGAGCAGCGTGTCGTCGTGGCGCAGACCCGCCGCCGCGGCGAACATTTCCGCATGATCGGCGCGCTTGAGCATCGAATTGCTCAGCACCCCGGCAGGCTCGAGGACGGTGACCTCGCCGAGACCGACGCCGGTGCGAATGACGTGCATGCCTCGATCGTCCGATAGCGACCAGGCCGGCGCTCGGTCGCCGTCGAAGCCGAGCGTCGGTCCGGCATTGCACACCCGGAACGACTGACCCGTGGGCGTGCCGTCGGCGCGTACCGTCATGAGCGGGCAGTCGGAGCCAGACTGCGCCGTGGAGTGCACGGGAGCCGGAGCTGCGGCAGCCGGAGCTGCGGCAGCGGGGGCTGCCGGCGGTGGTGGCGGGGGCTTAGGCGCTGCGCGCGCGCGCTTGATGCCGCTCCATGCCTTCAGGGCCGGATAGGAGTCGAGCAGCACCGGGCTGATCACCAGGCGACCTCCCGACTCGACCCAGTTCTCGAGTGCTTCGACGGGCGGGCGGGTGAGCTTATCGCCCGGCTCCTCGAAAACCAGCACGGCCTCGGGCGCAAGCCCGCGGACGGTCGCGATCTCCCGAGTATGAATGCCCATATCGGCGGCGAAATGCTCGAGAGCGTAATAGGGATTGCGCAGCGCCTCGCCCTTCGGGGGCGTAGGCACAGTGATGGTTTCCCAGTGGAGATGGAAGGCGATCCAGGCCGCGAGTGCCGCGAGCAGTACGAGCACTCCGAGGTTGCGCGCGAGATTCGGGTTCACGGCGCGGCGCCTTCGAGCGATTCAGCGAAACCGCGGCAGAGGCGGGCGATCGGCTCGCGCACCACCGACTCCCCCGCATACACGGTGCGCTGCCAGAGCGCGACGAGGTCGGCGAAATAAGCCGCGCGAGGCGGATCGAGCGTCGCATTGACCGCGCGCAGCGCCTCGCCTTCGGTGGCCGAAGCCGCGATCGCGATGCCATGGCGGTGCACTGCGCGGGAGAGCGCGCCGCGATAGAGCAGCGAAAGCGCTTCGCGCTCGCGGCCCGCCTCGAGGAGCTCCAAGGCGACCGCGCCGATATTCTCGGGCAGCGACTCGGGGCGGATGTCGAGCCCGTGCAGGCTCTCGACCCCGTGCTCCGGAATCGCGGCGGCGGGGGCTCGTTCTCGGAGCCTCCGGATCCCCCACACCACGGCGATCGCCCCACAGAGCGCACCGACGATCCAGAGCAGCAGGCTCGAGGATTGCGCCAAAAAATCGAATAAGCGCGTCAGCCAGCGGGGTGCCTGCGCGGCCTTAGCTTCATTCGGCTGGTTCCAGCGGAGCGTGCGCAAGGCCTTCTCCCCGCCAAGATTCGGATCCGCCCGCAGTTTTGCCGCCGCGGCGCGGATCTCGTCGCGGCTCAAGTACGTCCCGACGGGGGCCGCATCGGCCGGCGCGCCGGAGACCGCCGCCCAGGCATCGCTCGCGAGACCCAGCGTAAGACACAAGGAGAGACACGGGGCGAGATAGCCGGCGAGGCATTCAGTGCGCAAACGCACGTCGAAACTCCTGCTCGATGTCCCACGCCTCGAGCTCGACACGGCGATTGAGATACAGACCGAACCCGGCCGCCACATAGAACGGTTCCAGGAACGCGACGGCGAGGACATACGCGATCGAGGAGACGAGCCCGGCTTGCGCGGCTGCGAGACCCGTCAGCCAGCCGCTCTCGAACCCAAGGACATGCGGCGCGAGCATCACGCGGAGAATGAGCACGCTCGAGCACAAGGCCAGCTCCGCATTCGCGAACGCGAGGGTCATGGCACGCGCGACGCCGCGATGGCGCAGGGTCAGCTGCCGGACGCGGTCGCGCTGCGCGCGCCCGGCAAGTCCCTCGAGCTGCACGATGGGCAGCTTGAACGAGCGCGAGGCGCTCAAGCGCATGAGCAAAAGCATGAGGACATTCGGTCGCAAGACGCGCTCGCGCGCAGCCCACAGATCCGCGGGTGCGGTGGATTCGCCGAAGAGCGCTCGCGACAACGCGAACAGGGCGGCGCGGTCCAGCCAGGGCTTCGCGAGCCACACGAGCAAGGCGGGCAGCCAGGGCTCGAGCGGATAGGTCGCGAGGCACACCAGGAACGTCGGCACCGCCATGGCGAGATAGCAGGCATAAACCGACCGCATTCTGAAGTGCAGGAGCTGGACCCCGAGGTCGCATCCCTCCCACACGGAGCGCGGTCGGAGCGTGAGAGCGATCGCATCAATCTGCATAAGGACGGCGCAAGAAGAACAGGGTCACCAGGATCCAACAGGCAGCGGCGCCGGAGTATTTTGCGGTCGGCGTAATCCACGCTGCCGACGACCAGAAGGCCTCGATCGCCGCAGCGATGACGAGCATCACCGCGGAGCCGAACACGATGACGCTCGTGTCCTTGGCCGCGAGTTCGAGTGCCGCCGTGCGCGCCAGACGCCCGGGCAGGAGCACCGCGCGACCGATCCGCAGGCCCGCCGCGCCGCAGAGCACGATGGCGGTCAGCTCGAAGGCGGAATGCGTGGCGACGAACGAGAAGAACGTGCCGCCGAAGCCCGCGGAAGCGACGTATCCCGCGATCGCACCGCCGAACGCACCGTTCATGGCGATGAAGTACACGCTGCCGACGCCGAGCAAGATCCCGGTCGCGTAGCATTGAAAAGCGATGCCGATGTTGTTCATGATGTAAAAGCCGAACATCATCCAGTCGCCTCCCGCATCGCGCAGCCGTCCGAGCACCTCGTTGGAAGGGTCGTACATCTTCTCGAATCTCGCCGCCGTGCCGCCGTCGACGATCGACAAGATGAGGTCAGGCCTGTGATATACGGCGAGTCCGAGGACGATGGCCGGTCCCATGAGCAACAGGGCGGAGAGCGCGACGTAGCCGCGCTGCGCTCGCACCATCGCAGGAAAGCGATTCAAGAGGACTCGCGCAATGCGCGCGATGCCGAAGTCGCTTTGCCGGTATACGATCTGATGCGCACGTGCAGTGACGATCGACAGCCGCTCGATGATGGCTGACGGAAAGCCGCGCGCCTCGGCGAGCGCAAGGTGCTCGCAGCACGTCCGGTAGAGGGCGAGGAATCGCTGCGGATCGAGCTTGCGCTCCGGGAGCCGGATCGCTTGCTCGAGCTCGACCCACAAAGGCTCGTGGGCGGTCTGGAACTCGAGCGCAGTCATGGCGCGCGGGGACCGGCGGGTGCGGGCGCCCCGCGCTCGCCGTGCAGCCAGCGGGCAATGCCCACGAGCCGGGCGGTGAGCGAGAGGCGCGCGGGCGTGTCCGCCACGGCGGCCGAAGCGAGCTCGGCGATCTCCTCGGCGCGTTGCGGGGTGAGGCGTCCCACCCGAAATCCGAAAGCCATGATGGCGATCTGCTGGCGCCTGGACAGGGCGGTCGGCGGCGGCAGGGGATTGGCATCGGCGAGCGAGCCTGACGGCCGGACGTCGTAGCGGTAGGCGACGACCGTTCCGCCCGCGAGGTCGCCGATACGCCGAGAGTCGCCGCGCAACAAGATCGTGACTATGCCGAATGCATAGAAGAGCGGCAGGAAGTCGACGACCCGCATGAGGTTACGGATCAAGCAGCCCGCCGGGGTGATCGGCAGGCCGTTTGCCATGAGTACGACGAGGCCCATGATGCGCTTGCCGGGGGTGGCGGCCCCCGGGGTGAGCTCGAAGATCACGGGATAGAGCCAGTTCAAGACGAAGAAGGAAATGTAGAAAAGGCCGCTGCCGAAACGGCCGGCCGCGGCGAGCACGCTGGCGCAGGTCATAAGAAAGAACACGCGGATCACCGCGTCGATCAGGAAGGCCGTGGCGCGCACCGCAAAACCGGCGGGGCGTATCGAGATCGCGATACCCTCCGGGGTCTCCGCCGTGAGAATGGTGTCGATCGCGGGATTCAAGCCCGAATGACGATGGTGTCGGCGATGTAGTCGTGGCAGCAGCGCCGCTGCTCGCCGAAGATCATGAGACTGTCGATGAGAAAATAGAAGCTGCCGAAAAACGGCACCCACATGATCAGGCTGTTGACCAGGTAACGGAGCCAGAATATCCGAGCCAAGGTGGCGCGCGAGCCGTCGGTGCGCGCGACCTTGATGCCCACGAGCCTCTTGCCGATGGTCTGGGCGTTACGGTAGACGAGCACGGTCGTGATCACGATGAGCACGAGGTTGATGAGCAAAGCCGCATAGAAGAGAATTCCCGCGCCCGCCATGGCCGTCCACACGGCAACGTAGTTATAGCCCCTCAGACCTGTATGAGCCATCGTGCTGAAGGCCGTCACGTAACTCGGTATGAAGGGAATGGTGAATATCAGTCCATCGATCAGGACCGCTCCCAGGCGAGAGAGGCGCGTGGCCTTCTCGAAGGGGGTATCGGTCGAGGGTATGTCGGCCACGACGCTGTGCGGCGGGGCATAGTTATTCGGTGTCGACACGGCGTGCTCCTTGCGACTCGACCTCAGGGATATGATAGCGCGCCCGATCCGCAGGCGGTTTGTTTTCGGGCTCGGGCGTTGCTCAACGGCGACGGTCCGGATAGGCGTCGATCTCGCTCAGCATCTCCGGGCCTCCCAGGGCCTGCATTTGACCCAGGATCCACTCCCGCCGCTGCAGGACATAATGCGAGGGCGCCGCCACCGAGTAACGCTCGGGGTTCGGCAGCACTGCGGCGAGGAGGGCGGCATCGCTGCGCGACAGGCGCGAAGCCGGCCGGTGGAAGAACCGTGCGGAGGCGGCCTCGGCGCCGTAGGTGCCGTCGCCGAACTCCGCGACATTCAGATAGATCTCGAGGATGCGCCGCTTGGGCCAGAAGCCCTCGATGAGCAGGGTGAAGTACGCCTCGAGGCCCTTGCGGAAATAGCTGCGGCCGGACCAAAGATACAGATTCTTCGCCACTTGCTGGCTGATGGTGCTTGCCCCGCGGACGCGATGGCTATGCTGGTTGAGCTCATAAGCCTTCTCGATGGCCTCGACGTCGAAGCCCCAGTGCTCCGGGAATTTCTGATCCTCCGAGGCGACCACGGCAAGCGGCAGGTTGGGCGAGATGCGCGAAAGATCCACCCACGTGTGTCGAGAAACGTAGTCCCGGTCGTGGGTGACCCACGCCTCGATCCGTCTCTCCGCCATGAACGCGCTGAAGGGCGGATCGATCCAGCGCAGGAGAGCCACTGAGAGGACCGAGAGTCCCAGGGGCAGCAGCACAAACCACGCGAGCGCGCGCCAGAGGCGGCCCGGGAAGGTCTTGCTGCGCGCCAACTCGTCCGGTCCGGCGTGCCGCGGCTTACTTCTTCTCGCTCTTCTTTTCGGCGCGGTGAACGCGGGTCATGGTCACGGCCTCGAGCGGCACGTCCTGATGGCCATGGACGCGGCCCGTCTTGACGGCGGCGATCTTGTCGACCACGTCCATTCCCTCGGTCACCCGTCCGAACACCGCATAGCCGAAATTGCCGCGGGTGTGATCGAGGAAGTCGTTGTCCTTGAGATTCACGAAGAATTGCGAGGTCGCGCTATTGACGTCGTTGGTGCGCGCCATGGAGAGCGTGCCGCGCGCGTTCTTCAAGCCGTTGTCCGCCTCGTTCTTGATCGGGGGGTGGGTGCGTTTCTGGGACATGTCCTCGGTGAAGCCGCCGCCCTGGATCACGAATCCGGGGACGATGCGATGAAAGGTGGTGCCGTCGAAAAAGCCCTCGTCGATGTACTTCAAGAAGTTGGCGACGGTGACCGGCGCCTCCTTCTCGTGCAGCTCGACGGTGAATCGACCAAGGGTTGTCTCGAAGTGGATCATGTACGCTCCTTGAGAGGCGAGGGAAGGGTTCCCCGTGTGACGCGGGGAAGACCGGAGTAATCGGTATGGCTGTCGATGGCGGTGAAGCCGCGGCGCTCGAGGAGCCCAGCGACCTCGAGCTGCTGCGTGCTGCCGTGCTCGAGCAAGAGCCATCCGCCGCGGGTTAAATGCGACGGGGCCAGGGCAACGATCGCCGCGAGCGCATCGAGCCCCTCGGGCCCGGCGACGAGGGCGAGCGCAGGCTCGGCGGCGAGCGCCTCGAGGGCGGGATCGCCGTCCGCGACGTAGGGCGGGTTTGCGACCACCACGTCGAAGCGCTCATCCGGGACGGCATCGAACCAGGATCCCAATCGAAAGTTCACGTTGGGAAGCCCAAGGGCGCACGCGTTGTCGCGCGCAACCCGCAGCGCCCCCGGCGACACATCGACGCCTACTAGGCGGGCGAGCGGCCGCTCGGAAGCGATCGCGAGCGCCACGGCGCCGCTGCCCGTGCCGAGATCGAGCACGGCGCACTCCGCGGACTTGGGCACGTGCTTCAATGCGACCTCGACCAGGATCTCCGTCTCGTGCCGCGGCACCAGCACGGCGGGCGTGATCTTGAGCGGCAGCGACCAGAATTCCCGGCGGCCGGTGAGGTATGCCACGGGCATGCCGCTCCTGCGCTGCTCGATCAGATCGCGATACGTCCGCAGAACATCCTCGGCGAGGGGATCGGAGCCGCGCGCGATGAGCGCCGAGCGCTCGACGCCGAGCACGGCGCTCAACAGCACTTCGGCATCGAGCTGCGGCGAGCCGCTGTGCGCGACGAGCGAGCGGACGCCCTGTCGCAAGGCGAACTCGACCGTCCTCGGATCGGGGGATCGATTCCGTTCGAAGGCCGGCGCATTCATCGGGCTGCTCATTCGACCTGGCTTGCCAGCTCTTCCGCCTGGTATTCCTGATTCAGCGCTCCGATGAGCTCGTCGAGATTGCCGTTCATGACGTCGTCGAGCTTGTAGAGCGTCAGGTTGATGCGGTGATCGGTCACGCGCCCTTGCGGAAAGTTGTACGTGCGGATGCGCTCCGAGCGGTCGCCCGAGCCCACCTGTAGCTTGCGGGACTGCGCCTGCTGACTCGCCTGTCGCGCTCTTTCGTCCGCGAGCAGCCGCGCCTTCAGCAGCGAGAGCGCGCGTGAGCGGTTCTTGTGCTGCGACCGCTCGTCCTGGCACTCGACCACGATGCCGGTGGGCAGATGCGTGATGCGAATCGCGGAGTCGGTCTTGTTCACGTGCTGTCCTCCCGCGCCCGACGAGCGGTAGGTATCGATGCGCAGGTCCGCAGGATTCAGGTCGACGGACTCGACCGCCTCGAGCTCGGGCAAGATCGCGACCGTGCACGCGGAGGTGTGAATGCGTCCTTGCGCCTCGGTCGCCGGCACGCGCTGGACGCGGTGCGTGCCCGACTCGAACTTCAGGAGCGAGTAGGCGCCGCGGCCGATGATGCGGCTGATGATTTCCTTGTATCCGCCGTGCTCGCCGGGACTCTCGGAGAGCACTTCGACCTCCCAGCGCTTCGATTCGGCGTAGCGGGCGTACATGCGAAGCAGGTCGCCCGCGAACAGCGCCGCCTCGTCGCCTCCCGTACCTGCGCGCACCTCCAGAAAAATGTTGCTCTCGTCGTGGGGATCCTTGGGCACGAGGAGGCGCTGCAGCGCCTGCTCCTCTGCATCGACACGGAGGTCGAGCTCCTTGAGCTCGTCCTCCATCGCGAGCTCGCGGGCGGTGGCCAGGTCCCCCTCGAGGGCGAGAAACCCGCGATATCGCTCGACGAGCGGACCCAAGCGCGAGTACTCCACGGACAGATCGCGAAACTGGTTCTGGCGTCCGATGACATCGGGCTCGGACAACAGGCGGCCGATCTCCTCGTAGCGCTCGTCGAGCTTTTCCAGCTTGCGTCGGATCGAGTCCTTCATGCCGCAAATTATAGCGGCCTTCGCCTCAACTCCGGTCGCGATCTTCCGAAAGCAAGCGCGCCAAGAGCTGCGCCAATGCGGGGTCGGCGGACTCCGAGGCCTGGCGCAGCGCCTGGGTGGGGGAGTGCAGCAGCCGGTTCGTCAGGGTGTTGGCGAGATATTCGATGACTTCGTCGGTGCCTTTGCCGGAGAGCAGCATCCGCCGGGCCTGCTCGACGGTCTGGGCACGGATCGCCTCGGCCTGCTGCCGCAGCGCACGGATGGCGGGCCCCGCGTCCTGCGCGCGCAGCTCGGCCACGAATCGCGCCACTTCCTCCTCGAGTAAACGCCGCGCGCCGCCCGCAGCCGCCTCGCGCTCGCGGCGGTTCTCCTCGACGATGTGCTGCAAGTCGTCGATCGAGAAGAGATATACGTCGGAGAGCTCGGCGACGGCGGGCTCGATGTCGCGCGGCACCGCGAGATCGACCATAAAAATCGGCCGGTGCCGCCGCTTACGCACCGCCGCCGCGGCGGCGCTCTTGGTGATCAGCGGCACGGCGCTCGCCGTGCAACTCACCACGATGTCCGCATCGGCGAGCTCCTTGTCGAGGCTGCTCAAGTCGACCGCGTAGGCCTGGATCTCGGCGGCGAGCGCTTGCGCCCGTGCGAGCGTGCGATTGGCGATCACCAGCCGTTTCACTCCGGCGCTCGCAAAATGCCGGGCGGCGAGACCGATCATCTCGCCCGCGCCGATCATGAGCGCGGTGCGCTCGCTCAGGTCCGCGTACATGCGCCGCGCGAGGGCGACAGCCGCGGAGGCGAGCGAGACGGCGTTGGCGCCGATCTGCGTCTCGGACCGGACGCGTTTTGCGGCCGAGAACGCCGCCTGAAACAGCTTATTGAGTGCGGGGCCGGTGCTGCCGGTCTCGTGCGCCACGCGATAGGCGTCCTTGAGCTGGCCCAAGATCTGCGGCTCGCCCAACACCATGGAGTCGAGCCCCGAGGCGACGGAGAAGGCATGAGCGACCGCTAGCCGGTCCTGATGGACGTACAGACTCGAGGCGAGGTCGAGGTTGTTGCCGTGATGATTCTCGAGCCACTGCGACAGCTCCGCTGCGCTCGCATTGCCGGACCAGTACACTTCCGTGCGATTGCAGGTCGAGAGGATCACCACCTCGGAGACGCCGAGCTCCTGCCTCAAAGCGCGCAGCGCCGCGGCCAGGCGATCTTCGTTGAACGCCACTTTCTCGCGCAACGCAAGCGGCGCGGTCTTGTGATTGAGGCCGAGAACGTTGAATGCCATGAGCGCGCGCTTTCCTTAACCCCGTGATTTTGGGTAAGAAACACCCCCAGATCAAGCTGGAATCCGGGGCAACGCCCCCCTCATTTGGCTATAGTGCGGCCGTGTTCTCGAAATTGATCCCGGCGATGGACCTTCTCTCCCGTACCTTATCCGCGAAAGCCTGTCTGGCGCTCGGGCTACTGGCCTGTACCGCGTGCGCGGGACTGCCGGTCGCTCCCGCGCCCGTCGAGAAATCCGAGGTGTACTACACCGTCACCGGCGAGCTCGCTCTGGTGCGCGGCGAGCCGCGCACGGCGGCGCTGCAGTATGCCACCGCGGCGCAGAACGCCACCGACTTGACGCTGATTGCGCATGCGAGCGAGGTGACGAGCGAGTGCCTGCAGCCCTCGTTGACGGCTGCGATCGCGACGCGCTGGCTCGGCCTCGATCCGCAATCGATCGATGCGCACCGCGCGGCTGCGCGCGCCGCGCTCGCGCTTGCGCGGATCGACGAGTCCGCCCGGCAATATCGCATCGTTCTCTCGAGCTCGCCGCGCGGCACGGATGTAGAGCTCAAGGATCTCGAGAGCGAGCTCGAGACGAGCGACGACGTATTCGCCGCGCGCCGGCTTTTCGATCGGCTGGCGGCGGATTTCCCGAGTTCCCCCGCGGCACTGCGCCTTTCAGGCCTCGCCGCTCTGCGCGCCGACGATCCGGCGGCCGCGGCGGAGGATTTCTCGCGCGCCCTAGCACTCACGCCGGCACAGGGGGGCGATGAGCCCGCCCACGACGCGGCGGCCGACACGGGGGAGGCACGCCGCGAGCTGCAGCAAGGCTTGTGGCGCGCCCGGATCCTATCCGGCAATACAGAGGCGCCACTCGCAGAGTCGCGTGCCCTCGCGCAGCGCGATGCGACGCCTGCCAACGTCCTCAATTACGCGCTCCTGCTCCTTGCCGCGAGTCAAGATCAAGCGGCGATCGCGCAGCTCGAGGCCCTCGCGCGGGATGCGGAGTCTCAGGCGGTCGCCTTGCGGCTCCTCGGGCTGGTCGAGTTTCAGAACGGCGACCTCGACGCGGCGGGCCGGCATTTCACCGAGCTCTTGACCACGGGCAAGTTCGTCGATGATTCCTTTTACTATCTCGGACTGATCGCCGAGCGGCGGACCGACCTCGAGAAGGCGCTGCGTCTTTACGCGCAGGTGCAAAGCGGCGACAACGCTACGGCAGCGCTCGTGCGCGCGAGCACTATTCTGCAGACTCACGGCGCCGCAGCGGCTGCGCAGGAGATCCTGGACCATCTGATCGAGGACGAGCCCGCGCGCGCGCCCGAGATGGTCGCGGCGCGCGCGAGGATCTACTCGGACGCAGGCGATGCGCGACAGGCCCTCGCCGTGCTCGGCCGCGGGAGAGAGCAATATCCGGACAGCGTCGATCTGCGCTACGCCGTTGCCACGACGGATGAGGAGGCGGGGCACCTCGGCGCCGCGCTCAAGGAGCTGAAGGAGGTCCTGAAGCTGCGCCCGGACGATCCGGCGGCCCTGAACGCCTACGGCTATACGCTCGCGGACCATAAGCTCAAGCTCGCGCGGGCGCGCGCGCTCATCGAGCGCGCCTACGCGGGGGCTCCCCGCAATGCCGCCATTCTGGACAGCCTCGGTTGGGTGCTCTACCGGCAAGGGCACGACGAGCAGGCGCTGCCTTACCTGGCTCTAGCCCACGCCGAGGACCGCAGCGCCGACATCGGCGCCCATTATGGCGAGGTGTTGTGGCACGCCGGCCGGCGCACCGACGCGGATCAGGTGTGGGACGCGGCGGCACGCACCGACTCCGATACTCGCCTGCTGAATGCCACGCGGCGGCGCCTGTCCGCCGCTCCGTGACATGCGGCTTTGGTTCCCACTGCTCGCGTGTGCCTCGGTACTGGCCGGATGCGCAGCCCCGCGGCTACGGCCCACGACTCCGCTGCTCCCGTGGGATGAGCGTGTGACGGCGCTCGAGCACACGCGCACCTGGCAGCTCGATGGCCGAGCGGCGGCGGCGTTGGGACAGCAAGGCTGGCAGGCGAGCCTCGATTGGCGCCAGAAAGATAGCGTGAGCGAGTTGCATCTCGCGGGACCCTTCGGCGTCGGCGCGCTCGCCCTGACCCTGTCGCCCCAGGGGCTGTCGCTCAACGGCGCGCCGCCGAGCGAGGAGGTGACGGCGCAGCTGGAGACGCGGCTCGGGTTCGAGCTGCCGCTCGAGAATCTGCGGTTCTGGCTGCTTGGCATTCCGAATCCCGACGTTCCCTTCGAGCTCACCCGCAACGCGGAGGATCGCGCGCTGCATCTCTCACAAGATGGCTGGAGCATCGATTACGATCAGTACCGTCCGCAAGGGGGCGATGAGTTGCCGGCGCGACTGGTGTTGAGCAAAGCGGATGCGCGCGTGCGCATCGCGGTGGATCGCTGGGACGTTCCGCGGTGAGTGCCGGCGCACAGACCCCAGGGCCGTGGCCGGCGCCGGCCAAGCTGAATCTGTTTTTGCACATCATCGGCCGTCGTCCGGACGGCTATCACGCGCTGCAGACTTGCTTTCAGTTCGTCGATCTGTGCGATGAGGTGACGATCCTGCCGCGCGAGGACGGGGCGATCCGGCGCGGCGCCGGCGCCGCGGGCGTCGAGCCTGAGCAGGACCTCTGCGTGCGTGCGGCGCTTGCGCTCAAGGGGGCCACGGGAACGAGGCGCGGGGCCGACATCAGTGTGCTGAAGCGCATTCCCATGGGCGCCGGCCTCGGCGGCGGCAGCTCGGATGCGGCCACGTGCCTGGTCGCGCTCAACCGGCTCTGGGATCTGAACCTGCCGGTCGATGAGCTCGCCGCGCTCGGCTTGAAACTTGGCGCAGACGTCCCCGTGTTCGTGCGCGGGCGCGCGTCCTGGGCGGAGGGAGTGGGGGAACGGCTCACCCCGCTCTATCCCCCGCTCGCGCCAGATGAGCGTAACTATTTGATTATCAAACCAAATGTCTTCGTCAGCACCCGGGATGTCTTCGAGGACCCCGAATTGACAAGGAATACCCCGCCCATCACAATTCACGGTTTTCTGGCGGCCGGCGGTAGGAACGACTGTCTTCCGGTGGTGCGGCGCCGATATCCCGAGGTCGCGCGCGCCATCGATTGGCTCTCGACCTATGGGGCGGCGCGCCTGACTGGGACGGGGGCGTGTATTTTCATGGCCTGCGAGCCGGCGCTGGCCCGGGAGATCGTCGGCAGGTTGCCGGCGGGATTCGAGGCATTCGTGGCTCGTGGACGGAACGACTCGCCCTTGCTCGAGAGGTTAGCGGCTTAAAGCGGCGGCGCGGCAGTTGCGCCCATTCGAGTTTCACTTGGGGTGTCGCCAAGCGGTAAGGCAGCGGGTTTTGATCCCGCCATACGGAGGTTCGAATCCTTCCACCCCAGCCAATTCATGAAATGGATCTATGTCGTCCTCGCTGAGCAAAGAATTCGAGTCTCCGTCCATCTCCGTATTCGCCGGTAACGCGAATCCGTTGCTGGCGGAGGGAATTGCGCGTCACCTGCACGCGCCGCTGGGGCGCGCCTATGTCGGGCGATTCTCCGACGGCGAGGTGAACGTCGAGCTGATGGAGAACGTGCGCGGGCGAGACGTGTTCATCGTGCAGCCGACGTGTCCGCCGACCAACGACAACTTGATGGAGCTCTTGTTGATGACCGATGCCTGCCGGCGCGCATCGGCAAAGCGCATCACCGCGGTGGTGCCTTATTTCGGTTATG
>Ga0302326_10000846_pt1 | contig 80170 bp, 75 predicted proteins | sample Palsa_T0_3_FD_202264 | JGI IMG/M metagenome (GOLD analysis project Ga0302326, IMG submission 202264) | Peat permafrost microbial communities from Stordalen Mire near Abisko, Sweden - Palsa_T0_3 | ecosystem: Environmental > Terrestrial > Soil > Palsa > Peat permafrost | place: Sweden: Abisko...
TGGGGTGCCCGGGTTGGCGGCGGCGGTGGCGGCGGCTCCGTTACGTTGACCGTGGCCGTGCCGGTTTTGGCGCCGCCGGGTCCGTTAGCCGTAAGGGTGTAGGTGGTGGAAGCGCCCGGAAATACCCGGCGGCTGGCGCTAGCCTGCACCGTGCCAATGCCGTTATCGATGGAAATGCTGGTGGCATCGCTAACGCTCCAGCTCAGCGTGGACGACTGGCCGCGCTCAATCGACGAAGGCTCAGCCGCAAACGAGGCGATGCTGGGCGCCGCGGGCGGCGGCGGGGCCGGCGTCTCGACCTTCGGCGGCGGTGGCGGCGGCGGTGGCGGCGCTTTCTTCTTGCAACCCGCCGCGAACATCGCCAACATCAGGCAAATGCTAATGGTGCTGATTCTGCGTTTATTCAACATGAACTAAATCCTCCTGAAAAGTTGGTTCTGGGTTCTGGGTGCTGGCAAACTCTTCGCAAACGGGAGACCGCAGGCCAGAACCCAGGACCTAGAACCCAGCACCCTATTTTGCCCATACCGGGGTCGAATTCCTTCCGGCCGTCGTCAACTGTTTGAGTTGCGTGCCGTCCGCCAGCATGGTCCAGATCTGCTCCGACCCGGTACGCGTGGACATGAATGCCAGGCGCCTGCCATCCGGCGCCCAACCGGGGTTCTCATTGCGTCCGGCGCCGTAGGTCAACTGGTTAAAGTTGCGCGAGGCCACATCCATCACGAAGATATTAAAATTGCCGGTGGCGAAGCCGCGCGTCCAGGCAAACGCCAGGATCTGCCCGTTGGGGTGCCAGCACGGGTTGGACGCCTCCCCCTCGCCGTTCGTCAACCGCTGCACGTCGGTGCCATCCATATTCATTCGGTAAACCTGCTGCGGTCCCGACCGCCCTGACACAAAGGCGATATCGGTTCCGGTCTTCGGATTCACTTTGGGCTCGACCTCCAGGGCCTGAGTGTTCGAAATGCGGCGCAGATTACTCCCATCGATGTTGGCGACATAGATCTGCGCCCTGCCACTGGCCGAGGAAGCATAAAGCAATTGCTTGCCGTCCGGCGTAAAATCCGGGGTAGCGTTCATGGATGCGACTTGATTATAAAACGGCAACCGCCGTCCCGTATCCGTCGAGAGAATAAATATAGCAGGATTGCCGCGCGCGAAGCTAGTAAAAGCAATTTTTGTGCCGTCGGGCGATGCGGCGGGCATGATGGATAACGAATTGAAATGGCTGAGCTGGCGCTGGTTGGAGCCGTCCGGGTCCATGACCCAAATCTCCTTGTGGCCGGTGCGATTGGATACGAAATAGATCTTGGTGCCGAGCAGGGATGTGCCGCCCATTTGGGCTATGATATCGGCGGCGAATTCATGGGCCGTTTTCTTAGCCCCGGCCTCGTCCGGAGAGCCGAAATAGCGTTTGCCGAGGACCTGGGCCTGCGATACCGAAGTCTGTCCCACGTTGAACAGCCAGCCGTAGAGCACCAGCACGTTGTTTTGCACGGCGGTGTAGCCGAATGCCAGGTAGTTGGCGGAGACCGGCGGCGAAGACCAGTCCGAGAGCCAGGCGCCGCCACCGTTAGGTGGTTGCTGGCCGGGGCGGGTGGGCTGGGGCGCGGGCTGTTCGCGGAAATCCGAAGGCTGCTGGGGCACCTGCAGAGGGTACATGGTCTTGGGGACCATTTTGAAAATGGCGGACGCATCCAGATCGTTGTAGAGCGTTTCGTTGAAGGCGTTCATGAGCGGCTGGGCCGCGCCGCTGCCGCGCAGATCGGGTACGGCAATGGCGGGACGGGCTTCGCGCTGCAACTTGATAATGACATCGCTTTGCTGCGCCGCCAATACCAAAAGGATCCCGGCGAACGCGGCGGCAAACCAAAAAGCTCTTTTCATCTATCGCCTCAACTCAAACCAAAACTCAATCGTGGCGGCATCGCGTTCATATGCGGCGGGCAGGGCCGGGAAAGGACTCGCGTCGTAGATGGCGCGCTGGGCGGAGTAATCCAGGGCCTGGTTCCCGCTGCTCTGGGCGACATGCACGTTGCGTACCGATCCGTCTCGCATCAGGTCGAAGGTGACGATAGCGGTGGGGAGCGTGTGGATACGCGGATCCAGATCCCCGGTGTGCCATTTCTCCGCCACTCTCTGCCGCAAAATCATCACATAGTTTCCGAACCGGTTGCCAAACGGCGATCCCTGCCCGACGCCCACCCCGCCGGGGCCGACCTGCCCGATCATGGGCGAAACCAAGGCTTGGCCGGCCGCGCTATAAAGCTGGTTGGGACGGTCCTGTTGCTTGGCGCGCCAGTTGTTCTGCGCGGACGTGGCCACTTCTGACGGCTTGGGCCGCGTCCGGCTCTTGATGGGGATGGCGTCCGGTTCCGCGGCAGGCGCCAGCTTTTTCGGCTTGGCAGCGGGGGGAGGAGTCGGTACCACAGATTCCGTATCGTTCGCCAGCGGGTTGACGATACCGCTCCGCGAGGGCAGCGGAATCTTGTTCACCACATTAATAGAGATACTGCCCGGACCGCCCGAATTAGCGTCGCCCCAGCTCTCATGCGGGCCGGAGAGCGCCACTCCCCAGAACAGCAAGGTTCCGAAGATCGCGGCATGCAACGCCACCGATCCCAGCAGCGGTTTGTTCAGGGAATCGGCTTGATCCAGAATGTCCGCGTGGGGCATTACTTGCGCCTCTTGCCGGTGGTATCCTCCGGCTGGGTGACCACGTTGACCTTCAGCTTGGCCGCGCCGAGTTCGCTCATGATCTGCGCGATGGGCTCCCAGACGGTTTCTTTGTCGGCGCGCAGGTAAACTTCGGTGGCGCCGTTGAAGCGCCGCGCGATCTCGGCCGGCAGCTCGTTATGGTTGACCTCTTTTTCGTTGAGGTACAGCGTGCCGTCTTTGGTGATGTTGACCACCGGCAGATCCTTGGCGCTGTCCTGGACCGCGCGCGTCTTGGGGACGTCCACCTGGATGCCGAATTCCATCACGTGGGCGGTCAGCATAAAGATGATGAGCAGCACCAGCATCACGTCCACGAAAGGCGTGACGTTGATCTCGGAAAGCATGCCGGTGGAAGCGCGCCGCCGCGACCGGGAGTTGCCGCCGCTATTGATGGAGATCGCCACGCTTTACTCTTCGAAACTCCGCTCCGCCATGTTGAGAAATTCGAGCGCGAAGTCGTCCATGCGCGAGCCGATCTCGCGAATGGTGTGGCTGAACTGGTTATAAAAGATGGCGGCGGGAATGGCCGCGGCCAGCCCCACGGCGGTGGCGATCAGGGCGTCCGCGATACCGGGCCCCACCGCGCGCAGGCTGGCGTTGCCCTGCATCCCCAACTCTTGAAACGCGCGGATGATGCCGAGTACGGTGCCGAACAAACCGATGAACGGGCTGACGGAAGCGGTGGTGGCCAGCCAGCTCATGTTGCGCTCCAGCTTGGTGAGCTCCTCGCTGGTGCCGAGTTGCAAGGAGCGTTCGAGCGAGATCTTATTGACCACGGAGCCGCGCGCCTTCACCTGGCGGTGGACTTCCTCGTAACCGAACTCGAAGACGGAGACCAGGGGAGCGGGCTTGAACTGTTCGCTGGCGACCATGACCGCATCCAGGCCGCTGGCTTTGCGGAAGGCGCGCAGAAATCGCCGGTCGGCGGCGCGCGCGGAGCGCAACACGTTCCACTTGGAAAAAATGATGGTCCAGGAGTAAACGGAAAAGATCAAGAGGATGGCCAGAACGGCGATGGTCAATGGGCCGCCGCGGCCAACCATTTCCCAGATGTCGATCTGCAGAAGGAATGCGGGCGCTTCAGGGTTCAAACCGTCTCCTAATTTTCAAATCTAACATACGGACGCGGTGGGACAGGCTTCAGCCTGTCAAGGACAGGCCGGGAGGCCTGTCCTACTTTCCTCTTGACATTCTAGGAGAGTACTCCTAGAATGGCAAAGGGAGCAATATATGGGCAAACAAGTCGACATCCTGCAAGGCACTCTCGACATGCTGATCCTGAAAGCCGTGTCGCTGGGGCCGCTGCACGGCTACGGTATCCTGCTGCGCATCCAGCAAGTCTCGAAGGACGCGCTGCAGGTCCCGCAGGGGTCGGTCTATCCGGCGCTGTACCGGCTGGAGCATCGCGGCTGGATCGCGGCGGAGTGGGGCGAAAGCGAGAACAAGCGCAAGGCCAAATACTACCGGCTGACCGCCGCGGGGCGCCGGCAGTTGAAGTCCGAGCGGCAGGAGTGGAAGCGCCTGGCGCTGGCCATTGCGGATGTGCTGGCCGCCGAGCCGGAGGAGGTTTGACATGCTGGCGCAAGTAAGATCGTGGTGGCGGGCGCTGACCGGGCGGTCGCGTCTCGATGGCGAGATGGCTTCCGAGATGGACAGCCATATAGAGCGTTACGCGGCGGACCTGGCGGCCGGCGGGGTGGAACCCGGCGAGGCGCGCCGCCGCGCGCGCATCGAATTCGGCAGCGCCGCCGCGGCGGCCGAAGAATGTCGCGAGGCGGTGGGCCTGCGCTGGCCCAACGAATGCGCGCGCGATCTGCGCTACGCCGCGCGCGTGCTGCGCAAGAGTCCGACCTTCACCGCCGCGGCAGTGGCCACGCTGGCTCTCTGCATCGGCGCGAATACGGCCATCTTCAGCGTGGTGGACGCCGTACTGCTGCGGCCGTTACCCTATCCCCAGCCGGAGCGGCTGGCCATGATAGCCAGATACTACTGGGGTCGCGGCGAGAGCGGCTACGGCATGGGTACTTCAGGGCGCATCTGGGAAGCGGTGCGCGACAACGCCACCTATCTGGACGCGGCCGTGTTCAGCGACGGTTCGAAGGGCGTCAACTTCGCGGCTGGCGGGCGCGTCGAGTACGTCAAACAGCAGCGCGTCTCGGCCGGTTTTTTTCGCGTGCTGGGAATCGCGCCGTTCATCGGACGCGAGTTCGCGCCAGTTGAAGACGGCAAGGGTGGTCCGGCCGTCACAGTGCTGAGTTACGCGATTTGGAAACGCCTGTTTCGCGAAGACCCCGCGATTGTGGGGCAGGCGGTCACCTTGCGCGGCGAGCCGTACACCATCATTGGCGTGCTGCCCGAAAGCTTTCAAGGCGTGACGCCGGCCGACCTGTGGACGCCGCTGCGGCCATCCGCAACCGGCGAGGGCGGCGGCTGGAATTATGTCACGGTGGGCCGCTTGCGTCCCGGCGTCACGTGGGCGCAGGCCGACAGTCAGATGGAGGCCGTCGGCGCGCCCATCCTGCAGAAGAGCGGCAGCGACAACGTCCGCCTGCGCCTGGTCTCCTTCCAGCGCGGTTTGACCGACGGCCTGCGCCGGCCTCTGTTCATCCTGTGGGCCGCGGTGGGCCTGGTGTTGCTTATTGGCTGCGTGAATATCGCCGGACTGCTGCTGGCGCGGGCCGCCGGACGTACCCGCGAAATGGCCACCCGAATGGCGCTGGGTAGCGGACGCGCGGCGCTGATCCGGCAAATGCTGGCCGAGAGCGTCGTGCTGGGGTTGTGCGGCGGCGCCGCCGGGGCTGCCCTAGGATGGCTTGGAGTGAAGGCCCTCAAGGCCTTGGCGCAGGATAGTTTGAACGTATGGCAGGCCGTGGAACTCGACTGGCGCGCGCTGGCCGCCACGGCTTGCGTATCGATCGCGGCCGGCATCCTGTTCGGCCTGTACCCCGCGCTGGTAGCCAGCCGCCTGGAAATCCGCGCGGCGTTGGGCGAGGCTGGCCGCGGCGTGGCCGGCGGACGCAATCCCTGGCCTCGCCGCTTGCTGGTGGCCAGTGAGGTGGCGCTGGGCGTGGTGCTGCTGGTGGGCGCCGGACTGCTGATTCGTACGTTCGCCCATCTGCGCGGCCTGAATCCCGGCTTCGATGCCCACAACGTGATCACCGCCCAACTCTCGCTGCAAGATGCGCGTTACGCGACCAGCCAGCGTGTAAATCGGCTTTTTGACCAAAGCATCGCCCGGATTCGGGAATTGCCGGGAGTCGAGTCCGCGGCCGTCACGCTGACCCTGCCATACGAATTCGCGCTGAATTCCGGGTTCCAGCGTTTGGATGGCCGGCACGTGGATACCGAATCGCAGATCGCCAATATGTACTACGTGACGCCCGAGTACTTCCGCGTGCTGCGCATCCCATTGCTGCGCGGCCGCGTGTTCACCCCCGCGGACAACAGCACCGCGGCGCCGGCCATGGTGGTCAGCGAGGCGTTCGTCAAGGTGTACCTGCGCGACGACGATCCGCTCGGCCGGCATCTGGACCTGGGCGGCGGCGACCGGCGCGAGATCGTCGGGGTAGTCGGCGATATCCAGCAGAAGAGCGGTTGGGGAGACGGCCGCCCGCTGGCGCCCATGCCGGACATCTATGTCCCTTCCACGCAGGTCGACGACAAGTTCCTGCAAATGGTGCATACCTGGTTCTCGCCGAGCTGGATCGTACGCACCACCGGACCGCCGGAAGGCGTGATCTCGGGAATGCAACGCGCGATCCAGGCGGTGGACCCGCAGCTTCCCTTCGCGGGCTTCCACAGCATGGCAGATGTCCGTTACCGTGCGCTGGCCCAGGAACGTTTTCAGGCGACCCTCTTGGGGTCGCTGGCGGGGCTGGCGCTGCTGCTGGCCGCCGTGGGGATTTACGGACTGATCGCCAACTCCGTGGCCGAACGGACGCGCGAGTTGGGTATCCGGCTGGCGCTGGGCGCGACCGTACCGCAAGCCATGCGCGCCGTCGCGCTTCCCGGAGTGGCGTTGGCGCTGGCTGGAGTCATGGCAGGCTCCGTGCTAGCGGGGTTCGCGTCGCGACTGTTGCGGCATCTTGTTTGGGGCGTGAGTCCAGGCGATCCTCTCACTTTCATAGCGGTAGGGCTCGGCTTGCTGGCGGTGGCCGCCGCTGCCAGCTTCCTGCCGGCGCTGCGAGTTACGAGGCTGAATCCGGCGGAGACACTGCGGCAAGAGTGAGTGGGGCGAGCCTCCAGGCCTGCGGCCGGCGTCCACGCCGGCCTGTGCGAGCTAAGAGACGCTATCTGACAATGACCTTGTCGACCGCCTGGTTGTCGTAATCGTCTTCGACTCGAACGGCCAGTGTGTGCTCGCCGGGCGCGATGTGGTCGAGCGTCAGATCGTAGGCCAACTGGTGCGAATCGGAAAGCCCGGTGACCGGCGCAACCAGCGTCCAATCGCCGCCATCCAGCGAATATTCCGCTTTCTTGATGTCGCTTAGCGCGTCAGCGGCGCTCCAGGTGGCGTGCAGCTTGCCGGCCGACTCGCTCCCGGCCAGGCTGGCGATCCGCGGCGGCGTATTGTCGATCGGAAACGGGTCGCTCTCGAGCGAAGTGGATAGCGCGTCCGCGGGCGGATTGCCGGGCAGGTCCGATGCGGTCACGCGAATGCGATACTCGCCGTCGGGGAACGCAGTCGAATCCCAGCTCCAATACTTCTCCCGTACCTTGTCCTTGAGCAGCTTCCAGTTGGTCTCGTGCACGCCGCGGATCTCTACGGTGAAGATCAGACCGTCGCCATTATCGTCCGTGGCCGCCCAGCGCGCGCCCGTGAAGCCCTTAGCGTACTGCATGGGGGGCGTGCCCGAATCGAGCGACAGGGACGGCCCCAAGCCGGCGGCCGGCTTGCCGATCGGCGGCAGCGTGAGCGAGAGCGAAGCAGTCGACGGAATCGCCGGCGCGGGAAACTTGTAGTTGGGCGGCGTGCTTTCGACGGCTTCGATGCGCGGCGGCACGTTGCGCTGCAGATAGGCCACATCCACCGATTCCAGTTCGGGCGACTGCGCTCCCCCGCCCGTCAGGGTGGCTTTCCATTGGATGAAGCGGGCCGGGGGTACGGCGAGGCGATCTCCCTTAGGATCGGCGATGGCCGTCGACCAAGGGCTCCAGTTCTTCTGCGGCCGATCCAGGTTTCCGGTGCGCGCGGCGATCTCGATGCGGCTACCGTTCAGGTTCGCTTCAAAGCTGAGCCGGCCCCACTGCGAAAAGAAGCCCGCGTCGAAAACGTCGCTTTCGATGGAGCCTTCGTGGGCCGTGCCCGGACCCAGTTGGTAGATTTTGCCCACGTTGCCCGTGGCCGCGTAGAGGGTTCCGCGCTCCCCCGTCTGGAAAGCGGTGATCTGCGTGGAGGGCGCAATGAGCAGCGCCGTATACAGCACATCGGACTCGATGCGGTAGATGTAGCCCTTGTTGCCGGAACCGAGCAGCGCGCGTCCTTGCGCGTCGAAGGCGATGGCATAAATAATATCCTGGGCGTGGCTCCAGATTCTTTGCGGATTGCCGGCGGAACCGATGCGGTACACGTCCGATCCGGTCACCGACACACCGCTGCCGGAGGGCGCCATGGAAGCCGGAGGCGGCGCGGCGGGATGGAGTTGCAACTGCGACCCGAGCGCGGATGGCGTTGGTGGCGGCGCCGGGGCAGGCGGCGCGGACGACGGCCCCGGTTTGCTGCCCACGCCCGCCGCGTAAATGGAACCGTCCTGGGCCACCGCCACGGCAGTGACTTCACTCTTGCTCATCTGGTACAGGACGAAGCCCTCGCCCGTGGGAGAAACCCGCACCACCAGCCCGCCGGGATCGGTGCCCAAAATCACGTTGCCAGCCGCATCCACGGCCATCGACCGCACGTGCGTCTCGTCGCCCTGATACAACACGCTGCCGTGACCATCCGGACCGACGCGATGCACCGCGCCCGGATCGCCCGTGGCCACCAATAAGTCACCCGCTTTGTTGAACGCCAGGGCCCAGATGTACTTCGCTTTCGGATCGTAGAACACCTCGGGCTTGCCGCCGGGCGCGATCCGATAGACCTTGCCGTCGGGCGCCGTCGCGGCATAGACACGGTCCTGCGCGTCAATCGCAATCGCCGGAATCTGAAGGCCATCCAGATCCGCCAGCGTCTTCTTATCGCCGCTCGCCGATAGCCGGTAAAGCTTTGCGCCTGGACCGCCGCCCGCATACAGATTGCCCTTGGAATCGCGCGCCAGCGCCCACAGATACGCCGAAGAAGTATCGTAGATTTCCTGGAATTGCGGGGCCAACGTCACCAAGCCGTCGCTGCGCAGCGACAGGTTCTTGAGATTGCCCTTTTCGAAATCGGAGTAATCGGACTGCGTCCAGGTGCGGGTCTGTGAGGACAGAAGACAGGAGACAGAAGTCAGGAGACAGAAGACAGAAGTCAGAATGCCCCGCAGCCGTCCACCGAACGCGGCGGCTCCGGCTTCTGACTTCTGACTCCTGACTTCTGACTTCTTATTTAACACTGATCCTCAACGCATAACTGCCGGTAACCACATAGTCGAATGGCAGCGACATCTGTTCCGAGGCGCTGTCCGGCGATGTGATCAGCGACCGGTTTGAGCCGCTCCCGGACTGCATGACGTTCAAAACCGAGGCAGGCAGGCTGGGCAGGGTCTTATCCTCGTAGTACGCGGTGGGACTGGCTTCCAAAAGCGACACATACAACTTATTGTTGCTGCGCTCCTGGTTGATGAGCGAAACGGTTTCCGGCAGGCCGATGTAATGGTCCAGCATGCCGGCCACCGTCTGCATGCGGTTGATGGTGTCCGCATCGCTCAGCATGATTCTGTGCTCGCCCTTGGCCAGCCCGGCCGGTATCTTGAGCGTGAAATCCCGTTCGAGGCGTTCGCCGCGATAGGGACGCAGAAAAACCTTAACCGCCACATCGTCGCCGGGGCGCGCCTCGGGAGCAGCCAGCCAGGCGTTTTCGATGCTGGCCACGCGGCGCTCGGGCAGCAGATCCACGGTGACGCTGACGCGCTTGACGCTGGGCGGATTGACGGCGTTCAGATACAGGCGGTTGAATTTATCGCCCCACCATCCGGCCAGCAGCATGGGCGCGGGCATGGGCATCTCCCCGGACGCCTGCATGGTGGAAAGCGACAGGTTCGGTCCGCTATTCATCTCCACGTCGCCGGTCAGCCGGTAAGTGGCCTCGTCCTTGAACTCGTTCAACTCGGAGAGGGAGTTGAACAGTGTGACCATCATCAGGTAAGGGGTCCACTTCTGCTGCACGAAGACATTGAAGCGGAAATCCTTTTGACTCCGCACCGCGTTGTTCTCGCCGAACGAGCGGACCTGCACGCTCACCGGAATCATGTCCGATTCCTGGCCCAGCACGCCCATGATGCCGCTGTGGCGGTCCTGATGCAGCGCGCCGACGATCTCGGTGGCATTGGCGAATTTGTTGGGCTGAAACTGCGAAGCCAGCGTCATCACGACTTCACCCTTGCTCATGGGCATATCCACCGGGCCGAGATTGAAAAAGGGGTGCCCGAAGGCCAGCACCCGCTGCCCGTCGTTGTAGGTTACGGTGCCCAGGCCGGTGATGCTCATGTCGCCGGAGACCAGCACACCCGCTACCGGATCGCCCGGGCGCAGGGAATTCTGCCATCCAGCCGCGGGTTTGGCCGTGTAGGTGGAACTCGACGCGCCGCCTTGCGCTACGGTGATGCCAAGCTGCTCGAATAGCGGACCGAAATCCCGCAGCACGTTCTCGTGGAAACCGGAGAACATCAGCGGAGTTTCGATGGGGACCATCGTTTGCCCCTGGCGCGGCAAGTTTGGCGATGCGCCCGCGGCTACGGCCCGCGCCAGCAGATCGCCGGGTATGGCGGCCTGGCTGCGCGCCACGGCTTTATCGGGCGTACGCGCATCGGCGGGCCGCGATTGGTCGAGATCGTTGATCTCCAGCATCAACTCGGCCGGCGTGATGCCGCAGATGGCGTCCGGCGAAAACACGCTGAGCCGCAGAGCCACCGCGCCCACCAGCTTGCCGTCGATGTAGACCGGGCTGCCGCTCATGCCTCCCGCGACATTGGTGCGCGCCGCCGGGCCGCCCAGCTTGGCCAGGATGATGTCCTGCCGCGGTCCCCACTGGTTCTTCCACAGCCCCAGGATCTCCACGGGAACCGGCTCCGGCGTAGTCCCGGAAAACACCGTCCAGGCTGTGCCCTGCATGCCCGGGCGCAAATCCGAAGTTTTGAAGATTTCCACCTTGCCGATGCGCGGACGTTCCGGCGCGAGGTCTGCCGCGCACAGGGGAAAGGCGAGCGCCGCAATCGGCAGGACGATCACGGCAATACGATGCTTCATGGGGTTGGGTAGCTCCGTTACCAAACCATTGTACTCTATTGCACTTTGGCCGGCGGCACGACGGATTTGACGTTACAGCTCCGCTAGAGGTAGGATGTGATTGCGGGGTGGAGCAGTCTGGTAGCTCGTTGGGCTCATAACCCAAAGGTCGGTGGTTCAAATCCACCCCCCGCAACCAAGATTCCAAAGGGTTTACGAGCTTCCAAGCGCAAATCCCAAGACCACTTTAGACCACGATAGCCATCGGTGCGGGTTTCGCGGCCTCTGGCTTGTTCGAATGAGATTACGGATCTGAGAAAGATCGGGGGGTAAGCCCATGCGATCAACGTTGTCTTTGGCCCTGCTGGGTGCAGTTGCGCTTGCGAATGGATTTCAGGCTCGTGCCGAGAGCTTCGTCGCCCCGTATGGTGGGAACTTGTATATCCAATGCATAGGCGGGAGTGCCGGGGCCAGTAGTCAGTTCGGCATTGGCAGTTCCCCAGCCAACTTCAAGCCAGTGCTGACTGGCCTACCGTCCTCTTGCCCCAGCGCCGAAGTCGCGATTGGTGTTGTCACCGCCGGGCAGACGGTAGAGTTTGGCATTTCCACCGTCTGGCAGGACCACACATATTGGGCCTTTTCAGGCGACTCGGATCGGGCATCACAGGCCGCATTCACGGATGTTTGCAACAACCTGCGCATGGCTGGTAAAGCTATTCAGCAAGCCAGCCCGAGCACCTGGTTGATGCATTTGAACGATGCCGCGCACTACACAGTCAGCGAATGCGAGGCAAACAACATCGTGATGCAACTTCGACTTGCTGGCACTCTGACCGTCCAGCAGGCCCCAACCGGCCAAGCCGCACCGTCGGCGAAAAAGATGCAATACAAGGATAAACAGGAATATACGCTGTACGACTCGATCACCAAGGAGGCCGACCCAAACAAGAAACTGGCGCTGCTGAGCACGTGGAAAGAGAAGTATCCGGATTCGGACTTCAAGCTGGCACGGGCACTCCTGTTTCTGGACACATACCAGAAACTGGGCCAGTACGCGAAAATGATCGATGCCTCCAAGGATGTGCTGGCCATCGATCCCAAGGAACTCCACGCGTTTTACTGGATAACCCTGTTGACGCCGCAGTTGAATCTGAACTCTCAGGATGGCCTGGACACCGGTGAGAAGGCTGCCAATGGATTGTTAGCGGCGGAAGCCCCGGCTGGCACCAAGCCCGAGGATTGGGAAAAAGCCAAGAAGACCACCGACGCCATCGCCTACAAGACGCTGGGCTGGGTCGCCTGGCAGCGAAAAGCTTACGATGTTGCGGAGAAAAACCTGGCCATGAGTCTGAAAATGGAGCCAAACTCGGGCGAGGTCGATTACTGGCTGGGGACCGTGATCTATCTGCAGAAAAAACCAGAGCGCCTATCGGAAGCCATGTTTTATTTTGCGCGGGCCGCCGCATTTGACGGTCCCGGCGCGATGCTTCCGCAGCAGCGAAAGCAGGCCGACGATTTCCTCATCCAGGTCTATTCGCAACTCCACGGGGATACCTCCGGTTTGGTGGAGTTGAAGGCCCTTGCCAAGGCCAACTCCACGCCGCCCGCAGACTTGAAGATCAAGACAGCCGCCAAAAATCAACAAAATGGACCCCTCACAGTCCGCGCCATGACCCACACGAGCCGCCTCAACGAGCACACCTCGGCCTATACCACGCCGGGCACCAGCAACACCAATTGCTCTGGCACCGGCACAACCGTAGGCAACACAACCAACGCCACGGCCAACTGCCAAACAACTTCAAACCCCGCTCAGATACACCAGATCACGATGCAGACCTTGGACGTGGTGAACGTGGTGGAGGCAGGGGGAATGCAATACACCATCAGTTGCACCGCTCACTGGAGGGGAAGCAACTGCGGCCCGATGATCGACGGGGACACATTTCCTGCCGAGATTGATGGCAATACGATGTGGATCACCGCTCGGAAGGGCGGGAACCGGGGGAAGGAAGTTCGGTCCAAGTACAGAATACTGGACATTCGGCCCATATGAAAGGCCCGCCCAATTGCAAGCCGGGATGTACCAGCTACTAGCGGAAGTGTGTACAGTCTGCCGCCAAACCATTCTCCCGGATCGGCAGTTGCCGTTTGAGCGTATCGTAAAACTACGCCAAGGTATGTGCCCTTCATGTCGCCAACGGGTTAGCGTCAAAAGGCAAGAGGAAATCCGGTACCAGCATGCATGGCTCCTGTTCGTTCGGGAGGCGGGCTTGCGGTGGACAGCAGGCGATAGGAGTCTTGGCGATGTCGGATAGCCAAACACCGAGAGAATCGCCCGCTGACGAAGGCCTCACCAGCCTAATCGAGTATGCGACCTCAAATCGCTGGATCTGCCCTCAGCCGTGCCGGTGGATCGCCTTGTTTGAGATGCTGCCAGACACCCGCAGAGTGGGGAACGGGTACGAGCCAGCGGTACCGCTGATACTTGCGGCGTGGGATACACCGGCGCTGTTCAAGATCCTTCGCCTACAGGAGCATATCGATTGGGCGTACAAGCATGGGGCATTAGAAGCCGTCGATGCGTTCCTCAGGAGCCTGCCAAAAACGGAGTGGTATCACCTTGGAAGGCTAATGGCCGTTGCACCCTTGCAGAGGTATATAAGTCAACTAGCGCGAGACATTAACACCATGGCAGCATCAGACGCTCGGTCGCGGTCGGAATTTTGGGGTTGTTTGCCCTACTACCTCGTAATATGTTGGATACTTTGGTACCCTGCCAATGCCGCATGGTACAGCAAATTCGGATATTCGCTCCGGTACGAAGTAGATGAGAGCCAAGTCACAAAGGCTGACGAGCCGCACGATTGCGATTGGGGCAGATCACCACTAGGGGCCAAGGGTTGTCACTACGAAATACGGGTGCGTACGGTGCGCGTGGCCTACGACGCTCACCACAATTTGATGACTTCGGATGACGAGGGGAAGACGTGGCTCGATCTTGGCGGGGTTGAGCAGCCAAACCCTGGAACGCCCGGACGGGCAACTAAGGTCTTTGTCTTGTGGGAGAAAATCAGCGAACCGTAGTGTAAGGAAATCAGCGTTCGTATTTTGTTTGTTTTTTAAAATTTCCCCGCTCCCGCGACACCCACCATGGCCCCCACTCTGGACATGGGAAGAACTGCTTCGTTTCGCCTATCCCCCCCATCGTTCCCCAGCTTGCCATTCATTGCCGTTGCCGTGTTTTGTCCACTTTCCCAGATGTCACGAGTTACAACGTCCTAGCAGAGCTAGTTAGCACGTACTCATAAGTAACGCGGACGTGTTAGTCATGAGGGGCATAGATAGTACTTGACACTTAGCGGCCATGTGAGTCATTCTGAGTGAGTCAGCCAGTGTACGAGTCTTGAACGGAATCACGCACTGGCAGGACTGAGAACGGGACCGCATCAAGCGTCAACTTGGCACGGTCCCTAAACACCAAAGTTGTTAGGAGCAACTTCGATGCCTATAAACGAGCATACCAAACTGGATGTGTATCAGCGCGTTACGGGAGCTATCGTAAGCGCAATCGAAGCGGGCGCGGGAAACTACCGTATGCCCTGGAACGTGAGGCGGGATAAGGGATTCAGCCCGATAAGCGTAGGCAGTTGCAAACCCTACAGGGGCATCAACACCGTGGTTCTGTGGTCGCAATCGCAGTGCAAGGGCTATGGTTCGGCTCTCTGGGGAACGTACAACCAGTGGCAGGAGCTTGGCGCACAAGTGCGCAAGGGTGAACGCGGTTCGCCTGTGGTTTACTGGGGGACGTTTGAGAGCAACCGGACCGAGGATTCTGAAGACGGCGACACTGCCACTCACCGATTGTTCGCCAAGGGGTATACGGTTTTCAACGCGGAACAAGTAGACGGGCTGAAACTGCCCAAAGCGTTTGAGCCGAAACTCAGCCACAACGAGCGCACTGCGCGGGCGGATTGTTTCTTTGCTCCCCTTGCCGAAGTGCGGGACGGGGGAAACAGGGCATTTTATCGGCCCGACATGCCGGAAGCGGTCTACATGCCCGGTTTCGATCAATTCCCCGACGCTGCGCAATACTACAGCGTCTTGGCGCACGAAACCACGCATTGGACTTCGCACGCTTCCAGGTGCGACCGTAAGCTTGGCAAGCGGTTCGGAGATTCGGCCTACGCAATTGAGGAACTGATAGCGGAACTGGGCAGTGCCTACACGATGGCGCACCTGGAATTGGAGCTAACCCCGCGCCAAGATCACGCGCAGTACATCGCCTCTTGGCTGCGTGTTCTCAAGGCCGATACACGGGCCATTTTCACAGCCGCATCGAAGGCACAACAGGCAGCGGATTTTATCGTGCGGCAGTCGGGGCAGACGGCGGAGGTCGCGGCATGACCGGGCGCTATTTGATCCACACTCCCGTCGAAAGCGCGCGGGATGAAAAGCGCTTTGATTCGACGTGGCGCAAGTTCGTAGCGGTATGCCGCTCACTCCATCAGGACGGCCTAAGCTATGACGTGCGGTTCAATCTGGCGGGCGCTAGACCGCACGTCCTGATTACGGCCAGTGGAACGGCCAAACCGCGCAAGCTTCCCACCACACGCCATTTGAAAGTTCCGCCCTCCGTCCCGGTTCAGCGCTGCAAAGATCGGGCGCTAGAAGCGTCGTGGTTCCTGCCTGAAAATGCGATACGGCGGAACGCCAACACCACCTATTGGCGCAACCATCAGGCGCGGTACCGGGAGCTATCTGGAATGGCTGAGGACGTTCTCCGGGCCGAAATGCAGTACTGGCAGGAACTCGAAATGCTCAACAGGCAGCGGGAGCACTTCAGACCGGGCCGAACGGATGAAACCGCAATCGCGGATGACGAGGTGGCAGCGTGAGACCGGACACGGCGATCATTGACGGGCCGGTTGAGAGCACGGGAGCGGACTTGGTTCCGCTCCCCGCTGTTCCCTTTCCGGTTGCACTCCCCTTGCCGGAACAGGTCCGCGACTTCATCCGGGCATCGAAGGCACAATCAACACTGCGGGGCTACCAGAGCGATTGGCGCGACTTTTGCGCATGGGCCGAACGGCAGGGCCTATCCCCAATACCGGCGGCTCCTGAGAGCGTCGCGGCGTACATTGCGGAATGTGCGGGCCGGTTGAAGGTAGGGAGCATTCAGCGGCGATTAAACGCCATCGCCGAAGCACATAAGGCCGTGGGGCTGGAATCCCCTACGCACAGCGCCCTGGTTGCCAACACCATGAAGGGCATTCGGCGGACGAAGGGAACGGCACCAGTGCAGAAAGCGCCTGCCTTGACTGCCGATATCCGGGCCATGATCGACGCCACAGACGCCGGTATCATTGGCTCACGGGACCGGGCACTAATCCTACTAGGATTCGCGGGAGCATTCCGCCGGTCGGAACTGGTAGGGCTAGACGTGGCGGATTGCGTGTTCGGCAAGGACGGCCTAACGGTCACGTTGCGCCGGTCCAAAACGGATCAAGAGGCAGTAGGCCGGAAGGTGGGGATTCCGTATGGGGCGAATCCCGAGACTTGCCCTGTGCGCACGATGCAATCCTGGGTGGAACAGGCTGCGATAGCCAGCGGGCCGCTGTTCCGCTCCATCAATCGGCATGCGCAGGTAGGGCCGGGCAGGTTGAGCGGCATTGACGTGGCGCGCATCGTAAAGAAGCTGGTAAGGCGGTCGGGCCTAGACCCTGCCAAGTACGCCGGGCATTCGTTGCGGGCCGGGCACGCTACCACAGCGGCCATCGGGGGAGCGTCGGAGCGGTCCATAATGGCCCAAACCGGCCACCGCAGTGTGCAGATGGTCCGCCGCTACATTCGAGATGGGAGCTTGTTCCGGGAGAATAGCGGGGGGAAGCTGGGACTATAGATTGGCGAGCCTTTCGAGCCGGTGTGTCGTTAGGACTTCGCGCATACCAGGTTGTCCGTAAAATGGTCCTACGAAGCCCTTAGTAATCGCGTGACCTTTGGGGAATCTTTGGGCATTTTACCCAACGAAAGGAGACCATTTTAAGACCACAATAAGCGTTCCCTACGGCTCCAAAAGTGCTTTTGAGTGCCACTCGTGCCTTTTGGTTTCTGTTGATTACCAACGCCTAGCGAACTCATAACCCAAAGGTCGGTGGTTCAAATCCACCCCCCGCAACCATCCGAACGCCCCCTTCCGGTTGCGCGCAGGCTTAGATCTCGATTTTGCCCATCAGCCACATCTCCTCGACGTTAAGAACCGCGTAGTTCAGCAGCGCGAACAGGAGCACTTTCCCATCGGAGCACCTGCGCATCGGGCGTGGGTTTAGCATTGTTTAACGTGGGCGCGCCTTAAGGTTTCCGCAAATGCCTCGCAAGGCGTGATATCGCGCGCTTGCCGGGAGCCACTGCTTTGCGGCCGTCGCACAATTCAAGCCGGGCACAGAGCGCACCCCGTCAGGGAGCGGTTTCGCGGCAGCACCGGAATCTTACGGTGCGGCGCCTAGCTGGTTCCCAGAAACTCCACATGGACGTATGTGCCGAGCCTCACGTTATATGCCAGGTACCAGCCCACGTGGTCCGGGTCGTCATAGATCACGATCTGGTCGCTATCCCAAAGCCAGCCATCACAGAAGCCGACGTCGAAGGGAGCCACGCTGAAATAGAATCCGCCGAACCAAAAGCGTCCCGGGGCGCCGCCTGCCAGGCGCCAGACATGGCCTTTGCCGATGCCGCCCGTGAAGTGTCCGTGCGCCCATGGATGATCGAGATGGTAATTCGCATCGTTTTTGCCGGTATCGTGTCCGACCCACTTGCCGTTGGTTTCGACGTGGGGAGCCGCGGGATGTCCGGGTTTGTCGGGGGTAGCATGCCCGGCTGGAGCCGCGGCGTGCCCTGCCTTAGCGGCAGGAGGTCCATGCTTGGGAATGTATCCGCCACCCACCGCAGTCTTGGCGCCTCCATGTTTTTCCTGCGCGAGAACGGGGAGAGCCAGCGTCAACGAAACTGCGCACAACCCAATCAGTATCTTCATAGTACAACCCTCCAAATTGACAGCTTACATCATCGCCGGCCGATCGGCGAATACCCATACATGAGCAGGGTGACTATTGCCACAAAGCAACCCGGTTCGGGCACACTGGTGTGGAACGGCCGCGGCGGGCCGATGCCGGCCCACCACACCCACAGCCTAGTTCCCGGTGGCCAGGACCGCCCGAAACCGCGCCTTGCCGCTCAGCATGCGCTCGTAACCCTCTGCGGCTTGCTCCAGCGGGAAGACCTCATTCATCGACCGCACGCCCGTGAGCACGCTGAAGGAAAGAGTGTCCTGCGAATCGATCGATGTGCCCGAATACCATCCCTTGATGGCGTGGCTGCCTCCGATAAGCTGGGCGGGAGACAGTTCCATCGACATCGCGGCTCCGATGACCATTAGGGTTCCATGCACGCCCAGGCCGCCCAGCACCGCGGCCATGGCATCGCCGGCCGTGACGGTGGCCAGGATAGCCTTGGCGCCACCCAACTTCTGAAGCTCCGCGGATGGGTCCTGCGTGCGGCTGTCGATGTAGCGCGATGCGCCCAAGGATTTCGCCAGCGGCTCCTTATCCTGCCCGCGGGCGATGGCCACGGTCCGGAAGCCCATCCTGGCAGCGAACTGGACGCCTAGATGGCCGACTCCGCCCAGGCCGAGCACCGCCACCAGATCGCCAGGCCGCGCGCCGCTGTTGCGGAGACAGTTGAAGGTGGTGATGCCGGCGCACATCAGCGGCGCCGCCTCCACCGCGGACAATTCCTCGGGCACCCGCGCCAGCGCTTCGGCGCGCGCGATGGTGTAATCGGCATAGCCGCCGTCGCTGGTGACGCCGGTAATGTATGTGGCCGTCTGACAGGCGAAGAAGTGCCCGCGGCGGCAGTTATCGCAATACCCGCAGTATCCTCCGTTCCAGCCGACACCGGCGCGTTGGCCGGGCGCCCATCCGGCCACGCCGGCGCCGACGGCATCTACGATCCCGACGATTTCATGTCCCGGAACTCGCGGGTACGATATGCCCGGATAGTGTCCTTCCTTCGTCAACGAATCGCTGTGGCAGACTCCGCAAGCCTGCACCTTGATGCGCACCGCCCCCGCGCCGGGAACCGGGATCTCCCGCTCTACGATCTCGAAAGGTCCGCCGGGGCGGGAAACCTGTACCGCGCGCATTTTCGACATATGGCCTCCAATATTGATGTTCACACAGTTGCGAAGGTTATTGAAAGGCTCGGACGTTAGCCGGATGACTTCCGCAAGTGAAAGATGTTAAACAACTTGTACGCATTCATCCGCCCGGCCAGCGCCCCCCGTCCGCGGAGTGCTATAATCATAACCGGATGCTTGAATCAAACACACGCCGCTGATCTATCCAGGCCCTCGCGCCCTCAACCCTCTATTTCTTCGGTCGCTTAATTGGACCGGTTCTTTAGAAAACCGAATTTCAGAAACGAGGTAAATCTCGATATGCGAAAACTGCTTTCGAACGGGTTGGCCGTATTTGCCGGTGTGGTTGCCCTGCCGGGGCCCGGAGCCCACGCGGATTCCGCAAAACCAGCCACCGCCGAACATCGCAACGGACCTGCCAAAGATCGCCGGCTGGCCTTCCTGCGCGCCTTCTTCGGGCAGGGCAATTGTCCCGCCGCCGAACTCTCCCCTATATTCCTAGAAGCCGCCGACATGTACGCGCTGGACTGGCGCCTGCTTCCGAGCCTCTCCTTTGTGGAAACCTCTGGCGGCAAAGCAGCCAGAAACAACAATCTTTTCGGATGGGATTCGGGCCGCGCGGCGTTTTCATCCGCGGCCGCCGGCATCCGCGCGGTAGCCGCCTCCCTGGCCAACTCCGCGCGATACAGAAACAAGGATATCGACGGGGTTCTGAAGACCTACAATGGAAACGCCGGTTATGGCCAAAGGGTCAAAGACGTGATGCGCCGGATCGCCCCCTCCGTGGATTAAACCAGGCTTGATCCCGTCCTAACCTTCCGGCCTTTCCGTGGCCTTCGAAGCATCCGCGCTCAAGTACATCCGCCGGTCGTGGTGGAACGCCACGTTCGCCAGGTGCGGAGCCGACACCGCGCTCGCGCCCACTTCCACCGGCGCATTCGGCTCCTTGCGCGACTTCACGGAATCCAGGAAGTTCTGGATGTGCGACTCGATGGGTACCGGCGCTTCGAACGTCTGCACCGGCTGCTGGTTCTTGGGCCAAGGCTCTTTCCACACGCGGTATCCCTCGTTGTTTATCACCAGGGTGCCCTGATCGCCGCAAAAGGTGATCGACCAGTCGTTTTGGTACGAGTTCGTATAGTTCAGCGTCCAGGTGGCCATGAATCCGCCGTACTCGAACACCGCGCAGAAAACGTCGGGCACTTCCGAGCCGATGGTCTTGGCGATCTGCCCGTAGCACACCGCCGATTTGGCGGTGCCGGCGTTGGTGAACCACTGCACCACGTCCATCAAATGTGTGCCCTGATCGGTCATATTGCCACCCGAGTAGTCCCAGAACAGGCGCCACGCGCGGAACCGCATGGGCTGCAGCTCGCGGTCCCTGGCCGGACCCAGAAAGCGTTTCCAGTCCAGTTGGCCGGGCAGCGGTGAATTGTCCAGCTCGTGCGCCACGTTCCAGTTCCACATGGGTTTCACCAGCGTGATCTTGCCCAGAATCCCGCTATCCACTAATTCCTTCGCCTTGACGATGGATTCCGCGCTGCGCCGCTGCATGCCGATCTGCACGATCTGCTTGGTCTTGCGCACCGCTTGCACCATTTGCCGGCTCTGTTCGAGCGAATGCGACATGGGCTTCTCCAGGTAAACATCCTTGCCCGCATCGAGCGCCGCCAGCAGGCACGGAGCGTGCTGATGATCGGGCGTGGCCACCACCACCGCGTCGATCCCGCTCTGCGCCAGCAGGTCGTGATAATCCAGATGCGCCTTGGCGTCCGGCGCATCCTTGAGCGCGAGTTGCATGTTCGGCTCGTAGACTTCGGAAACGGCCACGCACGCCGCGCCCAGCTTCTGGAAATTGCGGCTCAGATAGCGCCCGCGGCCGCCTGCGCCGATCAAGCCATACGCCAGGCGATCGTTTGCGCCCCATACCCGCCGTGGGATAAACAGCGGCGCCGCGGCCAGCGCCGTGCTCAAGAATGTTCTGCGGTCCTGTTCCATGGCGGTCTCTCCTTACGCGCTAACTGTATAACGATTTAAGCAGGCATTGCAAAGGCCGGCCGCCAAGGGCGGATCGTCGTCCCCGACTCCCGCTGAAACGCAATCGACGCTTGCGGGCGTCCATTTGTGCATGATCGTTCGAGCGCTACTGCTGGCCGCGACCGTTTCATGCCTCGTGCTGGCCCAACAGCCCGATACTCCGGACGCCCCCTCCAATGCCGCCTCCGGGCCTCAATCCCCGCAATGGCGCCGCCTCAGCGTAGGGGAGAAACTTCACTACGATGCACGTCACCTGGTCGACATCGAAAACCTGGTTTACGCTGGGATCGGCGCTTCGATCGACCAGTGGCGCGATCAGCCGGGCGAGTGGGGCCAAGGCTGGGGCGCTCTAGGCGAACGGTATGCCTCGCATATAGGACAGTATTTGATCCAGCGCAGCATCATGTTCCCGGTCCAGGCAATCGATGGCGAGGACACCAGGTATTTCCGCTCGAAGCGGACGGGCATCGGGAGGCGGGTTGGAGATGCGATCTTTCATACCATCTGGCGCCACGACGATCGCGGCGGCATGATGCCCGCGTATAGCGAATTTTTCGGCGACTACGGAGCAGCCGCCTTATCGCGCCGGTGGTGGCCACCGCGTTTTCGTAACGGGTCGGCCATATTCATTGCCGGATCGGACACGGTTTTGATCGATGCGGGCATAAATGTTCTCCGCGAGTTCAGGCCCGATGTGAAGCGATGGCTGCATCTGGGGCGCTGAGGGCTTCCACCACTGGTACTCCTTGCAAGGCCTGTGTTATGTTGAGCTGGCGAATGATTGTCGCCCCCGATTTTCCGATGGATAACCTGAAGTCGCTGATCCGCGAGGTGCCCGACTTTCCCAAGCCGGGCATCCTCTTTTACGACATCACCACGCTGCTGAAAGACAAGGCCGGGCTGCGCGGCGTGATCAACGCCTTGTGCGAACACTACCGCGATGCGCAGGTCGATATGGTGCTGGGCATCGAGGCGCGCGGCTTTATCTTCGCGCCCGCGCTGGCCTACGCGCTGGGCGCAGGCTTTGTGCCCGTGCGCAAGCCTAAGAAACTGCCGTGGGAAACCTTGCGTGTCAGCTACGACCTGGAATACGGCACCGACAGCCTGGAGATGCACAAGGATGCCCTGGCGCAGGGCAGCCGCGTGCTGATCGTCGACGATCTGCTGGCCACCGGAGGCACCGCCGCCGCCGTGGCCCGGCTGGTCGAGCAGGCTGGCGGCAAACTCGCCGGGCTGGCCTTTGCCATCGAACTCACGTTCCTGAACGGCCGCGCCAAGCTGCCGGGCTACGACGTCTTCTCGCTCCTCAAGTACGACAAATGAGCCAGACCCGCCAAGCCAGCGTGCGCGCGCTCGCCAAGATCAACCTGGATCTGCGCGTCCTCTGCGCCCGCCCGGACGGCTATCACGAAATCCGCACCATCTTCCAGACCATCTCGCTGGCCGATATCGTCGATGTGGAGTTCACCCGCGCGCGTGGCACCACCATCGAAATCGACGGCGATATCGACATCCCGGATAACCTGATCGCGAAAGCGGCCATCCTGGTCCTGGACGCCCTGCGCATAACCGCGCAGGTCAAATTCCGGCTGCGCAAACGGATCCCCATGGGCGCCGGTTTGGGTGGCGGATCGTCGGACGCAGCCGCGGTCCTGCTGGCGCTGCCCGCTCTGGCCGGCCGCCGCCTGGTCTTGCCGCGCCTCATGGAACTGGCCGCCGAGCTGGGTAGCGACGTGCCGTTTTTCCTGCTGGGCGGCGCGGCCGTCGCCCTGGGCCGCGGAACCGAGCTGTATCCGCTGCCCGATTTGCCGCCGGCCGCCGGGCTTCTGATCGCGCCCGCCGCGCGCGTTTCCACCGCCGCCGCCTATCGCGCGCTCACCCCCCGATTGACAACAGAATCGCAACAAAATAAAATAGTTAGTTTCCAGTCGCAGGCTTGGGGTGAACTTGCAAACCCTGGAGTTAACGATTTTGAAACAGTGGTTTTCGAGCAGTTCCCGCAACTTGCCCGGTTGAAGCGGCGGCTGGTTAAGCTGGGCGCCAATCCCGCGATGATGACCGGAAGCGGCTCGGCGCTCTTCGGTTTGTTTGGTACGCGGGAACAGGTGAATCGCGCTGCAAAATCATTTTCCGGTGAACGTGTTTTCCCGATTTCGCTGGTCGGCCGGACGCGCTACCGTAGTCTCTGGTGGCGTACACTCGGGCCGCACATTGAAGAAAAAATATGGCCGCCGCTAAGCCGATCCGGGCGATGACGCCCGATCGTTTGAAAATCTTCTCCGGAAACGCCAATCCGTGCCTGGCACGGGAGATCTGCGCATCCTTGGGCCTGAGTCTCGGCGACCTGATGCTGGAGACATTCTCCGATGGCGAAGTGTACTTGCAGTTCCAGGAAAACGTGCGCGGCGCGGACCTGTTCCTGATCCAACCGACCTGCCGTCCGGCGGACCATAACCTGATGGAGCTGCTGCTCATGATCGACGCCGCCAAGCGCGCCTCAGCGGACCGCATCACCGCGGTGTTACCCTATTATGGGTACGCCCGGCAGGATCGCAAGGATAAACCGCGCGTGGCCATCGCGGCGAAACTGGTCGCTTCATTGCTGGAACGCGCCGGCGCGGATCGTATCATGGCGCTGGATCTGCACGCCGCGCAGATTCAAGGGTTTTTCGACGTTCCGGTGGACCACTTATTCTCGGCGCCGGTAATGATCGAGTATTTCAAGCCGCTGGAGGTGCCGGATCTCACGGTGGTTTCGCCCGATCCGGGCGGCGTGGAGCGCGCCAGGGCGTTCGGCAAACGGCTCAACGCGCCGCTGGCTATTATCGACAAGCGCCGCGAAAAGCCGAACGTGGCGGAAGTGATGAACGTGGTGGGCGAGGTGGATGGAAGGAATTGTTTGATGGTGGACGATCTGATCGATACGGCCGGCACGCTGGTGAAAGGCGCAGAGGCGTTGTTGCAACAAGGCGCCCGCAGCGTGAGCGCCTGCGCCACGCATGCCGTGCTTTCCGGGCCGGCGGTCGAGCGCATCGATGCCTCGCCATTGAAGGAAGTTGTGTTTACGAATTCGATACCGTTGTCGGAGGAAGCCCGGCATTCGCGAAAGATCAAGTCACTCTCGGTGGCGCCGCTGCTGGCCAGGGCCATTCAATCCATCCACGAAGAGACTTCGGTGAGCAGTTTGTTTTTGTAACGTTGGAGGGCGGGCAATCTTGCCCGCAGCCGGCTTTCAGCCGGCTCTGGCCGCCCAGAAGGGCGGCTGCGGCCAAGATTGGCCGCCCTCCAGGTTATGCGGAACAGTGTTTTAGTTAGTTAAAGGAAACTCGGGCAACGCAACCCACGTTAGGCAACGCCAGCGAAAGCCGATCGGACTTGCGTCCCTTGAAGGAGAAATGCAGTGAGAAAAGAGATAACCGTTGCCGCGCAGCCCCGTGCTTCGCGCGGCAAGAACGAAGCGCGCCGTACGCGCCGCTCGGGATTGATTCCCGCGGTGGTTTATGGAGCATTCAAAGATCCCGTCCCGGTGGCCGTCAGCCCCAAGGCGATCTTGCAGATCGTGCACTCGGCCGGCGGCTACAACACCATCTTCAATCTGGATATCGAGGGCCGCGAAAACACCCCGGTCATGCTCGTGGATCACCAGAACGACCCGGTTCGCGGCAATCTGCTGCACGCGGACCTGAAGCGCATCGATTTGACCAAGCGGCTGCGTGTTTCGATTCCGATCGGCACGCTCGGCGAGCCCAAAGGCGTAAAGACGCAGGGGGGCCTGCTCGAAATCATCACGCGCGCGGCCGAAATCGAGTGCCTGCCGGATGAGATCCCCGAGCATTTCGTGGTGGATGTGACCGAGTTGATGATGGGACAGAGCAAGCGCTTCAGCGACCTGCCTATGAGCGGCTCGATGAAGCTGCTCGGCATGCCCGATACGGTGATCGCGCACATTGTGGCAATGCGCGCCGAAGAGGTGAAGCCGGCTGCCGAGGCCGTGCCTACCGCCGAAGCCGCCGCTCCAACCGCCGCCGAACCGGAAGTCATCAAGAAGGGCAAGAAGGAAGAGGCGGCCGAAGAGGGCAAGCCCAAGAAGGCCGAAGAGGCCAAGCCCAAGAAGAAATAGCGCCTCATGTTCCTGGTGGCAGGCCTGGGAAATCCGGGCGAGGAGTACGCCGGCACCCCGCACAATCTGGGTTTTATGGTGGTGGACCGGCTCGCGGAAATGCACGGTATCCGCGTCACCAGGCGCGATTCGAAGGCGCTGACAGGAGTGGGGCAGATCGCTGGCCGCGATGTGATGCTGGCCGAGCCCCAGACATTTATGAATCTCAGCGGCACGTCGCTTAAGCCGCTGATGGAGAAGCATTCGCTCACGGCGGCGGACCTGATTCTGGTGTACGACGAATTGGCCCTGCCGTGGACCAGTTTGCGGATCAAGCCGCGCGGCTCCTCCGCCGGCCACAACGGAGTCGACTCCGCGATCCGCGGGCTGGGCACGACCGATTTTGTACGGGTGCGCTTGGGGATTCATCCCGGCCATCCGCTAAGCAGCGGGATCGACTATTTGCTGTCGCCGTTCAAGCGCTCGCTGCATAAGGAATTGGAGCAACTGGTGGCCGATGGGGCCGACGCGGTTGTCTCCATAATCGCCGAAGGCGTCGAAAAGGCCATGACGAAATTCAATCGTCGCGCCCCAGGCTCAAACGAGGAAGCATGAGAATCTACGAAGAGCTGTTTATAGCGAAGCCGGACGCGCCGGACGAAGAGGTGGACGCCTTCATCGAACAGATGAAGACGACCGTCTCGAACGCCGGCGGCACGGTGGACAAAGTGGAAAAATGGGGCAAGCGCAAGCTGGCCTACAAAGTCGACCGGTACCGCGAGGGCGCTTATGTCCTGTTTCAGTTCAGCGCGGGACCGGAAACCGTCAAGGAATTCGAGCGCCGGCTGCGCGTCTCAGACCTGGTCATCAAGTTTCTGACCGTACGCATCGACGAGACGCTGAAGCGCCTGGAAAAGCGCAAGAAGGAGCGCGACAAGCGGGCGCATCGCAAGTCCGTTGCCGCACCGGCCGCGCCGCCGCCCTCAGTGGCGCAACAGATGATGGGCGAAAGCCCCAGCGCGCCGGCCATGCCCGGCCTGCCCAATCAGGCGCCAAAGGAAGCGCCCCCATCGGGGCCAAAGGAGGCCTAAGGAAATCCCATGCCAGAATTCAAAGGAAGACCCGGCAGCGCCGGACAACGCCCCACCGGCGGCGACAAGGCTGTAGCCACGCAGAAAAAGGCGTATTTCCGCCGCAAGAAAGTTTGCCGCTTCTGCGTGGAGAAAATCGACGACATCAATTACAAGGACATGAAGCTGCTCCACTCTTTCGTGGCGGAACGCGGCAAGATCGTCCCGCGCCGCATTTCCGGCGTCTGCGCCCCGCACCAGCGGCGGCTCACGGACGCCATCAAGAAGGCGCGCAATATCGCCCTGCTGCCGTTCGCGGCGCAGTTCTAGGAGCCGAATCATGGAAGTCATACTGCGCGAAGATATCGAACGATTGGGCAACCGGGGCCAGGTAGTGAAAGTGGCCAACGGCTACGCCCGCAATTTTCTATTGCCCAAGCGCCTCGCCGTGGCCGCCACGGACGCCAACCGCAAAATCGTGGAGCAGGAGCGCCAGTCGCATCTGCGCCGCGAAGCCAAACAGAAGAGCGAAGCCGAAGATCTCTCGAAGCTGCTGACCGGGGTTACCGTGACCATCGCCCAGAAGGCCGGGGAAAACGATCAACTCTTCGGCTCGGTAACCTCCAAGGACGTGGCCGACGCGCTGGCTCAGAAGAATTTCACCATCGACCGCCGCAAGGTGCTGCTGGACGAGCCCATCAAGCAGCTTGGGGAGTTCAAGGTGCCCGTACGCCTGCATAAGGACGTGACCGCCGAAGTCACGGTCCAAGTAGTTAAGGAACAATAACTGCCCCTTGTGGGGCGGGCCTCCAGGCCTGCGCGGGTCCTCCAGGACCCGCTCTGAGGTTTTTTAAAATGCACCTCGATCTGACCGGCCAGACGGCCATCGTCACGGGCGCGGCCACCGGCATCGGCGAAGCCATCGCCCGCCGCCTTGCGCGCGCCGGGGCGGCCGTCGCCGTCGCCGATCTAAACTTCGATGGCGCTGCGGAAGTGGCGCAATCGATCGGCGGCCTGGCGTTCCCCGTCCACATCGACATCACGCTTTCCGATTCCGTGAATGCGGCCGTGGCCGAAGTGCTCTCGCGCACCGGCCGCATCGACATCCTGATCAACAACGCGGGCATCGCTGGGCGCACCGCGCCGGTGTGGGAAGTCACCGACGAGGACTGGCAACAGATCGTCGCCGTAAATATGACCGGCGTCTTCTACTGCTGCCGCGCGGTGCTGCCGCACATGCGCGCGCGCCGCTACGGCCGCATCGTCAACATCGCCTCAATCGCCGGCAAGGAGGGCAATCCCAACATGTGCGGCTACTCCGCCACCAAGGCGGCCGTCATCGGGTTCACCAAATCGGCGGGCAAGGAAGTGGCCACCGAAGGCATCTGCGTGAACGCCGTGGCGCCGGCGGTGGTGCGCACCAAGATCCTCGAGCAACTGACGCAGGCGCAGGTCGATTACATGACCGAGCGCATCCCCATGCGGCGCACCGGTACGCCGGAGGAAATCGCGGCAGTGGTGCACTTCCTGGCAAGTCCGGATGCGTCGTTCGTGACCGGGCAATGTTATGACGCCAGCGGCGGGCGGGCGACATATTGAAGAGGTGCTCCGCCGAGGTGGATGCGGAATCCTTGATTCTCCGCCGCTTTCGAGTGACTTGCCGCACCACCGTCAATCCCATCGCGCGAAAGTCCGCATCGAAGCTCAAGCAAGGCACCCAGTCGAGGTGCGCCGATACCACCACGTACGAAAGCGCGTCGCACAGCGACAGCTTCCGGTCTCGCTTGCCCAGGAAAAGCCGAATCGCCGCGACGCGATCGTCTTCGTCGGGCTGGAGTGTGGTCAAATCCGGAAACGACGTCCCAGGTGGTAAAGACTTCAACCTGTCCGAGCGCAATCTGTTGGGCGATACGTATCGCGGCGGCATGATCGGGATCTCTTACGTTCAGGAGCGCGAAGAAATACGATGTGTCTCCGAAAGCCCTACCGGCGCTTTCGAGGACCGGTGACGGGCTTGCGTCCATACAGAAACTCTTTGTAGTTTGCCGCCGTTATATCGCCACCTTCGCGTCTCGCGCGCAAAGACAGCCGTTCCATTACCAAAGCCACCTTTAGCATGGCTGCGCCGGGATTTTTGCGGCGCGCCGGGGCCGGACTTCGTAATTCAGCGACCACCCGTTTGCGGACTAGAATCCGGTAGCCGGCGCCGGGGTCGGCTTCAATCTCGCGAAGGATATCCGACAGGCGCCTGCGCGCGTCGCTGAGGCTGATTTCCGGTAGCATCGTCTTCGGTACGTTTAGCTCAAAGTGTACAACAAGGCAGCAGACAACCTCACCGCGGCTTCGCAACTACTTTGCCCCAAAAGATATCGTAATCCTCCACTTTCGCCGAATGCGCATACATCTTGCGCAGCGCCATTGCGTCGACCCGGTCGTCGTCGTCCGATATCTCGATTGCGTCAAAGACTCCCGCTTTAAGCTGCCGGTCCACTTCCTTCAGCGGTATCACGTGCAGTTCGCGAGCTACTGCCGGAGGGAAATCGAGCTTGTGCGAGTCCTCCAGTTCCATGCCCGGCGGAGGCACGTGCCGCGTCACGAAGTACGTAGGTTCATCGGCATACAGCACGGCTTGCGGCGGGGTCACCTGCTTCACCTTCGCGGCGATGTGTTCCACGTTATGCCAGGCAAAGTCGTCCCAACCCTCGATCAGTCTCTTCGTCAGGCACGCGCCGGTAAGCAGGCACACGATCAGTACCGGCCACCACGGACGCTCCGGCGAACCCAGCCGCGACCCCACGTCATACAACCCGGCGCACGCCAGAATCGCAAGAAACGGCACGGCCAACAGATAATACCGCCGGAAGGTGGGGGTGGCTGTCGAAATGTGGGCCATCAAAGCCACTGCCAGCCAGGCGCACAAATAGAACTCGCGGCGCTGCGCGCGCTCCCAACCGCTGCGCTTGCGGATGAACAACAAACCCGCCAGCCCGAGCAGCCCCAGTATCAAGGCTTGCGGCGAACCCACCCACGCGAACCATTCTCCGAAGTTATGCGCCAGCGCGCCTTCCCATTGCCGCTGTCGGTAGAGCAGATTATAGTGGAGCACGTTGAAGATCGCCTGGCGCGTCCCTTGCGCGAATAGCCATGCCAGCGGCGCACAAGCCACCGCGCCGCCCGCGGCGAAGGTTCCCAGCTTCGCCCATCGATTCCCGGCGCGGTTGCAGACTAACATCCAGACCAGCAGCACGGGCGCCACCGGCGCCGTCAACAGCGAACAGTTCGCGGCGGCGCACGCCAGAAAACCAGCCACGCCGGAAAACCACGACCGCTCGCGTTCCACGGACGCCACCGTGAACAGAAAAGCGGTCACGATCAGGAACAGGCACAGCGCATAGGCCTGCGCGATGGCGCCGTATTCGACCACCACCACGTTCATGCCGAAGGTGCACACCGCGGTAACCGCCGCCGCCAGCCGCCAGCCGGGCTCCGGGAAGCGGCGCAGCACATAGCCCGCCGTCAGCAGCACGGCCAACGCGGTCATCACCGCGGCCACGCCATGCGGAGTGCGCCAGGTATCTCCGAACACGCGCATCCAGCCGGCGTTCCAGTACGCGTTCAGCGGCGTCTGCGGGTAACAGAAATCCAGATAGGGCCGCTTACCGCGATTGATGGATTGAGCCGCGACCAAGTGCCAGCCTTCGTCCCACGCGAATGCCCGCGTCTGCGCATAGATCTGGAGGCCGGCCGCGACCAGCGCCGCGAGCCCCAATACTATCCGGCCCGGCATCCGATTCATCCGGCGCCCCCGATTCGCCGGACATATTCTTCACGCGTGCAGAGGCTATTCCGGTCGATCGCCCGGTCGATCGCCAGAATTCCGTCCAGATGGTCGATTTCGTGCTGCAATAGCTCGGAAAGCGCGCCAACCGCTTCCAGCACGCGCACACTCCCCTCCGGGTCTTCGTAGCGCACGCGCACGCTCCGGCTGCGTTCCAGATACACCAGCAGACCGGGGAAGGAGAAGCAATCGTCCCACAGCCGGAACTTGGCCTCGCTCCGATCCTCATACTCAGGATTGCGGATGGCGTATTGCGCGCCTTCGAATTCGATAAATATCAGCCGCAAGGGCGCGCCGATCTGGACCGCGCTGATGCCGCGGCCGAAGCCGTGCGCGCGGCGGAAATCGTGGAGCGTGGCGCGCAGATCCTCAAAGACCGGGATGGCCTCGGAGGGCGCGCTCACCGGCGCCGAAACGCTGCGCAACAACGGATCGCCAAGCTGCAGAATGCGGCGGGAGGGCATTACGTATGAAGATATCACGGCGGCCTTCCTCCGCCGTGAATGGTGGACGGTGGATGGTGGTTAGAGTGTATAGTGGTCCTTTCGATTCACATGAAGATAACAGCCAAGGCTCCTTGCCGCGTGGACATGGCCGGCGGCACTATCGACATCTGGCCGCTATACCTGTTTCACGCCGCGCCGGTCACCGTGAACTTCGCCGTGGACCGCTACGCCAGTTGCGTGCTCGAAACGCGCGCGGATGCGCGTATCACGCTTCGGTCGCGCGACCTCAACCGCCGCGAGGAGTTTGAATCGCTGGCCGCGTTGCGCGCCGCCAGGCGATACAAGCTGCCGCTGGCCGCCCACGTGGTGGGGTACTTCGCGCCGGACACCGGCCTCGACCTGGTCACCGATTCCGAAACGCCGGCCGGGGCCGGCATCGCCGGATCGTCCACGCTGATCATCGCGCTGGCCGCGGCGTTCAACAAGCTCACCAACGCGGGCTATAAGCTCGAAAAGCTGCGCGAGATCGCGCAGAACATCGAAGCCCGGATCATCCGCGTGCCCACCGGCTGCCAGGACTATTATCCGGCCATGTATGGCGGCGTGAGCGCCATCGAGCTGACCGCGGCAGGCATCGCGCGCAAGCCCGTGGCGGTGGATCCGGAAGACCTCAACGAGCGCGTGGTCCTGGCGTATACCGGCGAGCCGCGCAATTCCGGAATCAACAACTGGGAGGTCATGAAGGCGCACATCGATGGCGACCGCGCCGTGCACCGCAATTTCGACCGCATCGCGCAGATCGCGCGCGCCATGCGGCAGGCGCTGGAGAAGCCCGATTGGGACGAGGCCGCGCGCTTGCTGCGGCAGGAGTGGACCCACCGCAAAAAGAACGCGCCTGGGATTACCACGCCGCTGATCGACCGGCTGGTGGAGGTAACCCGGCGGGCCGGCGCGGTGGGCGCCAAGGTCTGCGGCGCCGGTGGGGGCGGATGCGTCTTCTTCCTGGTCGAGCGCGGGGCTAAAGCGCGCGTGTCGGAGGCTATTCAGCGGGAGGGCGGCGCCGTATTGCCCGTCCGTGTGGCGCCGCGCGGGGTGCGGGTCAGTCGCGCATAAATGGACAGGCCGGGAGGCCTGTCCTACCGGGGAATCTTAACGTGGACGGAGTCATCGTTGTAGATAAGGAAGAGGGCTGGACATCGCACGACGTGGTGAGCAAGATGCGCCGCATCGCCAACACCAAGCGGATCGGCCACCTGGGTACGCTCGACCCCATCGCCACCGGAGTGCTGCCCCTGGTGATCGGGCGGGCCACCCGCCTGGCGCAGTTCTACACGCGCCGCGACAAGATCTACGAGGCGCTGATCCGCTTCGGCTTCGCGACCGACACTTACGACCGCGGCGGGTCGCCGACATCCCCCGAGACCGAACCGCAAGTGGGCGCCGAAGACCTGGAGCGGCTGCTCGACAACTTTCGCGGTGAGATTCTGCAAGCGCCGCCCCCGGTCTCCGCCAAGAAAGTGGATGGCGTGCGGGCTTACACATTAGCCCGCCGCCAAATGCCCGTGGATCTGCCGGCCACGCCGGTGCACATCCATGAGTTGACGCTGCTGGAAGTGCGGGGCTCCGAAGCCCGGCTGCGCGCGCACTGTTCCGGAGGCACGTACATGCGCTCGATCGCGCACGATCTGGGTCAAGCGCTGGGATGCGGCGCGCACCTGCGCGACCTGCGGCGCATGGCTTCCGCCGAATTCACCCTGGAGCAGGCGCGCACGATTCCGCAACTGCAGCAACTGGCCGCCGAAAACCGCCTGGGGGAAGCGCTGATTCCGGCCGCCCGCATGCTGCCGGATTTCCCCAGCGTCTATGTGGAGCCGTTGACCGTGGGGCAGATCCGGCAGGGCCGCAACTTCCCGGTTTCGCCTTTCCGGGTGCAGCAGGGTGCCCGGTACGTCAAGGCCATTTCGAGCGACGGCGAACTAATTGCCATCGGCGAGGCCGCGTTACCGAATCTATATCACCCCGTGGTGGTGTTGTGAGCGGGCATGCTCTCGAACCATAAGGTATTGTGGCACTGAGCTTTACCTACATAAGAATGGTTGGTGGAGTGCATAAAATAGTACCGGTATTAAAAAGGGTCAAAATAATGCTGCTTTCCCTTTCATCAAGCAGCGATTTAGGGTAGATTACGGGTAGGAGGATCTTTCATGCTATCGGTGGGGGGGATGCGAACGATCTGGTTGAGTCTATTGGGGTCGGTGCTGGTGGCGACCATTCCGGCGCAATTCGGCGGAACGGCATATGCGTCAACCGTAGACCTCTGGAGCCAGGCGGCCAACGGAAGCAACAACGTCACCGGGACCAATGTCAGTGTTCTCGTGTCTCCGGTTTGGGCAACCCCTTCGGGCCCGGGGATCGAATGGATATCCGATACCGATAGTGGTTGCAACACGTTCGTGGCGTCCACCGGCCGCTGCACGCCAGGGCCGGGAAATCCCATCGCTACCTCCGTGACTGGAACGCCCACGGCAATCTTCTACCAGACCTTCACCCTAACAGGCGCCGCTACCGGCGTCCTGGACGTCTGGGCGGACGACACGGCAAGCGTGTGGATCGATAGCGGAACAATCGGTACCGGTACCGGCAGCGGCGGCACGCTGGAATATGCGGCCAACGGGGCTCTGGGCGGGAACTGCGCGAATGGGCCGATCGGGTGCCTGAGTGGCAACGACGCTGTCATCCCGCTTTCTCTGTCGGCCGGAACTTACACTTTGGTGATAGACGCTTACCAGCTTGTGGGCGGCACGCCCTTCGGCGTGATGTACGACGGCGCGCTGACGGTTGACGGTCCATCCACTCCGGAACCTGCCAGCTACATGTTGATGGCATTAGGTTTAGCGGGTCTGGGCACGCTGATCCGGTGCCGGAGGCGGGCTTAACGAGGTTTCGGCACTCAGCGTTCAGCGCTCAGTTATCAACCGCCAGCACCAACCCGGACGGCAGTTCTTCGCCGAAGATCCTGCCCAAGGCGCGGTCGTCGCGTTCTTCGTCGCCATCCAAGACCGCCAGGTAGCGCTCGGCATGCGGCAGGCTTTCAAGCTTGTGCCGCACGGTTTTCAGCGTTGCGGGAGCCAGGTCCCGGGTGGGATCTTCGGTAGGGCGCGCGATAGCCGCCAAGGCGTCGCCGACTCCCGCTGAATCCAACGGCAGCAACGCTTCGGCCCAGCGCCCGGCGGCGGCCGGCGGCACCACCTGGTTGATCGGCCCATAGAACAGCACGCGCGCGGCCAGGCGCGACAGACACCAAAGTTCGCTCTCGCGGAAATCGCCCGTCTTGACCCGGCGCACCAGGGCATCGCCCAGTTCGACCTTCGCGCCGATCGGCAGCAGTTCCAGACTGGCGGCAGTGCGCCACATCTCACGCAGCAGGCTGCTGTTGAGCCGCTGCTTCTTGCCGCCGCGCGGCAGCAGGAATCCCGAGAGGCGCTGGTAAATATCGTTCTGCTGATTGCGGTTCAAGCCGCCCGCCAGGCGACCCCAGAAGATCCACCAATCGATTTCACACTGCACTTGGTTAGCATATTGGACACCGGCGGAGTAGATCCGCCGCGCCAATTCGATGCGAAAATCGTCACCGGGATAGCCGAATCCGGGGCGCAGGCAGAAGCCGCCAAGGTTCAACCAGCGCGCTTCGTAAGCCGGGCTCTTCTTGCGCCCGTCGGCTGCCACCAGAAATACGTCGGCCAATTGGCGGATGGCGGCCAGCGGCCAGGAGTCTTTGCCGAGCCCAAGGATCTGCTCCAGTCTGGCCGGCAGTTCCTCAGGGGCGATAGGGGATTTGGCGCTTGGGGAGAAGACTGCCGGGATTAATGCCAGCGCATCCTTCAAGGCCTGTTCGGCGATTACCGCCGCGGGCTTGCGTCCGGCCGGCTCGGCCGCTGCCTTGCGCAGCTCGAACTGCAAGCGCCACCGATTCTCGCTGATCTTGGACTCGCACCAGGTTTCGAGCGTGCCGATTTCGGTCAGCCGCGCGCCGAGTTTGACCGGGATGAGCCGCTCGCCGGCTTTCTTGCCGAAGCGGATGACGGCGTTGAGCGGCGCGTGCGTGTGCAGATCGGGGCCGAGCGCGGGCAACGCCAGCACGTCGCCGAGCCGGTCGTCGCTGCGCGTGAGTGAGCTGTACAGCCGGAACGATACGGGCTTGTTGGCGACGAGTTGCAGCGCTTCGTTATCGATTTCGAGCGTTGCGCCTTCTTCGGCGCCGCGCGGCACCAGACAGACGGCGGTGGAATCGCCGATACCGATGAAGTAGGTCCGGGGCAGGCCGCCGCGTACCAGCACGCCGCTACCGGTGGAGCGGACATAAGAATAATATGCCGCGCCGGTGGCCACGGCGAGATCCAGATCGCGATTCTCGAAGACTTCCGGACGCTTGCCGTACCACTGGCCCACGGCGTCGGCCACGCGCTGGCGCAGGATCTCCGGGATGAAGAAGCCGCCGTTAAAGAGGATGGCGTCGGGAGCTTGGCCCGCGCTTTCGAGAAACGCGTTCAGATGCTTGGTGACGGCCGGGTCCGAGACGTAGGGCAGGCCCAGCTCGCGGAACAGACTGCGCTTCTCTTCCTTGGGCAGGTCGCCGCGCGCGGTGATGGGCAGGAAGCCATCCAGGGCCAGCTCCAGCACCTCTTCGCGCAGCACCTCGGTCTTCAGCGCCTTGCCAACCAGCGCCGAGCCAGTGCCCAGCACGGTGATCTCGACGCTCTTGAGATTCGGATCGCTGAGCAGCCGCTCTTTGGCGTTGGTGCATTGACGGCGCAGACCGCTGCGCTGGCGGATGGAGAGGGGCACGCCGAGTTTGGTTTCCACCAGCCAGGCGATGGTGAGATCCAGGTTATCTCCGCCCAACAGCAGGTGCTTACCGACGGCGGTGCGCGTGAAATCGACCAGATCGCCTTGGCGGGCGACGCGGATCAGGCTGAAGTCGCTGGTGCCGCCGCCGACGTCGCAGACCAGCACGATCTGGCCATCGAAAAGGAGCTTGCGGGATTGCGCCAGGTTGTTGGCGATCCAGGAATAGAAGGCGGCGGCTGGCTCCTCAAGCAGCGTCAGCTTGGGCAGGCCGGCTTGCCCGGCGGCCATCACGGTGAGCTCGCGAGCTTCCTCGTCGAAGGAGGCCGGCACGGTGAGGACGATATCCTGATCGGCCAATGGAAGCTGCTTGATTCTATCCCAGGCTTCACGGAAGGCGGCGATGTAGCGCGCCGAGACTTCCACGGGGGAGAGCACGCGGCCGGTTTCGGGCGAATCCCAGGGGAGGATTTTGGCGGTGCGGTCCACGTCGGGATTGGAGAGCCAGGACTTGGCGGAGTGCACCAGCTTGGTGGGCACCAGGGCGCCCTGCTCGCGGGCATAGACGCCGACGGGCTGGCCATCCTCGAGGAAGAGGAAGGAGGGCAGGGTGCGGCGCGGCTCGGTGCGGCCGGGGGCCACCAGTTGGGGCGTTTCGAAGATGTGGATGGGAGGGAAATCGCGATCTTCGGCTTCACGTTCGTCGATGTAGGCCAGGGCGGAGTTGGTGGTGCCGAGATCGATGCCGATTTTCATGGGATTGGGCGGGATTGTGCGGAATTGTGCGGGGTTGGGACGTCCATATTGGAATTGGACAGACGAAGCCAGTATTCTATAAAGTTATTAGAATCAATTATTTGATTGCCAATCAGGCCGATGATTGTGGCGGCTGGGGGCTGCATACTATATTTGTAGTTTAATAGTTTTACTGCTGTAATAATCATAGATTGGCCAGCCCAGGCGAGCGGACGAAATCTGCCCGTTTCTACGATAGCACGGCGGGCGGGGGACGAAGGGATTTCACGCAAAGACGCAAAGAAAGGCGCAAAGCACGCAAGAAAGGCACAGGGAAGGGCGCGGATTATTGTCCAAAATTGACAGTTATTGTTATAGGGTGTACGGTGAAGCTATGAACGTCCACCTCGGATCTGCTCTTGATGAATTCGTTGCCGACCTCTTGCAGAAGCGGCTGTAAGGAGCGCGAAGAGGTGAAGCAGTTGCGCCTGGCCGAATTGCGCCGGGAGATCGCTGTGGGAGCCGAGCAAGCCGACCGTGGTGAATTTGTGGACGGCCCCGAGGCCTTTGCAAAGATACGGGAGCGTAGCGCCCAGCGAAAACGATCCAAGGGATGAAGCCGTTCATCCTCACGCCGCGCGCAGAGCAGGATGCCGGCGAAATTTCTAATCCCACGAGTGCCTTCTTTGCGTCCTTTGCGCCTTCTTTGCGTCTTTGCGTGAAATCCCGGTAGTGGGCTACTTTCGATTTTCCGGGCTTGACACCCGTGGCGTGATATGATCGCCGGGTGCGAACAGGCGAAGGCTTTCGCAGATTGGCGCTCGCCCTTGGAATCATCGGAGTTTTGATCGGCGGCTATTACCGCGCATGGCCGCAATACAAAACCGTTCGAGAACGGGGCTGGCACCACGCCTACTTTGAAACCCAAGCACGGAATCATCCCGATGCGACGATTGAGAAAGTCCCTTGGGAACCGTGGCAATTCGTGCTTACGGAGCCACAGATATATCGTGAGGCTTTCCCGAAGGATTGGCGCATCAAACCGGACTGGCGCGACTACGCCGCATTGCTAATTCCGGTTGCGCTCGGTTTCCTGATCCCATGGGGAATCGTCCGCGCGACCGCGTGGGTTGCTCACGGGTTTCAAATCGACCGCAGTTAACTTCCGTTGGTATTGCGACTGCGCAGCGGCAAGCGTACCGTTAAGGCGCGATGCCCTGGTACGAAATCGTCTTGTCCGATGAACAGGTAGCCGCGCAAGTTCCCGAGGCCATGCGGGAGGAATTCATATTACGATTGACCGCGTGCGGCGTCGCAAGCGGTGTGCTCCCAATCGGCGCGGCCATAGCCGTTTCCAGGGCGGACAGCAAGCGCTATTATTTCACTCCCGACGCCGCTGCCTTCTCGATGGATTTGATGCGGCGCTACGATGGCGCGGAGTGTCCCGCGCCGCGCGAATCGGATGTCGCTGCGTTCGCCGGAAACTGTTGGCCGGAAGGCATACCGTTCGCTTCGGAGTAAGACTGCTTCAATTCGATTCGAGCTTTGGACACGGCGCGACCCAACAGTGCGATGTGATGGTTAATAATGAGTCGGGCGTCCTCCGGGAAACCCTCAAGTCTCCCGCCCTCGTAAATCAGCCATTTATGGCCGTCGGACGGCCTTCGGACTTCAAATAATAATTGGTCTATTGGCATGCGATTTTCCTTGACATGCTTGTACCGCTCAAGCAGAATAGAAGTATGAACCGGCTCACTTCTCAACAGCGCACGGCGGTGATTAGCTGCCTCATTGAAGGGTGTTCCATCCGCTCCACGGTCCGCATGACGGGGGTTTGCAAAAAGACCGTGATGCGTCTACTGATCGAGGTCGGCACGGTCTGCGCCGATTACCAGAGCGAAGTATTTCGCAACCTGCAATGCGAGCGGATTCAGGTTGACGAGTGCTGGAGTTTTGTCTACGCCAAGCAGAAGAACGTTACGCCGGAAATGGCCGAAAAGAACCCCGGCGCGGGCGATGCGTGGCTCTGGGCTGCAATTGACGCCGATACTAAACTGGTACCGTGCTGGCTGATCGGTCCACGCAGCCCGGAAGCCGCACGCGATTTCATCGAAGATCTTTCAGGCCGGTTAGTGAATCGCATTCAGCTTACCAGCGACGGTCTGAGGTTGTACGTGAACGCCGTGGACAAGGCGTTCGGTGCCGATGTGGACTACGCCATGCTGGTGAAGGTCTATGGTATCCCCAACGACGGAGAGAAGCGCTACAGCCCGGCCGTCTGCCTGGGATGCCAGAGCCACACCGTTACCGGCAACCCCGATCCGAGGCACATCAACACTTCGTATGTGGAGCGCCACAATCTTTCCGTCCGCATGACGGTGCGCCGGTTCACCCGGCTAACGAATGCGTTCTCCAAGAAATTCGAGAGCCACGTCGCGGCGGTTGCGCTCGGCTACTTCGCTTACAACTTCATCAAGGTTCACAGCACCTTGCGCGTGACGCCCGCTATGGCTGCTGGTGTGACTACGCGGCTCTGGGAAGTCGAAGACCTGGTTGCGCTGTGGGAATTCAGAGAGCAGAGCACACAATCGCGCGCCGCATAGAAATGGACGGCTGCAATACTGGACGACAACGCTACGGACGCCAACGCGAGGAGGTAAGACGTGAGCCTTCGACTCCCAATCCTTTTTAGGCGCGCCTCTGATCGTTCCAGGCCGCCCAAGGTAGTCAGCAGCTCCGCGCGTCTCGCCGGAATGTCCGACCACGCCGTATCCGACGCCGTAGAAATTATCGAGGATCGCGAGAAGCTCTGCGGTTGGGTGGTTGTGTTCGGTGTAGTGTTGGAGTCTTTCCCTAAGCTCATAGCTTTCCTCGGTACCCCAAGTATCCCTCTTTTCCGCGAAATTATTGGAGGTGCGCTCGTAGCCCTTGGGGTCTACGGGGAGTTACGGTTTGCCAGCAAAGCGTCGAAACTGCGCGATGAAATTACGCGCCGAAAGGACCTTAGGATTGCTGAACTGAACGCCCTTGCTGAACGCGAGAGTCGTGCACGGATGGTAATCGAGGAGCGCATCGCATACAGGACCCTAACCGACGATCAGTTCAAGACAATCACCGAAACGCTCCGCCAATTTAGGGGTCAACTGTTCCGCGTTACAAGCGGCTTGCCGAGTGGAGAAACCGCGTACGTGTTCGGCCTGATATTCAAGGCGCTCTACGCTGCTGGTTGGAAATCTCTCGGAGGAAACGCCTTTTTCCCGGATAAACTCGGCGCTGGCATCAAGGTATCTGTTCACCCGAACGCCACGGCTAGAACGAGGGCAGCAGCAGACGCAATTATCGCGGGACTCTCGATTAACTTCATTGCCGCCTATCGCGGAAAGGACGATCTGGAAATTGTCGGCGAAAATACGGTAGAGGTTTTTGTTGGGACTAACCCTAACCGTTAGCCTGCCACCGCGACCGCGCGGCCTTCTGCGCGATCTCATGACGCCGCGCAGCCGTCATGGACTCGGCCCGCGCCTTACCACCAACCCTACCGCCCCTCCTTCCGAGTGCAGCCATAACGCGGCTGATTTCCGCGTCCGAAGGGTCGGGAACAACCGGCTCCGATTCGACGCTCTCCGTCGTCATCCGCACTAGATGATGCGCAAGCTGGTTTACGTCCGGCTCTGGCGATCTCTTAGGCTTCGTCCCGTTTTTCGATTTCCGCATACACCTTCAGGATGACACGGGATGCTTGAACGGGTCAAGCGCGAAAAATCGAAAGTAGCCCACTACCGAAATCCCTGATGTAATCCCAGCGGAGCACGCAAGGCAAGAGGGCCGATTCACAATCGGCCGCTGGTTGGCAACCTGCCCCACGCGGTATATTGCCAATATGGCGATCGATCTGCGCGGGTTGGGCGGTACGGGGCTGAAGGTGTTCCCCTTGGCGCTGGGTTGCATGGGGATGTCCGGGGTGTACGGCGCGGCCGACGAGAACGAAAGCATCGCTACCATTCATGCGGCCCTGGATGCCGGGGTGACGCTGCTCGATACCGGCGATTTTTATGGCGCGGGGCACAATGAAATGCTCATCGGACGGGCGCTGAAAGGGCGCCGCGATCAAGCCCTGCTGTCGGTGAAGTTCGGGGCGTTGCGATCTCCCGAGGGCGGCTGGGGCGGCTTCGATGGCCGTCCGGCGGCGGTCAAGAACTTCGCCGCATATAGCCTGAAACGGCTGGGCGTGGACCACATCGACATCTATCGCCCATCCAGGCTGGACCCGACTGTTCCGATCGAGGACACGATCGGCGCTATCGGCGATCTCATCCGGGCCGGGTACGTGCGATACGCCGGGCTATCGGAAGTGGGCGCGGACACTATCCGGAGGGCGCATTCGGTCAGTCCGATCAGCGATCTGCAGATCGAGTACGCGATCGTCAGCCGCGGCCCGGAGGCGGGGATCTTTCCCGTGCTGGAAGAGCTGGGCATCGGGGTGACGGCCTATGGAGTGCTGTCGCGCGGTTTGCTGAGCGGTTCCAAGCCCGCCGGAGGAGGGGACTTTCGCGCCCACCTCCCCCGGTTCACCGGCGAGAATTTGCTACAGAACGAGAAGATCGTCGAAGAGCTGCGGCGGCTCGCCGCGGAAAAGGGTATCACGCCGGCGCAACTGGCCATCGCCTGGGTGCTGGCCAAGGGGCAGCGTATCGTTCCGGTGATCGGCGCACGGACGCGGAAGCAGCTTTGCGAATCGTTGGCGGCGGTGCAGGTTAAGCTTGACGCGGCGGATCTGGCACGCATCGAAGAGCGCATACCTGCTTCGGCTATTGCGGGAACGCGCTACGACGAGCGCCAGATGCGGATGCTGGACAGCGAGAGGTAGGGCGGGGCGAGCGTAGCTCGCCGTGGATAGTGGATAGTGGCTGGTGGCTGGATGGGGTAGCCTACGTTCCGCGGCGGTTGCCCCACAGCTCCACATGCAGCCGGGGGCTGAACCGGAAGCCTTCCTGCTTGCAGATTTCCGCCAGCCACACGCCCCGCTCGCGCAATACTTCGGCGTCGATGCCTTCCGGCATCAGGATGACCTTGTCCGCAGGCGCATCGAAGGCAGCCAGCAAGTCCCGCACTTCGTCCATATCTTCCGGCTGCGCGATCACGAACTTGAGCTGATACGGGCGCCACGCCATCAGCCGCCGCACCACTTCCGGCTGAATGCGCAGGCTAGCGTGGCGCTCCCGCCACTCGCCCGCGGGCGTCGAATTGGCCAGCTTCGGGCTGATGCTCATCAAGTCGCACTCTACCGGCGCAAACACCGTGCCGGCCGTCTCGATGGTGATGTGAAGCCCGCGCGCGCGCAAACCGCGGGTCAGCTCCACGACCTCGCGCGCGATCAGGGGCTCGCCGCCGGTCACCACCACGTGGCGGGCCGGGTAAGCGTCCACCGCCGCCAGGATGCACTCCACGGTCCAGTCGGCGCCTTCCGGATGCCAAGACGTGTGGGGCGTGTCGCACCACACGCAGCGCAAGTTGCAGCCGCTCGCGCGCACGAACACCGAAGGCACGCCCAGCAGCGCGCCCTCGCCCTGGATGGAATAGAAGATCTCAGCGATCCGCAAGGCCGGCCTCTTCAAATCCCTTGCGGCGCAGCAGGCAGGAATCGCACTGCCCGCATGGCCGGCCTTCGGCGTCCGGATCGTAGCAACTATGGGTCAAGCCGAAATCCAAGCCGAGTTCACGCCCCAGCTTCACGATCTCCGACTTCGCCAGCTCGATCAGCGGCGCGTGAATCCGGATGCGCAGGTGGCCTTCGACGCCGGCCTTGGTCGCCAGATTAGCCATGCTCTCGAAGGCGGCGATGTATTCCGGACGGCAATCCGGATAACCGGAGTAATCCAGCGCATTCACGCCGATGAAGATGTCCGGCGCTTCCAATACCTCGGCCCATGCCAGCGCGAACGAGAGAAAGATGGTATTGCGCGCGGGGACGTAAGTCACCGGAATGCCGTGCGACATATCCTGGGCCGATCGCCCTTTCGGGACGTCCGCATCGGCGGTGAGCGCGGAGTGCCCGATCTGCCGCAGGTCGATGCGCGCCACCACATGCCGCGCCGCGCCCATTGCCTGCGCTACGCGTGCGGCGGCCTGCAACTCCACGCGATGCCGCTGCCCGTAATCGAACGAGAGCGCGTAGCACTCGTACCCGTCGCGGCGCGCCAGCGCCAGGCAGGTGGAAGAGTCGAGGCCCCCGCTGAGCAGACACACCGCTTTGCCGATGGCGTTCAATGGCATCCGTTCTCTATTGTAGACACGCCCGCAGGATGGGGAAGGTTTTCGCGGAACTCCGCGTGTGAGGCCTGCGTATAGGCGCTTTATGGCGCCCACATTACCCAAAGCTCATAAAGACATCGGCATGGAAGGCATGGTCGCGAAGTGGTACGCGACCAATACCGGAAAGTCGCTCGATGAATTCGCCAAGCTGGCGCAGCGCATCGGCAGGCTGGTACCGAGCGGCAGGGCCGTACTGGAGGTCGCGCCTGGCCCGGGCTATTTCTGCATCGAACTGGCGAAGCTGGGACCGTACTCGATCGTGGGACTCGACATCAGCCATACGTTCGTCGAAATTGCGCGCAAGAAAGCCGCCGCAGCGGGTGTGCACGTGGACTTCCGGCAAGGCAACGCTTCCGATATGCCCTTTGCGAACGATACTTTCGACTTCCTGTTGTGCCGCGCGGCCTTCAAGAACTTCGGGAAGCCGGTACGCGCGTTGCAGGAAATGTGCCGCGTGCTTAAACCGGGCGGCCGTGGTTTGATCGTCGACCTGAGGCACGACGCTTCACCGGAATAGATTGATCGACACGTGGACGGCATGGGCTTGAGCGCCGTCAACAAAGTTGCGACGAAGCTGGTATTCCGGCTGATGCTGCTCAAGAATGCCTATTCCAAGGAGCAGTTTCAGCAAAAACCGGCCTGCGCCAGCATTTTCGAAGCGTCGATATTCAGGAAGCGGACATCGGTTTTGAGATTTCAATGACGAAGTAAGCGGATAAAGGCCGCCACTAAAACGGTTTTTTCAAATACCGGCCGAGATCCGGAACGAAACGTGCGACGGCTGCGTCTAACGGACCAGTCGTATCCTCGGAATGGCGCACCAGTGCTTCCTCGCGGGTCTGACGGAGGAAAAGCACATGGTGAGCAAACGGACTTTGTCGGCCCACGCCGGCTCCACGGCGCGCATGCCTGGAATCATCTTGATGTCCATCGTTCTGTGGAGCTTAACGGCCGGGCACATATTCGGAGATTCACCGCACAACCCGGCCAACGTGAAGCCGGCTAAGGCGGCCCTCCTGGCCGTGCCCTTGAGCTTCGAGGCCAATCAGGGCCAGACCGACAGCCAAGTAAAGTTTCTATCCCGCGGCGACGGATATTCGTTGTTTCTTACATCGAACGAAGTTGTCTTCTCGCTGCGGACGCTAGCTGGTCTCAAAGCTCCGCCGTCGGTTTTCCGCATGGAACTGCTTGGCGCCGAACGTAACGCGCAGATTTCCGGCGCGGATATACTTCCGGGCGCCGCCAACTATTACATCGGTAACGATCCGAAGAAGTGGCGCAGTGGCATCAGTGCTTATGGCAAAGTGAAGTACCGGGGTATCTATCCAGGCATTGACGCCGTTTTCTATGGCAACCAACGGCAATTGGAGTACGATTTCGTGGTCGCCCCGGGTGCGGACCCCGAGCAAATCTCGCTTGGGCTCACCGGCGTGACCCCGAGTCTGGACATCGAGGGCAATGTTTTACTAAGACTGGCTGACGGCGATCTGGCTCTGCGGAAGCCGGTCGTATATCAGATTATCGACGGCGGCAAGACAACTGTCGATGCCGGGTACGCCATCTCCGGCGGCAAAGTCCGCTTCCAACTGGGCAAGTACGACCGCGCCCAGACACTGGTGATCGATCCGGTGTTTACGTATCTGACGTATTTGGGCGGTTCCGGGCCGGACCAAATCGGGGGCAACCAGGTAGTGGACCAGACCGCTAGCCCGGCACAGGCTTTGGCGATTGATTCCGCCGGCGATGTCTATGTCACCGGATTTACCATGTCGACGGATTTTCCCGTCGCCAATGCATATCAAGCCACCAGCAAAACCAATACATGGACGGCCTTTGTGAGTGCACTGAACCCCTCCGGCACCGCGTTTCTGTACTCCACTTATCTGGGAGGATCCGTTTACACCTCGGGGAGTTCGGTCGTATGGGATAGCCACGACAATGCGCTATATGTCGTGGGCACCACGAATTCGCCCGATTTTCCGATCACGGCCGGCGCTTTCCAGACGCTGCTGGCGCCGACGGAGGTGAACAACAAGGCCGTGAGTTCCGGCCAAGACAACGCCTTCGTGGCCAAGTTCAGCTCCTCCGGCCAGCTCACGAACTCGACCTTCTTGGGTGGGGACTACCAAACCGCCGGATTCGGCATCGCAACGGATTCCCAGGGCCGCGCGTACGTCGTAGGTTACACCGTCTACAATTGCATCCCACCCGACTCGGCCACTTACGAATGCTTCCCAACTACACTGGGGGCGGTCATCCCCGCGGGCACCGTTTCGCAGAATGGCAACGGCTTTGTATCCGTTTTCGACTCGAACTTGTCGACACTTTTGTACTCCACACTCCTCGGCGATCCCAATGGCGCGGAGTCGAACACTTCGGAGGCCTTTGGTGTGACGGTGGACCCCAGCGGGAACTTCTACGTGGTTGGGGTTACGGGCTCGCCAAGCCTTCCTACGACTCCGGGCGCGTTCCAGCCGAATCTTGGGACGAGCAATGCCATACCACTTGTAGGCTTTGCCGCCAAGTTCGGACCAGTAAGCGCAAGCGCAGCCAGTCTCACCTACCTTACCTATTTGGAAGCGACAGGACTCAGCTATGGCGACCTCCCGGGCGGCGTGGCTGCCGACAGCCAGGGCAACGCTTATATCGGGGGCTACACGAACTCAACAACATTCCCCTTAACGAAAGGCGCCTATCAGGGAACCTGTATAGGAAACAATTGTGTATTCGTGACCAAGCTGAATCCCGAGGGAACCGGTCTGGTCTGGTCCACGTTTGTTGAAGTCGCCGACTACTTCGGAGCCATTCAACTCGATGCTCAAGGGAATGTATACGTGACGGGTTACTGCAGCGAGTTCTTCCAGGGAGTCAATGCACTGCAACCTGGTCTGGTCTCCGGGGGGTTCGTCTCGAAACTCGACCCGACGGGAGCCACCTTGTTGTTTTCTTCGCTGGTGGGAGCTGCCGGTGTTGGCGTTAACGGCGGTTCGTCTCTAACGGGTTTGGCGGTGGACGCGCTGGGGAACATCTATGTGGCGGGCAACATGATTGGCACCACACTCCCAACGACGCCCGGCGTGGTCCAGCCTTCGTACCACGGAGGCTCAGGCGCTTACGGCGACGGATTGATCGCCAAGATCGCGCAAACCCTCCCGGTGGTCACACTAGCCCCGGCTGGACAAGTCGAAGCCTTCGCGGCGCAGTCCATCATGTCAGTATATGGCGTGGATATGGCCACCGGAACAGCCGCGGCGCTGACTCTGCCGCTGCCGACATCGCTTGATGGCAACTCATTGACGGTCACAGACTCAGCCGGCGTAACGCGTTCGGCTCCGCTGTATTTCGTCTCGCCGGGGCAGATCAATTTCGAGATTCCGGCGGGCACAGCCGCGGGAACTGCGACGGTGACGATCCAGAATCAGAATGGAACTGTTCAGTCCACAACGATCTCAATCGGCAGCGTTTCGCCGGGGATTTTCACCTTAAACGGCTCGGGGTTGGTGGCGGCCTGGGTTCTGCCTGTAATTTCCGGAGCGCAGCAAGCGCTGCAGCCGGTTTACCAGTTGGCATCCGGGAACGCGATTGCATTGCCGGTCAGTCTCGGATCCTCCACGGAACAGGTTTATCTCGAGATTTACGGCACGGGCTTCCGCAACGCCAAGAACTTCACCGCGACGGTAGGCGGCTTGAGCGTGCCGGTACTGGGGGCGGCCGCGACGTCGCAGTTCGTCGGAGAGGATCAGGTGAACATAGGCCCGCTGCCGCAGGCGTTGGCGGGTCGAGGAAGCGTGAACATCGTGATTACCGCGGACGGGCAAGCCGCCAACACAGTCAACGTCACAATTCAGTGAGGCTTGTTTTAGCGGCTCCGGGTGTTGGGGAAGAATTCGTAGCCCCAAACCGAATTGGTTTTGAGATTTCAATGACGAAATAGACGGGTGCGGAAGCCGCGTGCAACGCTGGTGCGGAGTTAAGGCTTGCTCGTACGCATTCAAGAATTCCACCCTGGGTACGCCTGCCTGACGGCAGGCATTTTGCAGGGTATGCCCCTTAATCCGAAGATGATTGGGCAGCGTCAGAGTAGCGCTTGTACCGTCCAGGTGCTTCCGCCGCATTAAAATATGCTCTCGCTCCGCTCGATGTGGAACCCTAGCGCCTCAAAGGCGCGGATGACCCTCGCCTTCGGCGCGTCAACGGGAAACCGGGGCACCCAGTACAACCTCTGCTTCCGCGATGAATGCTTCCGACACCGGAGCATCATCGCTGAAGACGGGTTCTTCAGCCGCGTGCTCCAGGGTAAAACGAATCGCGGAAGTAACGTCGGCCATGGCTTCGTCGTATGTGTCGCCCTCGCCCACAATAGACACGCCTTCGCGAAGCCCGAGTGGGTAAGCCACGTATCCGGCTTCGTGCCTCTCGACAATGATCTTGATCTTACGGGGCATCTCAAATCCATAATAGCGAATGCCGGTGTGTCTCGGCGGACCGGCGCGCCATAGACGCCGCCACGGTGTCGAAACCTCTCTCTAGCGCCAGAAAGCTGCGGCATGGCCGATTACCAATCGGCCGCAGGATGCCATCCCGCCCCACGAATGCGTTAGGGCAGGAAGCGGTAGCCTACGCCGTGCACGGTCAGGAAATGGCGAGGCACGTTGGGCTCCGGCTCCAGCTTTTGGCGCAGCTTCACGACGTGGGCGTCCACCGTGCGGGTGTTGGGGAAGAATTCGTAGCCCCACACCGAATTCAGAATCATGTCGCGGGTGAGCGGGCGGTCGGGGTTCTGCAGGAAGTAAGTGAGCAGGTTGTATTCGGCGGGAGTCAGCTTCAGCTCCTCGCCGCGCCGGGTGACCAGGCGGCGTTCCAGATCCACTTCGACTTCGCTGAAATGCACGACCATGCGCGCCTCCGGGGACGTCCGGCGCAGGACGGCGCGGATGCGCGCCAGCAACTCGCGCGTGCCGAAGGGCTTTACCAGGTAGTCGTCGGCGCCGATCTCGAGCAGTAGCACCTTGTCGATTTCATCGCCCAGGGCGCTGAGCACGATGATGGGTGTGACGACGTGGGCGGCGCGCAGTTGCTTACAGATCTCCACGCCGTTCATGCCCGGCAGACGCAGATCCACCAGGATCAGGTCGGGCTTGAGCAGCAGGGATTTCTCATAGCCGGCGCGGCCGTCCGCCACCAGCACGGCGCGGAAGCCCTCCTGCTCCAGCATCACGCCGATGGTATCGCGCAAGCTCTCGTCGTCGTCGATCACCAGAATGGTCTGCATGCGGCCCGCTGGTATCTATTGTATCTAAACGGGATTCAGGACTTGTAAAATCAGCGTGGTAAGCTCAGTAATCACGGGACGGAACTAGTCACATGCGGGTCACGGTCATTGGAACAGGATACGTAGGAACGGTGACGGGCGCTTGCCTGGCCTATTGCGGTCATCGGGTCACGTGCATGGACACCGATGCGCAGAAGATCGAGAAGCTGCGCCGGGGCGAAATGCCCATCTACGAGCCTTGCCTGGAAGAGCTGCTGCAACTGGCGGCGGCGCGCGGCGGCATCGAATTTACCACGGAACTGGCGGCGGCGGCCGCGGAAAGCGACGTGATTTTCATCGCAGTGGGGACGCCGCCGCTGGAGACGGGCGAGGCCAATCTCTGCTATCTGGAGGCGGCCGCGCGCAGCATCGGGGCGGCCATGGACGATCGCAAGTTCCGCGTGGTGGTGAACAAATCCACGGTGCCGGTGGGCAGCGGCAACCTGGTTGAGACGCTGGTGCGGGAGGGCATTCGGGACGCGCACCCGGACGGCCGGCAGAGCATCCGTTTCGGCGTGGCCAGCAATCCGGAGTTCCTGCGGGAAGGCAGCGCCATCTTCGATTCGCTGTATCCGGACCGCATCGTGCTGGGCGCAGAGGAAGAGCGCACGCTGCAAGTGCTGCGCGAATTGTATGGGCCGCTGGTGGCGCAGAGCTTCGAGGCGCCCGCCTTCCTGCCGCGCCCGGCGGCGGTGACGCAGGTGCGGGTGGTGACCACTACGCTGACCAGCGCGGAGATGATCAAATACGCCGCCAATGCGTTCCTGGCGGTGAAGATCGGCTTCGCCAACGAGGTGGCCAACATCTGCGAGCGGGTGGGCGCGGAGGCTCCCGAAGTGATGGCGGGCATTGGCCTGGACGCCCGCATCGGATCGCGCTTCCTGAATCCCGGTTTGGGCTGGGGCGGCAGTTGTTTCGGCAAGGACATCCAATCGCTGCTGCATACCGCGCGCGAGTACGGATATCAGAGCCGCCTGCTGGAAGCGGCCCTGGAGGTGAACCGGGCGCAGCGGCAACTGGTGATTCAGAAGCTGCAGGAGAAGCTGTTTATCCTGAAGGGCCGGACGATCGCGCTGCTGGGCCTGGCGTTCAAGCCGGAGACCGACGACCTGCGCGACGCGCCCAGCCTGCAGATTGCGGAGCGGCTGCTGCAAGTGGGCGCGCGGGTGAAGGCATACGACCCGATCGCCATGCAGGCATGCCGGGAGAACCACCCGGGGCTGCGCATCCAATACTGCGAATCGGCGGAGGATGCGGCGCAGGATGCCGACGCGCTGGTGCTGGTGACGGAGTGGAAGCAGTTCGCGGACCTGGATTTGCGGGGCCTGGCGCAGCGCATGGCGCGGGCCATTTTGGTGGACGGCCGCAACCTGTTTAATCCGGAGGCGGCGCGGCAGGCGGGGTTCGACTACTGCGGCATCGGGCGTCCGCAGCGCGCGGCGCGCGCGAATGTGGGCGCGGTGACCACCACCATTTGATTTTGGGCGGTGCGAACTGGCCGATTAACAATCGGCCCGCAGGTTGCCAACCTGCCCCACAACCAAATGAGGGGTTTTCCCAAAAAAAACGGTTAATAACCACGCATTTGCGGTAAAATCTGAGACGGTTCGCGCTTGTGGACGCGCCAGATTCATCGCCGGGTGAGATAACCCGCCTGCTCTCCAGCATGCGGCGTGGAGATCGGGACGCGGAAGCCCGCCTGATGAAACTGGTCTACCGGGAACTGCGGAGCCGTGCGGGACGGTACATGCGCGGGGAGCGGCGCGACCATACGCTCCAGCCGACCGCGTTAGTCAATGAGGCTTACTTGAGGCTGACGCACAAAGACCGGATAAATTGGCAGAGCCGCGCGCATTTTTATGCGGTGGCTTCCGGTGAAATGCGCCGCATTCTGGTGGACCATGCGCGCCATCGGGCCGCAGCCAAGCGCGGCGGCCCTGCGGAGAAGGTTTCCCTGGACGCCGCCGCCGTTTATTGCGTCTCCCGGCCGACGGAACTGCTGGCGCTGGACGACGCACTCGAACAGTTCGCCAACTGGGCTCCGCGGCAGGCCCGCATCGTCGAGATGCTGTTCTTTGGCGGCTTGACCGAGGCCGAAATTGCAGAAGTCCTGGGCATTTCCGTGCGCACGGTCAAGCGAGACTGGAGCGCGGCGCGGGCCTGGCTGCATGGCGAGCTAGGCCGGGGTCGACCTTGACGCCGGAAAGCTGGCGCAGCCTCTCCGGGATCTTCAATGCTGCGCGGGAGCGCGATCCGGCGGACCGCGACGAATTCCTGAGGCGGGAGTGCGCCGGAGACGAGGCCATGCGCTCCGAGTTGATCCGCTGGCTGGAGGAGGATGCCAAAGGAACCGGAATCCTGGATCGCCCCGCTTGGGCCGACGCTACGGAAAGCATGCCGGCGGCCATCGCGCTCTCGAGCGGCGAGGTGGTCTCGGGCCGGTACCGTATTGTTCGTTTCATCGCCCGCGGCGGCATGGGCGAGGTCTACGAGGCGGAGGATCTGGAACTGCGAGGCCGAGTCGCGCTGAAGACGCTACTACCCGAAATCGCTTCCGATCCGCGGATGATCGCACGATTCAAACAGGAAATCCAGCTTTCGCGAAAGATCGCTCACCCGAACGTCTGCAAAGTCTTCGATCTGGCGCGCCACCCGGCGGACGGCTCGCCGACGCAGAGAATCCTGCTGAGCATGGAGTATCTGCAAGGCGAAACGCTGGGGCAAAAGCTGGAGCGCAGCGGCAGCCTGAGCGTAGACGAGGCTTTGCCCATCGTGCGCCAGATGGCCGCGGCGCTGGATGCGGCGCATGCGGCGGGCGTAATCCACCGGGATTTCAAGCCCTCCAACGTGATGCTGGTATCTTCCGGCGAGGGTGTGCGGGCGGTGGTCACCGATTTTGGCCTGGCGCGGAAAGCAAGCTCGGACGGTGAGACTACGGTGACCCTGCCGGGGCGCCTGACAGGGACATTGAACTACATGGCTCCCGAGCTGCTGAGCGGGCAGCCCGCGACAGTTGCGTCGGACGTGTACGCCCTGGGCATGGCGATTTACCGGATGCTTACGGGGACCCGGCCATTCGCCGCGGACGATCCCATGGCGGCCGCGGTGCGCCGCGGACAAGAGCCGGTTCCGGGGCCGCGCTCGGTGGTTCCCGGATTGGATGAACGGTGGAATGCCGCGGTGGTGCGCTGCCTGGAAGCCGATCCAACGCTAAGATTCGCCGCGGCGGGGGATGTGGTGAAGGCTATCGAGGGCGAGGCAGTCGCGGGGGCGCCGCGTCCGGCTACGTGGACGCGGCGCAAGCTGGGGCTTGCCGCACTGGCGATCGCGCTGGCGGGGGTGGCGGGCTATGCACTGTGGCCCCGGTACTATCAGCCGCCGGCCGAAGCCGCGCGGTTCTATCGGACCGGCACGGAAGATCTGGAAGCAGGCGCCAATTTCGCCGCCACCAAAGAACTCGGGGAAGCGGTGCGGCTCGCGCCGGATTTCAGCATGGCGCACGCGCGGCTGGCGCAGGCGTGGACCGAACTAGACTCGCAGGGAAAGGCCAGTCGGGAGATGCAGTTGGCGCGACGCTATGCGGCAGGCGCGCGGCTCCACGGGTTGGACCGGCTGTATCTGGATGCGGTAGACCTGACGATCACCCGCCAATTTCCCGAGGCGGCCCGGAAATATGAGGCAATGCTGAAGTACGGCGGGGCCGCGGAGCCGGAAGTGCGCCTGGATTTGGGGCGCGTCTACGGCCTGGCGGGGAAGCCGGACGACGCTATCCGGACTTATCTGATCGCGGCAAAAGGGCTTCCCGGAAACGCGGCGGCGTGGCTCCGGCTGGCGGTGCTGTACAGCCAGAAGGGGGACGCGAAGAATGCGGATCGGGCGTTCGCGCGGGCCGCGCAATTTTATGGCCTGACAAGCAACCAGGAAGGGCTGACCGAGGTTGCGTACCAGCGCGGCGTGGACGCAAACAAGGGCGGGAAAATGCAGGCGGCGGAGGGCTTTCTGCGCGAGGCTTTGCGAATCGCCCAGGTTACACATAACGCGCAACAGGAGATTAGCGCGAAGTTGCAGTTGGGGATCACGGCCTTTCTCTCCGGCGATGCAGACTCGGCCAAACGTTACGCGCAAGATGCTATCGATGACGCAACGGTGAACCGCATCGAAAGCCTAGCCACGCGGGGCCTGCTGGTATTGGGCGAAGCCTTCAGCCGCAAGCAGGACTTCGATCAGGCCGAGAAGTATTACGCGATGGGGCTGGGTCTGGCGCGGCAGGACGATTCCCGGCGTTTGGTGGCCGGCGCCCAGCTTCGCCTGGCGAGCCTGCACAACCAAGAGGGGAAGACCGATAAACAGGAATCCGAGGCGCAGGAAGCGCTCGCCTTCTATCGACAAAATAATTTTGCGCGCGAAACCGAGGCGTGCCAGTTGTTGCTGGGGAGGGCCAAGCTCTCCCGAGGCCAATACGACGCAGCGCTGGGGTTTTTCCGGCCGGCGCTGGCGGCGGCCGAGGAACTGCGGGTCCCTCTTCAGACGTTGCTGGCGGAAGAGGGGATGGGGAGCGCGATGCTAGGGCTGGAGCAGTTCCCGGAGGCGCTCGAACATTACGAAAAGGAGCTGGAACTTGGAACCGCGCTTGGGGACGTTGAGCATATCGGCTATGGCGCGCTGGAATGCGGCATGACCTTGTGGCCGTTGGGCCGTTATGCAGAGGCCCCGGCACGGTTCGACCAGGCGGAGGCGGCTGCCGCGAAGTTCGAGGATCTGCGCCTCCAGATCAGCCACCAGCGGGCGGAGTTCGCCTTGAGCGAGGGCAAGTACGCGGAAGCGGTAGCGACGTGCAACCGTCTGCTCTCTCGCGTCAAGAGCAGCGAATCGGATACAATGGCAGACCTGAACCGGATACTGGGCCTGGCCCTGATTCGGATGGGCCGCAAGCAGGAAGGCCGGCAGCACTGCGAGCGCTCATTCGAGATAGCGGCGGGGGCCTCTAACGCAGCGGTGCTGCTGGAGTCTACTTTGGGGGTGGCCGAGGCGCGCTTGGAAACCGGCGATTGGAAAGGTGTGCTGGCCGCGATTCAGGCAGCCGGCGACCGGTTATCGAAGCTGCCGGATTCGAACTGGCGAGCCAAGGCCATGCAGGCCCGCGCGAGCGAGGCGCTCGGCGATCGAGATGCAGCGAGGCGAGAGGCGCTGGCCGCGCAAGCGCAATTAGACGCGCTGGAGCGCCAGTGGGGCGAGCCGGTGTTTCAGATGTACCATGCCAGGCCCGATTTGCAACGGCTCTGGCGTCCCCTTTTGCGGATGGTTTCCGCTAATCGATGAGAGGAGCAGATTTATGCGAAGGACACAATACGCGAATTGCTGTGGTTCACTGCGGCGTGCCGGCCTGATTTTGCCGGTTTGCGCGGTGATGGTCTTGTCTGGTTGCGGTTGGCTCAAGTTGACCCCCGAAAAGAAGGCGAAACCGGCCGTATTGAAGACCGGGCCGGTAAACTCGCCGATCACGGTGGCCGATGGAAGCATGATCGTGCGGCAGAAGCCGCGGTTTCATGTCTACGGGCCGCAAGAGATCCATTTTTGCGAGGATGGAGGCGCCGCGACGGCCATCACGGTCGATGGCACCGACATTAGCGTCCCGGTGGCCGGGAAGAACTGGACCATCTTCAGCAACAGCGGGGGCGCAACCGTCTACACGCAGAACCAGGGGATCGATATTATTGCGACGGGCCCCAGCACGTTCACCCTCGTTCCTGTGGACCCGAGCTACCCCACCGACGGCCCAGGCGCAGCGCAAGCCGGGGTGACGTTTTCGCCCGCGTCCGTCACCCTGGCCGACGGGACGAAAAAGAGCCTCGACTGCGGCGCGGCGAAATGCAAAGTCCGGATTAACTATCAGATATCGGGCGCCGCGTCCACATGCCCGTGACGAATCTCTAGTATCTTTCGGGAATGCGCGCGCTTGGTGCGGTCGATCAGGTTCCGCGCCGGGGCCGATTGACAATCGGCCCGCAGGTTGCCAACCTGCCCCACAAGCTAAGATAGGGGAGATATGAGCGAATCCGAAGCCGGTCTGGCCGAGAAGCATTGTGTCCCTTGCAAGGGGGGCGTGCCTGCGCTAAAAGGCGAGGAGTTAGCGGCGTTATCCGCCCAGATACCGGATTGGAAGGTGATCGACGGCCATCACCTCACCCGGACGTTCGCGTTTCCGGACTTCAAGACCGCGCTGGCATTCGTGAATCGCGCGGGCGCGGTAGCGGAGGCCGAGGGGCACCATCCGGACCTGTTGCTCACTTGGGGGCGCGTGGACGTGAAGACGTACACGCACAAAATCGACGGCCTGACGGAGAGCGACTTCATCCTGGCGGCCAAGATCGATCGGAAATTCGCGCGCGCGTAGTTCATGACGGCATACGACCGCGATCTGGCTTACATTCACGATACCGGCTTCACCGGTTTCGCCAGGAAGGCCGCGCCCGGGTTGCTGCGCATGCTGCGGCTGAACGGCATCCGCGGCGGGCGCGTAGTGGACGCGGGCTGCGGCAGCGGCGTGTGGGCGCGGGAGCTGAGCGATGGCGGTTACGACGTGCTCGGCATCGACATATCGGCGCACATGATCCGGTTGGCGCGCCGGCGGGCGCCGGCTGCCAAGTTCCAAGTGGGGTCCTTTCTGCGCGCGGCGCTGCCGCCATGCGACGCGGTCACCGCGATCGGCGAATGCGTCAACTATGCGTTCGACCGGCGGAGCGGCAAGAAAGGGCTGGCGGCTTTCTTTCGTCGGGTGTACGGCGCGTTGCGTCCCGGCGGCGTGTTCGTTTTCGATATCGTGGAGCCGGGGGTGGTTCCGAAGGGCCCGCCGCAGAGAAGATTCCTGGAAGGACCCGACTGGGCCATTCTGCTGGAAGTGCGCGAGGACCGCAGGCGCAAAACGCTGACGCGGCGGATCGTGAGCTTCCGGCGGGTGGGGAAGGTTTACCGGCGCAGCGAAGAGATACACCGTGTGCATTTGTACTCCCGCGCCGCGCTGCTCGCGGAATTGAGCCGGGCGGGTTTCGAGGCGCGCGTGCTGGGCGGGTACGGACGATTTCGATTTTCGCGGGCGCACGCGGGCTTCCTGGCGCGGAAGCCGTTATTGGCCGCTGATCAACGCGGATAAACGCGGATAAGAGCCTCGGCAGGCGAAAGCGCCTGCCCCACAGCATTACAATAGCAGTGTCTTCACAGGAGGCATGCATGATCGTTCCGCTCACGCCGGTGCGGTGTCTATACCGGGGCGTCGATCTATATGGAAAGAAAGTGGGGGTGGTATCGGGCGGCAGCCGCGCGACGTATGCGCAATTCGGCGAGCGTTGCGAACGGCTGGCCGCGGGGCTGATCGCCGAGGGCATCCGGCCGGGCGATCGGGTGGCGTATTTGAGCTTCAACAATAGCGCGCTGCTGGAAGGCTATTATGGCGTGGTGCTGGCGCGGGCGGTGGCCATGCCGCTCAACGTCCGGCTGACGCCGCCGGAACTGGTCGCCATACTGAACCACTCCGAAGCCCGCATGCTGATCTTCGAAAACGATTTTGCGCCGCTGGTGGAGCACATTCGGAAGGCTTGCCCAGGCATCGCGCGGTACGTAAGCATCGACGCGGCGGGTCCGCTGGCGGATTTCACGTACGCGGAGCTGCTGGCGCGCGGACGGATGGAGCGGCCCGACGTATTTTCGTTCGACGAGAACGCCATCGCGGAGTTGTTCTACACCAGCGGCAGCACGGGCACGCCCAAGGGCGTGATGCTGTCGCACCGCACGCTGTACCTGCACGCGCTGGCGGTGGCCGGCACGTTCAATCACGACGATACGGCGGTGGAGCTGCATACCATCCCGCTGTTCCACGCGAATGGGTGGGGCCGGCCGCAGGCTTCCACCATGATGGGGATCAAGCAGGTGATGGTGCGGCGGTTCGAGCCGACGCTGGTCTTCCGGCTGATCCAGGAAGAGAAAGCCACGGCCATGTCGCTGGTGCCGACCATGGCGAACGCGCTGCTGAACGCGCCGGATATGGGGCAGTTCGACCTCTCCAGCCTGAAGGAGATTCATGTGGGAGGCGCGGCGGCCTCGCCGGAACTGATCGGACGCCTGGAAGCGGCGTTCCACTGCGCGGCCATGGGCGGTTACGGACTCACGGAAACTTGTCCGGTGGCCAGCTCGGCGCGGCGCAAGGGGACCGTGGTGTATGCCGATGAAGCCGACCGCCTGGAGCATCAGGCGATGGCCGGGTGGCCCATACCGGGCGTGGAGATCCGGGTGGTGGACCCGCAGATGCGGGACGTGCCGCGCGACATGCAGACCGTGGGCGAGGTGGCGATCCGGGGCGACGAGGTGATGGACGGGTACTACAAAGACCCGGAAGGCACGGCCGCGGTGATGACCGGGGGCTGGTTCCATAGCGGCGACATGGCGGTGTGGGACGAAGAGAACTACATCCACATCGTGGACCGCAAGAAGGACATCATCATCAGCGGCGGGGAGAACATCTCTTCGCTGGAGGTGGAGAAGGCCATTTTCGCGCACCCGGCGGTGCTGGAATGCGCGGTGGTGGCGGCGCCGGACGATAAATGGGGCGAAATCCCGGCGGCCTTCGTGGTGCTGAAGCCCGGACAGGCGCTGACGGCGGAGCAATTGTGCGAGTTTCTGGCGCAGCGCATCGCCAAATTCAAGATTCCGCGTACATTTGAGTTTCCGGAGACGGCGCTGCCCAAGACCGGCACGGGAAAGATCGTGAAGCGCGAGTTGCGGGAGATGTTTTGGGTGGGGCGGGAAAAGCGCGTGCAGGGCTAAGGAAAAAGGCAATTGGCCGCGGATGAACGCGGATAAACGCGGATAAGACAAGCCCAAGTTATGGGGCCGGCCTAATGGCATCGATGCAATCCGCCGATCTTTAACCCTTGTGGCGGAACGCTTGGAGACTGCCGGCTTCGACGCACCGGAACGTCAGCGCCTTATTCTGGAGCATCTGCCGCAAGTCCGGCTGATTGCGCGCCGCATCCGCTACCGCTTGCCCGAGAGCGTGAGCCTCGAAGACCTGGTGTCCGCCGGCGTTGTAGGATTGATCGCGGCAGTGGACCAGTACGATGCGGTGCACCAGGTCAAGTTGAAAACCTACGCGGAGCACAGGATCCGGGGCGCCATTCTGGATAACCTGCGCGGTCTGGATTGGGCGCCGCGGCGCAGGCGCCAGAAAGCCAAGCAGATCGAGTTCGCGATCTCCCGCGCGGAGCAGCGGTTGCTCCGGATACCCGGCGAAGAGGAGATCGCCGCCGAGATGTGCCTGGATCTGAGAGAATATCATCGCTGGCTGGTGGAGGTGCAGGGCCTCAACGTCGGCAGCCTGGAATTTACCCGTGAGGACGGCGAAGGAAAGGGGCTGCTCAAATACCTTAGCGGCGACCGGGACTTGCTGCCTTCCCGCATGCTGGAGCGCTCGCAGCTCGCACAACTGCTGTACGAGGCGATCCTCAAAATACCTCCCATGGAGCGTCGGGTGTTGGGACTCTATTATCAAAAAGAGCTGACGTTGCGGGAAATTGCCTTAGTGGTGGACTTGCACGAGTCGTATATCTCGCACCTGAAGGCGCAAGCCATTCTGCGGCTGCGGGCGGATATCGGGAAGGTATGGCCCAACCAGGCCGGGGGTGTGGCGTGACCGCTGGACAGCATGGAAGGACAGGCCCGGAGGCCTGTCCTACTTGAATTATTGCGTGGCAACCCCGCCGGCGCTTCCCGGTCCCCTGGGTTGCGTCAACAGGTTGAGCGCGGTGGCTTCGTGGATCGCGGGCATGAGGGCGGCGGCGCTCTGCAGCGCGGCCAGCTTGGTCTTCTGATCCGCGGACAGCACAGCCAGCGCTTGCTGCTGGTAGCTGGCGCGGATAGGCGCCGCCTGTGCCTCCAGGCTGCGGATACTCAGCACCAGCTTGCCTACCTCGGCGGCGTCCGCGCTGGAGCCTTGCTCCTGGGTCCGCAGGCTCTGCCGCAGCGGGCCGCTCTGCTGATAGATCGGCTTCAGCGCCGCGGCCTCAGCCGTGCGCAACTGTTGCAGACTTGAAATCTGCGCGTCGGTCAGGCTCAGATAGCTTTGCACCTCATTGGTCTTGGCCGGCGCGGACATGCCGTGCCCGCGGAAACCGCCAGGTCCGCCGGGTCCGCCGGGTCCTTGCGCGAATAACGCGGTGGCGGCCAGGGCGATGGTAATGAGACGGAATGTCATACGTTTGAGTTCTCCTCTACGATTTATTATGCCGGGAAAAACGCCTGGGTGCTGTTAAACCTTTGATAAATCGATGCCGGGTCTTTGACGCGGTACTCCTGATACAATCGAGCGGGCGGACGATATGAGGAACGCACTCAGCAGACGCAGCTTCGTGGGAATGGCGGGCGCGGCGATGGCGGCTTCCAGGGTGAAGGGCGCCAACGATCGCATCAACATCGGCCAGATCGGCATTGGCGCGCGCGGCTCGTATCACCTGGACGCCTGCCTGCGCCGGCAGAAGGGGCGCGGCGATGTGCAAGTGGTGGCGGTGTGCGACGTGTATCGGAAGCGGCTGGCGAAGGCAGCGGGCAAAGCCGCGGGCGCTAAAGCATACCTGCACCATCAGGAACTCCTGCAGCGCGCCGATATCGACGCCGTTTTCATCGCCACGCCGGACCACTGGCACGCGCCCATCGCGCTGGCGGCTATGGCGGCGGGCAAGGACGTATACCTGGAAAAGCCCATGACGCATACGCTGGCGGAGGCCAAGGAGGTGTATGTACGCGCCCGCGATTCCAAGCGCATCGTGCAGGTGGGCGTGCAGGGCACTTCGTGGACGCGCTGGCACAAGGTGCGCGAGATGGTGCAAAGCGGCATGCTGGGACAGGTGGTGGCCGCGCAGGGCACGTATAGCCGCAACAATCCGGACGGCGACTGGAATTGGGACATCGATGCGGGCGCCGGTCCGCAGGGCGCGGGCGATAACTATATCGACTGGCAGCAGTGGATCGGCGCGGCCCCGGCGCGCCCGTTCGACGCCGACCGCTTCTTCCGTTTCCGCAAATACTGGGACTATTCGGGCGGCATCGCCACGGACCTGCACTATCACATCGTGGCGCCCTTCCACCTGGCGCTCGGCAATCAGCATCCCACGCGGGTGGCGGGCATGGGCGGGTTGTGGGTCTACAACGACGGGCGCGAGGTGCCCGACACCTTCATGGATTCGGCCGATTATCCGGGCAAGTACACCATCACCGTGGAATCCTCGCAGGTGAACGAGGTGGGGCCGGTCACCATGCTGCGCGGCACCAAGGCCACGCTATTCCTGGGGGACGAATGGGAAGGGCCCCAGAACCGGCAATTCGATCACGCGCAGATCGTCGCCGAGCAGCCCTATCGCAAGGAATTCATCGAGAAGTGGGGCAAGCCGGAGATGGTGGTTCCGGGCCTGGGCAACGAGGGCGACGACAAGCATGTGGACAACTTCTTCGATTGCGTGCGGTCGCGGCAGGAGCCCAACTGCGGCGCATCGCTGGGCTACACCACGATGACGCATATCGCGCTGGCGGTGCGCAGTTACCGCGAGGGCAGGATGTTCCATTTCGATCCGGTGAAAGAGGAAGCGAGCTAGTGGGCCGGCGGGCAACCCTGGCCGCAGCCGCCTTTTTTGAACGGTCCGCGCTACCCGGAATGCAAGAATAGGCGCGGAAGATGTGAGATTTTTCGGCCGGCCGCAGTACCATAATCTTGCGAGGTAAAACCTCGTTGCGCATAACCCGAGCCCGAGCGAGAAGCGCCCGCAGCGAGCCGGGTAAGGCGGCAGTCCGTATCGCACGTTACAAGTTCCCGATGTAATCCACCGCGCACTCCATGGATACCCCAACGCCACGACCGCGTTACGCCATAGCGGGAGTCACCGGCTACATCGGAGGACGGCTTGCGCCCAGGCTTCTCGATTCCGGTTATCCAGTGCGCTGCCTGGTACGTTCGCCGCGGAAGTTAGAGGGCCGGGAGTGGGCGGCCGATCCGCGCGTCGAGGTGCGCAAAGCCGACCTCGCCGACACAGCATCGCTCACGCAGGATCTCGCCGGATGCGACGCGGCATTCTATCTGGTGCATTCGATGATGTCCGCCGGGGGAGAGTATGCGCGGCGCGACCGGCACCTTGCTCTTGCCTTTGCAGAGGCCGCCCGCGATGCGGGAGTGGGGCGCATCGTTTATCTCGGCGGCCTTGGGGAGACGGGCCCCGGTCTCAGCGAGCATCTGTCTTCGCGCCGGAGCGTCGAGACTGCGCTGGCGTCCACAGGGGTGCCGGTGACCGTCCTGCGCGCGGCCATGATCATCGGCTCCGGCTCGGCTTCCTTCGAGATTCTTCGCTATCTTGTCCAACGCTTACCGGTCATGATCACTCCGAAATGGGTAAGCACCCCTTGCCAGCCAATAGCCGTCGAAAATGTGCTCGTGTACCTGGCGGGCGTCTTGCAGGCGCCGGAAACCATCGGGGGTGTTTTTGACATCGGGGGGCGTGAGATACTCTGCTACCGCGACATCATGCGCATCATGGCGGAAGAACTCGGGCTTCCGCGGCGTTGGATCATACCGGTACCCATACTCAGCCCGCGCTTGAGTTCGTACTGGATTCATCTGGTGACCCCGCTGAGCAACAAGATCGCGAGTCCGCTCGCCGAGGGATTGAAAAACGAGGTGGTCTGCCGGGAGGACCGGATCACGCGGCTCATTCCGCAGAGATTGCTCGACGTTCGCGAAGCAATCCAGGCCGCTCTGAGTCAGGTGGAATCGCACTTGGTGGAAACGAATTGGTCGATGGCCGGCCCGATGCCCGGCGATCCGGACTGGTCGGGCGGCGCCGTTTTTCGCGATGTACGCGAAGTGGCCATCGAAGCTCCCGCGTGGGCGGCGTTTCGCGCCGTGTGCCGCATGGGCGGCAGGCGCGGGTGGTACGCCGATTGGCTGTGGACGATCCGCGGCTGGGTGGATCGCCTGGCGGGCGGGCCAGGGCGGCGCCGCGGCCGGCGCGATCCCGATAGTCTGCGGTATGGGGACGCGCTCGATTTCTGGCGGGTGGTCGGGTTTGACCGCGATCGTTATCTTTCATTGCGCGCGGAAATGCGATTGCCCGGCGAGGCGCTGCTGGATTTCCGGGTCGAAACGACTGGCGAGCGGAAGTGCAGGCTGCGCCAAACCGCCCTTTTCGAGCCGCGTGGTTTGTTCGGGTTGATGTACTGGTACGCCGTGCTGCCGGCCCACGGCATTGTCTTTCGGGGTATGCTTGCCGGCATTCAGCGCGATGCCGTCCGAATAGCGGCGCTTGACCGGCGCGCTTCCCCCCGTTAGAGGTCTGCCCCACCGCATGCGAGAATACTCGTTCTATGTCGAATGGCAAAGTGAAGGTTGGAATCATCGGCTCGCAGTTTCAAGGCGACATTCACGCGGCATCCTTTCAGATCATGCCGGAAGAGGCCGAGGTGGTGGCGGTGTGCTCGCCCACGCCGGGCCACGCGGCGGAGCTGGCGCGGAAATATGGCATCCCGCGCGTGTTCCTGGATTACCAGGAGATGCTGCGGGAAAAAGACATCGAGATGGTGACCATTGCGGCGCCCAATGCGTTGCACCGCGGCATGACCGTGGACATCGCGCGCGCGGGCAAGCACGTGGTGTGCGAAAAGCCGCTGTGCATGACGCTCGACGAGGCCGACGAGATGATCGACGTCTGCCGGCGCGAGGGCGTGCTGCTGCTATACGCGGAAGAGCTGCTGTTCACGCCGAAGTATGTCAAGGCCAAGGAAATGGCGGACCATGGCGCGTTCGGCAAGCTGTATCTGGTGAAGCAGAGCGAGAAACATTTCGGGCCGCACAGCCCCTGGTTTTGGGACGTGACCCGCTCCGGCGGCGGCGTGTTCATGGACATGGGCTGTCACGGGATCGCCTTCTGCTACTGGTTCTTCGACCGCTCGCCCATCAAGAGCGTGACCTGTCACATGGGCACTTATGTGCACGGCGCCAAGACGCGCGGCGAGGACGACAGCATTTGCGTTCTGGAGTTCGCCAACGGCGGAGTGGGGCTGGTGGAGAACAGTTGGGCCAAGCGCGGCGGCATGGACGATCGCACCGAGATCTACGGCGAAGGCGGGGTCAGCTATCCGAATCTGCACATGGGCAATGCCATGCCGACTTATAGCGAATACGGTTACGGATACGCGGTGGAAAAGGCGCCCAGCACCAAAGGCTGGAGCTATCCGGTATTCGACGAGTTGTGGAACTACGGCTCGCCGCACGAGATGCGGCACTTCGCGCGGTGCGTGCGCGGCAAGGAGCAGCCGCAATCGACCGGGGAAGACGGGCGCGTGGTGATGGAAGCGCTTTATGCGGGCTATGCGTCGGCGGGGCAGGGCCGCAAGATCGAAATGCCATTCCGGCCGGAGGGGGTCAAGCGGCCGATTGATTTGTGGTTGGGGACCGCTCCCTGACGGTCACGCCGGGCGCCGCAGTTGGCATCCGGCTGTCCGCATGCGATCATAGGCGGACATGGCCACGGCTATGCGCGATTCCAGATAGACGTTCACGCGCGCTTCATGGATCAGGCCATCCATCCAGCGGACGATATGGGTGACGGGGAAGGCCAGCGTGGTGCGGTCGGCCAGCGTCAGCGTCATGTCGGCCTCAAACACCGAAAGGCCGCCGGCGGTCCAAAGGTGCACGGGGGCGTGGCGGAGTTCGTCCACATCCAGCGAGAATTGCACCAACGCCAGGCGGATGGCGGCTCTGCCTAAGATCGGCGCCAGGCCGGGGAGCCGGACAGTCGCTCCCGCGGCAAAGAAGGAGGCCACCGCGTCGGCATCCAAGGTGTCCAGCGCGCTAAAGTACTTTTTCACGCGCGCCGGCAGGGACTCGGCAACTGCGCTTAGAGTTTCAGGCAAGTGTGTGAGGCGCTGCCCCACGGCAACGGGTTTCGCCGCATTTGTTAAGCCTAGGTAAAATGTGGGACGGCGGCGGGGCCGATGAGCAATCGGCCTGCAGGTTGCCAACCTGCCCCACAAGCATTAGCGCTTCTTGCCCAGTTCTCTGCGCTTTCGAGCCCAGTCTTCCTTGTTCACCTGGCGGGCGCGTCCCACCGCTAGCGCGTCCGCGGGGACGTCGCTGGTGATCACGGACCCGGCCGCGAGATAGGCGCCCTCGCCGACTTCGACCGGCGCGACCAGGGTGGAATTGCTGCCGATAAAAGCTCCCGCGCCGATCTTGGTCGGATGCTTGCGAGATCCATCGTAGTTGCAGGTGATGGCGCCCGCGCCGACATTAACATGCGGTCCGATCTCGGAATCGCCCAGGTATGCCAGATGCATGGCTTTCGATCCGGCGCCCAGGCGGGTCTTCTTGAGTTCCACGAAATTGCCGATATGCGCGCCGGCCGCCACGTGATTTGCCATGCGCAAGCGGGCGTAGGGTCCGGCGTGCGCGCCGCGCTCCAGTTGGGACGTCCCGATGATCGTAAACTGCCCGACTTCCACCTCGTCGGCCAGTTCCGAATCCTGCACGATGGAACACGCGCCGATGCGGCAGTTCTCCCCGATCGCGGTGTGCCCCAGGATCTGCGCGAACGGCTCCACAACTGTATCCATGCCGATGGTGACGTCCGGGTCCACGGTGACCGTCTCCGGCTTCTCGATGGTCACGCCGGCCAGCATGAGTTCATGCACTTTGCGCTCGCGCAGCAGGCGGTCCACTACGGCAAGCTCGGCGCGGTCGTTGATGCCCAGCACCTCGCGATAATCTTCGAGGCAAAAGGCGGCGATGGCATGCCCGGCCCGGTGCAAAATCTCGACCATGTCGGTCAGGTAGTATTCATGCGCGGGATTATCCGGCCGGAGATCTTGAATTTGCTTCCAAAACGGAGCGGCGCGGTAGCAGTACAGCCCCATGTTGGCCTCTTTGATGGCCAGTTGCCCGGGTGTGGCGGCGCGCTGCTCTACCACGCCGGTGACATGCCCCTGGCCATCGCGCAACACGCGTCCGTAACCGGTGGGATCGTCCATCTGGGTCGTCAGGATGGCGCCCGCGGCATCCGCGGATTCCTGGGCCGCGACCAGGCCTTTGAGCGTGGCCGGACGCACCAGCGGGCAGTCGCCATAAAGAATCACCAGCCGTCCTGGCAGCCGCGACAGCGTGTCCGCCGCCACCATCAACGCGTGGCCGGTGCCCTTTTGTTCGGTCTGCTCGATGAAGCCGACGCCGGGCGCCTGAATGGTGGCGCGCACCTCGGCGGATTGATGGCCCACCACCACGAAGATCCGCTCGGGCGCCAGGGTCTGCGCGGCGCGCAGCACGTGCTCGATCAGGTATCTGCCGCCGGCGCGGTGCAGCACCTTGGCTTTCCGCGATTTCATCCGGGTGCCGAGGCCGGCCGCGAGAATGACTACCGTCAGAGGCGCTTCCACTATTTCCTCCCGCCGGCTTTGAGCCTTTGCCGCCGGCCCTCGTGCGCCAGCCGCACGGCCACCGCGGCGGTCTGTTCCGGATCGTGGCGCACCTTCTTGGATTCCTGCAGCAACTTGCCGGTCACCACCCTGACTCCCATCTTATAGATTCGATCCAGATCGTTCTCCACGGGAAGCGCCTGCTGCCTTTCGTAGCGCTTCCGCACGGCCATGCGGATGGGCGCGACGTTGACGATCGCGCAATCGATCAGCTTGCCGCCCGCATGCTTATGGATGGCGCGGAGGTGGTCGGAGGCGCTGAAATTCACGGTTTCGCCAGGCTGCCACATCAGGTTCACAAAATACGCCTTGAGGGCGGGCGAGCGCCGGATGGCGGCGGAGATTCCCTCCACCAGCAGATTCGGAATCACGCTGGTGAACAGGGAGCCGGGGCCCAGCGTGATGAGGTCGGCCTGGGCGATGGCGGCCAGCGTATCGGCCATGGGTTTGACCTTGCGGGGGCGCAGCCGGATGGTGCGGATGGGCTTGCGGCTCTTGCTGATTCGGGTTTCTCCGGTGACGCGCGTGCCGTCCTCCAGGGTGGCCTCGAGGGCCACATTGGCGGCCGTGGCCGGATAGATGCGGCCCTTGATCTTGAGCACCTCGGAAGACGCCTTGACGGCTTCGGGGAAGTCGCCCATGAGCTGCGTCAGGGCGGTGAGGAAGAGATTGCCGAAGCTGTGGCCCTTGAGACCCAGTCCGGCTTGGAAACGGTGTTGAAACAGGCGCGAAAGGAGGGCTTCGTCTTCGGAAAGCGCCACCAGGCAATTGCGGATGTCGCCCGGCGGCAGGACGTCGAAGTCGCGCCGCAGGCGGCCGGAGCTGCCGCCATCGTCGGTGACCGTGACCACCGCGGTGATATCCACCAGCGGACCACGGCGCGGCCGGGCGTAGTTTTTCAACCCTTGCAGCAGGGCGGAAAGGCCCGTGCCTCCACCGATGGCGACCACCCGCAAAGGTTCGGTGTCAGGCATGGCGGGCGGGGTGTCCGGCTGCGTTGGCCCTGGAGGGCGGGCAATCCTGCCCGCAGCCGCCTTTCAGGCGGCCAGAGCCGGCTGCGGCCAAGATTGGCCGCCCTCCAAAGCGCGCGCTACTTCCTATCGGGGTAGACGAGCCGGATGAACCCAGGGTGGTCGGCCATTGCCGCGAAGTCGGGATCCTGGCGGGCAGCCAGCCGGTTGCGAGGCTGCAAATCGATCGCACGCTTCAGGTTCTCATAAGACGCATGCAAATCTCCACCCAGGCTTTGGCAGGCGGCCAGGGCATAGAGCACATGGTCGGCGGTGGAGTCCGCATCCAGAGCGGCCCGCAGGTGCTTTTGAGCCGCCGCGAGGTCGCGGGAGTTGATCAGCGTGATGGCGTAGTTGTAATGCTCTTCCGGCGAATTCAGCACCAGGCCGGCGGATTGGAGGCGCTGCTCGCACATGCGCGCTTGCACCCCGGCGCGGTGGGTCACGGCGCGATCCGTCCCACCCATCGCCCGCAGAAATAATTCCCTGGCCTGCGGGAACTTGCGCGCGTGAAACAGGCGGATGCCCTCCTCGAAAGACTCCATCTGGCTGGGACTCGTCTCGCGCGACGGCGGGGCGGAGCCCGCCTTCCCACCCGCGGCCACCCGCCCAGGCTGGCCGTTCTTGCCTTCCGGGACCGGAGAAGCTTCCGGGATCTTCCGCTTTTCCGCACTCTTCGGCATCGGTGGTTTCTTCTTCTTCACGGGCATGGCGGGGCCCAAAAACTGGCGACCAAGTCAGTAAGCCCTTATATCAGACCCGCTGTTCACATGCAAGGGGCGGTGGCCAATCGGGCAAATTATCCATGAAACCGCTCCCTTACGGCCGCGGCTCGGTAACGCGGCCGCGCAGACTTCGCCAAGGGGCCAGAGGTTCCCCCAAAACTGACGGGCACCCCACCCGTTCCGGCGATTATCGCACACCGCGCACAGGGCGTTATACTCAGTGTCGATGAAGCTGGCGGCCATATTCTTAGTATCGGCGTGCGCCTTTGCGGCGGAGCCCACAACCGAAATCAAAGTGGATCAGGCAGGCTATCTGCCGCACTCTCCCAAGCTGGCGATGGTGGTTTCCCATATCTTGGCGAAGGAGTTCTCCGTGCGCCGCGCCGGCAACAATGCCGTGGCATTCCGCGGCAAGCTGGCGGAGCCCGCCAACGATCCGGATTCCGGCGATATCGTCCAGGAAGCGGATTTTACCAAGCTGGAGAAGCCCGGCAAGTATTACCTGGAAGTGGCGGGCGTGGGCCGGAGCTGGGATTTCGCCATTGGACCGGACGTATTCGCGCGCGCGTTTTACCTGGCCATGCGGTCGTACTACGGGCAACGTTGCGGGACGGCCGTGGATCTGGGGCCGGAGTTTCCGGGCTACAAGCACGCCGCCTGCCACCTGGAAGGGGCCTACCATGTTTCCTCGGGCAAGACAGGGCCGCACATATCGGCCAAAGGATGGCACGATGCCGGCGACTATGGCCGCTATGTAGTCAACTCCGGCATCTCCACCGGCACGCTGCTGTGGACCTGGGAAATCTTCGGCGACCGGCTCAAGGAGTTGAAGCTCAACATTCCGGAATCCGGAAACGGGACGCCGGACATCCTGAACGAAATCCGCTGGAACCTGGACTGGATGCTCTCCATGCAGGACGACGATGGCGGCGTCTGGCACAAGCAAACCAGCGAACGGTTCTGCGCTTTCATCCTGCCGGAGAAAGATACGCTGATCAGCTACGTCATCGGGACGGGGAAAGAGCCGTTCAAGAGTTCCTGCGCCACTGGGGATTTCGCGGCCGTGATGGCCATCGCCTCCCGCGCCTACCGGCCCTTTGACGCAGCCTATGCGGAGAAGTGCCTGCGCGCGGCGCGCCAGGCCTGGAACTGGCTGCAGAAGTATCCCGATGTGACGTTCCGCAATCCTCCCGGTGTGGCCACCGGGGACTACGGAGACGGCGACTGCGCGGACGAGCATTTGTGGGCCGCCGCCGAGTTGTGGCGCGCCAGCGGCGAGGAGGCCTATGAGCAGTATTTTCTGGAGCATTTCGGCGCATTCCGCAAGACGGTGAAACCAAACGGGCCTCCGGATTGGGGAAACGTGGCGCCGCTGGCGCTGTGGAGCTATGCGCTGGGGCACGGGAAGAATGCCGATGCGGTGGCCGCCATCACCCAGGATTCGGCGAGCGCGGCGCAGCAAATCGTGGAGCGCTCCGGGCGGCACGCCTACCGCATCAGCCTGACCTCCGCGGATTACATCTGGGGATCGAATGGCGTGGCCGCCAACTACAGCATGCAGCTTTTGGTGGCCAACGCGCTGCAACCCGACCGGCGTTATGTGGAGACGGCGCTGGACAACCTGCATTACCTGCTGGGCCGCAATACTTTTTCGCTGTCCTGGGTGACGCAGGTGGGGGAGAACCCGTTCCATCATCCGCATCACCGGCCGAGCGCCGGCTTGGGCTTGCCGGAACCGTGGCCGGGACTGCTTTCGGGAGGTCCCAACCGCGGCCGGCAGGATGCGGCCATGAGGAAGTTGCCCAATGGGCCTCCCGCAAAGATGTATCTGGATGAGCAGGCTTCGTACGCCAGCAACGAGGTGGCCATCAACTGGAATGCGCCGCTGGTTTTTGTGCTGGCGGGCGCGTTGGGGGAGAATTGAAGGGGAATTGAGGCTGGGCCTCCGTTTTTGCAGTTATTTTGGTGAGAAGTTTCGGTCCTGAAGGAACGATCTTCTCAGAATGTCCAAAGACAGCCCTGCCAGCCAGATCCAGGCGCCGGCGCCATTTATCGAGCGCCGCATATACGTCATTCGCGGCCAGAAGGTCATGCTCGACAGCGACCTAGCCGAACTGTACCAAGTGCCCACTAAGCGCCTCAACGAGGCGGTGAAGCGTAACGGCGCCCGCTTCCCCGAAGATTTCATGTTCCAGCTCACTAGACTAGCGAAGAAGCGCAAGTTTTGACATCGCAATCTGCGATGCCAAACTTGAGGTCGCAATTTGCGACCTCAAGTCATGGCGGCCGGCGAGTCCTGCCCTATGCCTTCACCGAGCACGGCGTGGCTATGCTGTCCTCCGTACTCAACAGCACGCGAGCCGTGCTGATGAATATTCTCATCATCCGGGCGTTCTTCAAACTCCGCGAGTTGCTGGCCACCAACAAGGACCTGGCCCGCAACATCGAGCAGATTGAATCCGCTCAAAAACAACACGCGCGCACACAGGAGCAGCAGACCCGCACTTTGCAGCAGCACGCCTCGATCCTGGTCTCCGTAGTCCAAGATATCCGGAAGCTCAAGAATCCGCCAATCACCCGCGCCATCGGCTTTGCGCCCCGCAGCGCGAAGAAGAAATAGGGCGTTTTATTCCCCGCTTCCAGTTATTCCGGTGAGAAGTATCAGCCGTTGAGCAACGATGTTCTCAGATGTCCAAAGACAGCCTTGCAAGCCGGATCCCGGCTCCGGCGCCATTTATCGAGCGCCGCATCTATGTCATTCGCGGCCAGAAGGTCATGCTCGACAGCGACTTGGCCGAGGTCTACCAAGTGGCCACTAAACGCCTCAACGAGGCAGTAAGGCGCAACCGCGAACGCTTCCCTGAAGACTTCATGTTCCAGCTCAACCACGCGGAGCTGAAAAATTGGAGGTCGCAAATTGCGACCTCCAATCCGGCCGCGAGGATGGGCATACGCCGGCCGCCTTATGCCTTTACCGAACACGGCGTGGCCATGCTGTCTGCCGTGCTCAACAGCGGGCGCGCTATACACATGAGCATCGTAATCGTTCGGGCGTTCGTCAAACTCCGCGAACTGCTGGCCAACAACAAAGACCTGGCCCGCAGCATCGAGCAGATTGAATCCGCCCAAAAACAACATGCACGTACACAGGAGCAGCAGGCCCGCACTTTGCAGCACCACGCCTCGATCCTGGTCTCCGTAGTCCAAGATATCCAGAAACTCAAGAATCCACCGATCACCCGCGCCATCGGCTTTTTGCCCCGCAGCCCGAAGAGGAAGTAAGGGCTGGCATCGCAATTTGCGAAGTCATGGCGGCCGGCGAGACCTGCCCTTGCCTTTGAGCAGACCCGCCGGCCCGAAGAAGTAGTAATTTACAGCAGCCGCGGAACCAAGGCCCCCGTGCCGCGCCGATAGGCCTCGTACGCCGGACCGAAGGCCTTCCGCATGTTCGCCTCTTCCAATCGGATCTTGCGCCAGTAGGCGAAAGCCATCATCGCCAACCCAATGACCGCGTGCAGTTGGCCGGATACAATCGCCGTACCGGCGGACATCCCCAGCAACGCCGTGTAGATCGGATGCCTTACAAATCGATACGGACCGGATTGGATCAGCCGGTGATCGACCTTGATGGCGATCAATTGGAGCCGAGATGCCGCCGCGCCCATACGCCCAGCATTCCGGACGCCGTCTGGATACAAAGACCGGCGCAAACGACGTAAAATGCGTCCGGCAGGAATCGTTGACCCAGTCCCGGGACCGGCCAGACAAGCAGTACAAGAGCAGTGTTCACCAATAGCAAATGTGCCAGCCGCGATCCGCGGGACTCCGAAGATTTCGCCGGCGAAGAATGCCTCGCGGCGGCGCTCCAGTAGAATGAAAATGCAATCCACTCCGCAACGGATACGCACATCGGGATGCTCAAGCGGACAATCGGCAGATGGATCGGCATGCCTTCCTCCTATTTCTTCGAGAGTCTTCGCTGGATCCCTTTCTTGATCCGTTCCGCGAGCGTTCCGAAAGGCTGGTCGGTGGCGACGTACGTCCAGGTTGCGCCGCGCTCGAAACGCTCCCCCTCTTGGAAATGGATCGCGCCATTCCGGATCTCGGCGGTCTGCAACGCGCCGGCAATCTCTTCTTTGAGGCACGCATGAAAATCCGCATAAATCTCCCGCTCGCCGGTCAGGAACTTATACAGCGGGTCGCCACCGGTCCACGACGCCCAATGGATGCCGCCCCTCAATTCGGCGACATTCGCGAGGTAGTCGGCCCACAGATCGTCAATGACAGCCAGGGTTAACTGACGCCCGGCTTTTTCGAGCGCGTCTTTACCGATGGCTGAAACCAGCGCATCGTACCGCTCCTCGGGCGCCATGGAACGGAGACTCCAGCCCGGCGACAACAGAATCTCGCGGCGCAAGCCATACACTTCGCGGCGGTGATATTCAACGGCACAATCGTATTTCCAGAGAGGGTCTGCCGAATCTGAAGATTCTGGCCTTCCGCGGTGCGCTGCACGCTGTCGACATCGGGGTTCCCGGCAATCCCGAAACGCACCAGCAGGTCGTCGTCAAGGCTGACGAAGAAGCGGGACGTGCCCGGATCGCCCTGCCGTCCAGCCCGGCCGCGCAGTTGGTTGTCGATCCGGCGGGCCTCGTGACGAGTTGTACCCATGACGTAAAGACCGCCCAGATCCACCACCTTTTCGCGGTCCTTTGGCGGATTCCCGCCCAGCAGAATGTCGGTGCCGCGCCCCGCCATGTTGGTGGAAACCGTCACGGCCCCGAGCGCGCCGGCTTGGGCGACGATCTCGGCTTCCGCCTCATCGTTCCTGGCATTCAGCACGGCATGCGGGATACCGGCCAACCGCAGGCGGCGGCTCAATAACTCCGACTCCTCAACGCTGGCCGTTCCCACCAGCATCGGACGGCCTGTCTCGTGAACCTTTCGAATCTCTTCCACCAGCGCCCCGCTGCGCGCCTCCTTGCCGGGGTACACGGCATCGGGAAGATCGTGACGAATTACCGGCCGGTTCGTGGGTATTACCGTTACCGGGAGTTTGTACACCTTCCGAAACTCTTCGGCTTGCGTCGCCGCGGTGCCGGTCATGCCGCAGACTCCCTCATACATTTGGGTCAGGCTCTGCACCGTAATCGAACCGAGGATACGCCCCTGCGTCTTCAACGGCAGGCGTTCCCTGGCTTCCACGGCGGACTGCAATCCCGCCGGCCAGCGGCGGTTCTGGGCGACGCGGCCTTTGAACTCGTCCACCAACTCGATAGAGCCGTTCTTGACCACGTAATCCACATCGCGCCGGAGCAGGGAATGCGCATGCAGCGCGTCCTGCACCGCGGTCAGGATACGAAGGTTTTGTGCATCGAACAGGCTTCCGCAGCCGAGATCTTCTTCCACGCGCTGGATGCCGGCGTCGGTCAACTGCACGTTTCGCGCGAACTCATCGAGCGAGTAGTGCTGGTGAGGGCGAAGCGCGGCTGCCACTCGGTCGACGCGGTATGCCAGCGCGGAATCCTCGGGTACTCCACCCGCTATGACCAGCGGGATGCGCGCCTCGTCGATCAGGATGGAGTCGGCCTCGTCGATCACGGCGAATGCGAACGGCCGCTGGACCATTTCTTCCACGCTGCGCGCATGGCCGTCACGCAGGTAGTCGAAGCCCACCTCATTCGCGGTCGCATAGGTGACATCGCAGAGGTACGCGGCTCGGCGGCGCTCGGCGGGCATGTTCTGCGAGATGTGCGCGACGGAAAGTCCGAACCAGTCGTAAATCCCGCGCATCCACGCGGCGTCGCGGCGGGCCAGATAGTCGTTCGCGGTTAAGACATGCGTACCGCGGCCTTTGCGCGCGTACCAAATCGCGGCAGGCACGGCGGCGAGCGTCTTGCCCTCGCCAGTCTGCATCTCCGCGATATGCCCGCGTTGCATTGCCAGCGCGCCCAGGATCTGCACGTCGAACATCTGCAACCCGAGCACGCGCACCGCGATCGCCGCCGCCAGCGCGAATGTTTCTATAACGTCGGCGTCGGAGCGCAGGCTTCGCGCGGCGGATTTGAGTTGAAGTTCGGTTAGCCCGGTTAGTTCTTGCCGGCGCCGGGTAATGGCGCGCAGTTGGTCCTCCGACTCACGATCCGCGAGTCTGAAGAGACGCAGCAAATTTCTGAGTGACACGAGTCCTCTCCTTTTCGCTTGTTACGCTTGGTGGCGGCTACGAGATGAGAGAGGTTGAGGGAGGCGGCCGTTGAAACAGAACGGCGGCGTCAGGTTCGGGCCTGGTCCGGGATAGGTACGGAGGCGCGGGTGGTGGGGCCTGCAAGTCCGCCCGAACGTGCCGGGCTTCCCGAGGAGTCCGTTGTTCGGCCTCGGTGCGGCAGACGATTTCGATGGTCGTCACGACACGCACGGACGGCACGGCCGCCTGCGTTGAGAGCAATGCAAGCAGCGCGGCAAATGCGTATTTCGCTGCGGCGCGCGCCATGGTTTCAGCGTCTCATAGATGGGCTTGCCGCGCAAGGCCGGGCCAAACGCACCTGCGCCGCGCACTCCGCGCCAAAACCACTACCCGCTCCCCCGCCCATTGTGTTAACATTCCCCACTTCGGGGAGGTATCCATGAAGACCATCGCCACCCTCTTCGCGCTGGCGCTCGCCGCCGCGCCCGGATGGACGCAGTGTCACAAGCTCGCGGAGATCAACGCCACCACACCGGAAGGACAACTGCTCCAGAAGGCCGGCCTGGAGGAAGACGCTGCCAAGAAACTGGCGTTGCAGGAGGAGTTCGCCACCCAGTATCCGCAGAACGAGGCCGCCGGCTATATTTACGAGCAACTGCTGAACGCCTACGTCAAGGCCGGCGACGCCGACAAGGCGCTGGCCGTGGGGGATAAGCTGGCGGCCATACCTCCGGAGTGCGTGGAGGATGCCCAGCAGACCCTCAAGGCGGCGGAGATGAAGAAGGATCCCGACCTGGTCTTGAAATGGTCGGCCAAGACCGCGGAACTGGCCCAGAAGGTGGTCGCCTCGCCCCAGCCGAAGGATGCCGACGAGGTCGAGAACTGGAAGGCGCGCGTGGATTACGCCCGCCAGGTCAACACCTACACCGAGTACTCGCTATACGCTATGGCGCTCGGAACCGCCGACCCCCAGAAACAGGTGATGCTGATCGAAGCCCTGCAACAGCGCAATCCCAAGAGCGAGTATCTGGCCAAAGCGGCCGATGTGCAGTTCGCCGCGTACCAGAAATCCGGCGCGACCGATAAGGCATTGGCCTTCGCGCAGCAGGTCGCGGCTTCGGGGAATCCGAATGAAGAGATGTTGTGGGTCCTCACCGAAGATGCGGCCAAGAAGAAGGATGGCGCGAAAGTTCACACGTATAGCGCCAAACTGGTCGAAGTCGCGAACTCCAAGCCCAAACCCGAAGGCGTCGCCGACGCCGACTGGACCAAGCGCAAGAACACTTTTCTCGAGCTGGGCTATTACACGGACGGCGAACAGTATTTCAACGAAGGCAAGCTGGCGCCGGCCGATCAGGAGCTGCGTAAGGCGCTGCCGCTGGCGGAAGGGAACGACGCGTTGAAGGCGGAAGTGCTCTTCTACCTGGGTTTGGCCAATTCCAAGATGGAGAAAGGCCAGGAAGCCTACAATTTCTTCAAGGCGTGCGCGGCCATCAAGAGCCGGTTTCAGGCCCAGGCCACCAAGAACCTGACCGTCATACGGACGCAGTATCACGGCCTCAAATGAACCTGCTGGTTCCGAATCTGGGTTCCACCTCGCTGAAGTACCAGATTCTGGAGATGCCGTCCGAGAGGGTGCTCGGGCGCGGCCGCATCGAGCGCGTGCGGAATTACGGCGAAGCCATCGCGCAGATCCGCACCGGCGGCGTTGGGGTGGACGCGGTGGCTTTCAAAGCCGTGCACGCCGGACCGCGGTACTGCGGCACGTTCGCGATCGACGACGACGTGCTGCTGGCCCTCAAAGAGTTCCTGCCCGCCGCGCCGGCGCACAACGCCATCTACCTGGCGGCTATTCGCGCGTTTCGGGAAAACATGCCGGGCATACCGCTGGTGGCCGCCTTCGAGCCGGAGTTCCACGCCGGCATGCCCGCCTATGCGCGGGTTTACGGCGTACCAGCCGAGTGGCGCGCGGAAGGCGTACGCAAGTATGGATTCCACGGCGCCTCGCACCAATACGTGGCTGGGCGCTGCGCGGCGCTATTGGGCCGCCAGACGCGCCTGGTAAGCTGCCACTTGGGCGGCAGCTCGTCGATGTGCGCGATCGAGCGCGGCCGGTCCATCGACACCAGCATGGGCTTCTCGCCGCAATCCGGCCTGGAGAACGCCACGCGGCATGGCGATCTGGACGCTTTCGCAGTGCTCTTCATGATGGAGCGTCACGGCTGGACCTGCGGGCAGGTGCGCGAGCAACTCGCCACAGGCGGTGGGTTGGCGGGCCTTTCGGGGATTGAAGGCGGCGATGTGCGCGATCTGGAACAGGCCGCCTCCACGGGCAACGGGCGCGCCGCCGAGGCGCTGGAGGTCTTCGTCTATCAAGTGAAGAAGACCATTGGCGCTTACGCCGCCGCCATGGGCGGACTCGACGCAGTGGCCTTCACGGGCGGCATTGGCGAGAACTCGGCCAGGCTGCGCGCCGCTTGCTGCCATGGCCTGGAATTCCTGGGAATCGCGCTCGACCCGGAATTGAACGAGAGGGGCAGCGGTGATCGCGTGGTATCGAACGGTCCCGTGGCGGTGATCGCGCTGGCCACCAACGAAGAGCTGATGGTAGCCCGGCGGGCCTTCCAATTGCTGACCGGCGGCTGCGGTACACTCGCATCATGATCGATGCGGCGGTGCTGACCATCAGCGATTCCGTGCATGCCGGCACGCGCGCCGACGTTTCCGGCCCAGCCGTGCGCCGGAGGCTGGAACAATTGGGCTGGGGCGTCCCGGTGGCCGAAGTTCTCCCGGACGATGCCGCGCTCATCGGGCGGCGGCTGGCCGCGCTGGCCGACAGCGATCGCGTGGCGGCCATCTTCACCACCGGCGGCACGGGAGTGGCTGCGCGGGATGTCACCCCGGAGGCCACTCGTGCGATATTGCACAAAGAGATTCCGGGCCTCGGCGAACTGATGCGCGCCCGCGGATCGCGGTCCACGCCCATGGCGGCGCTTTCGCGGGCCATCGGCGGCACGCGCGGCAACGTGCTGATCGTCAATTTACCCGGCTCACCCAAGGGCGCGGTGGAGTCGTTGGATGCTATTGTGGAATTGGTACCCCACGTGCTTGAGCTGCTGGGAGGCCGCACGGAGCATGAGGATGCGCAACGCTTTGGAAACTCGTAACGTCTGGAATTGCATGCATAGTACGGCAAAATTCAGATGGCTGCTGGCCGGGCTGCTGGCGGCCGGGCTGCTCGCCCAAGGTCAGCAGAACACCGCTAAACCAGTCGAGGGCGAACTGCCCAGGTTCGTGGTGCCGGTGGAGGTGGTGGTGGCCCCGGTAACCGTGACAGACCGGCACGGCGATAACGTAGACGGCCTGGGTCCCGAGCAGTTCCATCTCTTCGACAACGGCAAGGAACAGAACATCCACGTGGACGTGGCTTTCCCGCCCATCTCGCTGGTGATCGCGGTGGAGGCCAACGACCGCGTGGAAACGGTGCTGCCGCAGATTCAGAAAATCGGCGTGATGATCGAGCCGATCGTGATCGGCGATCAGGGCGAAGCGGCGGTGCTGGCCTTCGATTCGCGCATCCGGGTGATGCAGGACTTTACTTCCGATGCCACCAAGATCACCGAAGCGCTGAAGAAAATTCATCCGGGCAGCAGCCAGAGCCGCATGATCGACGCGGTGGAGGAAGGCGTGCGCCAGTTGCACGGCCGGCCGAAGAACCGCCGGCGGGTCCTGTTGCTGGTGAGCGAAACGCGCGACAAATCCAGCGAGGCTCGCCTGCGGGAGACGGTCATTCTCGCCCAGGTGGCCAATGTCAGTGTGTATACGGTGGATATCTCGCGGTTGGTGACCACGGTCATGGCCAAGCAGGACCCTGGATACATCGATAACCGGCCACCGGCCATGACGCCGATGCCGTCGGGATACCCCGCTACTCCCAATACCGTGATGCAGGAGACGGGCAGCCTGGGCAGCAGCGCGGAATTCGTCCCGGCGATGGTGGAGGTGTTCAAGGATGCCAAGGCTGTTTTCAAGCAGAATCCGGCGGAAGTCTTTACCCGGGGCACCGGGGGCGAGCAGTTTGGTTTCATGCGGCAGCGCGGCCTCGAGGAGGCCATCGAGCGCCTCGGCGCGGAACTGCACAACCAGTACATGATCACCTATAATCCCAACAACAAGGATGAAGGCGGCTTCCACGAGATCTCCGTGCTGGTGACCGGCCGCAATGACGTCAAGGTTCGCACGCGGCCGGGCTACTGGCTAGGCCCGACGTAACGATAAAGTGCGTAGCCAAGATTAGCCGCCGCTTTCAGGAGCGCGACCGGGGGGTCGCGCGCGCACGAGGGCGTCCGCCCCACTAAACTAAGGGACGAGATTCGGGGCGGCGGTGGAGTTCCATCTGGGCAGTGTCTCGCTGGGTGACCGTGCCGGCGCTCGAAGTGCCTGATGAATCAAAGATAAGATACAATGCCAGCTATCCGATGTTGCTGCGCGATTTTCCCTTGCTACTTCTGGGCGCGGCCGCGCTGTATGGCGCGTCTGTTCCCACGCTCGCCGTTGACGCGACCGCGTCACAACACCCAATCAGCCCGCTCATTTACGGAATTAACGAATTTACCGCAAATGGGGTCTGTTGTTCGCCCTTCAACGAATGGACCGACAGCGGCATATCTGGCATCATGCACATCGGCGTGCGCCGCTGGGGCGGCGATAGCGCCTCCAGCTATAACTGGCAGCTCGACCTGGAGAACCTCAACGTAAACTTGTTTTTCACCACGTATCTGACCGGCGACGGCGTGCATAATAGCTTCGATCTTTTCCATGAGCGAAACCTCGAAACCGGCACGGTGAGCCTGAGTACCTTCCCTCTGCTGGACTGGACTCCGAAACTGCCGCCGGATAGTGCGTTGACGCCGAACTATCAGTACAGTTGCAGTTACCCGGTCTCGAAGTACGGGCAGCAGCAGCAGACCGAAGCGGGGGAGTCTCAGTGCGGCAATGGGATCGCCCTGTCGACCAGCGACCAGATCGTGAACGATCCGAACGATGTCTACCAGCCGATCACGCCCGCATTCGGCGGACAGTGGGTGGCGGCAATGCTCAACAAGTACGGATCCGCCAACGATGGCGGAGTTCAGATGTGGGACCTGGATAATGAGCCGGAATGGTGGGACGGCACCCACTCGGATATATATCACCAGGCGGGCGCCCCGGTGCAGCCCGCCACCTACGACGACATGCTCGCGCGCGATCTGGCGGCGGCAAAGGCAGTGAAAGCCGCCGATCCGACTGCGCTGGTGGTGGGCCCGGTCGCGGCCGGTTGGCCCGGATACCTGTTTTCGAAAAAGGACTTCGAGAGCGGCTGGGGGACGAGCCCGCATTTCCAGTATTGGGCCAACCCGGTCGATCGCAACGCGCACGGCGGCATGCCGTGGCTCGAGTACTTCCTTCAGCAGATGCAAGCGGCGTCGAACCAGGCCGGAACGCGCCTGCTCGATTATCTCGACGTCCACGGGTATGTCTATCCCTGCGTTACGAACGACTGCACCACGAGCGCGATTGGTTTCGGTACGGCCGTCGATCCTGCGAGCACCGCCCTCCGCATGCAATCGACGCGGGCGTTCTGGGATCCGAACTACATCGTCCCCGTGGTGACGCCCCCAACGGATTCCGAGCCGTGCGACGACTACAACGCAATGTGCGACGTAGACGGGCAGCAGCATCCGCCGATGCTTATCCCGCGCATGATCGGCTGGGTCGATCAATACTTCCCCGGCACGAAGACCGCGATCACCGAATATAACTGGGGCGCGCTCGAAGACATCACCGGCGCGGTGGCACAGGCGGACTTACTGGGTGTTTTCGGCGCATACGGGCTGGACATGGCCACCATGTGGCCGGATACCAGCTTCAAGCTGGGCGTGCCGGGCGCGTTCGCGTTCCAGATCTATCTGAACTACGACGGCGCGGGCAACTATTTCGGCGAGACCAGTGTGTCGGCGACAAGCAGCGATCCGGACACCATGTCGATCTTCGCCGCCCAGCGAGCCGATAGCGCCCTCACGGTAATGGTGCTGAACAAATCTGCCAATGCGATCGCCAACAGCATCAGCCTGGCCCACTTCACCCCCGCGGGTACGGCGCAGGTGTGGCAGTACAGCAGCGCGAGCCTGAACGCGATTATGCAGCAGCCCTCGGTGCAGGTGTCCGGCGGTTCTCTCAGCGCCACCTTCCCGGCTTACTCGATGACGCTGTTCATCATTCCCGCCAGCCAGAGCGCGATGACCGTACCCCAGCCGGTAATTGCCGCGGTAACGAGCGCGGCTTCGTACGACGCCACCGGAGTGGCACCGGGCGAGTTTGTGGCGATTTTCGGCCGGTCGCTCGCCCCGCCAACGCCACAGCTCGGCGCGGCCGACTCCACTGGAAAACTGCCGACGACGCTGGGTGGCGTCCAGGTGCTTTTCAACGGGTATCCGGCGCCAGTGGACTATACCTCGCCGGGCCAGATCAACGCCATCGTGCCCTTTGAAGCGGCGCTCTTCAGCACCGTGAATGTTCAGGCAATCAATCAGGGCAACGCGTCCGCCGCGTTCTCGCTGCCGGTGATGACTTCGCTTCCGGGGATGTTCACTTTAAAGGGATCGGGCTCAGGCCAGGCCGCCGTGCTGAATCAGAACAACAGCGTCAACAGCGCCTCGAATCCCGAGCAGGCGGGTAATGTTCTGCAGATGTTCGCCACCGGGGATGGTTCGCGCACGCCGCCGGAAATAGACGGGCGGCTGCCCTCCACTGTTTTGACGAAACCCGCGCTGGCCTGTTCGGTAACCATCGGCGGCCTGAATGCTACGGTGACTTACTGCGGCGCAGCGCCGGGGTTAGCCGGACTATTTCAGATCAATGTGAAGATTCCTGAAGGCGTTGCGCCCGGAAACAGCGTGCCCGTGCAGGTGACCGTCGGAACCGCCACCAGCCAGAGCAATGCGACTATAGCGGTTCAGTAGGCGGAGGCGTAGCGGCGTTGCCGGAGCTGGAGTCGCTCCAAACAGCGAGATACCGGGGGATACCGCGTGAGTGGGGATGGGACGACGCTATGAAAAGGGCATTCCTGGTTGCAATATTCGCGGGAGGGCTGTGTGTAGCCCAGACACCGGCGCCGGTAAAAGCGGAAGGCGGGTTGATTCAGGGAACAGTGGAAGAAGGGTTGACCGTTTATAGGGGGATCCCATTCGCCGCACCGCCGCTGGGCGACTTGCGGTGGCGCCCGCCTCAGCCCGTCGCCAAGTGGGACGGAGTGAAACAAGCGGCGAAGTTCGGACCAAGATGCATACAAGGAATGGGGAATCCGAGTGGCGCCAATTCCGGTCCCGGAACGAGTGAGGATTGCCTGTACCTGAATGTGTGGACGCCGGCGAAATCCGCGAATGATCGCGTTCCCGTAATGGTTTGGATTTACGGCGGCGGGTTCAACGCGGGCGCTACTTCGGAGTCCAACTACAGTGGCGAGCGGTTGGCCGGGAAGGGCGTGGTGCTGGTGAGCATCGCCTACCGGGTCGGGAGGCTCGGATTTCTGGCGCACCCGGAATTGACTGCCGAAAGTAGGAATCACGCATCGGGGAATTACGGACTGCTCGACATGGTCGCGGGCCTGCAGTGGGTGCAGAAAAACATTGCCGCTTTCGGTGGAGACCCGCGTCGAGTGACCATCTTCGGCGAATCGGCTGGCGGAATCGCGGTCAGCATGCTGTGCGCGTCGCCTCTAACGAAGGGACTCTTCCACGGCGCGAT